>MDTB01145717.1_pt1 | contig 62923 bp, 55 predicted proteins | sample 811161 | NCBI WGS metagenome assembly MDTB01 (sample SAMN05326650, study PRJNA326480) | marine metagenome | isolation source: seawater | place: Mediterranean Sea | collected 2009
GAATCCCGTCGTCCCCGCTATATGGCCAGATAGCTCAGTCGGTAGAGCACTTGTCTGAAAAACAAGGGGTCGGCAGTTCGATTCTGCCTCTGGCCACAAGGTTTCAAAATAATTAGAGTAAATTTTATTTATTGCTTACTACTTGCAGAACATTTACTTATGTAACTCATATTTACATCTGTAAATCGGTAAGTCTTTTTTAGAGTGTACAGCTCGCTACAGGCATGTCTTAGTCCAGAAATTTTAAATCCACAAGAATCATGATTTAGCCTTGGTCTATGGCTTGAAACAACGATGAAATTTTTATTTTTTGTTGTAATTTCGTCTGACATTAAATCATTAAATCTATCTAATTCAATGTAATTAGTAAAACTATGACGTGGTTTGCATAAAAGCAAGTCTTCTTGATTAAAGTTCTTATTTACATACTGGGAAATTTCTTTACCAGAAAATGCCCAATAATCTGTTGGCCAATCACCACAACCATCAATATTTTCACAATAACTACTTACATTTTCTAAATTTACAAATTCATTAAAGTAAGTATATTTATATTGCTCAAGTCCATATTGGGTAAAAATAGAATATAAAACTACTGTTCCTAAAATTATTTTTTTGTAATTTTTGCTTTCGATGTATTTAAACAAATCAAAACAAGATACTACAAAAAAAGGAATTAAAAATAAAAAATGACGCAAACCATCGTATGCAGTTGGTTTTATAAGGGGGAACAATAAAAAATTAGTAATTATAAAAACTAAAGAATACAAAGAAAACCTATTTATGTATTGTTTTCTAATTAGTTTAATTAACGAAAAAATAATACAAATGTGAATAAATATTGGCATTCGATAGAAATACCAACTAAAAAGATAACTGCCATTCATATTTTGCGCAAAAATATAGTCACCATTTGTAAGAGTATTTCCAGTCCATGGATGATTTGATTGAAAGTCCATACTTGAAGTAATCCAAAGAAGGGGATCTTTCCAAGATTGAGGATTCATGAGAAATAAAAATATTATTGAAAGAAGGAAAATACTGCTTATATTTTTTAAGTATATTTTTTTATCATTGACTGTTAAATATAAAAATAAAATAAAAAATAAAATAAAAAGTATTGCATTTATTCTTATAGACATTGATGCAGCAATCAAAAAACCAAGTATTACTTTTTTTCTGTAAGATAAATTACCTGATTTATTGATTAAGTAGTCGTATAAAAATAATTTAGATATAAATAGTTGAAAAAGAAATGGAATATCTTTTATATTAAATATTAAGTGACCAGAGAACGAGGGAATAAACAGAATAGTGATTAAAAATAATAGAGAAAGATTTCTATTATAAATTTTTTCAATTTTTTTTAAAATAAAAATCAAACAAATAAAACTATAGATGATTAAAAAGAAATGAAGAGAGAAATATGTCAAAGCATCTTCGTACAAAAAATTTTCTGCAAATGAATTCATAGGTTTATTAAATTCATTAAAAGAGACTCTATTAACCACTCTTTCAAAAATAAAAGCAGGAAGCATGAAAAAATATCCAAAAAAGTCAAAAGTGTTGAGCTCTTGATCAAAGATTATGTTATTGAAATCAAAATTTTTATAAGCTTGAACTTTTTCAAATATATAACCCGCTCCAAGCCACTGAGCAAATTGGTCATATGTAGCACCCCCTAAAGATGATAAATATATTTGATATAGGATATATATAAAAAGTAAAACATAAATAGTTAAATTATTGAGTTTTAATTTCATTTTTTTCAATCCATTTAATAATAACGAATATAGACCATGCAAGTCGAAGTTCGTTATTGTTAAGATTATTTTTTTTGAGAATAAAATCTAAATCTATTTTTTTCTCAAAAAGTAGAAAATTATTGTTATTGTTTTTCATCATTTCAACTAGGAAATGCCTGCCTTGAGTTTCGAACCAAATATTTAATGGGAAGCTAAAGCCGTGTTTTTTATATTTATTTAAAAATTTTATATCCGTTTCTTTGATGTATTCTCTAAGGAAAAGTTTGGTTTTAAATAAATTGTTGTTTTTGACATTAATTGAGTTCTGAAATTTAATTATCCTATCATCTAAATAAGGTGGTCTAATTTCTAGTCCATTAGCCATACCAGCTATGTCAATTTTTGGAAGTATATTTGTATGCATGTAATTATTTAAATCAAGATTTTGTACTTCATTTTTTAAAATATTTTCATAGTTTTCAACAATAGTATTTTTTATTACTTTCAATTCTTCTTCATTAAATGAAATTAATGGTGACTGCCAAATCATAATTTGAGCCAATGGATCTTTTTGAAAATATTTTGAGAACAAATTTAATTTATCAGAAATACTTAAGTAACTATTCGAAGTTATATTTTTTGAAATTAGCTGAAAAAAATTAGTAAGAACTTTGCTTGAAGAAAGCGGAAAATAGTTTTTTATGTTTATCGCACGATACCACTCATAACCTCCAAACACTTCATCAGCTCCATCGCCACTAATTACTGCCTTTGTATATTTAGCAGTATTTTTACATAGAAGAAAAGTTGGAACAAAACTAGGATCTAATACTAGCGAGTTCATATTATCTAGTGCTTCATTAACAAGTTCAGGTATATTATCATTGTCAATTGTAAAAATAGTTGGTTCAAGGCCTAAGATATTTGAAGTAGTTTTGAATTGTTTTGATTCATCAAAAGAATGATTTTCAAATTTCACAGAGAAGTGTCGCAAGTCTCTTTTTAGTTTATTTTTTATAAGATAGGCAAGTATTGATGAGTCGATTCCACCACTTAGAAACAAATCTACTTCTGTATCTGCATCCAAATGGTCTTCAAGTACAGTTAACATTAATTTTTCAAATTCATAAAATAAGTCATTTCTAGGTAAATTTACTTGAGGTGGTGGTTTAATATACTTTTCTAAAGTAAAGGATTTATCGTTTTTTAAGGTTAATTGATGACCTGGCTGTAGCTGATAAACATTGTCGATAATATTATTATTTTTTCCAAGCCCATTAAATAATAATGCATTATGTATGCCGTTTTCGTTAATTTTAATTTGTTGTAGTAAATTAATTAAAACATTTTGCTCTGAAGCAAAGTATACCTCACCATCTTTAAACCCATACCAAAGTGGCTTTATACCTAAGCGGTCCCTTGCTAGCACTAAGGATTCATCTTTTTTATTTAAATATGCAAATGCAAACATACCATTAATGTCGTTTAAATCATATTTTCCAGAAGACAAAAAGTCTAATAAATACCAAGTATCATTTTTACTAGAAGATAAAATATAATCATCAGATAATGATTTAATATCAAAAATTTCACCATTATAAATTATTAAATCTCCATCATCATTTCCAAGAGGCATATTGCAAGAATTGTCACCTCTTATACAAAGTCGAGTTGAACCTAAATAAAGAAAAGAATTTCCAAATTTTATTTCCTTAAAATTTTGACTGTCCGGGCCTCTGTGGCTTAGATTATCTAGTGCAAACTTTGCTAGATTAGCATTTGGTTGATTTGAAGTAAAACCTACAAGACCACACATAAGTTAATAATAATTTATAATTAAGTTATATTGATTGAACACTTATCTATTGTAATACCTTTATTAAACGAGGAAGATTCATTACCAAAATTACTCCAAGATATACATAACTCAATGGTATCTAGTGATATAAATTATGAAATCATACTAGTAGATGATTTTAGCGATATAAAAGTTTCAGACGTAGTTGAAGAATCAAGTTCTTTAACAATTATTCGTAATGATCAAAACCTAGGACAATCTAAATCTCTTTTTAAAGGTATTACAGCAGCAAGATATGATTATATTTGTACCTTAGACGGTGACGGACAAAATCCTCCTCATGAAATTATTAAGTTGTTGGAGGAGTTTAATTCTAATTTTAACGAGATAGACGCTGTTGTAGGTTATAGACTAAATAGAAGTGATAAATTTACTAGGAAATTCTATTCAAAATTAGCTAATTATTTTATTGCAAAGATAACTAAAACAGATTTTTTAGACCTGGGTTGTAGCTTAAAAATATTTAGAAAAAAAGACGCAAACTCTCTCGATCTAACGGGTGATATTCACAGGGTTTTCAACATTCTTCTAATGAAAAAAGGATTAAAAATAAAACAAGTAGGTATTGAACATTATCCGAGAAAATACGGTGAATCAAAATACTCATACACAAGAATACTGCCTGTTATTGTAGATTCTATCTTGATTGTTTTAACCGGAGGATTCCAAAAAACCTCTAGATATGTATTAGGCAAAATTTCTTTTATATTCCTATTTACTTCTTCTTTATTATTTTTGATTTCCTTATATCAGAAGTATTTTCTAGATGTATTTGTCCACCGAAACCAAGTATTTTTATTAGGTATTTTATTTTTATTCATTTCAATTCAAATATTCGTCACAATAGTCACTATCTTTTTTATTGAAATCAATAAAAAAAACAATAATGAATGACTGATTTTATAAATTTTCATGAAAAGAATAAACTGGTAAAAAACTTTATATTAAATGTCATTAATATTTCATTAGTACTTTCAGATAAATATTTTTGTAAATTTTGGAATTTTTCTTTGGGTATTATAAATAATTCTGTAAAAATAAAAACAACATCTCGTAATACTTTTAATATTTCTGATGAAAATTATAAAATTGAAATTATATACAAAGATCGATTCGAGTATTACCTTCAAAATATTTCTACAAGATTCGATCATTTGATTTATGAGTATATGTTTGAAAATATAGAATTTTCTAATGATGACATAATCATAGATTGTGGTGCAAATATTGGTGAAATTTATAGGGCTTTAATGCACCACACAAATCATGAGTTAAATTTTAATTATTTTGGTTTTGAGCCTCACAAAAGAGACTTCGAAGTTCTTAGTAGAAATACAATTAACTTAGTAGATCAACCTCTTGCATTAAGCATAGACAGTCAAGACAGGGATTTTTACTTAAACCCTAACACAGCTGATAGCTCTTTTGAATCACGAAGCAATACTGAAAAAGTTGTTGTTAAGTGTACAACTTTAGATAATTATTTTGCATCATATGAATCTATAAAATTATTAAAACTCGAAGCTGAGGGATTTGAGTTGGATGTACTTAAAGGAGCACAAGAAATTTTATCAAATATAAATTTTATTACTGCTGATTTGGGATATGAATTAGAGAAAAACACAAAAAGGAGCTTTGAGGAAGTTAATGAGTATTTAGGTAGAAATAATTTTGTAAATATATCATCAACTCCTAGAGAAACATATTTATACAGAAATCTAAATAATTAAATCTTAATTGAAATATCTAATCACTACGCCATCAATGCCAAAATAACCTGTAATTTGGTAGTCATGGTTTTTAAATTTTTCTAAAAATAAATTTCTTATACTATTTCCACTTGGATCAATATTTGTAAAATCATCAATCATTAAATAAGCACCATTAGCAAGTCTTGGAATTAAATAATCAAGCGGCTCCACTGCAGATATATATAAATCACAATCAATATGGGCAAATTTTATTTTGTTCAATTCTTTCAATTCTTGATTCGTCAATAGTGATTCTTTAAAATAACCTTTAATAATAAATACTTTATTTTTAAACTTGTTTTCAATTTTTTTAACCTTTGAATAATCGGTTACAAAATTTATATCTTGAAAAAAAGGATGGTCATTTTCTGGAAATCCCTCAAATGAATCTAAGCCAAAAAATTTCGTCTTGTTATGTTTATTTATTTTGTTTTCTGTCCTGATAGCATGTTTAAAACTAGATCCAGTAAAAATTCCAAATTCAATACAATCTCCTTCTATTCTGTCAATATTCAGGTTTGTAAATATTTTCTTGATTGCCATGTATTTTGATGAATTATGCACTAAAAAACTTGGAATTAATACTATTACAGTACTGTAAATTGTATGAAGAAAGGTCAGTTTTGAAATTATCTTTAACATATCTTAGTTAGCACAGTCTAATCTCTTGATAGCCTAATAATGTACTTTATATTTTTAATAGAAAATTTTATTTTTGATATTAGACCAAAATCCCACTTAGATTGACCAAATTCTCTTTTTGGAAATGAAACTTTAATTCTTAGAAATTTAAAATTATTTTTCTTTGCTAAAAAGTATATGAAGGTATCAAAAGAAAAATCATTTGGTGACATATCTAATTTTGAAATTAAATTTGAAGAAAATATTGTTGGTTGTGCATTTATTTCATAAAAACGATATCTTAAAAATAAAGTAGCAAATACGCCCATTAAAAATGAAAAAATAGTAGAAACTGAATTCCTCCCATATCTAATGCCTTTGAAAAAGATAAATTCATCACCTTTTTTCATTTCATCTTCGATTTGTTCATATATTTTAACTAAATTATTAATTTCAAATTGTAAATCTCCATGAAACCAGCCAACCATATCAGCATTGCTTATTTCGTTTAATCCAAATTTAATTCCATACCCGTAACCTTTATTTTCTATTAATTTGATAAAATTAATTTTCTCATTTGATTTCAATAAATTTAATTTTTGAGAAGTATCATCTGTAGAACCATTGTCCAAAATAAAAAAGTTGATATCTAATTTATGATTTTCGTTAAATTGTTTAATTTTTTCATACAGTATCTCAATTGACTCGCCTTCGTTATAGCACGGAATTAATAAATTAATTTTCATTTTGTAACCGATTGAATATAAATTCACTATATTTATGAAGCTCAAACTCAAGAGGAGTGCCAATAACAGAGGCACTATTTGAAGTAAGCTCAACAACTTTTAAATCCATACTTAATGCAATATCAATCATGTAGTCAATATGTAATTCACCTGGTGCTTGTTTCAAAAGTTCTTTATATATTTTTTGGTAAAGTTTTTTATTTTTAAATATAAAAGATCCTAAAATCATAGAATAATTTTTATTACTGGGCTTTTTTTTAATATTCGTTTTATTAACTAAATTATTTTCAGATAATACCCATCCATAGCTTTCAGGATTTGTAATAGCTCTTCGATAATCTTGCTTCGTTAAAACGACCAAGTCTGGATCTAAAGACATGATTTTATTGAGGTCAATATCACTAAGAATACAATCAGCTGATTGTATAAATATAGGGAGGTCATTTTCTATTTCTTCAATCAGCAAGTTAGCACTATCAGATTGCCCTTTGGTCACAGAATCCACGGAGGAAAGTCTGACATTAGAACTATCAGCAAAAACTTCATTCAATTTATCTATTACATATTTGTTACCAAGAACAGACGTGGTAGATTGATTCTTAAATTTATTTAAAATAGTTTTTATCATTTTATTGCCATTTACATTCAAGAATATTTTGGGTGTTGTATAACCTTCGTCTGAGAATCTAGAGCCCATACCTGCTGCAGGGATAACTAAATTAAAATTTGAAAGATTAATTTGTTTATCGGTTTTTAGACTATCAATTTCATCCATGCAGTAAAGAAATTCTTCGTAATCCTCGGGAGTTCCCCACTGGAAAAAATAATCAATATCAAAAACGTTTACATTTAAACCATCTTTAATCATTAAATCAAAAGCACTAGAAATATAAGCCTCACCATTAATCAAAATATCTTTAGCAAATAATTCATTAATAAATTTTTTAGCAATTTTTCCAGTGGCAAAATAGTATCCACCAGTTGATGCATATTCTTCAATAGGATTGTTTGTAAAGGGTTCTTTTTCTTTAATACCAGTCACAGACTTATTTTTTGTTTCAATAAATGCATAGTTACTTCCATAAATCGAATGTATATGGACGCCTTTATACGCAGGCAACAATCCATCAGGTTTATTTTGCTCAATATACTCTTTTACAGCTACCCAGTCCCAAACATTTGCAAAATCGCAATAATTTATAAAAACTTCTTGATCGGTTTCAAGCAATCCAGAACTTAATAAAGCAAATCCTGGACCTTTTTTATGATTTTCAATTGAATGAAAACTTATATTTTTGTTTAAATCTATATTTTTTATAGTTTTAATGATTTCTTCGTTATTGAAATCTTGTTCATTCAATATTAAATGAATCTCATCATCATCTGAAAATAATTCAAATATATGCTGCAAGACTGGTTTTCCAAACACACCTAACAAATATTTTGGTTTTGAATAACCACTGTCTTTAAATCTTTTTCCAACACCACTCATTGGAATCAATATTTTCATTTATTTCTTTCTATTCTGAATTGTTCGTCTTCTGATATACCTAAGTCAATAGCATCTTTATTTGAAATATAATTATGTAGTTTATTTGAAGAATTGTAAATAGTAAAAACAGCACTTAATATTTCAATTTCAATATCTCGTAACTCTTTTTTAACTATAAAATTTTGATCTTTTAAATATACAACTGTATCTTCATTTTTTTCATTTATATGTTGAATGTCTTTAAATTGAAAATTAGCAAAAACAGCATGGTCTGGAAAAAAGATTCTATCGTTTATTATTTTTTGTTTGTCTAAACCTTTAAATTTGTATTCATAAAATCCATCATTTCGAACTCCCTCTAGTTCTACCTTTATGTATAAATTATTTTTATTTATTCCAATAATTTCCAAAAAAAGGTCTTCAAAATAATATATTTCCTCTAAAACTTCATCAATATCATTTGAAGCAATTAACATTCCATGATTCTGTAAAAAAAATTTATTATTATTTTCATTAGGACTAAATTTAGAGATTTCATTAGCTAGCTCAATTCCAGGTCTTTTATAGGGTATCCATTCAATTTTTAAACTTTTACAAATATTTTTTATTTCTTTAAGGTCTTTACTAACAGATAAAATTATGGAGAGAATGCTGTGGTAGTGAAAGACAAATCTATGATTAAAAATGATATGAAGAGGTGTTTCAATTGATAGTTCTTTCCTGTATTTTTTATTATCATTTCGATTTTTATAGAAGGTTTGCAGTTCGTCTAAGTTTTCTTCAGTAAAAATCTCATGTTCAGTAGAATTTTTTAAATAGGTTCCAGTCTTTTTAATATTTATTTTATTATTAACTTTATAGCTAGTATTTCCACCCGGTCCTTGTACAAGTGAAAAATCTTTACCTATCTCTTTTGAAATTATTAAAAATTTGTCTATGTCGTTCATCTCTTTATAAGTAATATAATGTAAATGGTAACGGTTAAAAATAGCAAACACGTATATTTACTTTTATTTAGTAAATATGTCTTATTATTATTTTTTATTCCTGAACTTGAATATGAAAGATTTTATGATTTTTATAATGTTTGCACTGGTCTCTGCTTAGATCCATATATTAATATTCAGTACCTACCCGAGGGTAGCTTAAGCTTCCCATACGGATACGTTATGTATCTTTTTTTACTTCCTTTTTTTCATATTTCCAAACTCTTTTCAGTTTCTTTCATAATTATTTCTTATATATTTACTGAATTAATTTTATTAAAACTTCTAAAGTCTTTCTTTGATGTAGAAATAAACAAATTAATTTTCCCCATAGTTTTAAATCCTATAATTATTTATTCAGTTGCGATAAAAGGATATTTAGACTTTATACCCCTTTTGTTTTTTATAGCTTGTTTATATAATTTGAAAAATAAAAAATATTCACCAGCGATGTGGCTATTAGCATTAGGTGTTGGAACCAAAGTAGTATTCATAATACTTTTTCCGCTTCTTGTTATATATTCTTATATCAATTTAAGTGATAAAAGAGAATTTACAAAGATGTCATTATCTTCATTATCTTTAATAGGTTTAATTTATTTTCCTATGTTTGTAAACCCTAATTATTCAGAATCAGTAATAAAAGGGGTTACAGAAGGTGCAAATGTACTACAGTTTGGAGGAATATTTAATTTAAATACTCTTATAATCTCCGAAATAATAATTTTAGTTACATATTATTTTTTCTGGAAAAATGTCAGAAAAATGGATTATTTTGGATTGGTAGTGTGTCTTGGTGTTTGTACTTTTCCATTATTTATTCTAAATTTTTCTAATATTGGATGGTTTATGTGGTCTATCCCTGCCGTTCTGTATATATTTATTTCATTAGAAAGTTCAAGACAATACTTATTGTATTTTTATTTTTTACTTGTTCTGTTACTAGATTCAAATACCTTAATCAGGTCAGTTAATGAATATTTGTTATTATTTCAATTTTTTCTTTCGCTGATCGTAATAAAGTATTTTTATCAATTTTTAACTAAGAATAAATATTTTAGAACAAAGCAAAAACCAATATTGATTGCAATTGCAGGAGATTCAGGTGTTGGAAAATCGACAATTACCAAAATACTCGGTAATTATTTTGGAATTCAAAGAACAAGTGTTATTGAAATTGATAATTATCATAAATACGAAAGAGATAGCGAAGTATGGAAATCTAAAACCCATCTAGATCCAATAGTTAATAATTTATCCCTTTATAAAAAACAGCTTGTAGAAATAATTTCTGGCAACATAGAAACTATTAGAGAATACAATCACTTGACTGGAGCTTTTGATGAATTAAAAAATGTAAAAATAAACGATTTCTTAATTGTTGAAGGTTTGCACTCACTAATAATGGAAGACATAAATAAATTCTATAATATAAAGATTTTTATTGATCTTGACAAAGAGTTAAAAAATAACTTTAAGTTAGAAAGAGATTTAAAGAGAAACAAAACAGAAGCAGAAATACATGAGCAAATAAAATCAAGAGAAAATGATTTTCAAAAATTTATAGTCCATCAAAAAGAAAATTCAGATGTATCTTTAAATACTCTCAAAATTGAAGAAAATATTATTAAAATTGAATTGATTTTCCAAACAGAGTATTTAGAAAATTTATTAGAAATTTTTGAAAAAAATAGTGTTGAAATTATTTCTCTAGAATATACAGGAAAAAAAGCAAAATTAGTATTTCAATCTGCAAAAAGCAATAATCATTTAATGAATGATTTAATTAAAAATTTGAACAATATACAAGACGACTTATTTCATTTTGAAAATGACGAACTAAATCTAAAAACTTCAATAGTTATATATTTTTTATCAAAAAAAATTGGAGTTACTGTAATTTGAAAAAAATTATAATTTTCGATTTGGATAATACCTTTTATGAATATCAATCCACAAATATCAAAGCTCTAAATTCTGTATTTTCTTCACAAGATATTTTTGATACATTTGAGAAATTTTTTGAACAGTATATGAATGCACGAGCTTTCGTTAAAAAAAATTTTCGTGACAGTACTTCAATAAACAATCGTGGTAAATATTTTAAAATATTATTAAAAAATATAAATTATTCAAATTTAGACTATGCTGCAGAACTTGAAAACGTATATTGGGAAAGTTTTATAACCGAAGCCAATATTGATGAAAAGGTGATAAGTTATTTGGAATCAAATAAGATTAATGATATAAAATATCATTTATACACAAATCTAAATACAGAAATACAGTTAAGAAAATTAAATAAATGGAAGCTAAATATTTTTGATAAAATAGTCACCTCTGAAGATGCTGGTTACGAAAAGCCCCATTCAAAATTTATAAAATATGTCAAGCCAGATTTAGACTTACTATATAAGGATGGTTTTAAATTTTATGCAATTGGTGATGTGATTGAAAATGACTTAAAGCCTTGGAAAAAATTATATAATGCTACAACTTTTTTAATTAATTCTGATGATAAAGATAGGAACGTTGACTATATAACATCACTTTCAAAATCTGTGTCTATCGCTATAGAAGATTAACTGTTGTTTGTGTAAATATAGAAATCTTTAATTTTGTAAACCTTGTAATTTCCTGAAGTAATATCTTTTTTTGAAACATAAAAATCACTATTTTGTAAAATAGTTTCTAACTCGTCACCGTCCCAATTTTCTCTTACATCAAAAAAGCTACTGTACGTTACATTATTTCTAGGCATTCCATAGGATGGATCCCATAAAACAATGTTTTTGGTTTCAATTTTTTGTTCATATAAATCTTCAATTAAGTCAATAACTTCCGGTATGATTAACAAGTCACTAGAAGGCTTCGTGCTGTAGTTCACAAACCTTTCAGAAACTCCTAGAAAGTTTATTGGAACAATTAAAAAATAAAAAATAATTATCATTTTTTTAGGTTCTGTTGTGAAGTTCAAGATGTAATATATAACTCCAACAAAAATTAATATAAAAGAAAAATTAAGATAAACTTTCCACTGTCTTTCTACAGATATAAATATAAATAATAAATGTATAAGACCAGAGATAGATAGTAAAGCTATTAGGTAATCTTTTTTATTAATTAATGAAAAAATTATTACAAAAAATACAAGTATTATTAGCAATGAAAGTAATTCATTTTTTACTAAACCATAAGAGAAATGGCTACTTAATGTTCGAGACCAAGTTAAAAAATATTCAAAACTAAATCGTTGGTTTTGTGACACTAGAGATTGTGTATTCAGCCAATTGTAATATATTGAATAAAAGTTTGGAAGATTGCCGACATTAATTGGGGGGATAATCAGTATGGGATTTGCAATTACTAATCCAACCCAAGACGAAGCCAATGATTTAATTATATTTTTTGGGTTGAGAGCTAATTTTTTATTTATGAATAAATATAAGGTTAAAAATATTAATGGAAATATACCTACTATCTTTACCCCTGTAGCTATACCTAAAAGAATTATAGATTTGAAATACTGCTCTCTTAACAATAATTTAATTGCAAAGGCAATAAATAATATTACAAAAATATCAGGCTTTGGTGAAGTGTTGAAGTAAAACACACCAGGAATTGAATAAAAAATTAAATTGTAAATCCATCGGTACTCCTTATCTAAAAAGAAATTAATAAGTAAGTTGATAGAAATAAAATATATAAAAATTGTAAAAATTCTTACAGAAGTTATTAATGCCTGATCACTGAAAAAAGATATCGGCCCAAGTAGGATAATAAAAATATTTGACCAAATTCTTCCATACCTAAGATCACCTCCATATGAAAATTCTGTAAATACTAAAAGTAAATTTTTAAAAAAGTTATTTTCAATGCTTGAGTATCTATTAAATTCATTATCTAAATTCCATACGTTATAAATATCATTGATTATTATTCTTTCATCAATAAATAAAACCTCATAATTGTTAATAAAAAAAGCAAGATATATGTATCTAGCCACCAAGTAACCAACTATTAAAAGAGAAAATGTATTCAAATAAGAAATAAACTTATTCATACTATAAAAATTGAAAATATTTTATAAACGTAAAAATTTTTTTCATCATGTAAAATTGTAACGTGCAATATATAGTTCATGAAGTAAATTCAAAAGAAAAGCTTCAAAAAGTATCTCATGATTTAGGGATAGAAGTTGATATCAGGTTCAGAAATAACAAGCTTGTAATGGGCCATGACCCAACTGATTCTCAAGATGATCTTGAAGATATGCTAGAAATTTATCAACATAGTTTATTTGTTGCAAATATTAAAGATTCTGGAATTGAGTCGTTAGTAATTGAAACATTATTAAAACACAATATTGATAAATTTTTTCTTTTGGATATGGAATTTCCTTATTTGGTAAAAAATTTAAATAAATATGGTGATTATTTATCAACTAGATTTTCAGAATATGAAAACATATCTACTTCGTTAAGTCTAGTAAGCAAAGTTAAGTGGGTTTGGATTGATACTTTCTCTAAATTACCTATTGATGATACAAATATTTCAATATTGAAAAACTTTTCTTCTTGCCTGGTTTCCCCTTCTAGATGGGGAAGATTTGATGATATTGAGATTTATATAGACCAACTCAAGAAATTAGATTATTTTCCAGATTATGTGATGGTTGAGCAGCACGAAAATAAACACTGGGAAAATTTGTTAAGTTAATTTTTAAAAATTTTAAATAATTTTTTAACATAATAATTAAAAATTTTAAATTTACTTTCTAACCATGTATATATCTTATTTTTAAAATTGAAATAATTTTGAGCAACTTTGTTCATCGAAATACTTACATGATTAGACGAGTCAATTTGAGATTCTGAAATTAAATTTATCCAATAATCTATATCTAAACTTTCTAAATTGTAATTTGAAATATCATATGATTCATAGAAAGATTTTAAATCTTCATATGTTAGATTATTTATACTATCTACAAAAAGTATCGGTAGGTTTTTTAGTAGCCTGTATGTTTCGTGATATTCCAATACTGGTACTGAGCCTGAGTATATTGCTTCCCATACTCTATGTGTATCAATACCGTTCCCCCTAGGGCACAATACAAAAGCATAATTTTTAAGATCAGAAATATAGTTTTCAATTCCTATATCAAAATTTTTAACTACAGCCCAATTTCTATTTTTAAAAAAAGAACTTAATCCTTCTCGTGCTTTTAAATTGGTATTTTCGTTGAAGTTCACATAAAGCTTTAATTCTTTATCTAAAAAATTTTTGTTTTTAAACTCATTTTCCTTAATATTTTTTGGTGAATAATCATTTGCTATTCCAATAGGTATAGGAATGAGATTATTTTGGTAAAAGCCAACATTAATTGAATACCATTCTGAAACAGATTTTGGCTTATTTTTAAATACTGGTTCATCAACTAAAAGATCTGTTTGATGTGTAATGATTTTAATATTTTTTAAATTATCAACTTTGTTTAAAAGATGGAATAAGTCTTTGATGAATTTTGAGTTACAAAAAATGATATCGTTTTCTTTAATATCTAAAAAGTTCAATTTATAAGTTATTAGATAATCATTTTTTTCTACAATATATTTTTTTTCTAAATTTAAATTACTAAATTGTTCGTGAGTGACTGTTTCCGAAAAAACAAAATTAGATTTTCTAGCAAAATTAAAACTTGTTAGTTTTTTTGATGTATTCATATTTTCCCCTTGTTAAAAAAATCTAAAATATCATACTTGAAAGTTTTAACGATATAAACTACTTTCGCTAACTTCCTAAGCAAGTGAAAGTTAATGTGCTCTTCTGGTGCAGGAACGGCCCAGTTTTTGTCGATAAATAAATTTTCAAAATTATTATTGAAAGACAAGTGTTCAGAATAAAATTCTGTATCAATATCTTTAGTCTCATATAAATAATTTTTATTTTTATTAATTTTGTAAAGCCCAATGCCTCCAAATGCGCTTTCTACTCTTATTAAATCTTCTGAAAATTTATTTTTATTAATCTGTTTTTTAAACACAAAGAAATAGTTAAAAAAGAATGAACCTATTTTGAATTTTTGTTTTAATTTATGTGCTTGTAAAACGGCATTATTGTCTACCCAACCCTGTTTTCTTAAAGCAAATATGTCATAGTAGTATGGCTCAGAATATGGAAATAGTGCGTCAATGTCTTTATTGTTTTGAAAATTTTTTACGAGGTCTATAAAACTTTTTGGCTTAATTAATGAAAATAAATCAATGTCTAAATCAATTGGAATATATAAAACATCATTAGTCTTTTCAATATTTTGTAAACCAATATTTCTACAATGTGAAAGTATTTCAATTCTGTTATGAAAATTATTTTTTACATTGTCCTCTTCAATAAATAAGATATTATCATTTTTTAAACTCTTACAATATTCTTTAGTTCCATCGTTTGAATCAGAATCAACAATAATTATTTTCTCTACTCCCACCCCTTCCTTTATAAGTAAATTAATAAAATCAATGTTTTTTCTAAGAGTAAGAAGGCAATTTTTTGACAAACCAACAAAATATATATTTAAATTATTCAATTTATAACTTTATATATTTGAAAATTTTTAACTTCTTCAAGTATTTCAAAATTATTATTATTTTTTTCTATAAATTTTAAAACATCATATTGTTTATAAGTCTCAGTATCATCTAAAGCGAAATATTTTGTTTTACTCCACAATTTTAAAAATTCAGGAAACGTAGAGAATTCTCCTCCATCAAAAAGGATGAAATCGTATTGCAAGGGTAGTTCATGAAATATATTTTTTGTTTTTTTGTATCTTCGAATATCTTGAATGTACCATTCTTCATTTTTTGGATCGAACCCAAAGGATTCAAAATCAATATCACTTAAGTTTGGTAAGTCGTCAATTTCTAAAATTCTGCCATATAAAAGATTTACGTAAGCTTTATCTTCATATAGGTTTTTAACAGCGTTTTTGTATGCTATCTTGTCAGTTTCTAGTGAAAAAAAATCTACATTTCTATTCGTCATCTTTATAGCTTCAATAATTGTTTTAGTAGATCCAAGCCCATTCCATGTTCCAATCTCAAATATTGTTTCAAATTTGTTCTTTTTTATAAATTCAAATAGTAAGTTTCCTTCATCTGTTTTAAAGTCAATCTGTCCAAAACCTTTACCTAGCAATTTTTTAGTTCTAAAGTAATTACGAATATTTTTGAAAAGTCTTTGATTGTATAATTTTTTTAGTATCTTTTTCATAAAGTGCTTTATTGGTTAATTATAAATTGCTAGATTTCTTTTTTAAGAGTTTTTGATAAATACGTTCATTATTTTTGAATCATCTCTATATCTGTCTCTATTCAAGTTATTATTATAAATTTCTGTATCGAGCTTGATATAATTTTGTTTATATTCATCAATATTACAATTAAAGTCAACAATGTTCTGCTGCTCCCCTCTAATTACTAGTGTGTCGTTGCATAAAATTACATCGGGCTCTTCATTAATTAATTTTTCTATATTATTACTTTTTATATATCCAAGATCGATTAGGGTATTTTCAATATAATCTTCAAAATGATTAGTTGGGTGAACTATGTAAGCATAATTTTGTTTTTCAAGGTAATGTAAAACCAGAACATAATCAATAGCCAATATGGTGTAGTCATCATTTTCAAAGTAACTATCAATTTCGTTTGAAAGCTGATACAGAGGATAGTTTTGTTGAAGATTATCTAGATTTGATAAATTTGAAAATGACTTATTAAAAAATGTAGAAAATGTAATAGATGTACTTATAAAAACAATGATGACTACTAAAAATTTATGAAAGTCACTCTCCATTTTGCTAATGAAAAAACAAATAAAAAATAAAACATAAAATAAATGATGATAAAAATTATGAGAACCGGCAAAATAGTAGCCTACAGCAATTGCAATAGATTGAACATAGAAGTTTCCAAATACTTGAGGAATATTTTTTAAGTTTTCTAATAAATAAACAAGAAAAATTAAAAATATTGATGCATAAATCAAAAAATTAAAATTATAGAATTCTCTTATCCAAACTCTTAATTCATATATCGAACTTAAAGAATCTCCCGAATAACTGAGAGGAATCGTAATATAATTTGCTAAATAAAGGTCTAATAAATTTTTATATGAATATACAGCCAATGTAAAGATCTGAGGGAGACTCAAAAATATTAGAAAATTTTTAATATTTTTATAGTTTTTGTGTTTAATGCTGTCAAAGAAAACCCACCATAAAAAAGGTAATATAAATAGTATCGATCCTTGATTAATAAGAGAATTTAAAGATAGCAAGATTGCAATAATATTTAATTTATTAAATCCATCTTTTTCTTTTAGATAGATTGTAAAAGATAAGACAGCTATACAATAAATTTCTGTGAACTCACTTACATACCATTCTTTACTCGTAAGTACAACAAACATTAATCCCGAAGCATATGAGATAAAGTAGTTATTATTTTTTAGTTGAATTATTTTGATGATTAGAAATGAAATAATTACAATAACTAAATCATTTACTATTCGAAAATAAATATAGCTTTTTAAGCTAATTAGATTTAGAAGATAATAAATATAAAATAATAAAGGACCTTTTGATTCCCAAGATGTTTCAAATGGAATATACCCCAGCCCTACTTCCTGGGATGCTACTAAATAGGAAGCAGTATCCCAAGTAATTTGTTCAAAATTCAAATCAAAATTTTGTGTGATTAAAACAACAGGTATCAATGAAATAAATGTCAAAACATTAGAAAAATTATTTGTAGCGGTTAAAATTTTATCTTGTTTTTTTTCTACAAATTTAAAAGTTGATAAAACAAGCGAAACTATAAATAATAAATATAAAGTCGCTTTTTTTTCTGTATCAATATTTTGAACAATTAATATCTCTGTAGTTATAAAAAGTGATATAAAAAGAATAAAAATCTTGTATTTGTTAATTAATTCCATATTTTAAATACTAACCACAAGAATTTTAGCTGTTTTTATTATCAAATAATTTAATATTTAAAAACATAATTTGTTTATATATAAATATTTGTTGAACATTATTATTGACTTTGTGAGTGATATTAAAACACAATTAAGAAATATTTTGTATGTGTCAAAAATCACAAATGTTTCTAATAAAAAAGCAAGAGTTGTGCTTTCTGTTATTCTTTCAAATGCGTCAGTAGCTGCTGATATCCTGGTAATTGTAATATTTTCATCAATAATCTCAAATCAAGTAAATACATCGAATTTCATAGTCGATTATTTTATGGAAAATAAATACCTACTTCCCTTCTTGGTTATCTTGAGATTTATATTTTTATATATAGAAAAAATGAATCTACAATCACTTCAGTTAAGTGTTAGAGAAAATCTACGAGTTCATTTGCTAGATGAGGTGTATAAAAAAGGAAATTATTCTTTATCCGATGCAACTTTTTATGTAAATGAACTTACTAATCACATTTCTTATTTCTACAGTGCTTTGACAATGGTTTTAAGCGCTTCAGTGCAATTTTTGTTTTATGGTTCTTTTTTAATATATTCTAGCTTTGAAGTAATTTCAATATTTTTATTCGGTGGAGTTGTGTTATTTTTTCCTTCAAGGTATTTGTTAAGACTTGGAAGAAAGTATATTCATATTTCGTACAACAATTCCCTAAAAATTTCAAAAGATATTCAAAGGGTTGTTGACAACATATTTTTAATAAAAATTTTAAGAACTAGTAAAAAAGAAATGTCCAATTTTAAAGATGTAACTAAAAAATACAGTAGTGCTCAGTTAAATAACTTTAAGTTTGGAACAATTAACAGCATATTTCCAAACTTTCTTGTTATTCTTGCATTTTCAATATTAATTGTCTTTTTTGATTTACTTGAGTTTTTAACTTTAGAATTTATAGGTGTTACTTTAAGACTTGTTCAAACTTTGTCTAATTTTAATTCTTCGTTAAATGCTCTAGTCAACTCACACGTTCATCTCGAAAAATTAAATGAGATAGAAAATAATAAAGTAATGAAAAATCCACTAGAAATAAAGCCGGAGATCCTAGATAAAGATCAAGCAATATTTCTTGATAATGTTGGGTTTCAGTATTTTGGAGCTGAATTAGCAATTTTTAATAATCTAAATTATCAAGTTGAAAAAAATAAACACACAATAATTACAGGAACTAATGGTTCTGGCAAAAGCACGCTTATAGGTCTTTTATCTGGGGCACTTGAGCCGTCAAAAGGAAAAGTTGTATCACACTCTGAAAAAATCGGTTATATAGGTGCAAAGCCTTTAATCATTCCTGGAACATTGAGAGATAATGTTCTTTATGGAAACAGACATACAGTAGAAGATTCAAGAATAAATCAATATTTAAATGAATTTAATCTAAATGATATTCTAATTGACTCGCAAATTTCAAATTTAAGTTTATCTTCTGGTCAAATGCAAAAAATTTCATTTATTAGAGCACTATTGAACAACGTAGAAATTTTGTTTTTGGATGAGTCAACATCTAATTTAGACGAAGAGTCTAAAGAACAAATTACAGAAATTTTAAATAGTTTAGAAATTACTATTATAAATTCAACTCATAACCCTGACGACTTTAATTACGATAAACAAATTAAGTTAAAAAAATATAAAAACGAAACTTCTCTAATTTATTAAATTTTTTAGGTCGTTGATTTCATATTTAAGCAATTTCTTAATTGAATAATTATTTTCTACTTTTTTTCTTGCTTTGTTTGAAATGGAAACAAAATCTATATTTCCAACAGCAAAATTTTTAAATAATAATTTAAGATCTTCCTCATTGGAGTATAAAAAACCATCTTGATTATTTTCAATTAATTCTTTATTGTTAGGTATATTTTTTGCAATTACGACACAACCTGCAGACATTGCTTCTAGTAAAACTTTTGGGTTGCCTTCAAATTCTGAAGAAAGAACAAAAAATTTGTATTGTTTATAAATTTCTAATAAATCATGATATTGAACAACAGTATTAATTGTTGTATTCACATTTAATTCATTACTTTTTTGCAATAGGTAATTTCTTAAAGACCCTTCTCCATAAATAACTAAATTAAAATCGGTATTTTCTAAAGCACTGATTAATTCAATTTGATTTTTTTGCTTTTCAAGCCTACCAACATTTAGTATTGAATCTTTATTTCTACTATCTATTGAACTACTTTCAGCCGAAAGTACCCAATTTGGTCTGATGATAATCTTATTTTCAATAGTAAAATTTTTATTTAAAAAGTATTCATCTTGAGAATTTGAAACACTATAAAGATCCGAATACCTTAATGACAATGAAGTTAATTTTTTGTACAAAAATTTTATAAACCATTTTTTATTGTCTTCAATGCTGAACTTATACATATCATAACCAGTTCTTATAAACAGAGGCTTGTTTGTTAATACTTTTAGTAAAATTGATATCCAAGAGCCATTTAATTGATTTTGCTTTATGATGTCAAAATCAATAATATTTTTTTTGATTATAAAAGGTATATAAAACGATTGAAGATAACTTAATGTTCTAGATTTCCTTTTTTTTAAATATTTATAAATTGGAAAAATATCAAATTCATTAGAATAATTAAGGTCATTCTCATCCCCAAATGTAACAAAAGTAAACTTTATATTTCCTTCATTAGTAAGTTTTTTATAATAAATTATTTCTCTTTCAAGAGCCCCTGAGTCATGCCAGAGTTTTAAAGAATAACCATATGTAAATAAAAGAATGACATGCATTAGGATTATAATAACTCATGATTAGTGTTTATTTTTAAAAATATATATGAAAAAAATTTTAGTAGTCCATAATAAGTACAGAAATTTAGGCGGTGAAGATATAGCTGTTGCTAATGAGATCACTTTACTAAAACAGTATTTTAAAGTTGAAGAATTGTATTTTGAAAACACAATTAAAAATCCAATTAAACAATTAATTTACTTTTTGATAAATAGAAATATAGAAAGTAAAAATATATTATCTCAGGCAATTGAAAATTTTCAACCTGATCTAATTTACATTCATAATACTTGGTTTAAAGCTTCGATATCTGTTTTAAAAAAATCTATTGAAAGCAAAGCCGAAGTTGTTCTAAAGGTACACAACTTTAGATATTTTTGTACAAGATCATACACAACAGCTAATCATTTTGAGGAGAATGAAAATTGTCATGCCTGCGGTTTAAATCAGTCATCAATGGGAAATTTAAATAAATATTTTCAAGAATCTTTTATCAAATCTTTATTAGTTTCAAGGTATGGAAAGAAATATTTTAATATATTGAAATATGGAGATATAAAAATTGCAGTATTAACAAATTTTCATAAAAATTTTATGGAAAAACTTGGCATCCCTGAAGAGAAAATATATGTTTTTCCAAACTATATCAATCAAGAGAATAATCAAGTTTCAAGTGAAAATAAAGAAAACTATCTAGTTTATGCTGGAAGAATATCTAAAGAAAAAGGTGTAGATAATTTAATTGAAGAATTTCTATCTATTGAAGAAAATAATTTTAATCTAAAAATAATTGGAGATGGTCCTCTCAAAAACGAACTTGTTAATAAATATAACTCGCACAATATTGAATTTATTGACTTAATGGAAAATTCTGAAGTTTTAAAATTAATTTCAAATTCTAGAGGTATTGTTACTGCAACTAGGCTTTATGAAGGGCAGCCAACATTATTATGTGAAGCATCTTCACTAGGAGTTCCTTCTATTTTTCCTATGACGGGTGGAATTTTGGAATTTTTTCCAAATAATTATAAATTAGGGTTTGAGCAATTCGAATATCTTGATTTAAGAAATAAAATGAAAGAATTAATTTTTAATGAAAATATAAATCATTTAGGTCAAGAAAATAAAGATTACATTTATGAGTATTTAGATAAAAACAATTTGATTTTAAAATTTAAAGAAATGACAAGTCTTTAAAATGAGTAAAAAAATTTCTGTTTTAATGAGTGTCTTCAATGATGAAAAAAATATTGAAAAGGCAATTCTTGGAATTTTAAATCAAACTTACAGTAATTTTGAATTTTTAATTGTTGATGATGCATCTACTGATTCAACAAATGAAATAATTGAAAAGTATCAAAAAAGTGATAAAAGAATAAAACATTTAAAAAATGAAAAAAATATAGGATTAACAAAATCATTAAATCAATTATTAAAAATTGCTGATGGAGAATTTATTGCAAGGCAGGATTCGGATGATATTAGTTTAATTGACAGGTTTGAAAAACAATTATATGAATTAACAAAAAAGGATATTGTTGGATGCTCTACAAGAGCGATTATTAGAAACTCTTCAAGGATAACGCCTAATAAGTCATATTATTTTCCAAAAAAATTTGTAATGAATATTAAAAACCCTTTTGTTCATGGATCTTTATTTATTTATAAAAGTGAAATTTTAAGTATCGGAGGGTATGATGAAAAATTTTATTATGCTCAAGACTATAAATTGATGGCTGACCTATTAGCTGTTAATAAAAAAGTATCTATATTAAAAGAACCTTTATATGTATTAAATATAAATAACAATATATCTACAAAATTTAAAAAAGAACAAAAATATTTTGCAGACTGTGTAAAGAGCGGCAAAACACCCAATAGAGATGAAGCTTAAATGAAGATTGCCATTGGATCAAAAATTTTAAACAAGGCTTGGGGTGGAGGGAATCTATTTGTAAAAAATTTATCAAAACATTTAATTAACAATGGTCATGAGGTTGTTTTTAATCTTTTTGACAATGATATAGATATAATATTATTTACTGACCCAAGATTCTCTTCTGAAAACTCTACTTTTAATCACAGGGATATAGAATATTTTCAGAAACTCGTAAATCCAAATGTAAAAGTAGTTCATAGAGTAAACGAGTGTGACCAGAGAAAGAACACTTTTGGAGTAAATGAGTATTATTTATTAGCAAATAAAGTTGCTGACCATACAGTTTTTGTAAGTAAATGGCTACATACTATTTATACAAATGAGGGCTTTAAAAGTTCTGAATCGTCCGTCATAATGTCTGGTTCAGATAATAAAATTTTTAATAATAAAAATTACAAAGAATGGAAAAAAGGAGATAAATTTAAATTGATTACCCACCATTGGGGTAATAATAAAAATAAAGGATTTGAACTTTATAGCCAATTAGACAATTTACTAGATAATAAATTTTGGAAAGACAAAATATCTTTTGAGTTTATTGGAAATATTAACCCGGAATATGAATTTAAAAATACAAAAATTACTAGTCCTTTGTTTGGAGAAAGATTAGCTCAAGCATTAAAACAAAGCAACGCCTATATTACAGCTTCAGTTAATGAACCATCTGGAAATCATCATATTGAAAGCTCGCAATGCGGTTTACCACTTTTGTATATTAAAAGCGGTGGAATCCCTGAATTTGCTGAGAAGCATGGTTTAGAATACAATTTACAAAATCTTGAAGAAAAGTTGTTAGATTTGATGGGTAATTATTCATATTACTTTGACTTAATGAAATCTTACCCTTTTAATTCAGAGATTATGTCAAAAGATTACGAAGACTTATTTTTAAAATTAGGAGTGGAAAAAGAAATAAAGATAAAATCATCAATTTTAAAGTTAGTTATTTTTAAAATATTTTATAAATTTAGATACTTCGTTAAATTTAATTCATTTGGAAATTTAATATTCAAGAGTTACCTAAAAGCAAGTCTTATAATTAATAAGAATAAACACATACTATGAATTTAAAAAAAACTGGTTTCAATAGCTATCTTGTAATACTTTTTCTTTATCTTATTTTCGGAAGGTCCTTTTCTGGAGTAAGTATCTTTGGATTTAGGGTTGGAGAGTTGTTAATAGCTATGAATTTATTATTTTCATTTTTATTTTTTCCATATGGATATTTAAAAAAGTATGAAAAGTTTTTTATTTTTGATAAAAAGATATTTTTTATTTCAAAATTATTTCTTTTTTCATTCTTGATTTCTTTGTTTTCAACCGGAGGTTCTTTAATTAATACCTACACATATAGAAGTAGCTCTATCATCTGGTCAATAAACTTTTTATTTTTTGGTTATTTTGTATTTAGTAATATTGATAAAGATAGCTGGTTTTTCAATGTGCTACCTTTTGTACCAGTTATTTTATATTTATTAAGCACTATTCATTTCCCACAGATTTTTATAAACTTTTTTAATACATACTCTGATACATTTGATTTTGTAAAAGGCTCGGATCTTTTAATTGTTTATGTTGCAACAATGCTTTATGCCCGAAATAAATTTAAGAAAACATATACGGGTTTCGCGTATTTTTTATTTATCAGTGCTTTATATGTTCCACTTTTTCTCTATAAGAGTAAAGGAGCTTTTTTTCCAGCAGTATTATTTATAATTTTTAATGTTTTCTTTTATACAAAATTTATATCTAAAAATAAATTAAAAGCATTTATCATATTAATAATTTCTGTACCAATCCTCCTTGCATCTACATTTAATTCATATGGTAATTTAACATTTAAAAAAGCAGGAATGGATGGGGTCTCGCAACCAGAAAGTTTAGTACAAGCAGTTCCTGATGCTTTTTCAGTTATTTTAAATGAAAAAAACACATCTGAGATTTTTGCTTCATTTTTTACTTACGAAGGAAGGCTATATTCACAAGAACAAATGGCTAATTGGAGGCTTCAAATTTGGCAGGATGTCGCTAGAGACTTATTTTGGAATGCCAATTATTATCAAGATCCGATAAGTTACCATTTAGTACGAGAACAGCTAGATAGAAGGAATGATATTTTTTTAACTGGCTTTGGTTATAATGAAATTCTTCCAGCAATGAATCACTGGGAAAGACAAGGGAATGACGGATCTAATCAAAATCCTCACAACTTTTTCGTTTACGCTCTTGGAAGAGGGGGACTGCTTTTAGCTTTATTAGTAATTACATTTCATACTCTTATAATTACTTATTGGTATAGAAAATATAAAAATTTCCAAATTTTATATTTTATTTTACCTGTTTTATTCGCTGCTTTTTTTGATGCTGCAATGGAAAGCGTCAGATATCCTTTAATCTATTATTCTTTTTTTGGATACTTTGCTAAAAATGGAATTAATAAATAATTAATATTTACTATAATAACTAATTATGAAGACTGCTTTAATAACTGGAATAACTGGTCAAGATGGATTCTACTTAACTGATTTTTTGTTAAAAAATAATTATAAAATTCATGGAACAATTAGAAGGTCTTCTTTGATTAACACTTCAAGGATAGACCCTTTAATTTCTGAGTATCAAAAATCTGGAAGGCTAAATTTACATTATTCTGATCTATTGGATTCAGCATCAGTAAGTAGTCTAATTAATACAATTATGCCAGATGAAATATATAACCTAGGAGCACAGTCTCATGTTGCTGTTTCATTCCAAAATCCTGTATTTACTACTCAAGTTGGAACACTGGGGTCAATTTCAATACTCGAAGGAATTAGAAATTGTGAAAAAGATATTAAATTTTACCAAGCATCTTCTTCAGAAATGTATGGAGGAGAAGGCGCTGTAACTTTAAATGAGAAATCTCTTTTTAATCCAAAAAGTTCTTATGCTGCATCTAAAGTTTTTGCACACCATATGACATCCATCTATAGAGAATCATATGATGTTTTTGGAGTAAATGGTATTTTATTTAATCACGAGTCACCACATAGAGGGGAGACTTTTGTTACTAGAAAAATAACAAGAGCTGTTGGAAGAATAGCTCTTGGAATGCAGAAAAAACTAACACTTGGAAACCTTGATGCTTCAAGAGACTGGGGCTTCGCTGGGGACTATGTTAAAGCTATGCATTTAATGATGCAATATGAAAAAGCTGATGATTGGGTAGTTGCCACAGGAGAAACTCATACAGTAAGGGAGTTTGCAGATCTTGCGTTTGCCAGAGCAGATTTAGATTATGAAGAATTTGTTCAAACTTCCGAAAAATATTTTAGACCTAATGAAGTGGATTACCTATTAGGAGACAATTCTAAAGCAAAAAATGAACTTAAATGGACGCCAGAAACTAGTTTTAATGGGCTTGTTGAGCTTATGGTTGATAGTGACCTTGAGTTAGCGAAGCAAGAAAAAGTTTTATGGGATAACAATTTAATTAAACCTACCTGGGAAAACCCAACTTAAATATTTTCTTTATACCAATTATAAGTATTTTCTATTCCTGTTTGTAAACTAACCTCTGGTTTCCACCCGTAGCTATTAATAAGACTACTATCAAGAAGTTTTCTTGGATTTCCATCAGGCTTTGAGCTATCAAAAGAGAGATACCCTTTATAACCTACAGCATCTTTAATTGTTTCGGCTAGTTGCATAATAGAAATTTCCTCTCCGCTACCAACATTTAACAAATCTTCTTTAATATCTTTCTCTATAACTGCATTTACACAGTTGGCTAAATCGTCTACATACAAGAATTCTCTTAACGGTTTTCCAGTACCCCAGATAAAAAATTCACTTTCTTCTTGTTCTTTAGCTTTATGCATTTTGTGAATTAGTGCTGGAATAACATGACTGTCCATTTCTGAAAAATTATCGTTTGGCCCATATAAATTAGTTGGCATCAAGTTTATTACATTATGACCGTATTGACTTGAGAGTGACCTACCCATTTCTATTGCAGTCAATTTAGCCATTGCATACGGTGAGTTTGTTGGTTCTAAAATACCTGTCATTATTGCATTTTCATTTATAGGATTATCTGCATTAAGAGGGTAAATACAACTACTTCCAAGGTTTATAATTTTTATTGAATTATTGTCGATGCATGACTCCAAAATATTCATATTAATTTTTAGATTTTCAAGTAAAAATTCAACTCTGTCTGTGTTGTTTGCATGGATACCTCCAACCCTAGCTGCTGCAATTATCAAAACATCTGGATTGACAGTCTTGATAAGTTTTTTGGTATCGTCTAAGTCGAAAAGGTCAGTGTCTTGCCTTGTAGAAGCAACAATATTATATGAAGGATTAACTTCAAGTATTCTTTTACAAGAAGATCCTACAAGTCCATTAGATCCTAAAATTAGAATGTTTGTATTTACCATATTAATTTAAACACATTACATTATATTTAATATTTTTTCTAATCTAGTGTTGAATATATTTAAATTATAATTCTTCAATATATTAGCTTTTGCATTTTTAGAAAGATTATTTAAAGTTTCGTTATCGTCATAAATACTATCTATAGCTTTTTTCCAACCCTCTAAATTATTTTCATCAACAAATACGATGTTTTCTCTATTTGAAAATAAGTCAGTATCCCAAAACCCTTTTGTTTGAGAAATTAAAACTGGTATTCCAACTGACATTGATTGTAAACTCACACTTTGACCAGACGGTTGAAAAGTCTCTTTTAAAGGTATTATTACAATCCTAGAGTGAATATAAAAATTTCTTATTTCATCATCAGACAAAAGTGACTCATTCCAATTGCCCGAAATTAAATTACAGTTTTTTGGTACTTGAGAGTTATTGATATTATTTGTAATGCAAGTAAAAGAAATTTCTGGATATGATTCAGCAATTTTTAAAAATAATTCATAATCTCTGTTGCCATCATTTCCAATAAATAATATTTTTTTGTTTAAAGTTGGATTGACACTTTCTTTTCCCCAAAAGGCTGTATCTACAGAAAAAGGTAAAAATTTAAATTTCTTAGAATATTTTGAAAAAGTATTTTCAGCAAATCTTATTTCTCCCTTGCCTAAAAAAATTAAATTTTTTGAAATATTTAATAAAATTTTTATTAAAAAATTTTGAATAGTTTTAATTAAAAACCTATCTTTTTTTTTGCTGAATAAACCCATAACAATGACATATATCTCTATTTTTTTATAAGTCTTAATTAATAATAAAAACGGTAGAATCGATAAAGCCAATCTGTCATTAGTAATAATTAATTTTTCTGTTTTTGTAAGTTTTTTAAAATTTTGTACTGATAAGATTTCTGTAAAGTAAAAAGGTAAATTTGAAACCTTCCTAAGTATCTTGTCAATAATTCTTAGTATTTTTTTAAATCCATTAACTTCCACTTGCTCTTTAGACATCTCTATTATTTCAACAGTGTTTCCTTTATTTATAAAATGATCAACACCATAAAAAAACTCTTTTGCTTCATAGTTTTTGTGAAGTAACTTATCTTTTCTACCAGATCCAAAAACGTAGGTAATATTTAACTTATTCATCTGAATATATTTATGATACCTTTAAGGTAGTGTAAGATTAAAAGTTTTATTTTAAATTAGAATTATTAATCAAGGAATAAAATGTGTGGATTTATAGGCGAAATAACAAAAGAAAAATCTAATTTTGAAAACATAAGGATTGCAAATAAGCCTATAGTTTGCCGTGGACCAGATAACACTTCTGAAATTCACTCTACGAACCACAAATTATTTAATGACACACATGGAGAATACAACATTTCTTGGATTTTCAATAGATTGTCTATTTTAGAACTTTCTGAACTTGGCAATCAGCCAATGATTTCAATGAAATATAAAACAATGATGATGTTTAATGGTGAAATCTACAACTATAAAGAGTTAAAAGTTGATCTTATAAAAGAAGGGGTAAAATTTAATTCTCATAATTCTGATTCAGAGGTTCTTTTATTAGGATTATCCCATTACGGCGTTAAATTTATTGAAAAGCTTATAGGTCAATTTTCTATTGTGTTTTTTGATTACAAGAAAAATGATCTTTATTTAATTAGAGACAGGTTTGGACAAAAGCCTTTGTTTTACAACATCCATAAAAACAAAGTAATTTTTTCTTCAAACTTAAAATCAATATACAATCTTGAAAATGACCACAAAATTTCAAATAAACAATTGGTTAATTATATTAATTTTGGAGTAGTCCCATCTCCTAATACAATTTTTGAAGACATTTCAAAAGTTTTGCCAGGAACATTTATAAGAGTAAATTTAGATAACTTTTCATTTGAGAAAACAACATACTGGAGTCCTAGCGATTATATAGATTCTAAAAAATTTAATGAAGATAGGTTCTTTGATTTGCTTTCAAAATCAATAGACCACAGACTTGTTTCAGATGTACCAATAGCAAACTTTTTATCAGGCGGCTTGGATTCTACATCTATAGTAAAAAGCCAATTCGATAATAAAAGCGAAACCATTAATACTTTTACTATTGGTGTTGATGATCAGAAATATGATGAATCAGGTTGGGCAGAACTTGTTTCTAAAAAATATCAAACTAAACATACTCTTGTAAAAATTAATTCTAAATTTGATAATGATATAATTTTGGAATCAATAAATGCATTTGACGAACTTTATTCAGACCCTTCTACAGTGCTCAGTTATCAAATTAGTAAAGTTATATCAAAAAATTATAAAGTTGCTATTTCAGGAGATGGTGGGGACGAGCTCTTTGGGGGATATAAAAGAACTAGTCTTATGTTAAATAGAGGTACTTTGCCTAATTATTTTGTTAATTTTCTACACAAAATTTATCCTAAGCATTACGGTTCAGCTCAAGAAATTTTATACAGAAAAAGAGATTCGGCAATGGCCTACGCTTCTTTTTTTGAGGATAATAATTTATTAAATCTTTTGAATTTAAATCCCGCCGACAGATATAGTGGTTTGTTTTTTAAAGAAAGTGGAAACGATTACAAAAATTTACTTTTATCCGATTATAAATTTTATCTACCCGAGATGATGATGCTAAAAGTTGACAGGTCTTCTATGGCGAATTCACTTGAAGTTAGATCACCGTTTGTAGATCATAAGTTAGTAGAGTATGTTCTTTCGACAGAATCTAATTTCATGGATAGTGGTCCAAAATCTTTGCTAAAGAACTATCTGAAACCTGACTTTAATGATGATTTTTTAAATAGGAAAAAACAAGGTTTTGTTTTTGACTTGGAAAACTGGGTTTATAAGAATATTGATTTAATACATGAAACAATAAATTCAGGAGAAATATTAACCGATTTAAATAAAGATATAATAAATGTTATAAGTAAAAGAAAAACAAGAGTAAATGCATTAAGAATATGGAAATTATTCATATTAGAAAAATATTTAGGTAATTTAAAAATTAAAAGTTAACACTATGAAAAAAAAATTACAACATTTACTTAGATTTGTGAACAAAACTATTTTTAAAAATGAATTACCTAAAAAAATAAGTATATATTTCCACGATATTGATGAGCAGGAACTAATTTCCATAAAAAATATTATTTTATTTTTCAAATCATTAAATTATCAATTTGTAACAGTTGAAGATTTCAATAACTTAATTGAGACTGATAAAAAATTATTATCCCTAACATTTGACGATGGTTTCGCCGGGTGGTTAAAACTTTTACCAATTTTTCAAACACATAATGTGCAAGCAACATTTTTTACAAACTCTATATTTTTGTCGCATGATAATTTAAATAGATATCTTAGGAATATAAATATAAATTCAGATAAAAAATTAATATCAGAATCTGGAATAAAAAAGTTAGTTAAGGATAATCATGAAATTGGAGCGCATACTCATACTCACTATACTTTATCAAATTTAAGTTTCGATGAGTTTGTTGTTGAAGATAGTAAAAATAGAAACCGATTAGAAGAATTTGCTGAAATAAAAAATTTTGCAATACCTTACGGAATGAGAAGATACTTAACTGATGAACAAAAAGAATATTTAGAGGAACAATATAACAGTATTAGCTTTGGAGAACCAGGAATGCAGTTTGAGCAAGAAAAAAAATATATCCAAAGATACCCGTGGTTAGTTGAAAAATCATTTTTTTATAATTTGGAAAATATTTGTACTGATACTTCATTTTTTAATAATTTAACTTTAAGAAGTGGACTAGGCTAGTTAATTTCTAATTGATATACCTATATATAAAGGACTTAAAAATTCATTTTTGTCATTAAAAATTAAAATATTATTTTTATAATTTCTGTCCTTAACAAATAATTTATAAGCACTGTATTCTGCAACCTCATCTGAAACTATTATTTTTGGTGTTATATTATTTTCTTTAAATGTTTGAAAAAGAAAATCTTCACTATTTTTTTCATGCGTGCTACTAACAATTACTGAATTGTTCATTATCGTTAAATCTACAGAAAGAAGATACTCTTCTAATGGCTTATTTAATAAAATAATATTTTCAAAATTTTGTGAACTACTAATCAAAGCACCTTTTCTTGGATTGATATCAATTCCTATATATTTTTTATTAAAACTTGGATTATTAATTATGTAATTTTGTAAAAGAAATGGCAATCTACCTTGGTCATAACCAAACTCAAATAATGAATTAACGTCTGATGAAATAAAAGCTATATAGGGCAAAAGTCTGTAGTCCCATTTATTTTTAAAATCTACATCTGAGAATGATGAAGAGAAAGTATTGTTATAATTTGATTTATGTATTTTTATATTATTAAGTTCTTCAAAAAGTAAATTTATCTCATTTTCTGTAATATTCAGATTATTTAATAAAAACAACTTTAAAGATTCCAAGTTATTGCTATCAAGCTCAAAGGAAAAATTTGTGTGTTCCTTTGAAAAGAGAAACCAAGAAAATGCTTTACGAATTAAGTTGGAAATCCTCTTTATAGAAAATAAAAACCTTTTAATAAAAATTATTACAAATAGTAAATTAAATTTAATTATTAAATCTATAAATTTTTTCATAAACTCTAGTTTCGTAAATAACTATGATCATTGACAAGATTAATAATAAAACAGCAAAATAAGGCTTTGAAAAATTTATATTTTCATTGTTAGAAAGTTCTATAGTATAAATTCTACAGGCTCTTTCTATTGATACATTTCTTTTATCAACACTGTATAGTAAATTATTAGTTCCATCAACACACTCATCTTTAAAATTTGAGTCATAATCTTCCCTGTTTACTAAAAAAAGCAATTTTGAAGAAGATTGGTTTTTACAGTCAGACCTATATTCATTAATATTACCAGTTGCATGAAGTGTTTTAAGTAAGTTATTTTCAAAAAACAAAATATTATTTACACTACAAAATAATGAGTACTCATTTGCTGCAACAAGCCTTTCAGATTCAAATTGAGTATTATTTTTTGGATGTCCTGAAATAAATATTATTACTAAACCAAATAAAAAGATTAGTACAAGTTTAAATTTTGGATTCTTTTTGAAAATATTTGATACAACAAAAACAAAAGCTATTGAGAGAAAAAATGAAAAATAAAAAGCTTTAAATGTATCACCTTTATAAGGATTGAAATTATTTGAAGGTATACCTATTGCATTTAAATATAAGATAAATATTCCAAAAAATGGTGCAATATAAAAATTCCAATTTTCCTTATCTTTATATAAGTATCTAAAAATAAGAATATAAAAAATAACTGAAAAGAATATAGAAAGTAATTTTCTAATATAATTTTCCTGCATTAGTAGGGATGAAAGCGGTCCAGCGTAGTTAATCTCTCTTTTATTATTAATTAATAAATTAGAATCATTAACTATAAATTCTTTTCTATTTTTTGAAAAATAATTTTGCTTCATATCAAACATTTGGTTGAAGTAATCACCAAATGTATCAAGAATAATTAAATTTATGGCAGACTTTGCATGGATGTCGTAATAATTTTGCTGATAGTCAAACTGAAAAAAGGGTTTACTGATAATCTCTCCAGGTGAAAATCTAAAAATAATGTCTGGGCTTGCTTTGTAGTCAAATTCAGGATCATATGGCCTTTCTATAGGTGACGTTTGAGTAATTCTAAAGTTTTCAAATTGCATAACTGATAAAATTGAAACAAAAATTAAAGAGACTATTAACAAACTCTTAATATTCAATATTTTGAACACTTTAAAGTATGATATAAAAAAGTAGAAGAGTATCATTCCCGCAACAGAACCTTTTGTATTCAGTGCGATGACTAAAAAAGGTATTGGCAAAATTATATTTATAGTGTTTTTATTGACAATAAATTTTTCTAAGTATAACAAAATCCACGGAAGTGTAGCAAAGCACAATATTTCAGGCTTCATAACTGCTCGCATATAAATTGATTGAGGAAACATTAAAAGTCCAAGAATTGATATAAAAATCGTAAAATTATCAAAATTTTTAAATTTTAAAAGTCTATAAATTCCAACTAAACCAAATATGAATATGACTAAATTTACATTATGAACAGATGAACTTAAAATATAATCAATATTACCGATATTGATTAGTTCAATTTTATTATTAATAGATATCGAAATTAAATAGTAATAAAGAGCACCTTGGCCATAGTCTATATCTACATCAACTCCTAGAAAGTAATTTATATAATCGTAGTATTTAGAAAAATCGACATTCAATGTAGCAATGTAAAAGAAGTTTATCCAAACATGTGTAAGATAAACAACAAAAGAAATTACTAAAACACCAAGAATAAATTGTTTATTTTTTAACATTATTAGAGCTGTTAAAAATTAAAAAAGAATTAATAAAATATAATAGTAATCTTAAACCATCAGAAAATCTTGAGATTTGAGTTGTTCCATAAACTCTAGCTTTGTAGTGTACAGGATACTCAAGTATCTTTCCTCCAGAGTAAGCTGTTGAAAAAATAAAATCAAAATCACCAAATGGGTCTTTAATTTTTAAATTATTACTCCAATCATACAAGTGATCTATAGAGGTTTTTTTAAAAACCTTAGTTCCACAAAGTGAATCTGTTAGTTTTTTATTTATTACAATTGAAATAATAAATTGGAAGAACAAGTTACCCAAATTATTTAACTTTCTCATTGCACCCTTTTCCATTTTATATACAAACCTTGTTCCATTTACAAAGTCTGCTTTACCTTCTTCAACAATATTAAAAAAATCAATGAGTGTTTCTGGAGCAACAGAAATATCGGAATCTAACACAGTAATTAATTCATATTTACACAAACTTATTGCTTCTAAAACTCCTGGCCCTTTTCCTTTACTTTCTTGCTCAATAACTTGAATATCAATATTAGGATTTTCTTCTTGAATTTTTTGAGACTCTTCTAGCGTTAAATCTTTTGACTTTCCACAAACTATTATTATTTCGTATGGTGTCTCAAATTTTGGAATTCTTGAGATTAAAGGATATAGGTTTTTCTCTTCATTTTTTGCAGGAATAATTATAGATTTTGTCATAGGTATATATTTGTTATTACTCTTGCTTAAAATCAAATAATTATTAATACCCAAATTAAATTTAAACAAAATAATCTCGAGTATTTTATTTAAAAAATTACCAATTTTTAAAAATTTAAATGGGAATATTTGTCTTGTAAAGGCTGCGTTTAATTTGAAACCAGAAGATTCGGCTATTGAATAAACTTTTTTATGATGAATATATGATCTAGCTTGTGAGTTTTGTTTAAATTTCAGATATTCAAAAATTGTAAGAAATAAATTCCATTTTGGATTAATTGAATTAATAATTATTTTTCCATTCTCTTTTAGTATTGTGTCCAAATACCTTAAGAAGCCATATATATCTTTGGTTACTTCAAAAATATCTGTTAATACTATTAAATCAAATTTTTCATTTTGTATAATTTTTAATTGCTCAACTGTATCTTTCTTCACATCAACTTTTAATAAATACTCATGAAAGTTGGTAAAGTCTTTAAATGCATTATCTTGATTTAAAATATGAATCCATTTAGTGTTTGAATTTATGAAACGATTAATTTCATTCTCATGTCTCTGGAAGTACGTTTTTGAGTTTAATTTTATCATTTTTAACTTTCAATAACTTTAAAGCCAATGTTAATACCTTTTACTATATTCTTTATATAATTATTTTTGATAAATGAATAATAAGAATTTAGAAGTTGCAAATTTTTTTTGGGGTGGAGAATTAACATCTTATGAAATTGCTAATATTTTATCTTTTAAAAAAAATAATTTTAAAGTAAATGTTTGGTCTTATCAAGAATTAGATTTACCTGACGGAATTAACCTATGTGATGCAAGTAAAATAATTTCTAAAGAGTATCTTTCAAAGTTTACTCAAAATCTCCAAAAGTCAAATATGTCGTCTTTTTCAAATTTATTTCGTTATAAACTTTTAATAAAAGAATCAGGATGGTGGTTTGACTCAGACTGTATATGCTTAAAAAGTTCTAAAAGCTTTTCAGAATTAGCCAAAGATAAGCCTTTTACACTTGCATTAGAAAATCCCTCTTTAGTTGGAAGTTCAGTAATGTACATTAATGACTTAAACGTACTTGATGAATTAATAAATGAAACAGAGCAAAGAATAAAAAATAACAATTATAAGTTTTATTGGGGTGAAATTGGCCCTTATTTAATTACAGATGTTTTTAGTGATTTAAATATTTTAGATAAGGTTATCTCATCTAATTATTTTTTTAAAATTAAACCAGAAAAGTTCAAAGTTTTGTTTGACCCTAATTCACTAAACTTTGTTCAATCAGAATTAATTGATTCTTTTGTATGTCACACCTGGAATGAAATGTTCAGAAAACACAATATAGAAAAAAAAATATTACCCCCAAAAAATAGTTACTTGTCTAATCACATAAAAACTTTTGTAGATACTCAAAATATGAAACATTATGGAGGTTTTTTTAATTTGAGATTTAATTCTATTTTCAAATATTTTTATAAAACTATATCCAGAATTAAAACTTTAATTTAGACTTTTGTAAATATGTTCAAAACAGCAGTTTTCACTAGGTACACAACTTATATTGTTGGAATATTAACTACTGCAATAAATTTATTTATGATCACTTATTATTTAGATGTTAATGAATTTGCAGTTTGGGGTATTGCTTCTTCAATAGTTTATATTTTTTCGCAATTAGGACAGTTGACCTATGTTCAATATATTGATAAATACTTTCCAAATATGACATTTGAAGAAACAAAAATTAAAATTTATCAATTTTTAAAAACAATAATTTTATTTAGCCCTATATGGCTTTCATTTTTGTTTTTATTGGATGGTCTTGGCTATTTTGATAAATTCCTTATTGAAAATATATATATTCTTTTCCTTTTGTTAGTTACATTAATTGTTTTAGAGTCTGGAATTGAAATAACATCTAAATACATGCTTGCACTTCAAAAAACGCAGTCATATGACTTAAACGAATTTTTAGTACTTAAGCTTTTAAGAAGCTTTCTTTTTTTTGGCTTTCTTTATAACGGGTTTAGTATTTATCATTTATTTTTTGTTTCGATTTTATTAAGAAGTTCATTTCTATTGTCTATACTCAGCAAAAATGAAAAAAATATTAGATTCCTAGTAGTAAACATAATTTCAGCCAGTGTATTTAAAAACAATTTTGAAAATTTGAAATACACATCTGTGGCATTTGCTATCAAAACCCTCCAAATAACTTTTCTAAATGTTATATTCTTGATATATTCAAATTTTTCAGAAAGCACTGAAATCGCTACATACTCACTTGGAATACTGCTTATTAACAACCTAAGACCAGTAATTTCTTCATTTTCAAGTTTACTAACTCCAAAAATCTCTAAGCGTGCAAACATTGGCAATGAATCCTCAAGCTTTTTACAACTAACCTCCTTTTTAAATACATTTCTATCGAGTTTGTTTATATGTGGTTCTTTATTACTTTTTTTATTTGAGGAATATATAAATGATTATTTCATTGATTATGAAGGAAACGTAATTTTTACAATTTTTCTATCTATTATTGCTGCAACTATTATGTCAATATATCACCCTGTTCTTTTATTGGTAAAGTTTTCAGAAAAAGAAAGAACTTTGCTTAAAAGGATTTCGATAAGTTATGTATTTTGTCTATTGTTATTTTATATAGCTCAATTGATTGAATTGAATAATTTGATACTTTTTTATATTCTATTTGAATTATTAAATCTTATTTTTTCAAGGAATATATATTTAAATACATTTGGTAAAACGAAAATATTTTTATTTTCTTGCACTTATTTTTTAAGTATTTTTATGATTTTGGCTTATAGTTTCCTACGAATTAATAATTTTACTTTAATTATTTTGCTCGTATTAGCGTGTTACCTAATTGATTATTCTAGATTCAAAAAAAGAAAATTTGATCTAAATATATGAATTTTTTATATTGTTTTGATTCTAACTATAACCTTCAAGGCTTAACTTCAATTAATAGCTTAATTGGTCAATCTGATACAAAATTATCAATATATGTAATTCATGAAAACCCAAGTTCTATTAGAGAGCAAATAAAAAAAATCAATAATAAAAATATTCACGATATTCACATCTATAAGTTTGAGAAACAAAATATAAAGTTTCCTAGAGTTGAAGGCACTCATGTTTCTGATGCAACTTACTATAGGTTGTTTATTAGTGATTACCTGCCTGAGGAAATAGATTTTATTACATATGTTGATGCAGATATATTGTGCCTAAAAGAACCTAATAAAGTAATTCAAGCAACTATTGATAACATGATTCAAAGCGATTTACCTATTGCAGCTGTAACTGAGTCAGTGGGAAATAAAGAGGATATAAAAAGACTAAATTTGAATCAAGAAAATTACTTCAATGCAGGGGTTTTAGTTATAAACATGCATAAATGGAATAAAAAAAGTAAGGAAAATGCATTCATAGATAACTTAAACCAAATAAAAGACAGGGTTTTGTGGTGGGATCAAGACGTTTTAAATTTTACATTTGATGGTGAGTATGAAGAATTAAATAGCTTATTAAATTATCAAATTGAGCCTAATAACAATTTCGATACAAAAAAAATAGAGGAAGAAGTAATATTTCTTCACTACCTTGGTAATACAAAGCCCTGGTCTTTTGATGGTTTAAAAAATAATTATTCAAAATATTATCAAGAGCATTATAGAAAAATTGAAAAAAGCAGGTACCATTTAGTTTCTAAAAATTTAAAATCTGACTATTTAAAATTTTTAACTATTTTATTATTTAATTTTGGAGAAATTGATTACAAATTAGCTTTTATGTATGAGTCTAAAAAATCACTAATTAAAAACTTAATAAATAAATTACTTTGAGATGGGATAATTTAATTCTATATTTTGCTAATTTCTATAATATAATTTCAATATGAATGATATCAATTTTTGGGAAAACTCAATTAAAGAGGGTTTTTACGATAAAACTATTGAAGATGGACTCAATAGCCAAAGAGATGTCCAATCACAGTGGCACGACATTACATATAAAAATGTTCTTAAAAAAATAAATAAAAATTTAAAAGTACTTGATTATGCATGTGGTTCTGGAACATTTCTTGGAAGATATTTACAAAGTGAAGGATTTGGCACAGACATTATCGATAAACAGGTTGATTATGCAAATAAATTGTATGGAAGTAATAATAAATTTTTTTACTTAACTAATGAAAATATTGTAAAGAATTCTCCCTACGAAGTTGTAACGATTTTGGGGTTACTTGAGTTTTTAAATGATGCTGAAATTAAAAAAATTTTTAATGAACTAAAAGAGGTGACTAGGAATGATTCAAAAATTATCATTACAACACCAAACTATGGAAGTTCTATGAAGTTTATCGAAAAAATTGCAAACAAGATTGGTGATGTTGACTATTCGACTGTAAATGTTAGTGATTTCAATGAAAAAAAGCTTTATAAAACATTGCAAGACAATGGATTTGTAGATATAAAAATATCTAAAGTTGTAAATTTTGGTGTCTTCTTTTCGCTATTAAGCAACAAACTTGGATCATTAATGAATTCAATAATTGCAAATATTACATTTAACAAATTCGGATATATTCTACTTGCCGAAGCTTACGTGAAAAAATAAATGTCTAAATTTGATCAACTTTCAGTCATCCTCCCAACTCTCAATGAGAAAAAAAACCTAGAATACTTGATACCTCAAATTATTGAAGTTTTAAAATCAGAGGAAATTTTCGATTACGAAATTTTAGTTGTTGATGATGGCTCAACAGATGGCACTTCTGAATTAATAGATTCCCTAAATAATAAAGACTTTAACATATGCTTTATTGAAAATAAGCCACCGCTTAATTTACCTCTCTCAATTAATAAAGGAATTGAAAATTCAAAATTTAAATATGTAATGTGGTTGGATGCTGATGGTTCAATGGGTAGCAATGCTGTTCTGAAAATGATAAAAGAAGTAAAACAAAATCCTGATAGTGTAATTATTGGTTCCAGGTTTGTATCTGGTGGTGGTTACAAAGGTCAAAACGAAGACGGTTCAGAAAATTTACTTGGAATTATTAAGAATATAATTAATTCAGAAGACTCTATCCTTGCTGTTTATTTATCTAAATTATTTAATAATTTATTAAAAGTACTTCTAAATTCGAGTGTTAAAGATATTACAAGTGGGTTTATTGTTGGAAAAAGAGAGTACTTTAATCCTAATTGTTTTGTAGATTCTATTTATGGTGAGTACTTCATAAAAGTTATATCAGATCTTGAAAAAAATAGTATAAATATTTCTGAAATTGGATACTTTTGTACACCGCGACAATTTGGTGAATCTAAGACAAGTTCTAGCTATTTAAGATTGTTTAAATTAGCTTTACCTTACTTTAAAGCAGCATTAAATTACAGATAGATGTATAAAGTTTTAGATAAGAACAACATTTTAATAGCCATAGTTAACAAAAAAATTGATGAAACAAAAAGTAAAAACTTTTTGACTAGTGATGAAATGTCAATGCAATTTGCAACTTTTAATCTCAAAAAAGGCGAAGAAATTAAAAGACACGTTCACAACAAGCAAGAAAGAATGATAGAAACTACAGCTGAGGCTATCACAATACTAGAAGGGTCAATGAAAATAGATCTTTATGACAATGAACACGAACTATTAGAGCAGGTAACCCTAAATAAGCATGAGTCTATTATTTTATTCGAAGGGGGACATGGTCTAACGATGGAAGAAGATTGTCATTTTTTAGAGGTAAAACAAGGCCCCTATGATCAAGAAAATGATAAATATCATTTTTGAATATGATTAGAGTTTTTGAACCTAAGCTAAATTTAAAAGACAAAATCTCTGTCTTAAAAACTATGCAACAAAACTTTATTTCAGGAACTTCCCCAACAGTACAAGAATTTGAAAATGAATTAGCATCTAAATTTGATAGAGAATATTGCGTTGCTTTATCAAACGGATCAGTTGCTTTAGATGTTGCTTTGCAATTATATGACTTTAAAAAAGATGATGAAGTAATCGTTCCATCTTTTACAATCATATCTTGCCTTTCAGCAATTCTAAGGACAAAAGCTACCCCTATATTCTGTGATGTAGATATTAATTCTTGGAATATGACTCTAGAAAATATTAAGAAAGTTACAACAAAGAATACAAAAGCAATCATATTGGTTCACCTTTACGGTCTTGTTGGTGAAGTAAATGAAATTGTTAAATATTGTGATGAAAATAACATAATTATAATTGAAGATGCAGCAGAATCTCATGGGCAAGTAGTAGGAGGTAAAAGGTGTGGTTCTATTGGTGACGTTTCAACTTTTAGTTTCTATGCAAACAAACATATAACTACTGGTGAAGGAGGTGCTGTTTTAACAGATAATAAGGAACAATTTTTAAAATTAAAGCAAATGGTAAATCTTGACTTTGAAAGTAGTAAAAGATTTATTCATAACAATCTTTACTGGAATTATAGACTTGGAGGGTTACAAGCAGCGCTTGGTTTATCTCAAATAAAAAGCCTAGAGAAAACAATAACTAGGAAGATTGAGCAAGGAAATTACTATGATCAGCTTTTTTCAGATTTATCCAATTATTTGCAGCTTCCTCTTAGAGAATATAAAGGTGTAAGAAATCATTACTGGGTTTATGGAATCATGCTTAAAAAGCCAGAACTAAAAGTTGAGCTTACTGAATATTTATTAAATAACGATATTGAGACTCGACCATTTTTTTATCCATTACATCTTCAACCAGTTCTACCGCAAATATATAAAGATTTAACAATTAAACCTATTGTTTCTGAAAAATTATATGAAAGTGGTCTTTACATACCTATTGGTAGTCATTTAACACAAAAGAAACAAAGGTATATATCAAATAAAATTCACAATTTTTTTAATTAAAAAACCTTAATTTGTATCCCTTTAAATAGTTGGTTAAATTGTGCGTAACCTCATGTTTAATTCCAAATAAATCAAATCCAAATTGATCTTCAGACAAATTTATTAATTTTTCTTTTATGTATTTTGGGTGATCTTCAATCTTTAATTTTAGAGTATGATGTTTGTATCTAGTTTTTATCATTTCAGACCATGCCGCATAAGCTAATTCCTCTGTTCCTCCACCTCTGTCGCCCCACTCCCCAAACTCCTGATGCCAGGCCCTTGCAAACCGTGCTCTATCTTTTGAAATAATATATTTTGTTTTAAACACAGAATCGTAATTCCAAATTGGAATTTTTATTAAAGGAAAATCACTTGGTTTTAACAACTCATCATTTAACGTTGGTTGGCACAAATCCCCTCCACCATTCATTTTTATATTTGGAAACACCCTCTTATTTAAAGCGATACACATGTTTGCTTTAATATGATATTTACCGGGGGTAAAGATTTGATATTTTGGAAAAGTAATAGTGGGTAATTCTTTATATTTACTTAATACTTTTCTTAGGTCATTAATATTTTTTTCATGAAAAAAATTATCTATATCCATATGAATGACCCAATCACCACTTGAATTATCAAAGCCTTCTTGAAAAACTTTACCAATATGACTAAATGTAAACTCTTCTGGCCAATTATTACCTACGGTTACTACTTCATCAGCAAAATCTTCATAACATGACAATGCTTCTTTCCAGGGGTCCATTCTTAATTCTGGATTGGTCATAGAAGTAAAAATTGATATATTCATAAGTTTATTTTAGAACAATAGTTTAAATGACTATTAAATAAATTATATTTGGTATTCAAGAACACTTCATTTATCCGCTATTCTAAAAATATTGATTAATAAAAATTATATAAAGCCAAAATTAAGTACATTTCTTTTTGTTACTTTCCTATCGAATTTAATTATTTATCTTGTTCAGTTTTACTATTTTAAGGAAAGTGCTGAGTACTTTTTATGTACCACATTAATCAATTATGATACTTCAATATTTTCAAGGCAATTAAATCTTATTTATCCAGAAAGCTGTGATCTTAAAGTTTACGCTGAAGGAATTACAAATTTTCTTTCTTTTTACAATATAGAAGAATATGTTTACCTAGATAGACCGGTATTCATTTTTTATATTTTCTTTTTTTACACAATTTTAAACTTTATATTATCATCATTATCTTTTTCAACGCTAGCAATTATTAAAGGAAGTTTTTTTGTTGGTCAACTACTCCTAACGGGTTTAGTTAGTATTCTGTTGTTTAGAATTCTTAGTAATTATAAATTAATTAGTGGAAGAGAAGTATATATTTTACCTGTTTTTGTTTCTTTGTCGCCGATGTTTAAGTGGCATATATTTGAGTCAACTTCAATGACGTTTACATTCTTGATTTTCTTACTTGGAATATATATTTGTTTAGATGAAGAAAATTTAAATTTAAACACTTACTTATTAGCAAGTGGGTTATTATTTTTAATTCATAGATCATCATTGCTAATTCTTGTGTTATTTTTTGCATATAAGCTTTATAAAAAAGAATTTAATAAAAAAATATTCTATAACTCAATATTTTTTTTCATTCCAATTTTTTTATATTATATTTCTATATTTTTATTCTCAAACTATTCCGATCACCAGGCTCAGGGTTATAGACAGTTTATCTGGATTATTGATTACCTTCAGGGGAAAGAGACTATGACAAACGAATATTTTTGTCAATCTCCATTATTAGCGATTAATTGTTATTTTAAAGATTTGATAAATTTATTTTACTACCTTGCTATTCCTTCTATTTTTTCATTTTCTTATATTGCATTAAAATTTAAAAAATTCTCAGAAGAAATAAAAAATATTATTTTTACAGCTATCTTATTTACCGCAATTATTAATTTCTTCTGGCTTTTTATTGGATGGTACCCTCCTATAAGATTTTCTTACTATGGTTATGGAAATTTAATTATTTTTTTACTAATCTACATATATTTTTCAATGGAAGTTTCATCGGCAAGGGCTTTATTTCTTATTGCATACTTTTTTTACTTTATAACCTTAAATCACTGGAATAACCCTGAAATAATTATTTACACTTCCTTTATAAGAATCGCAATTTTATTTTTTGTAAGCTCTTTACTTATGGAATTTACGTCTAGTAGGCAAAAATATCTTAGTTCTGATTAAAGAATTCATTTATTGATTTAACGACGTAGTCAAGTTGCTCTTCTTTTATTCCAGGCCATATTGGTAGTGACAAAATCTCATCACAAACTTTTTCAGCAACGGGAAAACTTTCTTCAATATTGTGTGCTGGAAGAGAAGGCAGTGTTTTTGGGTAATAGATTGCCACTGCGATTTCTTTACTAGACAAATAGTCTTTTAATTTATCTCTTTTACCATTCGATACAAGAATGGAGTAATAATTGAAAGTTGAATTATTGTTATCTAAAATGCTTAATCCATCTTGATTTTCGAAATTACGATCGTAGTATTTTCATGAAGAAATTCTTTTTTCAATCCATTTATCAATGTTTTGTAATTTTAAATCTAGTACTGAAGCTTGAATAGAATCTAGTCGTGAATTAAATCCAAAAACTTCGTTGAAGTACTTTGTTTTCGCCCCATGATTTTTATACATTCTTGCTTGTTCAGCAAAGTTACTGTTGTTTGTGGCGATAGCACCAGCATCACCATATGCACCTAAAGTTTTTGTGGGAAAAAATGAAAAACAACCAAGATCCCCAATCGTCCCTAATTTTTTATTTTTATGATTACTTCCAAAAGCTTGCGCTACATCCTCAACAATTTTTAAATCATATTTTTTAGCAATTTTTAATATTTCATCCATATTTGCAGAATTACCAAATAAGTGGACAGGTAAAATTGCTCCAGTGTTAGATGTTATTTTTTCTTCAATTCTTGTTACATCGATATTGCAATTTGTTCTATCAATATCAACAAATATAGGTATTAAGCCAGCTTGAACAATAGCTTCAGAAGTTGCAAAGAATGAAAATGACGGGACTAACACCTCTTTTTTTTGAAGATTAAGTGAAAGTAAACTGATTAGAAGAGCATCTGTTCCATTTCCAACAGTTACAACATGTTCAGCGTTTAAATAATTTCTAAGATTTTCCTCAAAAATATTAACACTTTCACCACCAATAAATTCTCCTTTTTTAATGTGTTCAGTTAAAAGCGATTCAAAATTTTTCTTAAACGAATCTAATTCATAATCAAAATCAATAAATGGAACTTTCATTAATTTCCGATTAAATCTTTATTTTCTTGTACATCAAACAATATTCCAAAGAAAAAGAATAAAAAGAATAAAACAAAACTCAAACTTAATGCAATTAAGTTTAGCTCTGTTATGTATGAGGAGTTAACATAAGTTGAAATAGCTCTAAATGAAGTAAAAGGAATAGGGAAAAAAAGCATTAAGAATGAAAAGAAATAGCTGAGGCCTGCAGGACTCAGGTTTTTTTTGATTAATTTTTTAAAGACTCTTGAAAAAAACAATCTTATTAAAAGGTAAATTAATTTTGGTACAAATGTAACTAATCTAATACCACTTTTTTCCTCTCCATAGTGAGGTTTTACATTCACATCAATAACTTTTGCATCACATAAATTTAATAAGTAAAGTAAGTGCCCGGGGTAGCCATATCTTTTTATTAATTTAGAAATTTCTAATTTTGGCAAAATCTTTAAATTTAGTGCAGTATATCCCATTTGTGGGTCCATTATATGATAGTAACCAGAAGCAAACTTAGTTAATAAGGTAAGTAATGTGTTTCCAAAAAATCTGTGTTTTGGCATAATATTCTGTACATCGTAATAATTTAATCTGTTTCCTTTCGCATAATCGGCTTTTTCGTTTACAACAGGTAAGATTAAATCTTCAAAATCTTCAGGTAAAGCTTGTGCATCACCGGGCATAACAACACCAATATCATACCCCTCTTTAAATGCATAATTGTATCCAGTAATGAGTGCCTGACCCACGCCAGAATTTTTTTTATTATTTATCACTGATATTTTTGAGTTATTTTTTTGTAAATTTTGAAGAATTTCTATAGTTTTATCTTTTGAACCGTCATTAATTACAATTATTTTATCGACAAAAATTGGTATTGATTCTAATGTTTTCTCAATTAATAGTTCTTCATTATAAGCTGGAACTATAACTGCAATCTTTTTTTCATTCATATTATCTTTGCATTTTAGTACTGCATTCTTCCAATACAGCAACTACTTTTAACGCATGGTCTGAATTGTTAATTTCAATTTTTCTTTCTTTTATACCATTTAAAAAATATTCAGCTTGCGCTTTAAGAGGTTCTTTGTTTGAAATCTTGACTTTCCTATAGGAATGTTTGTTGATATCACCACTTTTTAATATTTCGGTTCTGTAGATTTTTAATTTGTCTTTATCTGTATCTGAAAATACTATCGATCCTTTATTTCCTACAATTACAAAACGCTGCTCTTTAAATGGATGGATCCATGATACAAATATATGAGATTTTACTTTATTTTTAAATTCAAAAAGTGACAGGCTAGTATCTTCTATTTTTGAATTAATAATTTTCATACCTTGAACTTTTGTTTTTATAATTTCAGAATTTACAAAATCTAACATTAAGGAAATATCATGAGGGGCAAATGACCATAATACATTTTCATATGGTCTAATTTTTCCCATGTTTAACCTGTTTGAATAAACCCATTTTATTTTTCCGATTTCTCCTGAATTTATTAATTCTTTCATTCTTAATGCAGCAGAATGAAAGTGAAGTTGGTGCCCTACCATAATTAGTTTATTGTTATTACTTTCAATTTTCATTAATGACTTAACTTGGCTTGATTTTAAAGCCAAAGGCTTCTCAACCAAAACATCTACTTTTTGCAGTGCTTTTTTGGCTATTTCATAATGTGTTTCGGCGGGGGTGCAAATTACTATACCGTCAACTGCTTCAATTAATTCTTCGAGTGTTTTATAAAATTTATAATTATTATTATTTTTTAAATTTAATTTTGTATCAAACACTCCTTCTAGAACGCCTAACTCACTAAATACTCGAGCTTGATTTTTTCCCCAATATCCATATCCTACAACACCAACTTTAGGTTTTCTCATAACAACAATTATATATTGGAACTATTATTGAAAGGGTAATGACATATATTAATAAATTTGCCATTGTTGACGAGGGAGCCAAAATAGGTATCAACACAAAAGTTTGGCATTTTACACACGTGATGTCATCGGCAGAAATAGGAGATAATTGCACAATAGGTCAAAACTGTTTTATTGGAGAAAATGTAAAAATTGGAAATAATGTAAAAATTCAAAATAATGTTTCAGTTTATGATGGTGTAATTATTGAAGACAATGTTTTTGTTGGCCCAAGTGTTGTATTCACAAATGTCAAGGTTCCAAAATCTAACGAACCAGTTAATAAAAACTATATGAAAACTACTCTAAAATCTGGATGTTCTATTGGTGCAAACACGACAATAATATGTGGTGTAGAAATAGGCGAAGATTCTTTTGTAGGCGCTGGGTCAGTTGTGACCAAAAATGTAACTAAGAATACAATGTGGTACGGCAATCCAGCTATTGAAATAAAAAAGTTAGATAAATAAAAATTTTGAAAATATTAATTTTGACAACATCTTTTCCATTTGAAAAAAATGATATTTCAGGAAAATTCATAAAAGATCAAATACTAAATTTGAAAAGATATTATCCAAATATAAAATTTACAGTTTTGACTGGAAATAAAAATAAATTTGAAAAAAATGAAGTTAACATTTCGTATGATTTGAAAATATTTCGATATTTTTTTAAAAGTATGGAAATTCTTGGAAATGAAGCAATAAAAATTCAAATCAATAAAAATAAATTAATTTTATTTCTAGTACCTTTTTATTTTATTTCTCAATTAATGAACGCAGCAAAAGTTTCATCCAAAAATGGAATTAACTTAATATATGTTCACTGGTTTTTCCCCCAAGCTTTTACGGCTTATCTAATTTATAAATTTAAAAAAATACCATACAAGATTACGATTCACTCATCTGAAATTGAATATTTTTTAAAATTTTTTAGAAGTTTTGGATTGAGCTTAGCAAAAAAAATAATTTTAAACAGTAGTGGTATTTCAACAACTTCTAAAGAAGTGTTTGAAAGTTTAAAGCTAGTACTGTCAGAAGAAGAATTATTACATGTAAATACCGTAATATCTCCAATGGGTATAAATTCAGACTTATTAGAAGAAATCAGTGCAGTAGAAGTCAAAGGTATCAAAAAAGAAAATAATATAAAGAATATATTATTTATTGGAAGATTGGTGGAAAAAAAAGGAATACTTGAACTTTTAGAAAGTTTTTCTAGTTTCTATCAGATTAATCAAAGTTACAATCTCATAATTGCTGGATATGGAGCATTAGAAAATGAAATAAAAGATTACATTTTAAAAAATGAATTTGGAGATTTTATAAAAGTTTTGGGCAAAGTAAACGATGAGCAAAAAAAATACCTTTTTGATCACTCTGAAATACTAGTTGTCCCATCAATAAAAACTAATGATGACACTGAAGGCATGCCAGTTGTAATTCTTGAAGGCCTTTACTATGAAAAAATTTTATTAGTATCTCAATATACAAACCCTTATTCTGTAATAACCCACAAAGAAAATGGTTTTATTTTTGATATTGATAAAGACAATGATTTATTTAATTATTTAATATACTTATCAGAATTAGACAAGAAAGAAAAAAGTGAATTAAAAAAACAAGCAAAAATTTCTTCATCTCAATATAGTTCTCAAGAGTCCTCAAAATTATATTTTGATTTTTTGTCATATGAAAAATAATGAAAATAGATAAAATTAATAAATATTTTCTTCCAGCAGTTTATTTGTGTATAACTTTATTTATTAAACAAATGATTTTCTTATTTTATAATTCAACAGATAGTCCAGATTTTATAAAATATTTTGAATATTTTGAATTCAATGCTGGTATTAAGGAAAATATATTTAGCGAGCAGGGATTTATGTATTATGATATACAATCTTTTTATTTTCATTTTTCCAACCATTCATTATCAGAAGAAAACTTTTTTATTTATCTAAGTAAAAGTATTCAAGAAGTAAATCTTATATTATTTTTAATTGGTTCCATAGGTGTCTATTTTCTTCTTAGGTTGTATGAATTTGGACACAAAGAGTCAATGATTTCTTTAATTTTGCTAAGTTTTTTCCCATTGAGTTTAGTTCAAATAATGGTCTTTAAACCAGAAACTTTAGCTTTTGCATTACTTCCATGGATTATTTTAAATTTAGAAATTTATATTAGAAAAAATAAAATTTTGAATATTATATTTTGTATACCACTTATTGCTTCAATTCTGAATTTAAAGGGATCAATTACGGCAATGGTTTTGTTTTTTCTAGTTGTTTTTTATTTCTTACCTATTTTGAAAAATTTAAAAACAAATAAAAAAAATACATTTGTCGTTGCCATATTATTCGCTGTATCTTTTTTTGGTATTTATATGGAGAATGGTAAACAAAATAATAAGTATCTTTTTGATTTTTTTAATACTACTCAAAGCAGTCAGTATTCTGATGAAATTAAATTAATCTGGGAAAGAGACATTAAAAAGTACAATAATAAAGCTCCAGTTAAAATTTTGTATTCATTAGATTTAGAAAATTTAATTTTTTATCCTTATAAAAATGTTCATAATGAGTCAGGCCTCTCTATTACATTTTTAGATACTTTTGGAGATTACTTTGATTTATATTGGAATAATGACTCAAGCGAATTTTCAAAGAATAGATCAGAAATCATAAAATTTATAAAAACAGAAAATATCAAATCACCAAATTTTGATTTCGAGCAATTAAAGCTAAATGTATATGTTCAAAATGAATTTGACTCTTATCCTAGAAAAGTAATTTCATTACTACTTTCTTTAATTTTTTACCTTACAATATTTTTTCAAGCACTTAAATATAAAAAGATTAGGAAATATTTATTTCTACCATTATTAGGTTATGTTATTTTAATAACGCACTCAGTTACGGGGATTCCAAGCAATAATTTTGATTTGCTATCTGGAGATACTTTGAAACCTTTCTATTATTCTTTTTTTCTACTTATTTCATTTTCATTTTCAGTAGCTATATTTGTACAAAACTATAAATTAAAAAGATATATTTTGATCTTTTTTATACCCCTTGTATTAATTTCAATAGGATTTCCAAAAGATTTTAGTTTATATGAAGCAAATGTTGTTAATTTAGTGAATAACTATTCTTCTATTTGTGAAATAAATAATTTTATTTTCGACATAACGCCTACTTCAAGTTGTGATTCGACTAATCTTTCAATATCAACGTATAAAAATTATGATAAATTTAATCAACTTAATAACATAAATATAAAATTTATAAATGTTGCGATGACACTTCTATCTATATTGTCAATTCTTTTAAGTATCAATACTGTTTTAAGATCTCAAAAACATTCTGTTTTTAGCAGAAAAAATATAAAGAATTGAAGAGATTATAAGTAGGTAGGCTAAATTCAAAATATAAGCATTACTCATTAATATAAGAAAAAAGGAAAACAACAAGGCTCGATTGTTCTTATTACTTTTTATCATTGCAAAGAAATAGTAACTAACAAAAGCAATTAAACCTAAATTTCCAAAAAAAAGCATTATTAATAAGCCAACTGAATGTGGATATAGAAATATATCAAAATCAATTTCAGAAAAATATTGATTAAAATTTAACGGACCACTGCCTATGTATAATTCAAAAAAAGTTGGGTTATAAATGGAAAAATAATTTACAAAATTTGAGTTTAAGTCGAATAAATTTGCAAAAAAGTTGAAGAAACTTATAGGTATATCCTCCCCTGTTTGGCTAAGGCGTTCAGCATAAGACCCCTCAAATGTTTTAATATTTGTTTTCAAAATTTCATTTAAATTATTTGATATAGGAAAATTTAAGAAAATTAAAGGTAAGGATGCGTAAAAATAGGAAAATTTTAAATTATATTTTTCTGCAAATTTCTCTCCCAGGAGTATAAGAATAAAAAGTATAAATATAATTAAATGTTGTTTTACTAATAAACTTAAGCTTCCAAAAAGAATAAAAATGATTTCAAATTTATTTAATAGTTTTAATCTATTTAATTTATTAATTGTTAAAAGCAAGGCAACAAAAATTAAACTAACTTCTATGCCTATAGATTTTGTAAATTCGTAAGCATTCATTGAATCTATTAAAAATCGATAATGGAATAAATCTTGAGATGTTCCTAAATTAATTTCGGTGACAAATTTAACAAATGAGTTAAATTGTGCAGTTATTTTGAAAAATAAACTTATAGTAACTGATATAAAAATATTTTTAATAAATAAGTCTATATTAAAAAATTTTGAAGAAATGATACTAAAGTTTTTTATTCCAAAAATCAATAAATAAAATAATAAACTCCATATAAAAATATTTTTTGAATTAAAGATAGCCGCTTTTAAATATATTGAGTTAACCGTCTCATATGAAAATGTTTCTCTTGCATTAAATACCCAAAAGGCACAACAAAGAATATAAAGCATTAACAAGGACCTATTAAATTTTTTGTAAGTGAATAAACAGAAACAACCAAAAAAAATGAAATATAAAAAAATAATATTTAAATTAAAACCCGTAATGTTACTAGAAAATAATAGAGCAAAAGGTGTAAAGTTTATAAATGTCAAATTTCTAGAATCTAATGCATAAACAATAAGATATAGAGAAAAAAAGATTAGAATTATTAGCAACAACATAGATAAAGGTTTATCTAAATCAAAAATATAAAAGTTTTTTTCATAAAAACTTCTTTCACTTTTTATAAGAGCTAAAGAAAGCAAACTAGTTATTAAAAAGTAGACATTAAATTTTTTGTTTTTTTTGTATTCTTTGTTAGGTTTAAAAATTGAAATAAATGTAAATAAAAGGAATATATTTAATACATAGCTTACAAATGAGTTTGCACCAACAAAAACTTGTACGGAATTTTTTTCAAGTATAACTTGAGAAATTTTTCCGTAACAATTTATAGACGATCTGTTATCGATATTAAATTTAATATCATTATTGAAATTATTTTTGTTTAAAAATTCAAATGTCGAAACCTTGCACGGATTAATCTCATAAAAAGATATATCATTATTGATAATTTCAGTAGCAGCAGTTTCATCAAAGTAGTCTGAAATCATCCATGGCGCAAAAATAATAAATAGTATCAATAAAAATATTGGAGTGTTTTTTTTTGTTAATAAATTAAATATCATGAAAAATAGTTTTTGATTTTTTTAAAATTAACTGTACAAATTGCGTAGACCATAAAAGCAATAATTAAAAATCCTTGTAATAAAAATTCAGTATTTTCCTCAGGTTTTTTATCCCAACCGCCTGATACATAATGTTCACATTCAGCAAAAGAATTTACAAAAATAGTATCATTTTTGAAATTCCAAAGCTGTATTACAGAAAAATTAGGATCATTTTCAAATACTATAACCTCGTCGTTTTTTATATTTGATGAATTAAAATCATCAGGATAATTTCCGCAAAAAGTCTCTATAGAGGTCATTTAAATCAATATAACATGACTTCAATAATTGTTTTTCAAAGATAAAATTTATAACTTCGAGAAGTATAATTAGATAGATTTGTCAAAAACTGTAAATAAATATAAATTTTTGATTTTTGTATTGATAATTTTGTCGATATTAAAAATTGATTTTCGTTTCAAAGATGAAATCACCTGCTGTAGTGATGATTTTGATTACTTTATTCATTCTGAAACAATAGTAGAAGACTTTGACTTCGATTATTCAAATCAACTAGAAGGATTAGAGGATGAAAGATTTTACAAGAACGATAAATCAGCACCTATAGGATTTGTTGGGACAGGACTATATTCAGCTCCGTTTATGTTTATAGGCATTGTTTTTGATAAAATATTCAGTTTTATAGGTTTAAAGAGTACAAATTCAATTGTTAGCTATAAATTACTTTTTTATTCATTTTCGTCAATATTTTATTTTTTCTTTACTGTTAGATACTTAAAAGAGTCATTAAAAATTTTAAATATAAAACATAAAGTTACAGATGTACTTGTCTTAACCCTTGGTGTTGGTGTTTCTTATTACGCTTTTGAAAGATACAGCATGACGCATGTTTATGAAGCATTCAGCTTGGCAATGTTAATTTATTTTTCGATTAAATTTTATCAAAATAAAGACAGAGCTTCTGCCTCATTTATACCTATTTTTGCTGTACTTGGATTCAGTGTAAAATGGGTACACTTTTATTTTTTTGTAGTTCCTTTAATCATTAAATTTATGTTTTTTAACGAAAAAAAATATAAATTAAGAGATTTTAAAGAATTTTGGATATCTTCCGTCTTTTCGTCGAGTTTGTTTCTATTGATAAATAAGTTAATTTATGGAGTTTTTACAATTAACCCAGCTTATGTATATGTTTCAGATACTGAAACCAATATAAAAATTGAAGATCTTGAGGGTTTTTGGGGAAATATCTTAGTAACTTCATTCGAATTTATAAATAGATTTATAATAATTCTATTTACACAAGAGTTTGGCTTGCTTTGGTTTTCGCCAATACTTTTTATTGGTACTGTTTTGTCTATAGCTTACTTAATACAATCTTTAAACAAGAGTAGAAACCAAATATATGGTGCTTTATTACTAAGCCTTAGTTTTGCTCAAGTAATTTTTATTTCAATTTTGTGGAAATCTCCTGGTTCAGCTTATGGATTTAGATATATTTATAATTTGTTCCCACTAGCTATTATTCTTTACTACTTTTACAAATCTAAATACAAATATAAACGGTTGCATATATCAATACTGGTTATTTCATTATTTTCATTTATATCCACACTATTTTTTGAATCTACAGAGTTAACTCAATTATCTCTAGAGCCAGAATTAAATTCTTTCGGCATTATGTCAAGATATACAGAAAGATATTACCTTGAGGGCTATATTCAATCTTTTCTTGAAATTGACTCGTATTTAAAATTGTTTATTACGAGCTTTTTAGGAGCCACAATATTAAAAATATTCTTACTTTTTGTGAGTCCTGATTCTGTTTTTAACTTTCTTAATTCTGCAGGGCTTCCCACTAATAATGAGAATTTTGTAAAATTGGTAACTGATCTTGAATATATAGATGCTTACTATTTTTTTGTCGTAGTACTCTTGGTAATTGTTTTATATCGATATTTCGACAGAAAGATACTTAGCTAGTTCTTATTTGCAATTTTATCAATACCAAAAAGCAAAAGTAAACTTGTAAAACTAACAATTCTCGAAACCACACTAAAAATAATTATTTGATTTGTAGTTATACCGTGAAGACCTTGAAAGAAAATTAGTGAAATTTCAAGGAATCCTATATTTCCTGGGGTTAGTTTAATTAAGTTCACCACACTTGATAGGCAGTGCAAAACTAGTAAAGAGTATAAGGAGATATTAAAACCTGCGCTACTCATGACTGCTTGTAAATAAATTATCGAAACTACAATATAAATAAGTGAAGATAGAATTAGTTTTCTTACATTTTTTGAGTCCTCTTTAAAATACCGGAAGCCTAGAAGTAACTTTTCTATAGTATCTTTTAAAATCTTAATTTTTATTTTTTCCAACTTTTTTGAACTTATTATTTTTAAAAATATAAAAAGTGCAAAAATTACTGATATTAAAAAAGAATTTAAATAAAAACTATTTTCAAACCCAGTTTGGTTACTAGATAAGGTTATCAAAAAAATGATAATTATATAAAAATAGTTTAAGTAAAAAGCGTATGCAGTATTTATAGAAATATTTTCAATAATGTTTAAATCGTATTTCTTTTTAAGATAGTGAAGTTTATAACCTGCTCCAATATTTGCGGGCCCACTTAAGTTTATTGCGGTACTTCTAGATATTATTCTTAATGCTTCAATAATGGATAGTCTTATTTTTGAAAATGAATAAACATCAACATTAATTTTTGCCTTTATTAAATAAATGGTAAAACTGACAAGAAAAATAATAAATATATTGACTATTTTAATTGAGGATATTTTATTAAACACTTCCAAATTTTCTTGAAGATAAGAATAAAACGTGAATAAGAAAAAAGTTAGAAAAATATAGCTAACATAATTTTTATATTTATTCATAAACGTTGTTCAGATTACTATGTTATTACTAAAAAATTGTTTTACTAGAACTTATTGATGAACTTTAAAACTATTGCCTATAAAAATATTTATATGTTTAAGCTAAAGTTATATTGATTTCAGGAGTGTTTTAAGAAATTATGATTATAAAATTAATTCGAAAACAATTGAAAAAAAGATTTCCACATGTTTATAAAAAATCTTATAAATTAAGAAGCTATCTTTTTAAAGTTTTGTCAAAAAAGCAAAACATTAATTTAGTTAGTGAGTTTTTTGAACATTCACCTGGGGGTAGCGGTAGAGCAGATTTAATTAGTAATAATATTCTCTATAACATTAAAAATATCAGTTCCTCTTTGAACTTACTCATCAAGGAGCCAAAAAAAATCAAAAAATTCAATGAATTGAGTTATGATTCAGATCTTGCAACCAAATTAATGACATTATTTGAGAAAAATGGTTCAGACAAACATTTGCATAACTATCATCTGATATATTCATATATTTTTTCAAATTACAAGGTAGAAAGTCTACTGGAGATCGGATTGGGGTCAAACGATGAAAATATTTTATCAAGCATGGGTGATTATGGTGTCCCAGGAGGATGCTTGAGAACTTTTTCTGAAATATTAGACGATAATGCAAAAATAGTTGGATTAGATGTGGATGAAAGCATTTTATTTAATGAAAAAAACATTCAAACCTTTTATCTTGACCAATTAAATTTAGAGGATATTAATAAATTTTCAAATCAATATAATCGCTACTTTGATTTATTAATTGACGATGGACTCCACTCAAATATATCAATGATCAACACTATACATTTAGCACAAACAATTTTAAGAGAGAATGGAATCCTTGTAATTGAAGATATTTTTCATGAGCAGTTAAATTATTTAAATATTGCTTTAAATTTGTGTCGAGAAAGTTTTGATTATGAAATCTATTCCATGGACAAAACCTACGTAATAATTGCTAATTTGAAAAATAGATGAAATTTAATAAGAAAAATTTATTTCATTACTTGTTATTTATTTTAGCCTTTTTAAATTTTTTATTTGTTTTTTGCATAAAACTAATATTTAACAAGTCTTTAAAACAAAATGTAGTCCTTACAGGGCATAAGTTAATAGGAAATTTAGAGGTACTATTTAAAAACCAAAATAAATATTTGGTAGAAATTTACTTTGTAACTCTAAATCCCATTTATTTTCTTAAACAGAGGCAAATCTATCAATCCTATGGTTTACAAAACAAAATCTTGTGGGCATTGCTGCCATGGCACATTTGGAAATATTTATCGAGTAAAATCTTAATTGCTTCACATGGGGTTTATTTTCATTCTTTAGTTGTAAAATATTTAAAAGTTACAACAATATTTTGTGGACATGCTTTAGACGGCGTTTATCCAGTAGGAGGAAATAAAGAGAGTAAAGCTATAAAAGATTTACAGTTATACGATGAAGTTTGGATGTATTCAGAATTTGAAAAAGAAATGTACTTGAATAAATTTGAATATAAAAAGAAAAATCTTGTTGTAAATGGTTACTCAAGACTTGCATATTTATACGAAAACAAAGAACAACAAAAGACTCTTAAGGAAAATGTAAATTTAAATAAGAAAATAATTTTATATGCTCCAACTGCAAGTCGAAACAATCATAAATATATAAATTCTATATTCTCACCTTATAAAATAAAAAATTTAATTAATTTTGAAAAATTCCTAAAAACTATCGATGCAGTTATGATTATAAAGTTGCATCTTAATGACAAACTCTCATCAAAAGTAAAGGATTTTTTGGATAAATCAAAATATTTAATACAAGCTGAAAAAATTAAGCTAGATTATGATTACGATTATCTAATATTAAGCGACGTTTTAGTAACTGACTACTCGACTATCTATACAGACTATCTTGTGTTAAATAAACCAATAATTTTTTTAGCCCCGCCAGATCCAAACGAGAACTGGAAATATACGGAAGTAATTAAAAATAAATATATAAAAAGATTAAGTAGCTTTAACCAATTTACTCAAGAAATAATGAATTGTTTGGTAGAAGATAATAAGGAAATTAATAATTTTCAACTAAAAAATATGATTTACAGAAATTTAGAAATTAACAAAATAATAGACAATTGCTTTATCTCAATAAATAAGTATTTAATTAATTAAAATATTTAATTTTTACAATTTGAGAATTAATAAAACTCTTGATAATTCATTTGAGGCTATAAAAAAATTAATCTGATATATTTTTAAGAACTGCGATACTTGGGTTTTCCTCAAGCAAAAGAAAATACAAATCTAGGTCAGAATCAAAAATAATATCTCTAATCCTATTACGTAAATTATATGAAAAAATTGATTCAACTTTCAAATCAGAAAAGTTAACTTTCAATTCGTACAGATTATTTCCATTTAGTGATGTTGCATAAAAAACATTTTCCTCACCATGCTTTTCTATTATTGAAGAAATACCATTGGAGTTCATTTCAGAACTCCAATAATAGATAGGTTCTTCAAAACCATAATCACTATGAGGTTTGTAAAATGGCTCGTTTTCTTCAAAGTTATTTCCAGTTAAATCCCCATAATGAATCCCATAGGAAGCAATCGGATATCCATAATTCTTAATCTCATTTAAATTTATTAAATTTACTTCATCACCAAATCTAGGACCATGTTCAGTTTGGATAATATAGTTGTTATTTTTTGTAAATGATAGCCCTTGCGAATTTTTGTGACCAAGAGAAACGACCTCCCAATCTTGAGTTTCTGTATTTATTTTTATCGTTTTGCCAAAAATGCTACTTGAGTCTTGAGGTTCTTCGTAAGTACCGAAGCTTCCAACTGTAAAAAATAAATCTTTATTATCAAACAGCATTTTTCCACCAGCATGTTGAATTTGGGCTACCTCTCTTTCTACACATTCGCTAGTACTAAAAAAGTTATTAAATTGTATTTTGCTTAAATCAAACTCTCCAACTGCAATTTGAATATTCACACAAGTGTCAGATTGATCTTCTACAAAACTGACGTACAGTTTATCGTCATGAATTACTGCACCTTTAATACTATCTTGTCCAGAAAACCTTGACTCATTATTTATTTCAGTCACATTTTTATTTTTAATTAAGGACTTTAAATTGTTCTCAATTCTTACAAGCTTGGTTGATTTGTTATCAATTAATTTTGACTTATCAATGTAAAAGGTGTCTCCAAATCCATTAACAACAATTAAGTTTTCATTGTGTAAATTAATGTATCCAACATTTTTCATGAATTGATTTTTAAAAGACAACTCTTCACAGCACATTTTATAAATATCGACTGATATGTTTTCAAATTTTATTGAATCTGAGTATGTAACATATTCATTGTTTTGATACAGGAAATCTTTATCATGCTCAATGAAATTAGACTCACTCCTAATATTTTGTATCTCAACTAAATTTGCTTTTCTGACAAGCAAAATACTATCAATTGGCAGAATAATATTTGAAACATATATTAAAGCTGATGTGGAAATTAAAAAACTAGCCAGTGATAGTTTAAAATTTTTTGAAATTAATTCATACAATATATCAACAGCTTTGTCATATATGAAAAAAACAAATATATAAATTAATAGATATGATCTTGGTAGATCAAAAATTTGAAATAGGTACAGGAACCCCAAAAATATTAGTGGATAAATTACTGCAGTTTTCATAAAGTTAATTATCTTAATTTCTGAATGGAGGCTGTATTTTATTGAAACAAATCCAAGTGAAATGGATATTGAAATCAATACTGTACTGAACTGATTTAGTCCTAAACTTTGGAATGAATTACTAAAATTAAAAATAATTTCATTAAAAGGTTCATAATTCAGGTCTACATAATTAAAAAAAGTTTCTAAAACAACAGAAGCTGAAATTAATTCAAGAACAAATTTTAAATTACGTGGTTTTATCATATTTTACTACTATACAATAAATTTTTAAAAGTAGATAAATAACAATAAGGTTAAAATTATAAAGAATATGATTTATTGTTTTGATATAGATGGAACACTTTGCACAAAAGGTCATGAAGACTATAAAAATGCGGAGCCTTTTTTGGATAGAATTAAAATCGTTAATGACCTTTATGACGAAGGAAACAAAATTATTCTCTTTACGGCAAGAGGCGCTGCAACAGGTATTGATTGGGAAGATTTAACAAAAGAACAAGCAAAGGCTTGGGGATTAAAATATAACGAACTAATATTTGGCAAGCCACATGCTGATGTCTTTATTGACGATAAAGCAAATGATATATTCAACTGGTTTAGTGAAGACTAAATAATTTATTTAATTTTTTAATTAGTCTGCATAATTATATTATCATTATTTTAAATCATGAATTTTAAAATCTTAGACTGTACATTAAGAGATGGTGGATTTCATACAAAATGGGATTTTGATAATAATTTAGTAGACTCTTACATTGAAAATGTTAACAAACTTAATATAGATGAACTTGAGATTGGTTTTAGATTCACAGAAAAAGATGGCTGGTTAGGCAAGTTTGCTTATACAACTGAGGAAACGCTACAAGAGTTTGATTTAAGAGAAGACCTTAGAGTCGGAGTAATGATATTTTCAGGAGAATTTGTTGATAAAGGCGAACTCAATAAAGAATTGTTGACAAAAATCTTTCCTTTAAAAAAAGAAAATAGCAGAATTGACTTTGTAAGAATCGCTACTTACTTAGATAATTTAGATTTTGCTATTTTAATTGCAAAACATTTAAATAATCTTGGCTTCCACTCATCATTGCATCTTATGAAAATTCACGACACGAAAGAAGATGAGTTTTTAAGTATTGCTAGTACAGCTCAAAAAAATGAAATAGACAGAATTTATTTTGCTGATAGCTTAGGTTCAATGTTTCCGAATGATATTGAAAGAGTTGTCGAAACTATTAAAAAAGAATACAGTGGCCCTATTGGCTTACACGCACACAATAATTTAGGACTAGCATTTATAAACTCTGTTGCAGCAGTTAATGCGGGGGCAACTTGGGTTGATGGAACTTTAACAGGAATTGGTAGGGGTCCTGGGAATACAAAATTAGAAGAGCTCTTATTGCATTATTTTGAAAATGATGATGAATACAATGATGATTTAATTAAGTTACTTGAAAATCATTTTTACCCTATAAAAGATAAATATAAATGGGGAAGCAACCCCTTCTATTTCTTAGCTGGCAAATATAATATTCACCCCTCTTATCTACAAGATATGATTGAAAATGATAAATTTGATAGAAAAGATATACTTTCATTTTTAATGAATTACCAAGACTTAGATAAAGAAAGCTATAATCCAGAAATTGAAGACACAGTAAGAATACATTATGCAGATTTAATTGATGGAGATTTTGATGTGTCTAAGCATTTTGGAAGCAAAGATATTTTAATTATCGGCTCAGGCGACAGCATAAGTAAATATAAAAAAGATATTGAACTATTTATCTCAGAATTCAAACCGTTGGTTATACAACTCAATAAAGGGGGAATAATTAACGATGATATAATTGATTACAATTTATTTTGTCATCCTCAAACAATTAAATATGAAAATAAAAATATTAAACATTCAACTGGATCAATAATTATCCCTCCTAATTCCATTAATTTTGAAATAAAAAATAAAAAAGTAAATTTTTATGGAATGAAAGTTGAAAAAGATATGTTTAAATCAAATAAAACCAATTGTGTAACACCAAACTCATTAGTTTTATCATACGCATTAGCAATGACTGGTATATCTAATGGATCAAATATATATCTAGCGGGAATTGATGGCTATAAAAATAATTTGAATAAGAATAGCGAAATAGCAACTACATTAGAGTTATATAAAAATTCTTATGAAAAAAAGAATTTAATATCTCTAACACCAACATCATTCTCAGTTAATCAGGTAAGCCCTCATAAGCTCATTAGAGATGCTATTTGAAATATGGATAAAATTGGCTTAATTCCAGCAAGAATTGGTAGTAGGAGTTTAAAAAATAAACCTTTAGAAATAATTGAAGGGTACCCAATGTATTTTCATGTATATAAACGCGCCAAAATGAGCAGTCTCAATGAAGTTTATTTGTGTACTGACAGTAAAACAATTATGAAACAGGCTAAAGAATTTAATATTCCTACAATATTCACAAGTAGAAAGCATAAAAATGGAACTGAGCGATGTGGTGAAGCATCAAAAAAAATTGGACTTAAAAAAAATGATTTAATTTTAAACATTCACGCAGACGAGCCTCTTTTAGATCCTAAGACGATAAATAAAGTAATTAATTTTTTTTTGGTTAATAAATTTGAAATTGTATTTCCATATCTTTTAATAAAAAAACCTTTAAAAAATAATATAAATTCTGTGAAAATTGTTTCAAACAAAAGTAACAAAGTTATTTATATGAGTAGAAGCTTAATTCCTAGTGAATATAGTGAACTAGATACAATTAAAAAACAATGTGGAATCACTGCATTTTCTAGGGAATCATTAGATTTTTATAATTCTCTAGGTCCTTCAATAAATGAAAAATTAGAAAAAATTGAATTGTTAAGAGCGATCGATAATAATTTGAATCTTGGAACGGTTTTAATTAATAATGCTAGCATGTCTGTCGACACCCCTCATGATCTTAAAAAAGTTAAACAAATTATTAAAAAAGATAAACTTTTAATTAAATATTTATAAATTACTAAGGCAAAACAATTGGCGGATTGTATCCATAAAAAATTATTATATATGGAGGCAGTGCAAGGCTATATATAAAATCAGTTAAGCCCGAAATAATTTCATTTAAAGACCTGATATCTAACACCTTCATATTTCTAAATAAATGGGATGGTACGTTTACAAACATATTTATAAAAACTGGAAATAAAAATAGAATGTTTAACTTTTCATTAAATACTTTTTGATTATTTGATAATAAGTTGTTGATTAAGAAAGTAAAAAATATTAATAAAAGCCATCGACCCCAATCTTGAGCAATAAAGAATAATCCAAAATATGGAGAAATTAGCAGTAAATATTGTAAAAACTTACCCCTATCCATTTCAACTACAAAAAATAGAGATATAAAGAAAATCAAAAATACTAAGACCCAGTTTGAGAAATTATTGTAATAATTAATACCCTGAGCTATTTCACTAAATGCACTATTAATTGGTTCAAAATCTCTATTTAGCCACTGTGGTGCACCCCAGCAATCTTTCTCTCTTTGGAGCGTATTGTCTCTGTTAAGAGTATTAATTGATGTACATAGTTTTTCAAAATTAGATACATATCTAAAGACAGTCAGTAAAAGAACGTTTAGTGGAAGCAAGAAGAAAGCTGAAGCATATTTAAACTTCTGTAAGTCAAAACCATCTTTTTCTTTAAGAACATAATAAAAAGTGAAAACAAGAAATATGTATATCCCATAATTTAGAATTAACAAAGTAGCAAGAATCATAAACACTGTGAAGTTAACCTTTTTTCTTTTACCTAAATAAATAAAAAAGTTTAAATAAAATAAATCTCTCCTAGCAAAAAAGAAGTCAATATTTTGAACGAAATATAGTAAGCCAAAAGGGTTAAACAGTACAAATGCTCTGAATAAAATATGTTTGTCCTTTATTAAAAATAAAATATTTAAAACAATGTGATAAAAAGATACTATTCCTATTGCAAAAATTACATATTTTGGGTTAATACCAAATTTATTTAATTGGAAGAGTATCTCACCTGTAAAACCTCTTCTAACTAAGCCTCCTTGGTAATTAACTAGCCATTCATTGTATGGCCATCCGTTAACAAATTTATAAAAAAAATCAGGTACGAATATGTATGAAAAAGATACTCCAACAGTTAAAGTTAAAAAAAACGCCAAATCTAGTTTAAAATATTCTTTATATTTTTTTGATAATGAACTTAGTCCAATATGAATTAGAGTCAAAGCTCCAACTAATTGTGACAATAAAAGTATGGGGGAGTTATTCATTTTTATTATTATACAATGCCATGTTAACTTTTATACAAAATGTGGCTGTGAATAGTATTTTGTAGGGTAGATTTCTGAAAAACCCTTGTGGGCGCTACAGGATTTGAACCTGTGACTTCTTCCTTGTAAGGGAAGCGCTCTGCCGGACTGAGCTAAGCGCCCTTAA
>MDTB01148513.1_pt1 | contig 62894 bp, 78 predicted proteins | sample 811161 | NCBI WGS metagenome assembly MDTB01 (sample SAMN05326650, study PRJNA326480) | marine metagenome | isolation source: seawater | place: Mediterranean Sea | collected 2009
GCGGGTGTAGCTCAATGGTAGAGTAACAGCCTTCCAAGCTGATGATGAGGGTTCGATTCCCTTCACCCGCTCCATTTAATCCGAGGTTTTTAAATTGGCGTTGTCAATTTTAGTATAATTTTGTGGAGTATAAATATGTCTAAAGAAAAATTTGAACGTAACAAGCCTCATTGTAACATTGGAACCATTGGTCATGTTGATCACGGAAAAACTACTTTGACTGCAGCTATAACAAAAGTTTTAGCTGATGCTGGTAGTGCAGAATTTTCTGCTTTTGATCAAATTGACAATGCACCAGAAGAACGTGAAAGAGGCATAACAATTGCAACATCTCATGTTGAGTATGAAACTGATGGTCGTCATTATGCCCATGTTGATTGCCCAGGTCACGCCGACTACGTAAAAAATATGATTACTGGTGCTGCTCAAATGGATGGAGGTATCTTGGTGGTATCTGCCGCAGATGGTCCTATGCCTCAAACAAGAGAGCATATTTTGCTTGCACGACAAGTTGGTGTTCCTGCATTAGCAGTTTTCATGAATAAAGTTGACCAAGTCGATGATGAAGAGCTTCTTGAGTTGGTTGAAATGGAAATAAGAGAACTTTTAAATGAATATGAATTCCCTGGTGATGATATACCTATTGTAAAAGGTTCAGCTTTAGCTGCATTAGAAGGAAAAGATGATGATATTGGTAAAGAGGCAATTCTCGAACTAATGAAAAAAATTGACGAATATATTCCTCAACCTGAAAGACCTGTAGATCAGCCTTTCTTGATGCCAATTGAAGATGTCTTCTCAATTTCTGGAAGAGGAACTGTTGTTACTGGACGTGTTGAAAGGGGAGTGATTAACGTTAATGAAGAAATAGAAATCGTTGGCGTAAAAGATACTCAAACCACTACATGCACAGGTGTTGAAATGTTCCGTAAACTTCTTGATCAAGGTGAGGCGGGTGATAATGTCGGTATTCTTTTAAGAGGTATTGATCGAGAGCAGGTAGAAAGAGGACAAGTACTTTGTAAGCCAAAGTCAATCACACCTCATACTAAATTTAAAGCTAGTGCCTATATTCTTACCAAAGAGGAAGGTGGCAGACATACTCCATTCTTTACGAATTATAGACCTCAATTTTATTTTAGGACTACAGACGTTACAGGAGTTGTATCACTTCCTTCTGGTACCGAGATGGTTATGCCTGGTGATAATATTGAAGTTGATGTAGAACTAATTGTTCCAATCGCAATGGAAGATAACCTTCGTTTTGCTATACGTGAAGGCGGAAGAACGGTTGGTGCTGGGGTTGTTTCGGCTATTATCGAGTAGTTTATTTTTTGGAGGAGTGTAGCTCAATTGGCTAGAGCACCGGTCTCCAAAACCGGGGGTTGGGGGTTCGACTCCCTCCACTCCTGCCAAAATAGGAACAATTTTTAAATTTTATTGGAGAAATAGTATGTCTAAGGTAAGTCCTCTGTTGTTTATTCAGCAAGTTAGAAATGAAGTTTCTAAGGTTACTTGGCCATCTAGAAATGAAACTACTTTAACATCCATTATAGTGATCTTTTTTGCTATAATTGCATCTATCTTTTTCTTTTTAAGTGATCAAGTAATGAGTTTTTTTATTAAACTAATTTTGGGATTAGGAAGTTAACAAATGGCAAAACGTTGGTATATAATCCACGCATATTCTAATTTTGAAAAAAAGGTTGCTGAATCTATTAAAGAAAGAGCTGTTTTGGCAGGGATTGAAAATCTTTTTGAGGAAATTATTGTTCCAACAGAAGATGTTGTTGAGATCAGAAGAGGGAGAAAAATAAATACTGAAAAAAGATTTTTTCCAGGTTATGTTCTTGTAAAAATGGAATTAACAGATCAAGCATTTCATTTAGTTAAGAGTACTCCAAAGGTAAGTGGCTTTTTAGGATCAGATCATGGAACAAAACCACATCCAGTTTCACAGTCAGAAATTGATAGGATTACTAATAGAGTTCAAGAAGGTATCGATAATCCAAAACCTTCAATTATTTTTGAAATCGGAGAACAGGTTAGAGTATCTGAAGGTCCTTTTGCTTCCTTCAGTGGTTTTGTTGAGGAAGTAGACGAAGAAAAGACTAGACTAAAGGTTGCAGTTTCTATATTTGGTCGTCCTACACCTGTTGAGCTTCAGTATGGTCAAGTTGAAAAATTATAAAGGTAAATAGTTATGGCAAAAGAAATTGAAGGTTATTTAAAATTACAAGTTCCTGCTGGACAGGCTAATCCATCTCCTCCAATTGGACCTGCTTTAGGTCAAAGAGGTCTTAATATAATGGAATTTTCAAAAGCTTTTAACGATGCTACTAAAGAGGAAGTTCCTGGGACACCATTACCAACAACTATTACAATTTATGAAGATAAATCTTTTACTTTCAAAATTAAAACAGCTCCAACAAGTTATTTGTTGAAAAAGGCTGCTAAAATTGATAAAGGTTCACAAATGCCTGGAAGAGAGTCACGTGGCTCTGTATCTGTTGCACAATGTAAGGAAATTGCTGAAACTAAAATGAAAGATTTGAATGCTAATGATATTGATGCCGCAGTTGATATTGTAAAAGGATCTGCTAGGTCTATGGGCATGGAAGTTAGGGATTAAAATGTCAAAAAGAGGAAAAAGATATATTTCAAATAAAGAAGGCCTTGATATTGAAAAGAATCACGACCTAAAGGAAGCCGTTTCCATCATTAAATCAAAAGCAAACGCCAAATTTGATGAGACAATAGAAGTTTCTCTTAATTTGGGTCTTGATCCTTCTCAATCTGACCAAACTGTAAGGGGTGTTGTAAGTCTCCCTAATGGAATTGGAAAAGATGTAAGAGTTGCTGTTTTTGCTAAAGGTGATCTTGCAAAACAGGCAGAGGATGCAGGTGCCGATTTAGTAGGTTCTGAAGAATTAGTCGATGAAGTTGCTTCAGGAAAAATTGATTTTGATCGTTGTATATCAACACCTGAAATGATGCCTCTTGTTGGAAAATTAGGTAAGGTGCTTGGTCCAAGAGGGATGATGCCTAACCCTAGAACTGGCACGGTTACTAATGATATACTAGAAGCAGTAAAATCTTCCAAATCTGGGGCTGTAGAATTTAGAGCTGAGAAAAGTGGAGTTGTTCATGCAGGAATTGGAAAAGCAAGCTTTTCTGAGGATGCTATTTATGAGAATATTATAGAATTTGTAAGTGCGGTCCGCAAGGAAAAGCCAAGCGGGGCAAAAGGAACGTATATTAAAAAGATTTCTCTCAGTTCCACTATGGGACCAGGAGTAATAATTGATACCGGAGGAGTTTAGACAATTTTGGTATTAATTGCATACTTTAATGTATGCAACTGTCCTAGATTATGGGTGTTTATGACTTAAAGTGTTTATCACTCCTATATGAGACAGGTAGAGAGACGAGTAAGATTTTTCTTAATCGGTTCAATATCAGGACAGCTAGTTATTCTGCAAATATTAGCATTTGTAGAATTTTTGTTGGTAAACCTTTTATGGTTTGTTTTGGAGAAAGTTTGTGGATAGAGCTAGTAAAGAAAAAATTGTATCGTCACTTAATAAATCATTTGATGAATCTAATTTTTTAATTGTAACACAGAATGAAGGTCTAACAGTCGAGGAAATTTCTTCATTAAGAAATTCACTTAGAGAAGAAGCAAATACATCTTTTAAAGTTGCAAAAAATAGTCTTGCAAAACTTGCTGTTGATAATACCTCAGCTAAATCTCTGGAAGATTTGTTTAGTGGCCCTACGGCTATTGCATTTTCTAATGAATTAACTTCTTCACCAAAAATTATTGTTGATTTCGCAAAAGATAATGAAAAATTATCCATTGTAGGAGGCATGATGGATGGAGAATTAATTGATACTGAGGTTATAAAAAAACTTGCGAACCTTCCAACTATGGATGAGTTAAGGGCTAAGATTATAAGTCTACTAATCGCTCCAGCTACAAAAATTGCTGGAATTTTAACTCGACCAGGTGGACAATTAGCCCAAGTTATAAATGCTAAATCTCAGTTACCAGAATCAATAAAACCAACAACTGAATCTAAGACAGAGGAAACTGCGGCAGAAGAGATAGCAGCAGAAGAAACTGAAGTGGAAGATACTGAAGTAGGAGAAACTGCAACAGAGGAAACTTTACCAGAAGAAGCTACTTTAGAAAAAGAAACTGATTAATTATTACAAATATTATTATAATAGGAGATTATTATGGCCGATTTAGAAAAAATTGCTGAAGAACTTTCAAGTTTATCTGTTTTAGAGGCATCAGAATTATCAAAATTACTTGAAGATAAATGGGGAGTTTCTGCGGCTGCACCAGTTGCTGTCGCTGCACCCGCTGCAGGTGGAGGAGAAGCTGCTGCAGAAGAACAAGATTCATTTACAGTTGTTTTAAATGCAGCTGGGGATAAAAAAATTAATGTTATTAAAGAGGTAAGAACAATCACTGGTCTTGGTTTAAAAGAAGCCAAAGATTTAGTCGAGGGAGCTCCAAAGGACGTTAAAGAGGGTGCATCTAAAGAAGAGGCTAATGAGATTAAAGAAAAACTTGAAGCTGCTGGTGCAACTGTAGAGTTAAAGTAGAAAATTTAATTTTTAATCATTTTTTATAAAGTATAACTTTAAGGCTAGAATAATATGTCACAAACACTGCAAAATCGAAGAAGACTAAGAAAAACTTTTCAAAGAAACGACCAAATTGCAGAAATGCCAAATCTAATTGAAGTTCAAAAATTTTCATATGAACTTTTTTTACAGAGGTTTATTTCAAGCAATGATAGACTGGATAAAGGTCTTGAAAATGTTTTCCGTTCAGTTTTTCCGATTAGTGATTTTAGCGAAACCTCTACTATTGAGTATATTTCTTATTCTTTTGATGAACCTAAGTTTGATACTGATGAATGTATTCAAAGAGGTTTAACTTATGCAGCTCCTTTAAAAGTAACACTCAGATTGATTGTTTTTGATGTTGATGAAGAAACTCAAGCTAAATCAGTTAAGGATGTAAAAGAACAAGATGTTTATATGAGTGATTTGCCATTAATGACAGAAAATGGAACTTTTATTATTAATGGTACAGAAAGAGTGGTTGTATCTCAAATGCATAGAAGTCCAGGAGTATTTTTTGATCATGATAAAGGTAAAACTCATTCATCAGGAAAAATTTTATTTGCAGCTAGAATAATACCATATAGAGGTTCCTGGATGGATTTTGAATTTGATCCTAAAGATATTGTTAATGCCAGAATTGATAGAAAGAAAAAAATTCCTGCTACTACTATTTTGTATAGTCTTGGATATGACGCAGAAGAAATTCTTTCAATGTTTTATAAAAGCGAAGATTATACCAAATTTAAAGATGGTTGGAAAAAAGATTTTATTTCTGAGAATATTGTAGGAGGTAAATCTTTATTTCCTCTAATATCAAAAGGCAAAGTTGTAGTAGAGCAAGGTAAAAAATTCACTCCAAGATTACTTAAACAGATTGAAGAGAAAAATATTAAAGAGTTAGAAATTACAAATGAAGAATTGCTTGGTAAGTTTATATCTAAAGATATTGTAAATCTTGATACTGGTGAGATTTATGCTGAAGCTGGTCAGGAAATAACAGAAGAATTGTTAACTACATTTGAATTAGAAAAAATTAAAACAATTCCTGCTCTAGTAATTGATAACATAAACTCTAGTCCATTTTTACGTAATACCTTAGCACTAGATAAATCCATTGATAAAGAAACCGCATTATTTGAGATATATAAAATTTTAAGACCTGGTGAACCACCTACTGTTGAAAGTGCCACAGCATTATTCGATAGTTTATTTTTTGATTCTGATCGTTATGACTTATCAGATGTAGGTAGGGTAAAATTAAATATGAGGCTTGATCTTGATACCCCTGATACAGTTAGAGTTTTAACTAAAGATGATATTATATCTGTATTAAAAACCTTAGTTAATTTAAGAGACGGTAAAGGTGATATTGATGATATTGATAATTTAGGTAACCGAAGAGTAAGATCTGTTGGTGAGCTTTTAGAAAATCAATTCAGAATTGGTCTTCTAAGAATGGAAAGGGCTATAAGAGAAAGAATGAGCTCTGTTGATATAGATGCAGTAATGCCTCAAGATATTATCAACGCAAAACCAATAGCTGCAACTATTAGAGAATTTTTTGGCTCTTCACAACTTTCACAATTTATGGATCAAACAAATCCTTTATCTGAAATTACTCACAAAAGAAGAGTTTCTGCTTTAGGGCCAGGAGGCTTAACTAGAGAAAGAGCAGGCTTTGAAGTTAGAGATGTTCACCCAACACATTATGGAAGAATATGTCCGATTGAAACCCCAGAAGGTCCTAATATTGGACTTATAAATTCTTTAGCTACATATTCCAGGATAAATAAATATGGTTTTATAGAAAGTCCATATTTAAAAGTTGTTGATGGAAAGAAAACGAATGATATTGTTTATCTTTCTGCTGTTGAAGAGAGTAGGTACAGAATTGCACAAGCAGATGAACCATCGGATGAAAAGGGTAAATTATTATCAGATCTTCTTAATTGTAGACATGATGGAGATTTTGACCTTGTACCTCCATCGTCGGTTGATTTTGTTGATGTTAGTCCTCAACAGACCGTTTCTGTAGCTGCGGCACTAATTCCTTTCCTAGAAAATGACGATGCAAATAGAGCGCTAATGGGATCAAACATGATGCGTCAAGCAGTTCCTCTAGTTACTAATGAAGCTCCTTTTGTTGGAACAGGTATGGAGGAGACTGTTGCTAGAGACTCTGGATCATCTGTTGTTGCTTCAAGAGATGGTATAGTGGATCAGGTTGACTCTCAAAGAATTGTAGTTACTTCCAAAGGTGATTTAGAAGCAGGAGATCTTGGTGTAGATATTTATAATCTAAAAAAATTTCAGAGATCAAATCAGTCTACATGTATGAATCAAAGACCTTTAGTTAGAGTGGGTGATCAAATCTTTAAAGGTGATATTATTGCCGATGGTCCTTCAACTGACTCAGGAGAGCTTGCTCTAGGTAAAAATGTTTTAGTCGCATTTATGCCTTGGAACGGCTATAACTTTGAGGACTCTATTCTGATATCAGAAAAAATTGTCAAGGATGATGTTTTTACCTCTATTCATATTGAAGAATTTGAAGTTATGGCAAGAGATACAAAGCTTGGTTCAGAAGAAATTACTCGCGATATACCTAACGTTGGTGAAGAAGCATTAAGAAACCTTGATGAATCAGGTATAGTTTATATTGGTGCTGAAGTAAAACCAGGTGATATTTTGGTAGGAAAAGTCACCCCTAAAGGTGAGAGTCCTATTACTCCCGAAGAAAAATTACTAAGAGCTATCTTTGGTGAAAAAGCCTCTGATGTAAGGGACTCGTCTCTTAAATTACCTCCAGGAACGAATGGTTCAGTAGTAGATGTAAGAGTCTTTAATAGACATGGTATTGAAAAGGATGAAAGAGCTCTTGCAGTGGAAAGAGAAGAGGTTGAGAGGCTGTCAATAGATAGAGATGATGAATTATCTATTCTAGAAAGAAATATATTTTCTAGATTAAGAGAGTCTTTAATTGGAAAAATGGCTGCATCAGGACCATCTATTAAATCTGAAAAGACCAAAATAGATGAGGAAATGCTTAGAAATATCCCTCGAAGCTCTTGGTGGGAATTTGTTATGCAAAATAATAGTGTTCAAAAAGAAATTGAAAGTCTTAGAGATCAATACAATGAAAATAAAAATCAAATTGAAAAAAGATTTGAAGACAAAGTTGAAAAAGTTAGTAGAGGAGATGAATTATTACCTGGAGTAATGAAAAGTATAAAAGTCTATGTCGCTATCAAAAGAAAACTTCAACCTGGCGATAAGATGGCGGGACGACATGGTAATAAAGGTGTAATTTCGAGAATTGTTCCTGCTGAAGACATGCCTTACTCAAGTGATGGAAGGCATGTTGATGTAGTATTAAATCCATTAGGTGTTCCTAGTAGGATGAATGTTGGTCAGATACTTGAAACTCATTTAGGAGCTGCTTGTGCAGGTTTAGGTCAACAAATTAACAATGCTTTAAAGTCTTATGAGGCGGGTGGAGATATTTCAAGTGTACGATCAACATTGGAAGGAATATACAAACCATCAGAAATCAAAAAATATGAAGACGGTGATCTTATTGAAATGAGCCATACTCTCAGAAAAGGCGTTCCGATAGCTACCCCTGTTTTTGATGGTGCTAGAGAAAATGATATTAATGACCTTTTGGAAAAAGCTGAATTAAATACAAGCGGTCAAATAACTTTATATGATGGAAGAACGGGTGAAAAATTTGATAGACCAGTAACTGTTGGCTATATCTATATTCTTAAGCTGCATCATTTAGTTGACGATAAAATTCATGGTCGTTCAGTTGGGCCATATAGCCTAGTCACTCAACAACCCTTGGGGGGTAAAGCTCAATTTGGTGGGCAGAGATTTGGTGAGATGGAAGTATGGGCTCTTGAGGCTTATGGAGCCGCCTATACTCTTCAGGAAATGCTTACAGTAAAATCAGATGATGTTGCTGGTAGAACTAAAGTTTATGAGTCTATTGTTAGAGGCGAAGAAAATTTTGAGTCCGGAGTACCTGAAAGTTTTAATGTTTTAGTTAAAGAAATGAGATCACTTGGTTTAAATGTTGAATTGCAAGACTCATCGGACTAATTAATCAAAGTTTATTAAGAGTTATTATTTGATAAATATTAAGAGGATATAATGAACAAAGAAGTTTTAAATCTATTTAATCAGCCTAAATCAGGTCAGACATTTGATCATATACGTATAGGTATAGCTAGTCCTGAAAAAATTCTTTCATGGTCTTTCGGAGAGATAAAAAAACCTGAAACAATTAATTATAGAACATTTAAACCTGAAAGAGATGGATTATTTTGTGCAAGAATTTTTGGTCCGGTTAAGGATTATGAATGTTTGTGTGGAAAATACAAGCGTATGAAATTTAAGGGTATTGTTTGTGAGAAATGTGGTGTTGAAGTTACTCTTTCAAAAGTTAGAAGAGAAAGAATGGGGCACATTGAATTAGCCTCTCCAGTTGCTCATATTTGGTTTTTAAAATCTCTACCTAGCAGAATTGGACTTATGTTGGATATGATGCTTAAAGATCTAGAAAAGGTATTATATTTTGAGAGTTATTTAGTTCTTGATCCAGGGCTTACACCTCTAGATAATCTTCAATTATTAACAGAAGAAGAATATTTAGATGCTCAGGATGAGTATGGTGTTGATAATTTTAGAGCTGAAATTGGTGCTGAAGCAATTAGATATCTATTAGAAAATATTGACTTAGATCAAATTAGTGAAGACATAAGAAAAGAAATTAAAGAAACTAAAAGTGAATTAAAGCCAATTAAATTAGCCAAAAGATTAAAACTTATAGAAGCCTTTAGAGAGTCAGGAAATAAACCTGAGTGGATGATTATGAAGGTAATTCCTGTAATTCCTCCAGAATTACGACCTCTTGTTCCTCTAGACGGTGGAAGATTCGCTACATCAGATTTAAATGATTTATATAGAAGAGTAATTAACAGAAATAATAGATTAAGGCGTCTTATGGATCTCAGAGCGCCTGATATCATTATTAGAAATGAAAAAAGGATGTTACAAGAATCCGTTGATGCCCTTTTTGATAATGGTAGAAGAGGCAGGGTTATTACTGGTACAAATAAGAGACCTTTAAAATCACTTTCTGATATGCTTAAAGGAAAACAGGGACGTTTCAGACAAAATCTTTTAGGTAAAAGAGTTGATTACTCCGGTCGTTCAGTAATTGTTGTTGGACCAGAGCTTAAGCTTCATCAATGCGGATTACCAAAAAAATTAGCTTTAGAGTTATTTAAACCATTTATATATTCAAAGTTAGAGTCTCTAGGCTTTTCATCTACCGTCAAGCAATCTCGCAGGATGGTTGAAAGGCAAACTCCAGAAGTATGGGATATTTTAGAAGAGGTAATTCGAGAGCATCCAGTTCTTCTTAATAGGGCGCCTACACTTCACAGGTTAGGTATTCAAGCTTTTGAGCCCGTGCTTATTGAAGGTAAGGCTATTCAACTTCATCCTTTAGTTTGCGCAGCTTTTAATGCTGACTTTGATGGTGATCAAATGGCTGTTCATGTTCCTTTGTCATTGGAAGCTCAATTAGAAGCAAGAGTTTTGATGATGTCCACTAATAATATTCTTCATCCTGCAAGTGGAGAGCCTATTATTGTTCCAAGTCAGGATATTGTTTTAGGCCTTTATTACCTCTCTCAAATGAAGGAAAATGAACCTGGTGAAGGAAAAAGTTTTGATAGCGTTAACGAATTAAGATTTGCACTGGAAAATAAATCTATCACTTTACATTCTAAAATAAATTATAGATTAGAAGATAATGAAGGCTCAAAAATTATTTATGAGACCACCCCTGGAAGAGTTTTAATTTCAGAGGAATTACCTGAAAATAACAATGTTAGTTTCGATATTGTTAACAAATTATTAACTAAAAAAGAAATATCAAAAATTATTGATGATGTTTATAGACATTGTGGTCAGAAAGATACAGTTATTTTTTGTGATCATATAATGAAACTTGGTTTTGAAAATGCTTTTAAAGCAGGGATTTCTTTTGGTAAGGATGATATGATTATTCCTGAAGAAAAAGAAAAAATGATTGAGGAAACTCATTCTTTAGCAACTGAGTTTGAACAACAATATATTGATGGGTTTATTACTAGGGGAGAAAAATATAATAAGGTTGTTGATGCATGGGCTAAATGCACTGACAGAGTTGAAAATAAGATGATGGAAAAAATTTCTACAACATCTATTAATGAAGAAACAAGCAGAGAATACGATGTAAATTCAATTTACATGATGGCTCACTCGGGCGCTAGAGGTTCTGCAGCTCAAATGAAGCAGTTGGCTGGAATGAGAGGATTAATGGCTAAACCTTCTGGTGAGATTATTGAAACTCCTATTATTTCAAACTTTAAAGAGGGTTTGAATGTTTTAGAATATTTTAACTCTACTCATGGAGCTAGAAAAGGGCTTGCTGATACAGCCTTAAAAACTGCTAATTCTGGATATCTTACTCGTAGGCTGGTAGATGTTGCTCAAGATTGCATCATTACTGAAGAAGATTGCGGAACTGATGAAGGTATTACTATGACAGCAGTAATAGATTCTGGTGAAGAAATTGTTCCTTTATCGCAACGATTACTTGGTAGAGTTCCTTGTGAAGATATTATTGATCCAGGGACAAATGAAGTTATAGCAAAAAAAGGTGAAATCATTGAAGAATACCAAGTTCCTCTCCTAGACAAAGCTAATCTTGTATCAGTTAAATTAAGGTCTGTCTTAACATGTAATACAAAAAGAGGTGTTTGCGCTAAATGTTATGGTCGAGACCTTGCAAGAGGAACGCCAGTAAATATTGGTGAAGCTGTTGGAGTCATTGCTGCACAATCAATTGGCGAACCTGGAACTCAACTTACAATGAGAACATTCCACATTGGCGGTACGGCGCAAGTTATGGATAATTCATATGTAGAGTCAAATACTAATGGATCGGTAAATATTGAAAATATGAATATTTTAAAGGATTCTGATGGACGAAATATTGTTATTGGAAGAACTACTACAATTAATATTTTTGATGAAAATGGAACTGAAAGAGCAAGTCACAAGCTTCCTTATGGCTCTCAATTGTTAATTAGTGATGGCGATAAGGTCAAAAAAAGCCAAAGATTAGCCCAATGGGATCCCTATACCATTCCAATCATTACTGAAGCAGCAGGTGTTGTCGCTTTTGAAGACCTTGTAGATGGGGTTAGTATTGGCGAAGTATCTGATGAGTCTACTGGTATTAGTCAAAAAGTTGTCATTGATTGGAAAAATTCATCAAAAGCTGGTGAACTTAAACCCTCAATGGTTATCAAGGACTTAGATGATAACGTTGTAACCCTTGAAAATAATAGAGAGGCTAGATATCTAATGTCTGTAGATGCTATTATTTCAGCTAGTGATGGAACTAAAGTTGGAGCTGGTGATGTTATTGCTAGAATACCTACTGAAGGTGCAAAAACAAAAGATATTACTGGTGGTTTGCCAAGAGTAGCAGAATTATTTGAGGCAAGAAAACCAAAAGACCACGCAATTATTGCAGAAATAACTGGTAAAGTTGAATTCGCTAGAGATTATAAAAATAAAAAGAAGATAGTCATTCATCCTCTTGATGACACTGAACAAGAGGTAAGTTATTTAATTGCAAAAGGGAAACATATTTCTGTTCAAGATGGCGATACCATTGAAAAAGGCGAATATTTAATTGATGGAAACCCTGCACCACATGATATTTTATCTATTCTTGGATTAGAGGCCTTAGCAAGCTATTTGGTTAATGAAATTCAGAGTGTTTATCGTCTTCAGGGTGTTACAATTAATGACAAACATATTGAGGTTATAACAAGACAAATGCTTCAAAAAGTTGAAATTTCAGATCCTGGCGATAGTGCTTTTATCTCCGGAGAGCAACTTGATAAGCTTGAGGCAGAAGAAATTAATGAAAAATTAATTTCAAAAAAACAACAACCTATGGTCTTTAAGCCCATATTATTGGGTATTACCAAAGCATCTCTTCAAACTAGATCATTTATTTCTGCGGCATCTTTCCAAGAAACGACAAGAGTATTGACTGATGCAGCTGTTTATCGAAAATCTGATCATTTGATTGGCTTAAAAGAAAATGTAATTGTTGGAAGGCTTATACCTGCAGGAACTGGAAGCTCTATTCGTCGTTTAGAAAATGATGCAGCATTAAGGGATGAGGAATTAATTTCAGAAAATGCTAAAAATGCTGAAAAAGAAGAAATAGAAGCAGTATAATAAATATAAAAAATACTGTTTTTTTCTTGACTGAAAACAAATACAAAGCTACTAAGACAACGCTTATGACAGGTCGTAGGAATTTACCTAAACGCTGCCGCGCCATTCGCGAAAATTTTAATTAATTATTCATTATTTTTTAATGAATAAATTTTATTGGGGAATACAAGTATGCCTACAATTAATCAGTTAGTTCGTAATAGAAGGGCTAATGTTTCAAAAAGGAATAAAGTTCCTGCTATGGAAGCCTGTCCTCAAAAAAGAGGTGTTTGCACTCGTGTTTATACAACGACACCCAAGAAACCAAATTCCGCTCTAAGAAAGGTAGCCAGAGTTAGGCTTACTAATGGTTTCGAGGTTACTAGCTATATTCCTGGCGAAGGTCACAATCTTCAAGAACATTCTGTAGTTCTTATAAGGGGTGGAAGAGTAAAGGATCTCCCTGGAGTAAGATATCATGTATTAAGAGGTGTTCTTGACACTCAAGGAGTATCTGAGCGTAAGCAAAGAAGATCTAAATATGGAACTAAAAGACCAAAATAATTAAAGAGGGATAAAATGTCCAGAAGACATAAAGCTGAAAAAAGAGAAATATTTCCTGATCCAAAATTTAATGACGAAGTTATTTCTAAATTTATGAACAATCTTATGATAGATGGAAAAAAATCTGTTGCTGAAAAAATTGTTTATGGAGCTTTTGACAATATTGAGAGTAAGTTAAAAATAGATCCTGTTAAAGTTTTTCATGATGCCATCGATAACGTAATGCCTTCTGTAGAGGTGAGGTCAAGAAGAGTTGGCGGAGCTACTTACCAAGTACCTGTAGAAGTTAGATCTGAGAGAAGAAAGGCCCTTGCAATTAGATGGATTATTTCTGCTGCCCGTTCAAGAGGTGAAGATACCATGGGTGAAAAGTTATCTTCTGAAATAATTGATGCTTCAAATAATAGGGGTGCATCTGTAAAAAAACGTGAGGATACTCACAAAATGGCTGAAGCTAATAGAGCTTTTTCACATTATCGTTGGTAATAAATATAGGGTTATTATGGCACGTAAAACAAAATTATCTGACTATAGAAATATTGGAATAATGGCTCATATTGACGCTGGTAAAACAACCACCACTGAAAGAATTTTATATTACACTGGAAAAAGTTATAAAATCGGCGAGGTTCATGATGGTGCCGCCACTATGGACTGGATGGAGCAAGAGCAAGAGAGGGGAATTACTATTACCTCAGCAGCAACTACATGTTTTTGGAATGATAAACGAATTAATATTATTGATACACCTGGGCACGTTGATTTTACAATAGAAGTTGAGAGATCTCTTAGAGTTCTTGATGGTGCTGTTGCGGTTTTTGACTCAGTAGCTGGTGTTGAGCCTCAATCTGAAACTGTTTGGAGACAAGCCAACAAATATAACGTACCTAGAATGTGCTTTGTAAATAAAATGGATAGGATCGGTGCCGACTTCTTTCGCTGTGTTGAAATGATTAAAGATAGACTTGGTTCAATACCATTGGTAATGCAGTTACCCATTGGATCTGAAAGTAATTATGAGGGTTTAATCGATCTTGTTATTATGAAAGAAGTAATCTGGAAAGAGGAGTCTCTTGGGGCAGAATTTGAATATAAGGAGATCAGAGATGATCTTAAAGAGCAAGCAGAGAAGTATAGGTCTGAACTTATTGAAAGCGCTGTTGAGCAGGATGATGATGTTATGGAACAGTACTTAGATGGAAATGAACCTGATACCGAGACAATAAAAAGATGCATTCGTAAGGGTGTATTAAATCAATCGTTTGTTCCTGTCCTAAATGGAACTGCCTTTAAAAACAAAGGTGTTCAACCTCTACTTGATGCAGTAGTTGATTTTATGCCATCTCCTATTGATGTTGAGGCAATCAAAGGAATAAATCCTGACACTGAAGAGGAAATGAAAAGAGAATCTTCTGATGAAGAACCTTTATCGCTATTGGCCTTTAAGGTTATGAATGATCCATTTGTTGGTAATCTTACATTTGCAAGAATTTATTCAGGTGTTTTAGAGACAGGCCAAACCCTTGTTAATACAGTAAAAAATAAAAAAGAAAGAATTGGTAGAATGCTTGAAATGCACTCTAATTCGAGAGAGGATATAAAAGAAGCGCGTGCAGGTGATATCGTTGCATTGGTTGGTTTGAAAGATACTACAACCGGAGACACTCTATGTGGTGATGATAATCAAATTATTCTTGAAAGGATGGAATTTCCTGAACCAGTTATTGAAGTTGCAGTTGAACCAAAAACAAAAGCTGACCAAGAAAAGATGGGCTTAGCTCTTTCTAGGTTAGCGAAAGAAGATCCCTCATTTAGAGTTTCTTCAGATAATGAGTCTGGTCAAACAGTAATTAGTGGAATGGGTGAGCTTCATCTTGATATTTTAGTAGATAGAATGAAGAGAGAATTTAAGGTAGAGGCAAACGTTGGAGCCCCTCAAGTTGCTTATCGTGAAACCTTTTCTAAAGAAGCTGAAATTGACTATACCCATAAAAAACAAAGTGGTGGAGCAGGTCAATTTGCGAGATTGAAAATTATTATTACCCCAAATCAACCTGGTGAAGGTTATAATTTTACTAGCGAGATAGTAGGTGGATCCATTCCTAAAGAATATATACCTGGAGTTGAAAAAGGTATTGAGAGTGTTAAGGATACAGGAGCTCTTGCGGGATTTCCAATTATAGATTTTAATGTGCGACTTGTTGATGGTGCCTATCATGACGTTGACTCAAGTGTAATGGCTTTTGAAATTGCTGCTCGTGCTGCATTTAGAGAGGTCTGTCGAGACGCCGGTATAAAATTACTTGAACCAATGATGAAAGTTGAAGTTGTAACTCCCGAAGAGCATTTAGGTGACATTATTGGTGATTTAAACAGTAGAAGAGGCCAAATATCAGGTACAGAAACAAGAGGACCTTCTACCGTTATTGACTCAATGGTTCCATTGGCCAATATGTTTGGCTACGTTAATACACTTAGGTCTATGTCTCAAGGAAGGGCAGTATTTACAATGCTTTTCGATCATTATCAAGAGGTCCCAAAAGCAGTTTCAGAAGAGGTAATAGCTAAGCTAGCTTAGTTATATAAGGTAAATTAATGAAAGATCAAAATATAAGAATTAGATTGAAAGCGTATGATCATAGAACACTAGACACATCTGCAAAAGAGATTCTTGATACTGCTAAAAGAACAGGAGCGGATGTTCGAGGCCCAATACCATTACCTACTCGTATAGAAAAATTTACTGTTTTAAAAGGTCCTCATATTGATAAAAAAAGTAGAGAGCAATTTGAAATAAGAACTCACAAACGTTTAATGGATATAATTGATCCAACTCCTCAAACAGTTGATGCTTTAATGAAGCTAGACTTAGCTGCAGGGGTTGATGTTGAGATTAAACTTTAGGATTTAGGCAATGAGAACTGGATTAATATGTAAAAAATTAGGCATGAGTAGATTATATACTGAAGAAGGTATTCATATACCTGTTACAATTCTTCATTTAGATAATTGTCATGTAATTTCTACTAAAACAAAAGAAAAAGACGGTTATACATCTGTTCAACTAGGTGTTGGAAATACAAATGATAAGAATGTTACTGCTCCTATGAAGGGCCATTTTAAAAAAAATAATATTAATGCAAAGGTAAAACTTTCTGAATTCCGCGTTACAGAAGAAAACTTGCTTGAAAATGGTTCTGAATTATCAGCATCTCATTTTGTTGATGGACAATTTATTGATGTATCAGGTGTCTCAATTGGCAAAGGTTTTGCCGGCGCAATGAAAAGACATAATTTTGGCGGTTTAAGGGCCTCACATGGTGTTTCAATCAGTCACAGAAGCCATGGGTCTACTGGACAATGCCAAGATCCAGGTAAGGTTTTCAAAGGAAAAAAAATGGCAGGCCATATGGGAGCTGCCAATGTAACTATTCAGAATTTAAAAGTTGTAAAGACTCAATCTGATGATGGTTATATCTATGTTAAGGGAGCTATTCCTGGACCAAAAGGTAGTTGGGTATTACTAAAAGATGCAATCAAGAAATCATTACCTAGTGAAATTCCCCTTCCAGCAGGCTTAAAAAATATTAAAGAAGAAATTAATTCAGATGTAACTGATGATAAGGAGGATATTATTTCTTCTGAAGGTGTTGGAGATTCAAATGAAAGTTAATGTAATTAGTTTTAGCACTGATAAAAAATCCTCCCAAGAGCTTAATGATAATATTTATGGTCTTGATCCAAGGAGCGATATACTCCATAGAGTTGTAACTTGGCAATTAGCTAAAAGAAGATCTGGAACCCATAAGACTAAGGAGCGCGGTGAAATAAAAGGAAGTACAAAAAAAATAATGAATCAAAAAGGCTCAGGTGGTGCAAGGCATAGTACAAGAAAGCCTAATATTTTTAGGGGCGGTGGAGTAGTTTTTGGCCCTAAGCCGAGAGATTATTCTACAAAACTTCCAAAAAAAATAAGATCATTAGGTCTAAAACATGCACTTTCTTCAAAACTAAAAAATGATGAGCTTATTATTTTAGATGAAGCAAAACTTTCATCACCTAAAACAAAAGATTTTTTATCAAAAGTAAGAAAATTAAAAATAGAAAACGCCTTATTTATTGACTCAGATGATTTTGATAAAAATTTTGAACTTGCAATTAAAAATATTAAAGGTCTCGAGCTTATTAATATAAAAGGAATTAATGTTTATGATATTCTTCGTAAAGAGAAATTAGTTTTAACAAAAAACTCTATTAAAATGTTAGATGAGAGGCTTCAATGAGTGAAAAGAATTTCTTTGATATTTTAGTGAGCCCAGTAGTAACTGAAAAATCTTCTATGCTTTCAGAGAGTAATAAAGTTGTTTTTAAAGTTAGTATGCAATCCTCAAAGCAAGATATTAAAAAAAGCATTGAGTCATTGTTTAAAGTTAAAGTTAAATCAGTAAATACACTTAGACGTAAAGGTAAATCAACTAATTTTAAAAATATTAAAGGCAAAAGAAAAGATTTCAAACATGCAATTATAACACTTGAAGACGGTCAATCTATTGACGTTATGGGCGGGGTATAAATTATGGCTTTAAAAACTTATAAACCTACAAGTCCCGGTCAAAGAGGTCTAGTTTTAGTTGATAAATCTCATTTATCATCAGAACGTCCTATTAAGTCACTTACCGAGGGCTTAACTAGCTCTGGTGGAAGAAACAACAAAGGAAGAATGACCGCTAGAAGAAGAGGCGGAGGACATAAAAGGCTATATCGAAAAATTGATTTTAAAAGAAATAAGATTGATGTATTCGCAACGGTTGAAAGACTTGAGTATGACCCTAATCGTTCAGCTTTTATAGCTCTTATTAAATATGATGATGGTGAACTAAGTTATATTATTGCCCCACAAAGACTTAATGTTGGTGATAAAGTTATATCTAGTGATAAAGCTGATATTAAGCCAGGAAATACAATGCCAATGAAAAAAATGCCCATAGGTACAATCATTCATAATATAGAAATGAAACCCGGAAAGGGAGCACAAATGACAAGGTCTGCTGGAACTTTCGCTCAATTAGTTGGCAGAGATCAGGGTATGGCTATTTTGAAGTTAACTTCAGGTGAACAAAGACTTGTTCCAGATGTTTGTAAGGCTACTATCGGTGCTGTTTCAAATCCTGATAATTCAAATACAAAATTAGCTAAAGCTGGAAGAAATAGGTGGAAGGGAAAAAGACCATCTGTTAGAGGAGTAGTAATGAATCCTGTTGATCATCCACATGGTGGGGGTGAGGGTAAAACCTCTGGAGGTCGTCACCCTGTTACGCCATGGGGCGTACCAACTAAGGGCAAGAAAACACGTTCAAATAAAAGTTCTGATAAATTTATTGTTAGAACACGTCATCAAAGGAAAAAAAGAAGGTAAATATGGCTAGATCAGTTTGGAAAGGTCCTTTTGTGGATCAATATATTTTAAAAAAAGCAGAAGCCGCAAGAGAGTCCGGTCGTAAAGATGTTATCAAGATTTGGAGCAGAAGATCCACAATTTTGCCTCAATTTGTGGGGCTTAATTTTGGGGTTTATAATGGGCAAAAATTTATACCTGTTTTAGTTTCTGAGGATATGGTTGGTCATAAGTTTGGTGAATTTTCTCCTACAAGAACTTATTATGGGCATACTGCAGATAAGACAGCAAAGAGAACTTAATAATGAGTAATATTGATAAATTAGATATGAGTAAGGGTCCTTCATCTAAAGCAATTGCTAAGATGCTTAGGACTAGTCCAATTAAATTAAATGATACTGTTAAAAGTATTAGAGGAAAAAAGGTTGGTGATGCTTTATCATATTTAGAATTTTCTACAAAAAGAATTTCAAACGAAGCAAAAAAGGTTCTTGAGAGTGCAATAGCAAATGCAGAAAATAATCATAATTTAGATATAGATAAACTTTATGTTGATGAGGCTTACGTTGGAAAAAATCTTGTTATGAAAAGGTTTAGACCTAGAGCAAGAGGAAGGACTGGGAAAATTCTTAAACCTTTTAGTCAGCTTACAATAATTTTACGAGAAAAAGCTGCAGGAGAAAAAAAATAATGGGACAAAAAGTTAATCCAATTAGTATGCGACTAGGAATTAACCGTACATGGGACTCTAGGTGGTATGCTGGAAAAAATGAATATAGTAAGTTAATTCAAGAAGATATTCATATGCGAGAAATGATTTTTAAGGATCTAAAAAATGCAGCTATTGCAAATGTTGTTATAGAAAGACCTCATAAAAAGTGTTTAGTGACAATTCATTCTGGAAGGCCTGGTTTAATAATTGGCAAAAAAGGTGCAGATATTGAGACTCTAAAGAAAAAATTACAAAAAATTACTCTATCCGATGTTGTTGTTAATATTGTTGAGGTAAGAAAACCCGAGATTAATGCAACTCTTGTCGCTGAGAATATTGCTCAGCAGCTTGAGAGAAGAATAGGTTTTAGAAGAGCAATGAAAAGAGCTGTTCAATCAGCTATGCGTCTTGGTGCGCAAGGTATTCGTATTAATTGTGGTGGACGACTTGGTGGTGCAGAAATTGCAAGGACTGAATGGTACAGGGAAGGTCGTGTTCCACTTCATACCCTAAGATCAGATATAGATTACGGAGTAGCATCTGCTCATACTACTTATGGAATATGCGGTATTAAAGTCTGGATTTTTCTTGGTGAAATTATGGAAAACAACCCTTTTGCAAAAGAAGAAAAGGGACCCTCACTAGAGAATTCTAATTTTAAGAAGAATAATTAGGGATTTAAGTAATGTTACAACCAAAGAAAACAAAATTTCGTAAAGCTCATAAGGGAAGAATAAAAGGAAAAGCTAAAGGCGGAACAACTCTCAACTTTGGATCTTATGGTTTGAAAGCAATTACAGCTGAAAGAGTGACAGCCAGACAAATTGAGGCTGCTAGGCGAGCTATTACAAGGCATATGAAGAGAGCTGGAAGAGTTTGGATTAGAATTTTCCCTGATGTGCCTGTCTCAAAAAAACCTACCGAAGTAAGGATGGGTAAGGGTAAAGGTACACCAGAGTTTTGGGCTGCAAAAGTTAAACCAGGAAGAATAATGTTTGAAATTGACGGGGTTCCTTCTGATATTGCTAAAACAGCATTAGAGCTTGGTTCTTCAAAGCTTCCAGTTTTAACAAAAATTATTACAAGGCCTGGGGAGTCTATCTAAAATGGCAAAAAAGAAGAAAGATATTAATGATATGAGTATTGATGAACTTCTAGATTCATTGAATGATCTTAAGAAAGAGGTTTTTAACATTAATATACAAAAATTAGCAGGTCAATTTGAGGATACATCTCAAATATCAAAAAAGAAAAAAGATATTGCTAGGATAAAAACTATTATGAGTAAGAATAAAAAAGAGGTGAGTAATGCCTAAAAGAATTTTAAAAGGTGTAGTTGTCAGTGACAAAGCGGATAAGACAATAACAGTTTTGGTTGAAAGAAGATTCACTGATCCATTGTTTAAAAAAACTGTTAGAAGCTCCAAAAAATATATGACACACGACGAAGATAATAAATTTAAAGTTGGTGATTTAGTTCAAATTAGAGAATGTAAACCACTCTCTAAATCTAAGACTTGGGAAGTAATTAACGATTAGTTTTTATTAAGGTTTTTGATATGATACAGATGCAAACAAAGTTAGATGTTGCTGATAATTCAGGTGCTAAACAAGTCCAATGTATTAAAGTTCTTGGTGGCTCAAAAAGAAGAACTGCTTCTATTGGAGATATAATTGTTGTTTCTGTAAAAGAAGCTATTCCGCGTGGTAAAGTAAAAAAAGGTGAAGTCTTAAAAGCAGTTATTGTTAGGACAAAAAAAGAAATACGTCGTAGTGATGGAAGCGCTATTAGATTTGATACAAATGCCGCTGTTCTCGTAAATGCGAATGGTGAGCCTCTTGGTACTCGTATCTTTGGGCCTGTTACTAGAGAGCTTCGTAGTAAAAAACTAATGAAAATTGTCTCATTAGCCCCGGAGGTTATATAATGGCAGCAAAAATTAAAAAAGGGGATAAAGTTTTTATTGTTTCTGGAAAAGATAAAGGTAAAGAAGGTGAGGTTACCAAAATAATTAAAACTATAACAAACCAAGACAAGGCTCTTGTTCAAGGTATAAATCTTGTAAAAAGACACAGGAAACCTTCACAGGATAATCCCGGCGGAATCATATCGGAAGAAAGACCAATACAAATATCAAATCTAATGATTGTTGATCCTAAAACAAAAAAACCAACGAGAGTAGGTTTTAAATTTGATAAAAAAGGAAATAAGGTTCGTTTTTCTAAAAAATCTGGAGAGGTTATATAGATGGCTGAAGATTTAAATTATACACCAAGGCTACAGCAGCAATATAATGAAGTTATTCAAAAGGAATTGTTGTCGAATTTAAATTTGAAAAATATTTTTGAAGTTCCAAAAATTTCAAAAATTGTAATAAATATTGGTGCAGGTAGTGAGTCTGTTTCAGATAGCAAAAAGGTTAATGATGCATCTTTATCTCTTGAATTAATAACTGGTCAAAAACCAGTTAAGACAATAGCAAAAAAAGCTATTGCTGGTTTTAAATTACGCGAAGGAATGGCTGTAGGAGCAAAAGTAACTTTAAGAAAAGCTCAAATGTATGAATTTATTGATAGATTAATTAATATTGCTCTACCAAGGGTAAGGGATTTTGATGGTTTGAGTCCAAAAAGTTTTGACGGTAACGGTAATTATGCTTTTGGAATTAAAGAACATCTAATTTTTCCTGAAATAAATTATGAATCAGTTACAGAAATTTGGGGTATGGATATTATTATAAATACTACAGCAAAAAATGATGAACAGGCTCTTGCTTTACTGCAGAGCTTTAATTTTCCAATAAAAGTGAAATAAGGTAAGGGTAAAATATATGGCTAAAGTAAGTATGGTTCAAAGAGACTTAAAAAGAAGAAAATTATATTCTAAATATAAAAATAAAAGAGAAAAACTTCTTTCAACGGCTAATGATAAAAATTTATCTGCCGAAGATAGATTTGAGGCTAGACTTAAATTAGCTCAGCTTCCAAGAAACTCTTCTAAAAATAGAATTCGTAATAGATGTTTAATAACTGGCCGTCCAAGAGGTGTTTATAGAAAATTTGGTTTATCGAGGATTGCTTTTAGAGATTTAGCTTCAGATGGTAAATTACCTGGCGTAGTTAAGTCAAGTTGGTGAGGTTACAATGAATATTAATGATCCAATAGGGGATATGATTACAAGGATTAGAAATGCTCATATGAGAGGTAAAGAAATGGTTGACTCACCTTCTTCTTCTCTTAGGGTAAACGTTCTTGAGGTTTTAAAAACTGAAGGATTTATAAGGGGCTACTCTGAAACTGAGAGAGATACTGGTCAATCTGAAATTCAAATTGAATTAAAATACCATGAAGGAGATCCCGTTATAAAGGAAATTAAAAGAATTTCGAAGCCTGGCCGAAGAGTTTATTCATCTGTAAAAAGTATGCCGTTAATTAGAAATGGTCTTGGTATATCAATTGTTTCCACACCAAAAGGAGTTATGTCAGACTCTTCCGCTCGCAGCGAGAACGTAGGTGGTGAAATTTTATGTACAGTTTTTTAATATTGGGGTTTTTAAATGTCTAGAATTGGGAAAAAACTTATTGAAATACCTGAGGGAGTTGATGTTAAAATTTCTGAATCTGAAATTCTAACAAAAGGACCTAAAGGAGAATTATCTTGTGAAAATTTTGCAGGTACAAATGTTGTTCAGCAAGATAATATAATTAGTATTGAGCCGATTAATGACACCCAAGAAAGTATTCAATACTGGGGTATACAAAGAACACTTTTAAACAATAATATTATTGGTGTTTCAGAGGGTTATAAAAAGAGTCTTGAAATCAATGGAGTTGGCTATAAAGCTCAAATGAAGGGTAATAATATTCAATTATCGCTTGGCTTTAGTCATGACATAAATTATGAAACACCTGAGGGTATTAAGATTGAAACTTTGTCTCCTACTGAAATTTCAGTAAGTGGAATAGATAAACAAAAAGTAGGTCAAGTTGCTGCAGAAATTAGAAGTTATAGGCCACCTGAGCCATACAAGGGCAAAGGTGTAAAATATAAAGACGAGTTTATTTTTAGAAAAGAAGGAAAAAAGAAGTAATAAAATGTCAAATATAATAGATTCAAAAAAGAGAAAAATACGCGTAAGAAAAAAATTAAAGAAATCTTCTTCAGAGAGAATGAGGTTATCTGTTTTTAGATCATCAAAACATATTTATGCTCAAATTATTGACGATCGATCAGGTCTTACTGTTGCTTCTGCTTCATCTTTAGAGAAGTCTTCATCAAAAATAGGTTCTAATATCTCCTCTGCCTCAAAAGTTGGTTTAGAAATTGCAAAAAAAGGTATTGAGGCTGGAGTAAAGGAAGTCTTTTTTGACAGAGGGTGTTATAAATATCATGGTCGTGTTAAAGCTCTTGCAGATAATGCAAGAGAGGCTGGTTTAAAATTTTAGGAGAGTATGTGTTGTCCGTAAATGAAATAAATAATAATGATGAGAGAGATAGCGAGTTTGTAGATCGCTTAGTATTCATTAATAGAGTGTCAACTGTGGTAAAAGGGGGGAGAAGATTTAGTTTTGCGGCTCTCGTTGTTGTTGGAGATCAAAAAGGTTATGTTGGTTTTGGGCATGGTAAGGCTAGAGAAGTTCCAGAGGCTATAAAGAAATCAACAGATGCTGCGAAAGCTTCTTTAATTAAAGTTCCTTTAAAAGAAGGAAGAACACTTCACCATGATATAGAGGGTCGTCATGGTGCTGGGAAGGTAGTTCTTAGAACCGCACCTCCTGGTACAGGAATAATTGCAGGTGGACCAATGCGTGCTGTATTTGAGGTTTTGGGTATTCAAGATGTTGTTGCAAAGTCAATAGGATCCTCGAATCCTTATAATATGGTAAGAGCTACTGTTAAGGCATTATCTAAAATCAATAGCCCAAGACAAGTTGCTGCAAGAAGAGGAAAAAAAGTTAGTGATGTAATTAGTCAGCGTTTAAATGAAGGTGAAATTTCAGCATAGGTTTTAAAATGACATCTAAAAAAATTACTATTGAACAAGTTGGAAGCTCTTTAAGAAGAAGTCCTGATCAAAGGAAAACTCTAATTGGCCTAGGCTTAAATAAATTAAACAAGGTAACGACTCTTGAAGATACAGATTCAATTAGAGGAATGATTAAAAAAGTTAATCACCTTGTTAAGATAGTTAGCGAGGAATAGTGTTATGAGATTAAATGAACTTAGAGATAATCCTAATGCAAGAAAATCAAGAACTAGAATAGGAAGAGGAATAGGCTCTGGTAAGGGTAAAACTGCAGGTAGAGGGCATAAGGGTCAAAAGTCCAGATCAGGTGTTGCTATTAAAGGTTTTGAAGGTGGACAAATGCCCATACATATGCGTTTACCTAAAAGGGGATTTAATAATATTTCTCGTAAAAATTTTTCAGAATTAACTTTAGGTAATTTGCAGGCAGCAATTACTAAAGGTCTAATTGATAAGTCAAAAAAAATTACAGAAGTTGAATTAAATTTATCCGGTATTGTTAAAAAAAGTAAAGACGGTATTAAAATTCTTAATAAGGGTGAAATAAAAGATAAAATTAATATTTCTGTATCTAAAGCAACAAAATCCTCCATAGAAATAATTGAGAATTTAGGCGGAAAAATAGAAATACTTAAAAAAGATAATAAAATAGAAGCAAAACCTAAGAAAAAATCTGATAAAAATAATTCTAGTAAAGAGGCTGCTGAGTCTTCATCAAAAGAATCAGTAGATAAGTAAAAATGGCCTCAGTTGCTGAACAATTAGCATCAAATATTAGTCTTTCAGCTCTAAAAAGTGCCACAGAGCTTAGAAAAAGAATATGGTTTACTATATTAGCTTTGATTGTTTATAGATTTGGTACATATCTTCCTCTTCCAGGAATTGATCTTGACGCGCTAAGGCAAATTTTTGAACAAAACCAATCCGGTATTATTGGAGTTTTTAATATGTTTTCGGGGGGTGCGGTTGGAAGGATGGCAATCTTTTCTCTTGGAATAATGCCATATATTACCGCTTCAATTATAATCCAACTAATAGTCCCTGTAATACCATCATTAAATTATTTGAAAAAAGAAGGTGGTGAAAGGGGTAGAAGACAAATTAATCAATATACTCGTTATTCGACGGTATTTTTAGCAACTATTCAAGCTTGGGGTATTGCAGTAGGGTTGGAAGGAGCCACAGGTGTTGTATCAGATCCAGGTTTGTTTTTTAAAATTTCAGCGGTTATAACTCTTGTTGGGGGTACAATATTTTTAATGTGGCTTGGTGAGCAAATTACTTCAAATGGATTAGGTAATGGGATCTCTTTATTAATCTTTGCAGGTATTGTTGCTGAGCTTCCAAGCGCTCTTTTTGGAACTATAGAACTTGGTAGGCAAGGTGCTTTATCTATTGGTTTAATGTTTGGTCTTTTAATTCTTGTTCTTATCACCATCACATTTGTTGTTTTTATCGAAAGGGCTCAAAGAAGGTTACTTGTTCAGTACCCTAAAAGACAAGTAGGTAATAAGATGTTTGGTGGTGATAATTCCCACCTACCTTTAAAACTGAATACTTCAGGAGTAATCCCAGCAATTTTTGCTTCTTCATTACTTCTAATGCCAATAACAATAGCTAATTTTTCTGCAGGCCAAGGTCCTGACTGGGTAAATAGTATAACAAGTCTATTGGGAAGAGGTCAGCCATTGTATATGCTTATATATGCATTTTTAATTGTATTTTTCTGTTATTTTTATACAGCTATTGTTTTTAATCCTGAGGACACAGCTGATAATCTAAAAAAACAGGGTGGTTTTATTCCTGGAATAAGACCGGGGGAAAGAACTGCTCAATATATTGATTTTGTTTTAACTAGGCTAACCGTTGTAGGATCAATTTATTTGGTTCTTGTTTGTTTATTACCTGAGTTTTTAATTTCTAGATTTGCAGTACCATTTTATTTTGGTGGAACTTCAGTTTTAATTATTGTTAATGTCGCAATGGATACAATGACACAGTTTCAAGGTTATTTGTTTGCCCATCAATATGAAGGGCTATTAAAAAAATCAAAATTGGGAGGTAAAAAGAGATAATGATAATTATTCTCTTTGGACCCCCTGGTGCAGGAAAGGGAACTCAGGCAAGTTTTATTGAAAATCAATTTAATTTAGTTCATATATCAACTGGTGATATTTTAAGAGATGCAGTAAAAAATAAAACTGACCTTGGAATAATTGCCAAAGACGTTATGGAGAGAGGTGAACTTGTATCAGATGATTTATTATTAAATCTAATAGAGGAAAGAATTAATAATAAAGATTGCGATGATGGTTTTATTCTTGATGGTTACCCAAGAAATGAAAAACAGGCATCATCTTTAGATAAGATTCTTTTAAAATATAACAGAAATATTAGTGGAATAATTCAAATTGAGGTTGATTTTTCAATACTAGAAAAAAGAATTTTAGGAAGAGCTAAGGAAAATAAAGATGAAATAAGGACTGATGACAACATAAAAGTATTAAAAAAAAGATTACAAGAATATTTAGAACAAACTGAGCCTTTGATTTCTTATTATTCAGAACATAAAAACTATATAATTATCAATGGGATGAATGAAATTTCTAAAGTATCAGAAGATATTAAAAATAATTTGAATAAACTTAAATAGTTTGTTGACTGTTTTGTTTACAAGCATATAATCCGCGATTTAATACATTATCGCTTTTTTTGGAGGACTCTTTGGCTCGTATCGCAGGTATAAATATACCAACTAGTAAGAAAGTTTTTACCGGTCTAACTTATATAAAAGGTATTGGCCCTAAAATTGCTTTTGACATATGCAAAAAAGCAAATATTCCCTCCGAGAGAAGGGTTAATGAATTAACTGATTCTGAAGTAATTCAAATAAGAGAAATCATAGAAGGTAACTATAAAGTCGAGGGTGAGCTAAGAAGAGAAGTTTCAACAAATATCAAAAGGTTAATGGATCTCGGTAACTACAGAGGTCTTCGTCACAGAAGAGGTCTTCCAGTAAGAGGTCAAAGAACACATACAAATGCAAGAACAAGAAAAGGTCCAGCTAAAACAATTGCTGGTAAGAAAAAATAAACTATAAATATAATTTTGGGTTTTGAAATGGCTGATGACAATAAAAGAGTAAAGCGTCGTGATAAGAAAAATATTTCCAATGGTGTTGCGCATGTAAATTCAACATTCAACAATACTATGATTACAATCTCTGATGAGAAGGGAGATGCAATTTCTTGGTCATCAGCTGGTTTAATGGGTTTTAAAGGTTCAAGAAAATCCACCCCTTTTGCAGCACAAATGGCAGCAGAAGATGCAGGGGAGAAAGCAAAAGAGCATGGAGTCAGAACTTTAAAAGTTGAAGTTCAAGGCCCTGGTTCAGGTAGGGAGAGTGCATTAAGAGCATTACAATCTATTGGATTTACTATAACTTCAATAAAAGATGTTACTTCCATACCGCACAACGGTTGTCGTCCCCCAAAACGACGTCGTGTATAAATTTATTATAACAAGAATTATTAATTAAGAGGTTAGTGTGATTATTGAAAAAAATTGGCGTGAACTCCTAAAACCAAGCGAAATAAATATTAATCAAGGTCAAAACCCTGACAGATTCTCTAAAATAACTGTTGAGCCCTTAGAAAGAGGTTATGGCACTACTTTAGGGAATGCCTTAAGAAGAGTTTTACTATCCTCTCTGCAAGGGGTAGCTGTTTTTGGTATTAAAATTGATGGTGTTCTTCATGAATTTTCCTCAATAAATGGTGTTAGAGAGGATGTTACCGACATTGTTTTAAATGTTAAAAAAATAATTTTTAAGGCAGATTTTTCTGGAGTAAAAAGACTTACTCTAGAGAAGGATGGGCCAGGAGTTATTACTGCAGGAGATATTAATTTAACTGATGATATTGAGGTAATGAATCCAGATCAGGTACTTTGTACCCTAGACGAAAACGCATCTATTAGATTTGAATTATCAATAAAAACTGGCAATGGTTATGTATCAGCAGAGCAAAATAGGGATGAAGATAGTCCCATAGGATTTATACCTGTTGATAGTCTTTTCAGTCCTATTATAAATGTTGCATATAGCGTAGAGAATGCTAGAGAAGGAGACTCTCTCGATTATGATAAATTAACTTTAGAAGTTGAAACTAACGGCTCTGTTTTACCTGAGGATGCTGTTGCTTTTTCAGCAAGAATTCTTCAAGATCAATTAATGCCTTTTATTAATTTTGATGAACCAGAGGAAGAAATAATTGAAGAAGATGAAAGCGAGCTAGAGTTTAATGCTGCTTTACTGAAAAAAGTTGATGAATTAGAATTATCTGTGAGATCTGCAAATTGCCTAAAAAATGATAATATTGTATATATTGGTGACCTAATTTTAAAAAGTGAAAATGAAATGTTAAGAACACCAAATTTTGGCAGAAAATCACTCAATGAAATTAAAGAGGTTCTTACTGAGATGGGTTTATCTCTTGGAATGGATATACCAACTTGGCCACCAGAAAATGTTGATGAACTTGCTAGAAAAGCATCCGATAAATTTTAATTAGGGTATTTAAAATGCGCCATAAAGTATCAAAACGAAAACTTAATAGAACCTCAAGTCATAGAAAGGCTCTTTTGGCTAACATGGCTGTTTCCTTGATTAAGCATGAGCAAGTTAAGACAACACTACCTAAGGCTAAAGAATTAGCTCCTTATGTAGAAAAATTAATTACCTTAGGAAAAAAAGGTGATTTAAATGCTAGAAGAAAACTTTATTCAATAATTCCAGAAAAAATTTGGGGTGCAAAAGTTTTTGATGTTTTAGCTGAGAGATATAAAGATAGGAATGGAGGTTATACTCGAGTAATGAAGGCTGGATTTAGATATGGTGATTCTGCTCCCATGGCTATAATTGAACTTGTTGATAGAGACCCTGATGCTCTAGGCCAAGACTCTGGTCCTATTGTAGAAAAACAATTTGATGAAGTAGAAGCATAGTCTTAGCTAAGTTTTATTATTTTTTGTGCAACATTTATTCTTTCAGAATTAAAACCTGCCTTACAATATGAGAAATAATATCTGAATATTCTCTCAAGTTTATTATCAAAACCTAATTTTTTTATAGCACTCAGAGAACTCAAAAAATCTTTATGCCATATCGATAAAGTCTTAGCATATGATTTTCCGAAAGAATGAGATTTAATTTCTGTAAGGCCAGCATTCATATAATTCTCATTTAATTTATCTTGGGAAGGCAACATTCCACCTGGAAAAACATATTTTTGAATAAAATCTACAGACTGACTATATTTTTGATAACTTTTATTATTAATTAAAATAACTTGGATTCCAGCCATACCGTCATTTTTTAAAACTTCTTTAATTTTTTTAAAGTAATTACTCCAATACTTTTCTCCAACTGCTTCTATCATTTCAATTGAAACAACACGGTCATATTTTCCTTTTATATCCCTATAATCACATAGTTCAAAACTTACATTTTTTTCTAGATTAGATTTTTTTATACGATCAGAGGCAAATTTTAGTTGATTTGGACTTATAGTTATCCCTTTTATAGAACAACCAATTCTTTTTGCAGCATATTCTGCGAAACCTCCCCATCCACAACCAATTTCTAAAACTTGATGATGAGGTTTTATATTGAGATTATCAATCAAAAGTTGATATTTATTTTCTTGGGCCTCTTTTAAACTTTCTTTTTCATTTTGAAAAATTGCACTTGAATAAGTCATAGTTTTGTCTAACCAAAGTTTATAAAATTCATTTCCTAAGTCATAATGATATTGAATATTTTTTTTTGCTCTGCTTTTAGTATTTTCTCTAAAAAAATGTACTATCCTATTATATATTGAATGGATTTTACTTTTTGCACTAAATGAGTTAGGTAAATTTGTAACCATTATTTCAAGCAAAGATTCAAGATTTGAACTAGTCCATTCTCCTCTAAGATAACTTTCAGCAAAACCGACGTGTCCTGAGGTAATTGTTCTTATAACAGGCATGTAAGAATTTAATTTCAAGTCTGATTTAAGATTACCTTGACCAGAAAATTTAAGTTTTTCATTATTTGGGAAAATTATTGTTAGTTCACCAGTATTAATTTTATTGCCAATATTAATTAAATATTTTTTTAATATATTATTAATCATTTTCTTTATACTTTTCATTATATGAAATTTTATAATATCTAGATTTTTTGTGTTTAATATATTTAATATTTTTAAGCCATAAAATCAATGCTTGAAAATGTATGCCATAAGTTATCTTAAATGTAAGTAATGGATATTTAATAAAGTTTAATAATAATTTCCTGTCATTAAATTCAGAATATTTACCTTGAAAAGATGCTATAATAAGACGTTTTTTTTCAATGAAGCCATTAATAATAATGCTTATTTTATTTTTACTTAATTTTGTTTCAAACTTATACTCTCCATTCATACTTATAAATGGTGAAACATACATTAACTTTTTTGTTTTATGATTATTAAGATCAAAGTTATTATCTACCTTAAATGAATATGAGTGGTCCTCGCCAAATGTATTTCTGACTTCATAAACAATCATTTTTAAAATTTTTTCATCATATATAAACCAAGTGGTAATAGGATTAAAAACATAACCAAAAATTCGTGGATAACAGAGACAAAAAATCTTCATTTTTTTTAATTTTATTCTTTGTTTCTCAGCTATTTTGATTATCCAGAGTTTTGGATTAGACCCATCTTTTTCACCAAAGTCTTTATCGTAAAATGAGAAAAGATTAAATTTGTTATAAGAAAAAAAAATACTTTTTTTTGAAATATCTCTGAGATTATCAATATCAAATAAAATAGAAAATACCTTATATTTAAAATTATGTTTTTTTGGAATAAATCTTGTATGAATTACAAGTCCTTCATATATAGATGTTTTTAGTCCCATAAAGCCCTAATTCCTAATTTATTTGCAATATTCAAACTTGATTTGATCCCATCCTCGTGGAAACCATTACCTGACCATGCACCACAATACCATGTATTTTTATTACCCTGTATTTCATCTAAAAAATTTAAAGCGGTTACTGATTTAGTATCAAAAACTGGATGTTCATATTCTATTACTTTAAAAATTGAACTTTCACTAGGAAGCCTATCAGGATTCAAACTTAAAAATAGGGGTTTTTTATTATCAATATTTTGAAGTTTATTCATCCAATATGATACAGAAATATGATTTTTTTCATCTTTAGGAACATATATATTCCATGATGACCATATTTTTTTTGTCTTAGGCATTATGCTAGTATCGCAATGGAGATAAGCGGTATTTTTATTTGCTTTAAATTTTCCTAAGATATCAAGTTCTTTTTTTTCGAGATCACTTAGGCAGTCTAATACTTTAGAGGGGTTTTGCGAAAAAATAATATGATCAACTTCAGATATATTTTCATTTGTATCTATAATTTTAATCACCCCATCGTCTCTTCTAATTTTTTTTATCCCAGCACTTTTGAGTAATTTTACTCTAGGATTGGCTTGAAGAAATTTAATAATTTTGTTTACATAATTAATACTTCCTCCAGAAACAGTAAGCCATTTTGGCCTCTCTTTTTTACCATGAAGAAGCTTGTGATTATTAAAGAATTGAAAAAGAGACTTTACAGGGTAATCCATTATATCTTTTTGTGGCATTGACCATATTGCCCCTGCCATTGGTACTAAATATAAATCTAAAAAACTTCTAGTGTAAAAATTCTTCTTTAACCATTCTTTTAAAGAAATATTCTCAATATCTTTATAATTAAGTAAATATTTAATATGAAAGTTAAATATTAATATTTGTAATATAGCGAATAGAAATTTTAAATTTTTGAAATAATTTTTTTTTGCAAATATCGTTTTTAAATTTTGGCCAGACCATTCAATTTTATATTGTTGATGGTCTATAGATAAGCTCATATCACTGTCTTCATATTTTACTGACAAGAATTTAAATAGTTTTATAAGGTTTGGATAATTCTGCTTATTGAATACTATAAAGCCTGTATCAACATTAATTTTTTCATTTTCGTAATTAACTTCTATAGTATTTGAATGACCACCATATCTATCTTCAATTTCGTAAAGAGAAACATCATGATCCTGAGACAAAATTAATGCCATTGACAGACCTGATATACCCGAACCAACAACGGCAAATTTCATGCAAAATCCTTAAAAATTATAAATATTTATTTATAATTATCTTCATTTTCAATATTTTTTTCAGCGGTTGATTGAATTGTTAAATCTTCAGGCGGTAACTTTTCATCAATTATATCAGTATCTTTTATTCCTTCATCAGGAGACTGATTTGTTGACATTGAATTGCCAGTATATATTCCACCATCATATTGGTTTGAACAACTAACAATAGTTAGAAGAAAAATAAAACTAATAAATAATAATTTAAATTTTTTCATAATAACTAATAATATCAATAGTCGAGAAAATTTTAAATAAAAAAATTAAAAATAATGGCTCCCCGGGCCGGACTCGAACCAGCGACAAAGCGGTTAACAGCCGCTTGCTCTACCAACTGAGCTACCGGGGAACACTTTCGGTATTATCTAACAGAAGAATCATTAATTTACTAGCTTGTTTATTTAAATTTTAACCATTAACTTCCCTGTATTACCCCCAGTGAAAAGTTTTTGAAGAGCTAATGGAAAGTTTTCAATTCCATCTTCTATATGATAAGGGATTTTAAGTTTTCCTTTTTTATAAAGGTCTAATAATTCTTTTGATGCTTCAGCATAACGATCTTCAAAATGCATTACAGTAAATCCTTCCATTCTTGAATATTTTTCAGCTAATCTTAAATATAAGCTGGGACCGTCAACAGAATCATGATGTGAATATTGTGATATTGCTCCACAAATTACCACTCTAGCTCTTTCCCTGATATTATCAAGTGCAACATCCAAAATTTCACCTCCAACATTATCAAAAAATATATCAATGCCATCATTAGCGTAAAATTTTAATTTTTCATCTAAATTATCTTTTTTATAATCAATAGCGGCATCAACTCCTATTTCATTAATTAATACCTTACATTTTTCACTGCCACCAGCTACACCAATAACTTTTGCTCCTTTGATTTTAGCCAATTGGCAAACCAAGGAGCCAACCCCGCCCGCAGCTCCTGAAACAAGAACAACTTCATCTTTTTTAACATTTCCTACTTCATAAATACCAAAATAGGCTGTAAGCCCAGTTGTTAAGCCTAAAACTGCTATTTGAGTAAATGGATCAATTTCAGGATTATCAACTTTGACAAACATTTCTGCTGGCATCGTTGAATGAGTTTGAGCAAAAATTGGTCCGCTAACAATATCACCTTCTTTAAATTTATCAGATTTACTAATTAAAACTTTACCAACTCCTAGTGCTGGAATAGTTGAACCTATGGGTGTAGAACCGTGGAATGCCTCTTCATTAAGTGTTGTTCTTATCCATGCACCAATCTCAAGAGCCTGAGCTTCTATCAATACCTCACCATCATTGGGCGCAGAAGCAATTTCTTCGATTATATCAAAACCTTCAACTTTAGGATTATCAATAGGTCTTTTCTTTAAAATAATTTTTTTTGAATTAGGTAAATTTGAAATATTTGACATTTTTTCCTCCCAATGAATTTTAATTTTATAGACTAAATTTTACTTTAAATAAATTTTTTTATAAATTGACGATTCTTAAAAAAATAATAATATTTTATAATGATAAGTCGAATTTTTTTATATTTAGTTTCAAAAGGTCGTATTCTTTTTGGGGTATTTTTTTTAGCACCAGTTCTTTCGCAGCTTTTACATTATTTTGAACTTTATGAAATAATGGGTATACCAAGTTTATTACCATGTTTGTTTTTAGGATTTTTTTGGGGATTATATGCTGACAATAGAGAGCAATGGTTCTAATATAGATCATGGAGAAATATATGAACCTAGCTGAAAAAGAGAAACAAATTGCAAGACAGTTTATAGGCAAAACACCTTGGTTTATGATAATTTGGTGGGCTATAAATCTATCTGTATGGTTTATGTTGTGGCCATTAACATTAAACGGTCTTATCCCTCTTTGGAGCTCTTTATTTGTTGCTAGTATTTGTGCATGTCTGTGCTATTTACCTTCTCATGAAGCTCAACACGGTAATATCGCAAAAAAAGGGTCATCTTTATTTTGGTTAAATGAGTTAATTGGATACACTTCTCTAATACCAATAGTATTACCATACCGCCTAGCCCAATCAACTCATATGCTCCACCACACTCACACAAATCATCCTTTTAAGGATCCTGATTATTCAGTTAAGGCTAAAAGTCTTTTAAGTGCTTTATGGATAAACCTATTTGTTAATAGACAGAAAAATCTTCCATATTTTGATTTTTTAGAGGACACTCTCGACAAAAAAATAATTTTAATTGAATCATTAGTTACAAGAATTCTATATTGGTTAATTATGATCTCATTCGTATGGGCTGGGTATGGACTAGAGGTTGCAGCTATTTGGTGGCTTCCTAGGTTATTAGGTTCTGGTTATTTACAAATGACATTATCATGGGCGCCCCATCACCCTATGGTAGATCAAGGGAGATACAGGGATACTAGAAGTTTTAAAGCGTTTATAGGAACATACCTAACCTCGGGAATGGAATACCATATTATACATCATCTTCACCCATCAATTCCATTACACTTAAATGCTGCAGCTTACAGAGCTTTAAAACCAATACTTGAGGAAAGAAATTGTCGTTTAGATAATAATTTATAAATTTTGTAAAATAATGAGGAGAATAAAATGAATATTTTTAATATGGCCAAGGACCTTAAAGGCATGGAAAAAATGATGAAACCTGCTTTAGAAAAGTTTATGAAAGATTCTGGATTTGTAAAAAAAGAAGAGTTAATCAAATTAGAAAGAAGGGTTAGTGAGCTAGAAACAAGTATAAAAGAGTTAAATAATAGATAATTTTAAAAGATAGTATTACAATGAATAATATAAATATAAACCATAATGATGTTGATTTAACATCTAATGAAGTTCAGCAATGCCCATATAACGCATATAAAACATTAAGAGATGACGCACCTGTGTATCAAGATCCCAAGACAGGGTTTTTTATTGTTACAAGGTATGAATTTGTAAGAGAATTATTATTAGATACAGAGAATTTTAGCAGTGCTTTTGGTGCTGCGGCTCAAAAAGCAGAATCAAATATTAATTCAGATCATGTAATGCAAGGTGTAAAACTATTTGAAGAAAAAGGCTGGATACCAGCTCCTACCTTAGCTGGAAGAGATAATCCAAATCATAAAGAAATGAGATCTATTTTTGATAAAGCTTTTAGACCAAGTAAAATTAAGGAATTGGAAAAAGTAGTTGAAAATACATCATATGAATTAATTGATTCTTTTATAGAAAAGGGTACTTGCGACTGGGTAAAAGATTTTTCAATTCCTTTACCTCTTAAGATAATAGGCGTTCAAATGGGAATTGAGAACGAAGATGATCTATGGAAAATTAAGATATCAACTGATGCTTTTTTTCATAGAATTGGAATGATGCTAACAAAAGAAGAGGAGTTAGAGGCAATTAAGAAAGAAATTGAAGGACAGCATTATTTTCAACCAATATTTGAAAAACTAAGAAAAAACCCCGATAAAAGTTTGTTAAGTGAGTTAGTAAATACTGAAATTAAAGAGTGGGGAAGGCCACTTAATGATAATGAATTACATGCTGAAATGATGGCTGATACATTTGTTGGTGGAAGTGAGACAACCACTAATGCTCTTTCAGCGGGTATAAAGCTTTTAATTGAAAACCCAAGGGTTTGGAGGAAATTAAAATCTGATCAAGATAAATATCTTAAAGTATTTGTCGAAGAGGTTTTACGTTTAGAGTCTCCTGTTCAAAGTTTAATGAGAACCGCGGCTAAGGATGTTATTTTTCACGGAGTAGAAATACCAAAAGGTTCAGTTATTAATGTCAGATACGCTGCTGCAAACAGGGATGAAAGAGTTTTCGAAGAGCCTGAGGAAATTAATTTAGATAGAAAAAAAGCAGGGTCGCATATGGCATTTGGCTCTGGTACTCATCATTGTTTGGGTGCCCCGTTAGCTAGAAGAGAGCTATGGTGGGGCTTTAAAGCTGCATTAGACAGATTTAAAACTATAAGTTTTTCAGAAAATAGAAATGATTTCTCTTATCATCCTCATTATCTTTTAAGAGCTTTAAAAGAACTTCATATAGATTTTGAATCGGAATAATTGCAAATTTAATTATAATTTAGTTAAGATTGACATTTTGGTTATTACTAATTTCTTTTTGATTTTTATTATTAATTAAATAGTAAACATGGTTGTCTTTATATTTTATAAATTTTAAATTTTTATAATTTATATACTCGTAGCCTAATTCATTTTTTATTGTAAAAAATTTTTCTTCTAAACTGTCTGCTTTTTTTTGAATATAACTATCATAATTTAAGTTTTTCTCATTTATAAAGTCATTTTTTTTCTTAATTACATTTAAAAGATCTACTCTTAGGTATGCATATTCAGTTTTAATATTTTCTATATTTTTAATATCTATTGGAAGAATTAGTTTTTTATTTTTATTAATTATTATATTTCTCAAAAATATAATTGAGCTAATTAGATTGAGTTTCTTCTTAGTATCAGGGGAGAACGATTCTTTATAAATATTTTTTACAGAATAAGTATTTAATTTATTATTTTTAAGTATTTTTTTAACATTAAAAGTCTTTGAAGAATATACTTTATTTAAATCATCTTTAGAATCTGTCCATCTAGATATAAATAAATTTTCTAAAAATATAAGTAATTCGTTACTTTCCATAACTTAAAAATTAATATGGTTTACAAATTTAATAAGAGACGTTGTGGTGTTTCAAGTTGTTCTTTAATATCTATTAAAAAAGATACTGCCTCCTTACCATCCAATAATCTATGATCATAGCTCAGAGCTAAATACATCATTGGCCTTATCTCAATTTTTTCATTAATAACAACTGGTCTATCTTGAATTTTGTGCATTCCTAGAATTGCAGTTTGTGGAGCATTTAATATGGGTGTCGATAAAAGCGATCCGAAAACTCCACCATTAGAAATCGTAAATGTACCCCCCTTCATTTCCTCAATTGACAGTTTACCTTGCTGTGCTTTAGAGGAAAAATCTGAAATTGTTTTTTCTATTTCAGGAATAGTCATCATATCTGCGTCTCTAATAACTGGTACAACCAAACCTCTATCAGTTGAGACGGCAACACTGATATCTTGATAACCATGGTAAATTACATCATTTCCGTCAATCGAAGCATTAGCTATTGGAAATTTTTTAAGAGCATTAATTGACGCTGCTACAAAAAAACCCATAAATCCTAATTTTAAACCATGATTTAATTTAAATTCATCGCCATATTCATTCCTTAGATCCTTAATAGGCTTCATATCAACTTCATTAAATGTTGTTAACATTGCTGTTTCTTGGCTAACTGTTAATAGTCTTTTTGCAATTGTGGATCTCATTCTAGACATTGGAACTCTTTCCTCATCTCTGCCAGAGGATTCATCTAATGTTACTTCTTCAGAGTTTTGAGAATTCTCTAAGTAACTTTTAATGTCAGTTTTTGTAATTCTACCACCTTTTCCTGAACCTTCAATATTAGAAGAGTCAATATTATGTTCTTCCAATAGCCTTCTAATTGCTGGACCGTGACCAATAGATTTAATTTCCTCTATAGCTTCATCAGGTTTAATATTTTCTAAAATAACTTTTTTAGTTTCTTGATCTTCTAAGGAAATATCTAGTGACTCAGAATCTAGCTCAATTTGAGCAATTAACTCTCCACTTAGAACTATTTCACCCTCATCTTTAATTATTTTTGACAACTTTCCATCAATTGGGGAAAGAACCTCTAGTACAATTTTGTCGGTTTCTATTTCTGCAATTAACTCATCTTGTTTAACTACTTGGCCCTCTTTTTTTACCCAATTAGCAATTGTTCCATCTGAGACAGACTCAGGATAAGTTGGTGATTTAATTTCTGTTGTCATCTTAATTCCTTACTGTTTAAAAGCTTCCTTTATAAGAATTTCTTGTTGTTTTATGTGTAATTTATTTAAACCTACTGCAGGGGCTGAAGCAGAAGGCCTACTAATTAATTTTATTTGTTTTTTACAAAATTTATCTAAAACTCTTTGAATTCTGTGTCTATGACTAAACCAGGCACCTTGATTTGCTGGTTCTTCTTGGCACCATAGAAACTTTTTATTATTTGTATATCTTTTAAGAATTTTTTCTAATTCAATATAGGGGAAAGAATATAATTGTTCTATTCTAACTATTGCAGTGTCATCAAAATTAAAATCATTTTTATATTTCTCAAGATCAAAAAAAACTTTTCCAGAGCACAAGATAACTTTTTTAATATTTTCTTTATTTTTATTTTTATCGTCTATTATTGGCATAAAAGAACCATTAATTAATTCACTAAGATTCGATGTCGCCATAGGATTTCTTAATAAGCTTTTTGGCGATATGACAATAAGAGGCCTTCGCATTTTTCTAATAGTCTGTAACCTTAACAAATGGTAAATTTGAGAAGGGGTTGTTGGAACACAAACTTGAATATTATCATGAGCACATAATTGAAGGTATCTTTCTAATCTTGCACTACTGTGCTCAGGTCCTTGACCTTCATACCCATGAGGTAATAACATTACTAATCCTGATAATCTGTCCCATTTATGCTCAGCAGAAACTATAAATTGATCAATTACAACTTGAGCACCATTAGCAAAGTCACCAAATTGAGCTTCCCAAACAACAAGCCCAGTTGGCCATGCAGTAGAGTATCCATACTCAAAACCTAAAACAGCTTCTTCGGATAATAAAGAGTCATAAATATCAAGAATTGTATTATTTTTTTCTGCTATTGATACAAGAGGCATATACTCTGAACCATCTTTTTGGTTATGAATTGTAGAATGTCTATGTGCAAATGTTCCTCTTCTTACGTCTTGCCCAGTAAATCTAATAGGATAACCCTGACTTAATAAGGTAGCGTAAGCCATATTTTCAGCAAAACCCCAATTAACAGGTATATTACCTGAATTCATTTTTTTTCTATCATCTAATATTTTAGATACTTGTTTTTGAATTTCAAAATCTTTAGGCGCTTTACTTATTTCATCTCCTAAATTTTTAAATTTTTCCTGATCAAAAGATGTATCAGTTTTTTCATCCCACTTTCTATCAATATAAGGTGACCAATCAAACCATTTTTCTTCATTACCTTCAGCTAAGTTATCTACAACTAATTCTCCTTTTTCTAGTGACTCTCTATATTTTTTTTGTAGTTTAAAACACTCTTCCTCTGAGATAATTGATTGGTTGATCAATTTTTCTTGATAAAGGTCTCTAACAGATTTGTGACTTTTTATTTTTTGATACATTAAAGGCTGAGTGATTGATGGTTCATCTGCCTCGTTATGGCCTCTTCTTCTAAAACAAAACATATCTATAATGATATCTTTTTTAAAAGTATATCTATATTCACAAGCAAGTTTTGCAGCAAAAACAACCATTTCTGGATCATCACCATTAACATGCAGTATTGGACATTCAATCATTTTTGCTACATCTGTGGAATATAAAGTTGATCGTGAGTCTTTTTCATTAGAGGTTGTGAACCCAATTTGATTATTTACAATTACATGAATTGTTCCTCCAACACCATAACCCCTTGTTTGAGACATTTGGAGAACTTCCATAACTACACCTTGTCCAGAAAATGATGCATCGCCATGAATTAAAATTGGTAACACTCGATTTTTTTCTCTATCTTTTAACCTTTCTTGACGCGCCCTTACAGATCCTTCAACGACCGGATTAACAATTTCTAAATGAGATGGGTTATTATTAAGAGAAACATGAACTTCACCATTAGCTGTAAGTATATTTGAGGAAAAACCTAAATGATATTTTACATCACCAGTACTTGCTCCCTCAAGTTCATAATCTTCCTCAAATTCTGAGAAAAGTTCTTTAGGAGACTTACCTAGAACGTTAACTAAAAGATTTAATCTTCCTCTATGTGACATTCCCAAGCATATTTGTTCTGCTCCAAAAATACTGCAATTTTGAATTAAACTATCAACTAGAGGAATTAATGACTCTCCTCCCTCCATTCCAAATCTTTTCATTCCTGGATATCTGGTAGCTAAAAATTTTGCAAGGCCTTCAGTTGCATTTAATCTTTTAAGTAATTGAATCTTTTCATTTTTTTCAAAATAAACATTTCCTAAATTTGGTTCTAGTCTGTCCTGAAACCACAATCTTTCCTTTGAATTTGTTATATAATTATATTCTATTCCAAGTGTATTGCAGTAAATTTTTTGAAGAGAATTAATTATCTCACTTAAACTTGTTAACTCTTTATTTATTTTAAGTGTATCTGTTTTAAAATTTTTATTTAAATCATTTTTTGTTAACCCGTGAAATTCAATATCTAAATCCTCACATGGAATTGTTTTTCTTAAGCCAAGGGGATCTAAATTAGCTCTCTGATGACCTCTATTTCTGTAGGACTGTATAAGCTGTATAACCCTTATTTGTTTATCGTCTATATTTTTGTTTGCAGACATACTTACTGAAGATCTTTTTCTTCTCTGCTTTTTAAAACGCTCAATAACTTCTTTATGAGAAACATCACTTTTACCTTCAGGATTAATTGGGAGGGTTTCAAAGTAAATTCTCCAATCATCTGAAACTGATTTAGGGTCCTTTAAGAAAGATTCGTAAAGTGATTCAATAAACGGTGCATTACCATCACCCGCACCAACTGTTTTTTGATTAGAATCTGCATACGATTCGTCTTTATTGATACCATTATCTGCAAGAATTTTAGAACTATCTGTCATTTTTTTCTCTAAAATAAAGGTAAATACTCAGTAATTAGTTAAATATAACTATAAAATTAAATAAGTATTTATCTTTCATACTCTATATATACATATGCAATAATAATACCAAATAAATAGAAGAATTTGTTACATATATTAAAAATAAACAAACAAATTTTTTATGGAGGCCACTGCCAGATTCGAACTGGCGTCCACGGCTTTGCAGGCCGCTGCGTAACCACTCCGCCAAGTGGCCTAATTAATACTCTCATTCTTATTAGATTTCTATCATATTTGTCTAGAAATACTTTACTTTTACTTTATTTACATTCGTCTTGTAATAAATGAGGATTTATACTATTTATAAAAATGACGCCGACGTCATTTTTAATTAAATTAGGTATAGTATGAAAAAAATTATTTTTTTAATATTTTGTTTATTATTCAATACGAATTTACCCTTCGCTAATACTTTAGAAGAAACACTCTATATTGCCTATTCAAAAAATCCTTCAATTCAAGCCAAAAGAGCTGATTTAAGGTCAAAGGATGAACTGGTTTCTTCTGCCTCTTCAGAGTTTTTTCCAAAAATAAGAGTTATTGGTTCTTATGGCGAGTCAAAAACAAACTACAATGAAACTAATGAAATAAAACTAGAACCAAAAGTTTCAAAAATTGAAGCTGAACAAATAATTTTTTCGGGAGGAAAATTGATTAATAATCGTTACCAATCATTGAATTTAGTTGCTGCTGCACGTGCTGATCTGGAAATTTTAGAACAAGAGATTTTATTCTCCGCAGCAAAAGTATTTTTTAATGTTTTAACAAATCAAAAAATTGTTGAACTTAGAGAGGTAAATCTTGAGGTATTAAAAGAAAGGTTGGTTGTATCAAAAATACAATTTGAAGTGGGTGAGTTAACTTTAACAGATGTCGCACAATCTGAGGCAAGGCTATCACTATCTCAAGCAAATTTAGCACAAGCAAGATCAAATTTAGAAGAAAGTAAGGCGATTTATAGATCTATCATTGGAGTCGATCCAATAAATTTATCAAGTAACTTTATTAATGTTTCCTTGCCTAATAGTGTTGAGGATGCAATATCTATTGCTAGAGTTAACAGCCCTTACCTAAAATTTGCTGAAAAATCTGAGTTATCATCTCGATATGGAATTAGGAAAGAAAAATCAAAATTATTTCCAGTTTTAAGTTTAAGGAGTGAATTTTCTAATTCAAAAGAAATGTTATTTAATATGGATGGAGATGCATATCAGGTAATGGGTGTTGTAAGTATGCCAATTTTCTCTGGTGGTTTAAATTGGTCAAATATCAGAAAGGCTCAAGAAATTAATAATAGGGACAGGTTTCATTTAATTGAAGCAAAGAGGGCTATTGTAAAAGAAGTTAAAATTGCTTTCGCACAATATAAGTCATCAATTACTAAAATAGTTTCTACAAAAAAACAATTCGAAGCAAATAAGATTGCATTGGAAGGTGTAAAGGTAGAATTTGAACTTGGAACTAGAACTAATTTAGACGTATTGGATGCTGAGCAAGAGTTTTTGGACTCTCAAGTCTCAATGATAAGTTCTGAAAATAATTCAAAATTATCAATTTTTTATCTCCTTTTAAGTATTGGATCCTTAAACCCAAAAGAATTATCCCTACCTATTGAAGAATATAATCCAACAATAAATTATAATAAGGTTAAGAACTTAAAATTAGGTTGGAAAAGGTTTAAAGATATTAAAAATCTTGATTGAACTATAATTTTGATGTTGTAAGGTATCTTTATTATGGTATCAAATGAAAATAACGAAGAAATGTCTGTTAATGATATTTTATCATCAATTAAAGAAGTAATTTCCAATGAAAAAGATTTAAAAAAATCACCTAATGATGATGAATTTATCGAATTAACAGATGTAATTGAAGATGACGAGGACTCTATTCTTTTAAATGATGTTGTCGATGAAGAAACTAAAAATTTGAGAGAAGATATTTCTGACTCTAACGTTGAAAAAAATAATTTAAAACCTGATAATTTAAAACCTATTTCCGATTTATCTATTGATGATATTGTTAGAGAAACAATAAAAGAAACCTTAAATGAATGGTTTGCTAAAAATTTAAAAACGATTGTAGAAGAATCTGTTAAAGAAGAAGTGGCAAAACTATTTAAAAAACGTAATTAAAATGATTGAAAAAAAATATGACCCCTCTGAAGCTGAGAGGCGAATCTATAACATGTGGGAGTCTCAAGGGCTCTTTAAACCAGGTAACGATGAAGGTGAAAATTTTTCAATAGTTATGCCGCCACCAAATATTACTGGCAGTTTACATATGGGCCATGCACTTAATACAACCCTTCAAGATATAATAATTCGATATCAAAGAATGAAGGGTAAAAATGTTCTTTGGCAACCTGGAACTGATCACGCAGGAATAGCAACTCAAATGGTTGTGGAGAGAAATCTGTCAGATGAAAAGAATTTATCTAGGAATGATATTGGTAGAGAAGCTTTTGTCGATGAGATTTGGAAATGGAAAGAAAAATCAGGAAGTACCATTACTGATCAACTTAGGAGGTTAGGGGCTTCATGTGATTGGAGTAGAGAGAGATTTACCATGGATGACGGTTTATCTGATGCAGTTATAAAGGTATTTGTAGAACTTTATAACGATGGGTTGATATATAAAGATAAAAGACTTGTTAATTGGGATCCAAAGTTAAAAACAGCAATTTCTGATCTTGAGGTTGATCAAAGAGAAGTAAATGGTAATTTATGGTACATAAATTATCCTTTTGAGAATAATAATACTAAGCATATTACAATAGCAACAACACGTCCTGAGACAATGTTTGGGGATACAGCAATAGCTGTTCACCCTGATGATGAGAGGTATAAAAACCTAATTGGTCAAAAAGTTATTATCCCAGTAGTTAATAGAAAAATTTCAATTATTACGGATGAATATGCCGACCCTGATCAAGGAAGCGGTGCAGTAAAAATTACTCCTGCCCACGATTTTAATGATTTTGATGTAGGAAAAAGAAATAATTTAGAAATGATTTCTATTTTTGACTCAGATGGAGCATTAAATGAAAATACACCTAGTGAATGGAATGGATTGGATAGGTTTAAAGCTAGAAAGTTATTGATAGAAAAGTTAGAAAAAGATAATTTTATAGTAAAAATTGAAGATCATATTCATGTTGTTCCATATGGTGATAGGTCTGATACAGTAATAGAGCCTTTTCTGACTGATCAATGGTATGTAGATGCAAAGAAATTATCAATTCCAGCAATTAGAAATATAAAAAATGGTAAAACTAAGTTTATACCTAACAACTGGTCAAAAACTTATTATGAATGGATGAATAATATTCAGCCATGGTGTATTTCTAGACAATTGTGGTGGGGTCATAGAATACCTGCATGGTATACAAATGACGGAGAAATAATAGTTGCATCATCAGAAGCAGAAGCCCTTGAAATAGCAAATGAGAAGTACAATACAAATTCAATTTTTCAAGATGAAGATGTTCTAGATACTTGGTTTTCATCTGCATTATGGCCACTTACAACTCTTGGCTGGCCAAAAGAAGAAAATGATATGACTAAATTTTATCCAACTAATCTTTTGGTAACGGGTTTTGATATTATTTTCTTTTGGGTTGCTAGAATGATGATGATGGGTCTCTATTTTCAAAATAATATCCCATTTTCAGAAATTTACATTCATGCTTTAGTAAGAGATGAAAATGGACAAAAAATGTCTAAATCAAAAGGTAATGTAGTTGATCCGTTAGATTTGATTGATAGTTATGGAGCGGACTCTTTAAGATTTACTTTGGCCTCTATGGCGTCTTATGGGAGAGATATAAAACTATCTGAATCAAGGGTTGAAGGATATAGGAATTTTGGAACAAAGTTATGGAATGCCGCAAGATTTTGTGAATTAAACAGTTGTACAAAGGTTAAAAACCAAAATATATCAGAGCTTTCAAACCCAGTAGCAAATTGGCTTTTGTCAGAAATGATTAAGACTGAAAAAAAGATCGATTCATACCTGGATGATTATAAATTTAATGAGGCGGCAAGCGAGATATATCAGTTTGTTTGGCATATTTTTTGTGATTGGTATTTGGAGCTTATTAAACCATATTTTAATCACCGTAATTATGATGGTTTAAATGAGCTAAGGTATATTACTTCAATTTCCTTAAATTTTATTCTAATTAAATTACATCCCTTTATGCCGTTTATAACCGAAGATTTATGGAAAAAGACAAGTAACTCTGATGAGCCACTAATTTCAAGTAATTGGAGTATTTCTTTACCATCCTTGTACAAAGAAAATTTTGTTAAAAATACTGAAATAATTATCGAAATTATTACTACTGTAAGATCAATTAGATCAGAATTAAATATTCCCTCTAAAAAGGAACTTTTAATTCAGGTTTATAAAAAAGATTCAAGTAATATTGATAAAATTAAAAATATTGATTTACTTCTAAATAAAATAATAAAAATTAGTAAGATTGATAAAGTTGATGAATTTTCTGATCGCTCTGCATCTTTCTCAGTATCAAATATTGATTTTGCTCTAGTCATTGATGATAGCATAGATTTATCGTCGGAAATAAAAAGAATAGAAAAAGAAGAGGTTAAGATTAATAACGATATTGAATTGATTAAGAAAAAGTTAAGTAATGATAGTTTTATAAAAAAAGCGCCAAAAAATATTGTTAAAGAGAGCAATAATAGATTAGAGGATCTATTATCAGATCAAAAAAAAATAGGGGAGTCTAAACTATTTATTAGTAAACTTATTTCCCATGGAAAATAAAATAAAAACAAAAAAAAGATTTTGTCCTTTATGTAAAGAATCCAATTATAACAAAGAGTTATTTTATAATTCTAAACCATGGAAGCTTGTTCAGTGCCGATGTTCTTTTATATATATGCCAGAAGTTCCTATTTACGAAAGAATGAAAAATGAATTTTCTTGGGAAAGGAATTTTGAGGAAGAAGAAAGTATAAGTTTAAAAAAGAAAATCCGAAGAAAAGTAAAAGCATTAATCAAGAGAGATAAATTAAAATATCTTCTTGATCATTATGTTGAAGAAGGCAATGTTTTAGATATTGGCTGTGGATCCGGAGCTAAATTTGAAAATATTTCCGATGATTTTATTCCTTTTGGAATAGATATTTCAGAGGAGTCCGCAAAAAAAGCTAACTTATTATTTGAAAAAAGAGGTGGAAAAGCTATTTGCGCCCCTTCCACAAAAGTTTTAGATGAGTTTGGTGATAATAAATTTTCTGGAGCTATTTTAAGATCATACCTTGAACATGAGCATGAGCCTTTTGAAGTGCTTAAAAATTTGAGGTTTACTTTAAAAGATAGAGCAAGAGTAATCATAAAAGTGCCAAATTATGATAGTATAAATAGAAAAATTAGAAAGGAAAAATGGTGTGGCTTTCATTTTCCAGATCATGTAAATCATTTTACTCCTAAAACTTTACTTAAAATGGTAAAGGATACAAATTATGATGTTATAAAGTTTAATTTTTTAGATTATCTTCCAACAAGTGATAATATGTGGATGGTTATAAAACCACGTTAATACAAAAGTATGAGGCTTAATTTTGACTGATAAAAAATTTGATAAAAGTAAATTACCAAGTAGACATGTAAGTATTGGTCCTGAAAAGGCACCTCATAGATCTTATTATTATGCTATGGGAATGACCGAAGATGATATTAAAAAACCTTTTGTAGGTGTTGTTTCTACTTGGAATGAAGCAGCGCCCTGTAATATTGCTTTGATGAGACAAGCTCAATCAGTAAAAAGAGGAGTTCAAGATGCTGATGGAACGCCCAGAGAGTTTTGTACCATTACTGTTACCGATGGTATAGCTATGGGACATCAGGGTATGAAATCATCCCTTGTTTCTCGAGAAATTATTGCAGATTCAACTGAACTCACTGTTCGAGGACACTCTTACGATGCATTGGTAGGTTTGGCGGGTTGTGATAAATCTTTACCTGGCCTTATGATGGCAATGTGCAGACTAAATGTTCCAAGTGTTTTTATGTACGGCGGCTCAATATTGCCAGGAAGATATAAAGGTAATGATGTCACCGTTGTTGATGTATTTGAAGCAGTTGGGAAGTATGCTGCTGGTGTAGCAACTGAAGATGATTTAAAAGATCTTGAGCAAGTTGCTTGCCCCAGCGCAGGGGCTTGTGGAGGGCAATTCACAGCTAATACAATGGCTTGTGTATCTGAGGTAATGGGTTTAGCTCTTCCTTATTCCTCTGGAGCTCCAGCTCCATATGAAGATCGTGACAAATATGCTTATGAGTCTGGTAAACAAATTATGAATTTAATTGAAAAGAACATCAGGCCGAGAGATATAGTTACTAAGAAATCTCTTGAAAATGCTGCTACCATTGTAGCTGCTACTGGTGGTTCAACTAATGCCGGTTTACATTTACCAGCAATTGCACATGAATGCGGTATTAAATTTTCTTTGGATGATGTTGTAGAAATTTTTAAAAGGACACCTTATATAGCCGACCTAAAACCTGGTTGGCAATACGTTGCCAAAGATGTTTATGAGGCTGGCGGTGTTCCTATTATTATAAAAACACTTTTTGATGGAGGTTTTATTCATGGTGACTGTATGACTGTTACTGGTAAAACCATAGAAGAAAATCTTGAAAATATTGAATTTAATGAAAATCAAAAAGTTATTCGACCTTACAATAAGCCTTTAAGCCCAAATGGTGGTGTCGTTGGTTTAAAGGGTAACCTTGCTCCAGATGGAGCTATCGTAAAAGTTGCTGGCTTAAAGAATACTTTTTTTGAGGGATATGCAAGATGTTTTGATTGTGAAGAAGATGCGTTTGAATGCGTATCTAATGAGAGTTACAAAACAGGGGAAGTAATAGTAATTCGTTATGAGGGCCCTAAAGGTGGTCCTGGTATGAGAGAAATGCTATCAACTACTGCTGCACTATCTGGTCAGGGTGTAGGCGGTAAAGTAGCTTTAATTACCGATGGAAGGTTTAGTGGAGGAACAAGAGGATTATGTGTAGGGCACGTTGGTCCTGAAGCAGCAACAGGCGGACCAATTGCTTTAATAAAAGATGGAGATAAAATAATAATTGATTGTGAAAAAGGTATTCTTAATGTTGATTTATCAAATGAAGAGATAAAAGAAAGAAGAAAAAGCTGGAAACCAAGAGGTACCGATTACAATAGCGGAACATTATGGAAATATTCTCAAACAGTAGGTTCTGCTCAAAACGGTGCTATAACACATCCCGGAGCTGAAGAAGAAACCCATATATATGCCGATATATAATTTATAATAGTTCTATAATTATTGGAACATGATCAGATGGTTTTTCTTTATCCCTAACTGATTTATCGATGAAGACATTATTCATTTTATCACTTGCATGAGGTGATGTTAAAATATGATCAATTCTAATTCCATTATTCCTTTGCCAAGCACCTCTTTGATAATCCCAGAAAGTATAATTTTCAGCGTCCTGATTAAATTGTCGAAAAGAATCAATAAAACCTAATGATAAGATTTCCCTGAATACCTTTCTTGTTTCCATTTTAAAAAGAGCATCATCTTTCCAATCATCTGGACTATGAGTATCTATATCTTCTGGTATTACGTTAAAGTCACCAAGCACAATAAATATTTCTTCATTTATAAGACTTTCTTCTAAATGATTTTTTAGGTTGTTCATCCAATCAATTTTATAGTCATATTTTGGCCCAGGAGAAGGATTTCCATTTGGTAAATATATATTTGAAACTCTAATCATTCCAATATCAGTTGAATGAACTGTTTCTAGATACCTAGCCTGATCATCTTTATAATTAGGAATGCCTTCAAAAGTTTCCTCTATAAGAAATTTAGATAGAGTTGCAACGCCATTATAACTTTTCTGTCCATGAGTTTTAACATTATAGCCAATTTCTTCAAAGGGACTTAGAGGAAAATCATTATCAATTACTTTTGTTTCCTGGAGACATAAAATATCTGGTTTTTCTGATTTAATCCAATCAAGGATATTGCCAATCCTAGATCTTACAGAGTTAACATTCCAGCTTGCAATTTTCACGATAGTTACATTGAAAAAGAGGTTCCGCAACCACATTCAGAAGTAGCATTTGGATTCTTAATTTCAAATGATTGACCAATAAGATCATTTTTATAATCAATTATTGAACCTTGAATATAAGGAACTGAAATCTCATCAATGATTACTTTTGCTCCATAACCCTCAATAACAATATCTCCTTTTTCAGTGTTACTAACAAGATCGAACTTGTATGAAAATCCTGCACAACCCCCACCAAGTACTGAAATTTTTAACATTGAATCCTTGTTCTCAGAGGCAATGATATTTTTGATTTTATCAGCAGCAATCTTGCTTATAGATATATTATTTTCTTGTGTCATTAATTTCCAGGTAAACTTCCTGCTCCTAAACGGCCTAAATTACCAAAGAGCTGCTGAAGAATTGTTAACTCTCTGCCTCTCGTTGGGGTGGTTCTATCAACATAAGATATTATTTTACCATCCTCTAATCCATAATATTTTAAATTATTTACTTTATTATCATCTCCAAAAGATACTGCCAACACTCTTCTATCTGTAACTTCAGGGCGATAAAATGCAATTGTTTCAGCTTTGCTGAATATATAATACCAAGTAGACGCGTCAATTGCTGAAGTTGTTGATGGTGATCCTAGAATATCCATTACATCATTTGATATAGTTTTATTAATTTCAATTTGATCTAAAAGTTTTTCATCAAAAACATATCCTCTATTTTCCACAATAGGTGAGCACGATGTAATCAGATAAACTAATACAATAAATAAATATTTTTTAATTACATAATTCATTAAATAAAGTTACCATTTAATTATAATAATTTATACAGATGATATTTTCTATTATATTTGTCAATCTTAGTGATAAAAATGTTTAAAAAAATAATTTTATATTTAAAAAATATTTATAATTCTAGTCCCGATTACTCATCACCCCATGGTGTTCTGTATAAAAGAATCCTTAAATCATCTTATAATCAGCGTTTCTATAAAGAATTGATGGTTCCGGATACTCTCGATGGCAGGTTTGATTTAATAATTTTACATATTTTTATATTTATTAAAGTTTATAAAAATTCAAATGAATCAAACAAAAATTTTACACAAAAATTGTTTGATGTATTCATGCGCGAAGTAGAATCATCATATAGGGAATTAGGGATAAGTGATCAAACATTCAGTAAAAAAATGAAAGTTGTTATAGAATCCTTTTATGGTAGAACAAAAATGTATGATTTGTATTATGATGATGAAAACGAGTTTTCAAATTGTTTGATTCGTAATATATGGTCGGGGGACTTATCCAAAGAAATATTTTCTAAACAGTTATATAGTTTTGTAGTTGAAAAAGTTGAGAAATATAATAACAAATCTATTAATCAAATATTAGAAATTTCTTTAGATGATTTTTAGTTATTTAAGGATTTTAATTTGAGTAAAATAATTTCAATAGATGCTATGGGAGGAGACAGTGGTTTAGATGTTACTATTGAAGGAGTTTGTTTGGCCTTAAAAAAGCAAAAAGAGATATCAATTTTACTTTATGGCAATAAAGATCTTATTTTAGAAAAATTAAAAAATTTTAATTACAATAATAGTAAAATAGAAATTATTAACTGCAATAAAATTGTATCAATGGATGCTAAGCCATTAGATGCTATTCGAAAGGTTGGTAAGGAATCCTCTATGTGGGGATGTATAAGTGCTGTTTCAGAGGGTAAGGCAGATGTAGCAATATCAGCTGGTAATACTGGTGCCTTAATGGGGCTATCAAGCATAATATTGAGAACTATTGAGGGAATAGAAAGGCCTGCAATATCAAGTCTATGGCCTAATAAATCAAATTTTTCAGTAGTTTTAGACTTAGGTGCAAATATTGAAGTAACATCTGATCAATTAGTTCAATTTGGAATATTAGGTTATTCATATGCAAAAAGTGTTTTTAATAAAAATAATCCATCTGTTGGGCTTTTAAATATTGGTCACGAAGAGATGAAAGGAACTGAAATAATACAAGAAGCTTCTGAAAAAATGAAAGATCTTTTTTCCAATGATTATATTGGTTATGTAGAAGGCGACAATCTCTCTTTAGGTAAGTCTGATGTAGTAATTACTGATGGTTTTACTGGAAATATTGCATTGAAAACTGCAGAAGGAACCGCAAGATTAATTGGTTATTTTATTAAAGATGTTTTTAGTAATTCTTATAGTGGTAAGTTAGGTTATTTTATCGGAAGAAGTGCATTTAAAGCTTTAAAGAATAAAATGGATCCAAGAGAACTAAACGGAGGAGTTTTTTTAGGCTTAAACGGCTTGGTTGTAAAAAGTCACGGTGGAACCGATCCGCTTGGTTTTTCAAAAGCTATTGAATTTAGTACAAAATTATCACAATCTGTCATTTCTAAAGAGATAAATAAACTTTTAGATAAGAAAAAATATGGATAAAAAAATTAAATCATATCAATCAGTTATTACAGGCGTTGGTGCATCTTTACCAAAATCTATTGTCACTAATAAAGATTTAACAATGAGAATTGATACTTCTGAAGAGTGGATTGTAAACAGAACTGGTATTGAAGAAAGAAGGATAGCATCGGATGATGAGACAACATCATCTCTTGGAGCTGAGGCTTCAAAAATAGCTATTAAAAATGCACAAATTGAAAATTCTGAAATTGATCTTATTATTTTAGCAACTGCCACCCCTGATAACACATTTCCTGCATCTGCAACTTTAATTCAATCATCTTTGGGTATAGATAAATGTTATGCCTATGATATTCAAGCTGTCTGTTCAGGATTTGTTTTTGCCCTTGAGGCAGCTGACAATGCGATTAAGGCCGGTAATGTTAAAAACGCACTTGTAATTGGTTCTGAGACATTCAGTAGGATTTTAGATTGGGAGGATAGAGGTACATGTGTTCTTTTTGGCGATGGGGCTGGAGCTGTTGTTTTATCTTCTAAAGAGGGTACTGAAAGAGGAATTTTAAGTAATCATCTACATTCTGATGGGAGATATGCCGACCTACTATATGTTGACGGAGGTCCTTCAACTTCTAGTAAAGTAGGTTTTTTAAAAATGGATGGTCAGGGTGTTTTTAAACATGCAGTTAAGAACCTCTCAGCAGTTATAGAAGAGGCTTTAGAATATAATAATCTTAGTGTCGATGATATTGATTGGTTTATTCCTCATCAAGCAAATATTAGAATTCTTGAGTCTGTAGCAAAAAAAGTAGGACTAAGTCAGGATAAAATAATAATCACTGTTCAAAAGCATGCTAATACCTCTGCTGCTTCAATTCCACTTGCATTATTTGATGCAGTTCAAGAGGATAAAATAAAAAAAGGTGACTTAGTTTTGCTTGAGGCTATGGGGGGCGGATTTAGCTGGGGTTCTACTTTAATTAGATGGTAGAAGCTCTTGATTTTTTTATTAAAAGAGAGTTTTATATATTATAGGAATTTAAAAAAATGAACAAAACTTTAACTAGAGCAGATTTGGCGGAAGCAATTTATACAAAAGTTGGTATTTCTAAAGTTGAGTCATCAGATATCGTCGATCAAATCTTTGAAGAAATGATCCTGGATTTAATTGACGGTAAAAGTGTTAAATTATCGTCTTTCGGTAGCTTTATGGTTAGAAACAAAACTCAAAGAATTGGTCGTAATCCAAAAACTAAAGAGGAAGCTGTAATCGATGCCAGAAGAGTTGTTGTTTTTAGGGCAAGTAAAGAACTTAAGAATAAAGTAATTAATGAATAAAAATAAATTAGAACATGATAAAAAAAAGTCCAGAAGCATATAGAACTATTGGAGAGGCTTCTAAGGAAGTAGGTGTTCCATCTTATGTCTTACGTTTCTGGGAAACTAAATTTAAACAAATAAAACTAATAAAACGACCGGGGGGAAGAAGATTTTATCGTCCTGATGATATCGAACTTCTTGTAAAAATAAAAAATTTCTTAAAAAAAGATGGCCTGACTATCAAGCAGGTAAATGATAAGCTTAATTTAGCAACTAATATTGATCAAAATGAGATTGACAATAATATAGTTAAAACTTTTTCAGAAAAGAGCTTAAATAATAGAGAAGATATATTGAAAAAATTAAATAAGATTTTAGAAATTCTTTCGAAATAATTTTTTTCTAGACAACATCACTTGATGAGATATTATTTATTTTTGTATTTTTGAAGACTCAGTAAACAATTATAATTTATTTTAAAGGGTGGGGAAGTGAATAAAATTATTGAAGCAGGTTGGAATCTTTTTGAGGGTTTTTTGAGTGATAATGACAATGAAAAGACTTACGTCGATGATGAAACTTTTGGTGCTGAGTTTTCTGTTGATCACGTTATAAATTCAGAAAAGAAATAAAATTATCTATTTATTTTTGTAATTACATATTATTTCGAGTTCTTCATACCCAATAGAATCAAAATTTGGTGTTGAAAAACTGCTTTCTTTATATTTTTCACTGATAATGATTTTTCCTTCAGACATTTTTTTACTATAAATAATAATTTCAGCTGCACTAGTTCTAAACCGTCTACAATCTGTCTGTTTGAAAACTTTTTTTGATAAAAATGAATCTATTAAAACACTATTTTTTTGAGGATTCTTGTAATCAGTTAGTATCCAATAATATACATATTTATCATCTGAGCTTGTTTCATATAAATTAATAAAGTGGTATGCATTATCTGTTTCTCCGTATAAAGACCATTCAGCCATTAACGCGTTACTATAAGCAAGGACAAAAATTACTAAAATAATTGAAGAAATTTTTTTCATTCTACAATTTTAGTTAATAAGCCTTTAGATGTCTAATAAGAGTTATTTTTTATTCAGATATTGATATATAGTTCAAATAATTGTTAATCTAATACTTAGTTAGGGAGGTATTAAATGAATTTTAATTTTAATAAAATTATAAGAGGTCTGCACTGGACAACTGTATCAAGTGAGAGGGTGCTTCTAGCTATTATAGGAATAGCAACATGCATTGCTGCAGCTCAATATTTATTTACAATGTTTGCAGCAAGAGAAATTTTGTTGGCGGATCTTTTTTTACTTTTCATTTACGCTGAAATTATAGGTATGGTTGGAGTTTTTTACAGCACAAACAGAATACCTGTAACTCTTCCAATTATAATTGCAATTACGGCTTTATGTCGTTTAATTATAATGCAGAGTAAAGATATGGATGTGTTGATGCTAGTCGGTGAAGCCGCGGCAATACTAATTTTATCAATAGCAGCCTACATAATGAGCCTTAAAGATAAATTAAGTATTGAAAAAGAGAAAAAATAATTAATAATAAATATTACATAAGGTTATTTTCATGGTTGTAAGAATAAAAAAAATATTTTTTATTTTAATCATCCTAATTCAATTAGGAGGGAATGTGATGGCAGGTGAACTATCAGTTAATGATAAATTAGAAATAATTGACGTAATGAATAATTATGCAAAAGGCATTGATACAAAAAATTATGACCTTTTTAGATCAATCTTTGAGAAAGATGTTGAGGTAGAAATCATTTATGACTCAGGTTTCAGATCCGGTGAACCAGTTTCTTTTGAAGGTCTAGATGATTGGGCAAATTATGTTGAAAAAGCAATTAGTGAATATAAGAGTACCCAGCACATGCTTGGTAATCCTCTTATAATTTTTGAAAACGGAATTGCTAAGGCTAGAACAGACCTTCAGGCAAGTCATTACTATAAAGACAAGGAAAATGAAAAAACAACTCTATGGGGTTATTATGATACTCATATGATTAATAAAAACGGCTCCTGGAAGATTGTTAAGCATACTTTAACAAGTATTGGTTCAGATTAATAAATTAAAGAATTATGTTTTATAATGTCAAAAATAAGTAATGTTGCTAAAATATTTTATACTAGTATTTCAAATGGAAATATCGAAATTATTGAAAATTTATTAAGCGATGATTTTGAATTAATTGTCCCTATGGAGGAGGGTGTTCTTTCTGGTCAATATAAGGGTAAAAATAGATTTTTAGAAGATATTTTACCACTAGTATTTTCATGTGTAGACTCAAAAGAAATAGTTTTTTGTAAAAATTTTAAAATTATAAATGAATTTGAAAATACTATTATTTCAATCGCTCAAAATGATGGATTTGCTCTTAGTGGTAAGCCTTATAATCAGATATATCTTCATATTATGACAGTTAGAAATGGAAAAATAGTGCGACTGATTGAATGTTTTGATAGCGCTCTAGCTAACGAAGCGTTGTGGGGCAATAGTAAAAATTTACAGCCGGATATACCTTTCTCAATAAAGAATAATAACCTTTAAACTGATTGTCGTTTTTCGATATTTTTTAGATATTTATAATAAGTTTTTGGAATAGCCCATTTTTCAAGCGCATGCTTTTTGTCTCTTCCTAATTTACTTACCTCATAAAAAAGAAAACGTTTAGTTTTTGCTATATTCCAGTCACCCCTTTTAAAACTTTTACCAGTTTTTGGATTTGGTCTTTTAGGATATTGCCTCATAAAGATAAAATATCCTAAATAAAAGGAATGTTAAGCAAATTATAATTAGAAATTTACATAAATCAGTATGATTGCAATTGCTGGTCCAAACAGAAAAAATAGAATTCCCAAAATCCATCCAATATCATTTTTCATTTAATTCCCCATTATTGTTATTATTAAGAATTTTATAATTTATAATAATCATATTTTAGTCAAAATTTATTTTATTTCTTATTTTTCTTGCTTTAGCTGATAAGAAATTGGCATATTTATAGATATTAATTCTTTTTAAAATTTTTTTGTTTTTATAGGTGAATAGATGAATGATTTTGTTTTATATGGGCAATGGGTGGTTGTAGTAATAAGTTTACTTGGAGTTGCACTGGTAAGTTCTACAAAACATAAAACACGCTTAAGTGGATATATCGTAACTGCTCTTGGACGAATGTCAGGCGCAATCCTATTTATTTTTTTAGATTTGTACGCTTTTGTTTTGGTAAATATTATTCATACTATTATCGGGTTGAGAGGGTATTACAGAAATAAAAAAAATGATCTTTTAAAAAATACTTAAAAATCAAATAAAGTCATATTAAAAAATTTAATTTTATATTATATAAATTATTTTGTCGGAGCGTAGCGCAGCCTGGTAGCGCACTTCGCTGGGGGTGAAGGGGTCGGAGGTTCGAATCCTCTCGCTCCGACCATATAAAGAGAATTTAAATATATTTACTAAGCTATCAATGAAAATATTGAATTTACAATTTTTCGAGGCGGAGAGGGAGGATTATTACATCGCACACCCGATAAAGCTCTTAAAAATCCATCATTATTAATGAGATTAGATCATGTATCTTTTTGGGATGATATTATTAAGCATCAAATTAATGATTAATATTTAAGAAAGTTTTATTGAAATTTTATATTTAATTATTCCTCAACAAAACCTTTGAAAAAACCCAAATAATTGATGAATTTTTCACTAACACCTTCTTTTCTTAGATGATCCTTAGAAACTGGAAGGCTGGTTGGTATAAAATCAGGATTATTTATTACTAGCGAAGGAAAGTTATGATTAACTATTGCTGCTCTTCCAATAGCTACAAAATCAACACCTGCATTTATTATTTTACGAACATCTTCTCCAGAACGAATATTTCCTGCAACCGTTAATAAAACATTTTTAAAATCTATCTCTGTAAAATGCTCTAGAAGCGTTTTTGCATTGGTGTTACCTGCATTTTTTTCTCCTGCTGGATATTTAAATGAGTCCCAAAGAGAAATATCTAAAAAGTCTATTTTTTGAGTATTAATTAGTTGTTTACAAACCGTTTTTATTTCCTTTAAATCCATTCCAAATCTCTCTGGTGATAATCTAACACCTAAAAGGAAGCTATCACCACATTCTTCTCTAATACCATTGATAATTTCAAAAATTATTCTAGATCTATTTTCTAAAGATCCACCATAATCATCGTCTCTTTTATTTATTGAAGGACTCAAAAATTGACATAATATATAACCATGAGCTCCATGTATTTCTACACCATCATAACCAGATTTTTGCGCCCTAACTGCAGCAGATATAAAATCATCTATAAGTTCTTTAACCTCATCTAAAGTTAATGCCCTTGAGTTTGTCTCATCATCAGAAGATGGACAAACCGGTCTTTCGCCAATAATATCCTCCGGAGATCTCATTCCTGCATGATGAAGTTGTGCAACGGCCAAACTATCAAATGACTTTATTTTATCTGTAAGCCTTTTTAATCCTTCAATATGAATATCATCAAAAATACCGAGTTGACCTGGGAATCCCTTTCCAATTGGTTGAACATGTGAGGCGCATGACATTGTCATTCCAAAATTTCCTTTTGATCTCATAACTAGCCAATTATATTCATCGTTAGACAAACAACCATCTTCAAAACTTTGTGTATTTGTAAGGGGGGCAAGCATAAATGAATTTTTCATTGAAATTCCGCATGGAAAAATAATTTTGTTATCTAATTTTTTCATAATTTGTACCTAATATTATTGAAGTTATTTATATATCTAGAAGAAACTAATTTTAGTCTAATGAAAATAAAAATTGAAAATAAAATTAGACCTAAAATCATACTGACCCACATTCCTGCAGCTCCCATAGGCTCAAAAAAACCAAAATTAGTTAAATAATAACCAAGTGGTATTGCAAAAATCCAATAGGAAATAATTATAAATATCATTGGAGCAAATGTATCTTTATATCCCCTTAAAGCTCCTAAACTTCCCATTTGAATTCCATCGGGTATTTGAAAAATTGCCGCATAAAGTAATAAAGAAATTGCTATACTTATTACATCTAAATCATTGGAATATATTGAAGCGAAACTCTCCCTAAATAATAATAGAATTAACATATTTAATAATGCACCAAAAAAACATAGCAAAACCCCAACATATGATGAATATTTTGCATCCAAAAATTTTCCTTCTCCTAAAAGATTTCCAACTCTTGTAGAACCTGCCAAGCCTATTGCTAATGGCAACATAAAAACAATACTGGCAATATTCAAAGCTATTGCATGTCCTGATAAAATCTTATCACCTAATTGGCCAATAATAATTGCAGCACCAGAAAACATTGTCATTTCAGCAAAAATACCAATTCCAATTGGAATTCCAAGTTTAAGGATTTCTTTACTGACTTTTAGAGAAGGGCCACTAAATTCTCTAAATAATTCTGTTTCCTTATACTTTTCAGAAGAAAAAATTATTTTTAGCATTGTAAAAAACATTATCATTGAAACTAAGGATGTAGCATACCCACAACCTTCACTTCCCATTTCTGGAAATCCAAAAAAACCAAAAGCAAATATAATATCAAGGGGTATATTTATTATAGCTCCAAAAAGTACAACAAAAAATACAGGTAATGTTAATGTCATGCCTTCGCTATAGGAGCACAGAAACCTAAACATAATATAAAAAAACATTCCTACTGATACAGATTTGAGATATTCGGCAGATATAATTAATATATTTTTATCAAGGGGTACATATAAAAGAGTTTTACTCAGAAACACAAAGATGAAAAAAATTGATAGAGCTATAAATAGCGCTATCCAAAAAATTTGTCTCATTTTTAATCCAATTTCTAAGTAATCTTTTGATCCGTACAGCTGAGCAACTATAGGTGTAATTGCAAACATTATTCCCTGAAAAAGCATATAGATAGGGAATGTAAAGGCACCCGCCAAGACAAGACCAGCTAATTCTTCTGAGCCATAACGTCCTGACACAATTGTATCAGTGGTATGCATTATCATGTAAGAAAGCTGAGAACCAAAAATTGGTACTCCAATTCTAAGGAAAAATTTTGATTCATATATAAATTTTTTCATTAAGCTTTCTATCATAATAAAAAAATAAATTTGAAAATTTTTTATAAAATATTATTATTTTTTAAATAATAAAAATAAGGGGATGATTAATAATGATTTTAAGGGGTATTTTACTTTTACTTTTGGTTTCTTCGGCTTTAGCTATGCTAAATTCTGTTTATAAATGGTTTGGATTTCTTCAAACTTATTAATATTCATATCTTGAAATTTTTTAATTATTTTGTAGAATTTATGTTATGGATAGATCTGAAAGACTAAGTAGATCGGAGTCAGCCAGACTCAAAAGGGCTAGAGTCAAAAATATAGTTAATATTAGAGTAAATAATATTTTCTCACGATTACACAGGCTCCGAATAAAGAGAAAAAAATTAAAAGGTTAAATTTTAATTTCTATACAAAAACATTGACCATTTGTAATAGCTTTGTCTTTTGGTAAATTTTTCTTTTTTTATAATTCTAATTATTATTCCTGCAATTTTTTGTTTAAAATTTATCATATATTCCATCCTTATTAGTTGTTATATTTAATTATAAGGGCGATTTGAAAAAAAATTATGAATCATTGATGAATCTATTAAGAATCTTTTACGACTCATATTATTTATAAATCTATTCTAATTTAAAAAATGAGGGAAAAATGATTGATATTATCTTGCTTGCATTATTGTTTTATTTTATTCAGCTTCCGTTACCTTTGATATTGGGACTGAGAGAAGTTCCTCTATCTTATAATTTATCAAGTAGGGACAAAGAGGTAAAAATACCAGTTGTATCTGGAAGAGGTATAAGAGCTCTTAAAAATTTAAAAGAAAGTTTATTTGTTTTTATTCCTGTTTCCATTTTAAGTATTATTACCGATGTTGATGTTGTGATGGCAGCAACCATTTGGCTTGTCTTAAGAGTTGTTTATACTTTTCTTTATTATTTTGGTATATCTTATTTGAGATCAATTATATGGTTTCTTTCAGTAATTTGTTTATTTGATATGGCTATAAGAATATTTAAACATGCAATTTAATTAATGTAATGAAAAAATTTTTAATATTATTACTTATCTTTTTACCACTTTCAGGCTTTTCGAAAGAAAGCCAGGCAGTATGGTCTAAAGAGGAAGAAACAGATACAAAAATGTGTCAAATTGCAATAGAGAGTGGATTAGCTGTAAATATTAAAACGTCAAAATCATTAGAAAGAACAGCTTACTTTTATGAGGGAAGTTTCTATATGTTAACAGATTATAACGAATTTATTATTTGTTTTAAATATTCTCAAAAAGAAATAAAGATAAAATAAGTATAAAAAAAGGGCTTAAAATTAATTAAGCCCTTTTTATCAACTTTTATGAATTGATCATTTATGCATTTGAATCTTTCGATGCAGCAACAAAAATCACAAGACCAAATAGTATTTTATTTACGAAATCAGCAAGGTTATAAACTAAGTTAAGGCTATTAGCGTCAACACCTCCGCCTAGATATCCTAAGTAGTAACCTACAGGATAAATCAACCAACCAACTGTTAAAATCCATTTACAAGCAGCAAAAGCCATTTGTGAAGAAGCGTTTCCACTAGCTATATTAACTTTAGAAGCTTCACCAGCAAACAATTCGTAAATGATATAGAACCAAGCAGCTACACCAATTACAAATGCAGGAAGTACAGGCGCAAGACCAGCTTCTCCCAAGTAACCAGCTATGAGCATTACTAATGAACTGACTAATAGCTTCCAAAATACTGCACCTCTAACTGCAGTTACAGCGGCAAGAATTAAATAAAATTCAACTACTTGAAGCGGAACAGTTAGTAACCAGTCAATGTATCTATATACTGTTGGTGATGTTCCTGTTTCTATCCACATTCCTCTCATATATAAATAATGCCAGAATGCAATACCCGTTACTAATCCAGCAACAGTAAGTGATGTTTTCCATTTGCCGTTTACAGAACTTCTTTCAAGAAAGAAAAAAGCTGTAGCAGCTAACATAGCTGCAGAAACGAACCAAAAGGAAATACCGACATAATCGGTAGTGTCTAAAACTGTATACATATTTTGTATCTCCCTCTTTGTTTTATAAAACATTATTAATTTAATGCTTAATTTCAAGAAAAAAATACAAAAATCTATTTATTTTTTATCTATTTACGGATAATCATGATTGATATTCTAGTAATATAATTAAAATTATTAGCTTTTAATAAAAGGAAATTTTTTATGTTAAAGTTTGTTGAAAAGTTTTTTCTTACTATTTTTATTTTAGGTATTACTTTTATTATCTTTAAAATTATATTTTTTGATCTTATTTTTAAAACTTTCATAGATTAATATTTTTTAATAAGTAACTGATTAATTGTTTTTTTAATTCAAAGTATATTGATTTATTATATCTTCTTCAATAATTTCAAGCGTCTTGATGTTAGTAGACTCTGCAATAATGGGAGGAGCAAAACCTGCTTGATAAGCTTCAAGCCATCTACTAGCGCATAAACACCATTTCTGACCAGGCAATAATCCAGGAAAATCATATTCTGGAACCGGTGTAGATAGATCATTTCCAACATTTTTAGAAAATTTTAAAAATTCATCTGTCAAAATTACGCAAACAGTGTGAAGTCCTCTATCATTGTTGCCAGTATCGCAACACCCATTTCTATAGAATCCAGTTAGAGGATCTAATGAACAAGGCTCAAGGAGTTTATTTTTTATATTTAATTGATTGCTTTTACTCATTTATTTATTCCTTTAATTCAATAAATATGTCTTTTTGAAAATTAAGTAAAAAGAATTTTTAAACATGCGTCAATAAGTGACTTATAATTTTTTTTAAAATATATTATATATACTAATGTTTATTCAAATAAGGTTATTCAAATGACAGCAATATTTGTGATTTTAATTTTTTTAGGTGCAATTTTTTTTCTTAATAAAATAACTTATGGAAGATTTGATTGATTTTTATCCTTTTGCATCCAGCTAATTAGAGGCATTAAAGGAATAATCCAAGCTATTCCGCCTATTAGGTAAAATAAAAATGTTTCAAATTGATTTAGTCTTGGCAATAAGATTTCTCCTAAAGAGCCTATAATTGCCAAAAAGAATAGCAACCATATTGGTATAATAATTGTACCAATAAGTTTTTTAGTTTTTTGTTTTAATTTTAGCAATTTTTTTCCATTGTTTAAATTATTTTTAAAGAGATATACATTGATAGATTCAAAAAATATAACAAATA
>MDTB01145288.1_pt1 | contig 62756 bp, 63 predicted proteins | sample 811161 | NCBI WGS metagenome assembly MDTB01 (sample SAMN05326650, study PRJNA326480) | marine metagenome | isolation source: seawater | place: Mediterranean Sea | collected 2009
ATAACAAGCCATCTTTTTGACGAGCCAGAATGCATTCGTTGGTCAAAGCAGCACAAATGGGTTGTCACACTCCATGGTTGCAATGATCAATCCCAAAAAGTTTATCTTGGCGGCTTAAATCAGGAATTAAAAATTTCTGTAAAAAATTCACTTAGAGAAGGACGTTTTTCTATCGCCGATGATGGGCATAAATATGGCGGCGTTCATCGACGAAATATATGCAATATTGGTAAAAACAGATCTGGTTTACAAATCGAGTTGGCAATACCTTTAAGACAACCAAAAGTATTTGATTTAATTTCTTTCTATATCGGAAAGGGACTTGACACATTTTTGAAAAAATATGGCAAAACTAATTGAAGGCGACTAGGGTTATGAATTTATACAATTTATTTTTGATTATATTGTTGTTTAGTACTAATGCATTGTCGAATCAAGTAGAAGATAGTAGCGAACTATTTGAAAAAGCCACAAGTTTCTTTGAGTCTGGAAAAGTACTAGAAGCTGTTTCAATTTTTAAGAGGCTATCTGATAATAATCATGAGGCAGCTTTATTTTATTTAGGTAAGATTTATTATCACGGTGATGGTTTAGATGTTAATAAGCCCCTTGCTTTTCAATATTTTAAACGAGCAAGTTCCAGCGGTCATCGGCCTTCGCTATTCATGTTGGCCCAATTCTATATAGACAATTGTTTTGATTTTGAGTCATGCAATGAAGCTAATAAATATTTTGAAGAATCAACTCTTCTTCTATTGACTGATAATTAGAAAACAATTATTTACTATACCCTTTGGCGAAAGAAGAGATTTTGCTTGTTTCGATTTTTATCGGTATGTGTATGAAAGCTGCAAGCAAACCTAATAAAATAGATATTTTCCAAACGAAATGATAGTCTCCAAAATAGTCGTAAACTAGGCCGCCAATTAAAACTCCAAAAAAGGCGCCCAATTGATGGGAGAGAAAAACAAAACCAAAAAGAGAGCCTATATTCTTACTTCCAAATATATCGCCAACGAGCCCAGATGTAAGTGGTACGGTTGACAACCATAAAACCCCCATTATGCTTGCAAAAAGATAAACACTTGTTTCTGATTTTGGAAATATAAAAAACAAAAATATACATATTGCGCGAGATAGATATAACATCGAGAGTAAATTTGCTTTTGAATATTTACCTCCTAGTACACCGGCAAAAAAAGCCCCGAACACGTTGAAAAAACCAATAAGACCAATTGCAATTGCTGCGGTCTTACTAGCTATATTAAGCCCCGCCAGATAAGTGGGAAGGTGGCTTGTTATAAAAGCAACATGAAAACCGCAAACAAAGAAACCAGTTAACAAGTACAAGTAATTTTTATTTGTAAAAGATTTAAATATTACCGATAAATTTTGATCAGCACTATCCGGTTTTTTTTCACTATTATCCCTTGTAAATCCTAGAGCAAAAATTGGAATTAAAATTATTATGATGCTTAGCATTATGATAGCTGCTCTCCAAGAATGAGAGCTTATTAATTGCTGAGCGAATGGAGTAACAAGAAGTTGACCTAAGCTTCCTGCAGCAGTGACAGTTCCTACGGCAAAGGACCTTTGATTTTCCGGTAAAAGCTTTGATACTGCAGATATTACAATAGTTAAAGACGCAGCCGAAAGGCCAATCCCAGCAATAACTCCAAAACTAAAAATCATCTGGATGGGGTTAAGTGAAAACGTTAGCGAGAAAATTCCTATAGAATATAGAATGGCGCCAGCTGCAAGCACCTTTGGCGCGCCGAAGCGATCTGCTAAGCCACCCATAAGAGGTTGAAACAGTCCCCAAGCTAAATTTTGTATCGCTAATGACAATGCAAAAATTGATACAGGCCAACCTAACTCATTGGAGACAGGTTGCATGAATATTCCTAGACTGCTTCTTGGGCCAAAAGAGAATATCATAATAAGGCTTGCGCATAATAGAATGATTATTCTTTTTGGATTAGTCATTAAGTTTTTACCAAATAAAAGTTAATCTAACTTTAGGTTCTTTGGACAATCTCCCTGTTCGTTGTTGCAAATTCTTAAGTAAGACAAATATCCAAGCCAGAATTTTCTTTGTTCTAGATTGATAGGAGATTTTTTTTGAGTATCGAATAATTTTGTTTTCCAAGTTTTTTGAAGAAGAAAAAAATTTTTCTTTCCTGATATTCCCCTTAACAGGCTTACATAGCCGCTATCCCCCTCTTTTTTTTGACCACATAACGCTAGTATTGCCATTGAGGGATAATTGTTATCAATTCCACCAATATCGATTGGCCTATAGTCAAATGCTCTGCAGTCTTGACTTAAATATTTGGTTATTCCTGACATCATTTTGACTGGATCTGTCGAGGGTTTGTTTAGTAATATTTGAATTGTCAGCATTTCTTCCCAGTCTGTCTCAGTTTGTCCTTCAGGTATGTATTCTGTCGTTGACAGTGATTCAGTCCTATCTTTGAATTCTTCTTTCCAGCCCTCTGGTAGAATAAATAGGAGTTGCTCTCCGTTAGTGTCATTTCTGTCTGATTGGGAAAGTGCCGGTTGTGCGATGGCCATCGCTTTTAATAAGACAAGTAGCGTAATGTAAAAACGTATTCTCAGATTCATTTGGGCGGTAACTTATTTTTGTCGGCTCTGCGGTTATTGTATCAAAAATTGTTAATTAATTAATAATAAACCGATTATAATAGTTATAGAATTTTAATTTTAAGATTGATCATATGAAAAATAGGAGAATAGTTTGAAATTAGACAATAAAGTTTGTGTCGTAACCGGTGGGGCTAATGGTATTGGTCAAGCCACTGTGGAAAAGTTCTTGGCAGAAGGTGCTAAGGTTGTTATTGCTGATTTTAACGATGAAATAGGGCAGCACGTTTGCTCTAACCTTAAAGATAATGGTTATACGAAAGAGGTTGAGTTTTTAAAAACTGATGTAAGAATTGAAAGTGAGATCGAAAATCTAGTCAACAATACTTGCGAAATGTTTGGCGGGCTAGACGTTATCTTTAATAATGCAGGAGTTATTGGCGCTGTTGGCCCTTTATGGGATCTAGATGAGGAAGATTGGGATTATACTTTTGATGTGTTGGTTAAAGGAGTGTTTTTTGGAATTAAGCATGCTGCTAGGGCTTTTAGAAAGCAAGAAAGATCTGGGGTGATTTTGAATACATCTTCGGTGGCAGGGTTAAATGGAGGTTGCGGGCCCCTTGCTTATTCAACCTCAAAGGCTGCAGTAATTAACCTAACAAGATCAGCGGCGATACAGTTGGCTCAAGATAAAATTAGGGTTAATGCGATCTGTCCGGGTTATATTTATACCGGACTTACTATACCAAAGACTGATTCTGTTTCTGAAGGTTCAGATAAATTGTCTATAAGACAGCCAATTCAAGACCACGGTACTCCAAATGATATAGCGTCAGCAGCTGTTTTTCTTTGTAGCGATGATTCCAGGTTTATTAGCGGTGAGGCTCTAGTTATTGATGGGGCCTTGACTGCACTGGGTCCAGACTTATGGAACAAAGCTGGAATAGCTTATGAAAGGGATATGAGTTCCAAAGTTCTTAATAGAGGAACTACTGGCGAGTCGCATGTTAAAAAGCCTTTGAGTAGTTCTTTTTAATCTTGATCTAAACAATATAATAGGTAAAAATAGTTCTTATTTAGGTTTAGTAGGTTTCTTATGTTCAGACAGTTGACTTATTTTTTTATTGCCATGATTTTTAGCCCAAATATATTCTGCTCCGAATCAGTTAATGTTTATAGTTATCGTAAACCTCAGCTAATTAGCCCCATGTTTATTGCTTTTACAGAGAAAACAGGAATCGAGGTAAATAGTATCTTTGCGAAGAAAGGAATGCTAGAAAGAATTAAAAATGAAGGTCGGAACAGTCCCGCTGACATTATATTGACTGTAGATATCGGTAGGCTAGCTGATTTAAAGAATGCTGATTTGACGCAGCAAGTTTCTTTAGCCCAGATAAATAAAAATATTCCAGAAAATTTTCGCGACAAAGATGGCCATTGGTTTGGCCTTACCTCTAGGGCGCGAATAATTGTCGCTTCTAGAAAACGAGTTTCCGAAGGTTCCATAAATACTTATGAATCTCTAGTGAACGATCAATTCAAGGGAAAGGTTTGTACAAGGTCTGGTAAGCATCCTTACATGATAGCGTTAACCGCTAGCATCATCGCGTATTCGGGAGAAGAAAAGGCAAAACAATGGTTGTATGGCCTTAAAAATAATCTTGCTAGAAAACCTCAAGGTAACGATAGGGCTCAGGTTAAAGCAATACATGAGGGTCTATGTGATGTCGCTATAATTAATCATTACTATATGGCTATGATGTTATCAGATCCAGAACAAAAGAAATGGGCCGAATCAGTCTACGTTATATTTCCGAATCAGGATGGAAGAGGAACCCACATGAATGTTAGTGGAGCAGCATTGGCTAAATATGCGCCGAATAAAAAAAACGGCCTCGCTTTGCTAAAGTTTCTTTCAAGTAATGAGGGGCAAGAGCTATATAGCGCTAAAAACAGTGAATATCCTGTATCAGGAAAGATGAGTCGTTCTTCTTTACTAGAGAGCTGGGGCGAATTTAAGCAAGATAAAAGCGATTTAAATAAAATTGCTGATAATAGAGAAGCCGCTTTGATGATTACTGATGCGGTCGGATATAATTTTTAGACGTCTCAAAGTGAAAAATATTCTTATCTCTGATAAATTTTGGTCTATCAGTAGCGCTGTATTATGTCTGGTTTTGATGATGCCCCTTTTATCGGTTATTTATTTAGCAATCGAATTCAACTGGGACATCTGGCACCATTTAATTAAAACCAGTCTTTTTCATTATTTTCAAGCCACTGGATTACTTTTGGTCGGAGTGGCATTTATTGTTTTCTTTATAGGAGTAGGGACTGCATGGCTGGTTACGATGCACGATTTTCCTTTAAAGAGTTCATTCGAATGGTTTTTAATTTTTCCCCTAGCTTTCCCTTCATATGTAGTAGCTTATGCTTATACCGATCTACTTGAGTTTTCAGGGTTCATTCAATCAAGCCTACGTAGCTTTTTTGACTGGGGCGTTGGTGATTACTGGTTTCCAGAAATACGGAGTTTGACGGGTGCTAGTATAGTTATGGGATTTGTGCTTTATCCTTATGTTTACTTGTTGGCACGAGCTGCTTTTTTAGAACACTCTGTTAGTGCTCTTGAGGCGAATAGAGTTTTAGGGGGCGGACCTATCGACACATTTGTTCGAGTAGCTCTTCCCAGTGCACGTCCAGCAATCATAGTGGGAATGTCTCTTGCCTTAATGGAAACCATGAACGACTATGGCACGGTAGATTTTTTCGCCGTGCCTACGCTGACCGTTGGTCTAATTGATGTTTGGCTTGGAATGAACAGTTTGTCGGGTGCAGCACAAATTGCCTCCCTTACTTTAAGTATTGTACTCATCATACTAATAATTGAGCAAATGAGTAGAGCTAATCAAAGATTTTATCAACAAGGATCTACTCGTTTTAGTAAACTACCAATAGTAAGACTAAAGGGATTTAAGGGTTATTTTGCATTAGTTTATTGTGCTGTTCCTGTGCTGATAGGTTTCATAATACCTTTGATTATTCTAGCGAGATTATCATTTTTATATTTCAGTAAAACTTGGACCGACGATTTTCTTGGCCAAATTGGAAACAGTATTTTATTATCCTCCGTCGCAGCTCTATTTGTTATCTTAATATCACTTTTCTTAGGTTATGGAAAAAGATTAACGCAAAATCAGGCGATAAAAATATTAATTTCGATAGCTAAGTTTGGATATGGAATTCCTGGTGCGGTGATCGCAATGGGTGTTCTCATTCCATTCGCATATTTTGATAATAGTTTAAATGATTTGTTAGTTAATTATTTTGGTATTTCAAGTGGACTTATTCTTAGTGGCTCAATTATGGCGATCCTGTTTGCGTATGTAGTAAGATTTCTATTTCTAGGATTAGGGCAAATCGAGTCTAGTTTAGATAAAATCTCACCCACGATGGATATGGCTTTTAGAAGTTTAGGCAATACAAAATATGAAACACTATTGAAATTGCATTTACCGATGCTCAAGGGCGGTATCTTAGTTGCGGGTATACTAGTATTCGTGGACTGTATGAAAGAATTACCGGCAACATTAATTTTAAGACCCTTTAATTTTGATACTTTAGCAATTAATGTATACCAATACGCGTCCGATGAGATGCTTGGAGAAGCTGCTACGGGATCTTTAATAATTGTTACGATAGGTTTGTTACCCGTTGTAATATTGAGTAAGTTAATAACCGATTCAAGAAAATTGTCACGATAACGAAATGAATGTACCAAAAACGTTAAAAGTAGACAAAATTTTCTGTGAATATGAAGATAGAATAGTAGTTTCAGATATTGCTTTTGAAGTTAAAACCGGAGGGCACGCTAGCTTACTCGGGCCTAGCGGATGTGGAAAAACTACAATTTTAAAAGCCATAGCAGGTTTTATTCAATTAACAGGCGGAGAAATATCAATAGATGGCAAGATTGTTTCAGGTAAAACTCAATTTATATCACCGGAATCAAGGCGGGTTGGAATGGTGTTCCAGGAGCATGCCCTTTTCCCTCACCTAGATGTCGAGAAGAATATTGCTGTAGGTTTAAGGAAAACAAAATCTGAAAAAAAAAATAAATTAATAGAAAGGTTTGTAGAAAGAATGGGATTGGGTCCGGAGCGGCATAAATACCCTCATGAGTTATCAGGAGGACAGGCGCAAAGAGTAGCATTGGCTCGTTCACTAGTTTGTGATCCATCTGTAATGTTGTTAGATGAGCCTTTTTCGGGGTTAGATGAAGATCTACGACATAAGCTTAATGAAGAGGTTGCAACCATTCTTAAAGAACGAAATATTACATGTTTAATGGTTACCCACGATCAGGAGGAAGCTTTTGCATTTAGCGATAAAGTTGGCGTTTTAAATGAAGGGCGTCTCCAGCAGTGGGCCACGCCCCACGATATTTACCATGAGCCAAAAACAAAGTTTGTGGCCGACTTTATAGGAGAAGGTGTTTTTCTAAAAGGTGCTTTGGAGCAAGATACTAGCCTCGTTACAGATTACGTAACACTTAGAAATCATAAAATTAGACCTGATGCTCAAGGCTCTCTGTTTGATGTTTTACTTAGGCCCGATGATGTTATATTTGATCCTTTGAGTCCTACTAAAGTTAGGATAATTTCTAAAACGTTTAAAGGGTCCCAGACTCTTTATAATCTACAGGCTGAGGGCAAACAGGAAATTCAGGCTCTTTTTCCGAGTCATTTTGACTTAACGGTTGGAGAAATGATTGGGGTAAGGTTTGATATTGTTCACGTTGTTGCATATCAACGATAATTCTTAAAATTAAACAAACTTGTTTCCGATATAACGAAATCTAGCTTTACATCATGTTCCTCAGCGATGATATTGTCAAATTGTTGGAACGAGTAAGCTAAACCAATCTTTACAGCGCTAGGATTTTTACTAAACCATTTGTCATAAAAACCGCCACCATATCCTAAACGATCTCCAACTTTCGAAAATGCGACAACTGGAACAAGTACTATATCAATTTTTTTTACTTCAAACTCATCTGTAACCACCCTTTTTGAAAGTGGGTTTTGCGAAAATTCCAAAAATTTATTGGTGCAATCAACTGCAATTATTTCATTATCTCTTAGGATCCTAGGTGTTGAAATTTCATATTGAGTCTTTTTTAGTGCCAAAATTATCTCCTCGGTAGGAACTTCTTCCTTATAAGACTCATAGATGAAGGCAGAGTTGCCGGGAAGGCTATCTACGAGCTCTATGGTTGTCTCATAGATTCTTTTGTTGAATAATTTTCTTTTATTTTTATCAAGGTTAGCTCTTAGAAGACAAGCTTGTTTTCTAATTGAATTCTTATTCTTCATTTGGTGCTGATGCTAAAGATGAGACCAATGATTCCACCAAAAACAGCTCCCCAAACAACCAGCCAACCTAGGTGTTGACTAATCATTTCTTGGATTATTTCCTTCACTCTTTCTGGTGTTAATTCATTTAACTTATTGTCTATAACTGAAGTGACTTTTTCTTCTAGTGTTCTAATATTGTTGTAATTATTCTCCCTTTGCTTATTTATTAGTTCAATTAAAATTTGCTGAAATTTTTCAACTAATGGCTCCCTTAAAGGTTCTAAGATCTTTGCACCCCCGAACATTTCTAGTGTTTTGCTGAGCGATGATTTTTCTAAAATGTCAATAAAAGAATTAAAAATCTCGTTTTTATCAAAAGAAACATTTATTTTACTTACCGCGTCATCGCGCAAGTCTTCATAAATAGTTTCAATATTTTTTTTAGTGAAAAATTCTTGCAAGATTAATTGTCTAATACCCTTTTTAAATTCTTTAAACTGTATTTCAATTACACCTGAGCCCATAATAAAAGGGATCTTCTCAAATAGCATATGTATCGCAAGCCAATTCGTGATTCCTCCTGATAACGCAAACATTCCTACAGAAAAACAATAGTCAGAAATCGGTGTATCTATAAAACTGAAAAGCAGGACGGCTAAAGCCAGGAAATTAGAAACGATTGGCTTGTTCATAAGGTTACGAAAATTGATTTTCTTTCTCCGCTGATTGCACGGCTTCTATGACCTTGGCCTTCTATATCTTCTACCAGGAGCACATCACCTCCTCCAAAGATTTTTTTTTCGCCAGTACTTACTTCAATTTCTACTTCGCCTTCTAAAATGACAATGTATTGTTTTTGAGGTGCGTTATGCCAATCATAATCGTAATCAGCGCTTGTGATTCGGAAGATAATTGACTTAACCTCTTGAGGATTTGATAAAAATCCGATTTCACCCTCATCATTAAGTTTAATTTGAATTGGTGAAAAAAAAGATCTCCCTTGTTTATCTGAGGATACCTTTGTAGCTTTAATGTAACAATTGTTGCGATTCATTTTGAGGTTCAAATTATTAATAGATTAGTCTAAATTCTTAATATAACTATTTAAAGAGTTATTCCTAAAGTTCAATGGGCACCACGGCTCTTCGCTTAATTTCTTTGTGTAATTGTTATCTACTATGTATACCTGACAGAAATATTTTTTAGAGCTAGCTATGACTTTGAGTATGCTTCTTTTATACATTACGCCCTCATAGGCATCAAGAATCGAAATATCTTGTTCATCGATGCCAAATATTATTTTGCCTGAAACATTTGAATTTAGATCTGCAATTATTCCGGGATATTCAGCGTTATAAAATTTTTTTATTTTATAATTCTCCAGTAGCCCCGGAATCGATACGTATTTTTTTTCTAAAAGCTTCGACAGTATTTCGTCAAAAGTTAAAGTTCCATAGACAAAGAGTTTCATTTTGATAAAACCACAAATTTTTTGGATTAGTTCGAGTATTCAGATTTGGTTTTTAAGAAAGTTATTAGTTGATTTAACGCTTTATAAGCATAGAAAAACAGAAAACTAAAAAGAACAGTTGCTAGAAGGGTTTTCTTAAAAAATGGAAACCCCATGATAATGCACTGAAAAAGACCGGCCGTACTAAAGGGATATGGTTGCCCGGTTGAAATATTTATTCCGCCTGATAAAAAGTAACCTACGTCCGATATTAGCCAATGACAAAGGCTGACAGAAATCGCTCCTAGTAATACTCGAACCAGTGAAGTTCTATGAAGAATTTTGGAGCCAAGATAGGCGCTAACTAAAATTGATCCGTAGACCCACATCCATCCGGGGTAGAAAAGAGCAGTTGCGCTTAGACTTGGTGCTTTGAGATATAAAATATAATCACTTAATAATAAGACTAATACTGGGGTTAAATATTTCAATTTTGAGGAGCTAATCTGTGCGCCTGCGAATAAGGCAATAGCGCATAGTGGAGTGAGGTTTGCGCTAAGAATGTCATCACCAGGTACAATTAGGGCTCTATATAGACCTGCTATTACAACAATTGACATTGTTATGTTCAAATTGTGTGAATTTTTCACCATTTATATTGCCGATGATTTTTCCAATAGAATAAACCTTCATTTTATATTAGAAATTTCTTTTCTGATATACTAAATTTTTAAAATATAGAAGAAATTCTCTTTTGAAAGCAGAAATAATTGGAAGAACAATTGATAAATTAGCGATTAACGCGTTTTTTTTCGGTACTGGTAAACCACGCGTGTTAATAATTGGGGGAGTTCATGGAGACGAAAAAGAAGGAGTGGCTTTGTCGTACGGGCTGATGGCTGAGTTTGCAAAAAGTTACCCTCTTAAGTTTGGCCTAACAGTAATTCCTTGTTTAAATTTAGATGGTTTTCTAAAAAATACGAGGCAAAATTCAAATGGTGTTGATCTAAACCGAAATTTGCCTACTAATGATTGGCGCGCTGATTATGATCAAAAGCGTTTTTACCCAGGAAAGACAGCTAATAGTGAACCCGAAAATATTGCTCTGGTTGATTTTATTCAGCAGCATCCACTCATCTTTATAATATCACTGCATTCCTACAAGAAAGAACTATTAAATATTAATGGAGATTGTAATCCTGTTGACCAGTCGATACATGAGGCGTTAAATATTAAATTAGAACGGGATATGGGTTATCCTACCCCAGGTTGCCTGGGTACTTTTACTGGTTTAGAAAGATCTATTCCAACTATTACTTATGAACTTCTGAGGGGTTCTAATGTTTTGGAGTTACGTAAACGTCACCTTTATCCAATAGTTTCTGCGTTAAAATTACTAAATGATCAAGCTTGAATCAAAGGATTATCTCTTTGCTATGATCGCTACCATCTTTCGACCTTTTTTGTCTAAATGATCTATCCTTACAGGAAGCCAATCTAGCTCAGAAGCTAGATATACGGTATCTTCTTTTTTTGAGTTTTTTGCTTTTCGATATAAAACAATAGTTTTTAATTTTCCTAAGGGGGTCTTAATAGTCTTATAGCCTAAGTTTTTAATATCGTATATTTCAATTTCGTCCTGAGAAGCTATAAAAAAAACGGGGTCATGCTGTTCCGGGGGGATTTTTAACAACTTGAAATCAAGCATTAGTTGGGCTTGGTAGGACAGCTTATCTTGAAGTAAATTTGTGCTTTTTAAAACATAACCATTTTTATTATCGATTCTTTCAACTGATTTTGCATCATCCCCAAACTCTAATGTGTAGTTTTTGTGTTCTTCTGTAGTCTTCCTGAAGTAAGAGGAGGGTACAAATTTTTGGTCAATTATCTGACCTTCGCTTAACTCGTATAATCTACGTTTTAAAAAAGAAGTCACTCCAGTGGTTTCGAAAGTTGATTCGAATTTAAATTTGTTATCTATGCTCTTAAATTCGCGAGTGATTTTTCCTACAGTGATCACCCCTTTTTTTATTGTATATTCAACGTTAAAGTCATCTATAGAGAAAACTTGGGTTGACACTAGGAGACCATATAAAAAAATAATTTTGCTGGTCAAAGATTTTTTCTTAATCTGCATCTTTCTTTCTCGAGAGTTTTTGAACTTTAGTATGTAACTTGTTCGATTAGAGGTCCCGAGTAATGAGACTCCCAGTATATATCATTAATTTTTTTGGTGATCGTGCCAGGGTCATTCTTCTTTAAGGGAATTCCATCCAAGCTCGTCGCTGGTATTATTCCCCCAGCAGTTGACGTTAAAAAAATTTCATCTGCTTTCTTGAGTATCGTCTTATGAATTTTTTGTATCTTTATGTTTAGCTTCATACGAGAGGCAATTTCAAGGACGGTTTTTCTCGTAATTCCTTCTAATACTCCCTCTATAGGAGTGAATATTGAGTTTTCTTGTATTATAAAAATATTGTAACCAGGCCCCTCTGTTAGGTTACCGTTGCCGTCACAAAGTATTACGGCATCTGCTTTTTTCTCGTATGCTTCGTAGAGTCCTTTTGTTAAGTCTGCCCAGTGGAAGTTCTTTACTCTAGGGTCAACTGATCTGGGGTCTATTCGAAGTGTTTCCTCTGATACGATTAAATTTACGCCTTTTCTGTATTTTTCTTTGTTGATTACCCATACGTATGGTATCGCATAGCCATAAAAGCGATTTATTAATTTACTCGGATTCCTTTCTCCTGGCTCAGGAATCCCCCTAGTCATAATCATTTCTACGTAAGAGTTTTTGAGGCCAGTAGCTTTCACGAGATTGTGCAAAATCGGTTTTAATTCCACCCAATCAAATGGAGGGGAAAGCCGTATTGATTCACAGCTCCTTTTAAATCTTTCAACATGGTCATCGACTCGAAAGAACTTACCATCCCAAACTCCAACAACATCATAGGTACAATCCGAACGTGAAAAGCCAAAATCTTGGATAGGAACGGCGGCTGAATTGATTGAAACGTATTTCCCGTCTATCCAGGCGCAACCCTCTGGAAATAAAATATTGTCTTGGGAAATAGGAATCGTTGAACTCATTTATTGATCTCCAAATCAAATCAATTAATAGTATATTAAAAAATGGCCTAAATCGGTATAAAAACTTTTTTTAATCAATTTTTGGATGCAAGGAGTTATTGTGGGTCTAATAAAAAGCTAAATTACCATAGCCGACAATGAACAGGGGTAGCTGTAATCCAAAATTAACGACTATGGCCTTATCCCTCATTTTAATTCCTGCGATAGTCCACCCTACTGCACCAATTCCGTGTATAAAAATGTTGAAAGGAAAAATATTTAGATTGGTAAGAAGTATACCAAAAAGTATAAAAAGCGTGCTTGTCCATTTTAAAACAGGAATCATTTCTAATCTCCTAAAAGTTAAATTTTTAAAAGACTAGATTAACTTAAAATTTGTATACGTGGGCTAGATAACTAAGATTTATCTGCCGTTGTGATTGCTGTATCTAATGCAGCTATTCTCATTTTCTCTGCAGCCCGTTGAGCCCCTTTAGCGGTTTTATATTGTTTTTTTTCGAATAATTTAAGCGGTTTTGCTCTGTCAGCACATAATTGTCCAACACACCATTTTTTTCCAGGTGTAATCTCAACAGCCACGAAGAATCCTGACATTGGCCCTACTTTATAATTGTTAAACGCATACAAAACTTCTGCTAAGTCGCTCAGTTTGTCCACATCTAGTGGGTTCATTATCGAAGCTTCAAGGTCAGAAAGCGGCTCTTTTCGAGTAGGAAGAACGTGTTTTCCTAAAGGAGTAGGATCAAACGGCATCGATGAGCTTCTATTTTTATCTTTCACTATTATCAAGCACGTTTAGTCGTTTAGGGGAGCTCTCCTGGCTTAAGAAACCCTTTGATCACGTTTTCCATGATTTTTGAGACATTGTTTTTATAATTATTATGTGAAAGGCTTCCGCACCAAGCTAAAGATCCAGGAGCAAACACTGCGCCATTATTAGGTGTTTTATAATAAATCATATCTGCCCTCACCATGGGGTTTTCATCACCGCCTCCGTAATAACCCCTACATGTAAAGTGAATTTCTTCATTTACCTGCATCATGAGATCCGTATGGCCCTCAGAACGAGCTAATAAAAAGGCTTCGTGTGGAGTACCAAATTCAAGGTCATAACGGTCGATTTCTAAGCCAGCAGCTCCGCCGCCAACAAGGCCGAAATCTCCAATTATCTCGTCTCTGCCGATTCCTTTAAAGATCCATTCACATTCTTTTCTTTCAGAATCTGGTTCTCTTCTGTAGTAGCTCGACACGTCGAATCCATATGCTGTAAAAGTTAAACCACATACTTTAGTCGGGATTCGTCCTCTTGCTCTCCACATTCCGCCGAATTTACCGTCAAACGCATTGTTATATTCGCCTGGGTTGGCAGTCCACGCTCGTGTTCCAGCTTCTCCCTTCCTAACTTCTATTATATTTGGATTATCTGGATGATACTCGCTAACCCAATAAAATCCATCGGCCCCTAAATAAAGCCATCTACCTCCTGACTGTTGATAGGTCTCGTATGCTGCTAACATACTTTCGGAAGAATATTCGGGATGACTGCCGGTAAGCACAACCTGATATTTATTGAGTAGATCAACCCCCTCTCTATCTAAATCTTCGTCTGTATGAACGTCATAATTTATATTTTTTTCCTCAAGCCAATCAGTTAAATGTAAATCTGCATTAAGCTGCCACAAGGATGGAGACAACCAATGCCTATATTTGGGCCTCATATTTAAAATTGGCCGTAGTCTCGATGAATAACAGACACCGCTGCCATCAGAATGGCATGAGTAAGTTGAAAGACCATATTCACGATGCTCGTTTAAATAAAGGTCAGAGGCTTGCATGATCGGAACTCTTCCTGCGAGTAATTCAGCTACAACTGAGTTGGTTGCTAGGTTATCATTTGAGTATGCCATATAAGAATTCGTTGGGATTATTAGACACACTTTTGCTGTCGCTTTCCCTTGAGGTGGTCGTACAAAAAAAGGAACATAATCTTCTGTTTCAGGGCTCTCTATCCCTTTTATTCGAAGCCTTGCACCATAAACACCGCTCTTTAGTTTCGCTGGAATTTTAAAAGAAAAACTCTCTTCCCACCTAGCGTCGTCGATATCATCATCATGGAAGTGGATTGCCCCGTATTCTTCTGGGACGTGATGATAAACTATGTCATCGGCAGTCCAGTTATAGCCTGTCATCGCCCTTGCTGGCATATTGATAACAAATCCATTTAACTTACTAGCTGAAGTATCAATTATCTGACAGCTAGCGATTTTATCAGTAATATTTGCATGGAAATCCCATGCTCCGATGATTTGATTTCGAAGGTATCCGTCACAGCCTGATATACCTCTTGTAAGCGTGTCTATTTCATTTTTTTCTAAAGCTTTTTTTGAAAATCGTGGCCGGTCGATTTTACCATTAAACACCTCGTGTTGCTCAGGTAGCGAAAATGGTTCTAATGCCTCTTTGTAATGCCCACCAGATACATGGCGGCCAGATTTAATGTTCTTAGTACTCGCTGCAATTAGTAAGGGGGCCTTATTCTCCGAGGCTTTTATAGAAATTGTGCCCGATGTTATATTGGCTGTGGAGTCTAGAGGATAGAGCATAGACATCCCTAGCCCTCCGTTTGTTGGAGTTACTACTGGTTCTTGATAGATTTTGACTCTTCCAGAATTAGCATCGAATGTGACGGCTACAAGATACCAAACTTTTCTCAAGAGCGGTTTTTTGCTACTTACTTCGGCTATTTTCCCTGTCCCATTTCCAACTCGACACGATAAATGGCCATTATCATCAATAAACATTCCAAAACCGCTTGAGCTTTTATTATCCCATTTTGTAATTAAACCTTGTCTGCCTTTGTCTGGGGTAGTAGGAAATATAAAGGCCTGTAGGGTAAAGCTATCTACATTCATTCTGTGATCTGCTTGAACACATCCATAAGAGCCACCGTGGATTTTTTGATTTTTTCCTTTGTAGTTTTTGTTACAAGGTGCCTTTATGACTTTTTCTTTAAAGCCAGGTCCTTCTGGGTTCGTGTCGCCATGGATTAGTCTTACTATGTCAGCTTTATATGTTTCGTTTTTTTCTGAATTTACATAGAATGTAATTTCATCTCCAGGACAGACTGAATATTTATCGCTATAGCCCGTGATTCTTAACATGATGCTCCCTTTATAAGTTTCTTAAAGAAATTAAAATATCGCTTATTTATAGCCATATTCCTTTAATAAGTCGTTCACTCTTTTTTTAAAAATTTCATGTTCGCAGGCGTCTTCGCTAGGATAAGGTTTTGCAAGAATTTTGACTGGCTTACCCCTAACTCCACTCACGATTCCTATTCTGTAGTCTTGATGTGGTGTTTTACAAATCCGCACATATTTTCCAGCCATTGCTCTTCGTCTGAATTTATCTATGACTCGCTGCAAGTTTTCACTGTGCTGAATTCCAGCTTTTCCATTGCAACCGGGTTGGCCTATTGGATTATTCTTATGTTCGTTAAGGAGTTCTGTGCGTTTTTTTTTATCAATCAGTAAAGGCAATATATGCGTACGGGTAATGAAATCATCGGTCTGCGTGTACCCGCGGTTTTCTTGGACACCTGTTTTCTTGGCCATAACTGCTCCTCAATATTTTTGTAACTGTCCCTAAACAGTAAGCTATCAAGAAAACGGTAGGGTTGAAAGAAAAAGTTTAATTATTTGATTATTTTTGTGATTTTTAGTATCAGGTGGGGGTTGATCGCCCCCGGACTAGTGCCTGGGGGCTTTTCATAGGCGTTCTACTTCATAAGAGCCATAGCTTCATCAAAATATTTCACGGCGAGTTTCGCATTTGAGTGTTCATTTTCGATACCAAGGTCTCTTAATTTCATTATTTCTGCTTTGACGTCATCGGATACGGCGGTCATTTTCAGCTGCTTATTGACTGCATTAATCTTTCCAGACATGCATCCCGCGCTACATATTCCAGACAGAGTTATTAAGCAAAATAGTGTAAGTATATTTTTCATTGTTTGTCTCCTTTTTCATTGATACGTTTAACCGCGAATGTTGATCACGTTTTTCAGAAATCCGCATTTGAGTGGCGCTCTTTTAATTGGTCAGCCTCGGGTCCCCAGGTTTTATTAACTCTTTTCCCTCTAATCACAGCCGGACGAGCATTTATGCTCTCTCCCCAACGAATAACGTTCTCGTATGATTCTAGGTCAAGAAACTCTTTAGCATCATATAATCCATGAAATGCAAGCCCGCCATACCAAGGGAAAATGGCAATGTCAGCAATACTATATTCATCTCCTACAACATATTCATTTTTTTCTAGTTTTTTATCCAAGACGTCAAGTTGTCTTTTGGTTTCCATCGCGAACCTATTTATTGGGTACTCTTGTTTGTAAGGAGCATAGGTATAAAAGTGTCCAAAACCTCCTCCAAGATAAGGAGTGCTGCCCATCTGCCAGAATAACCAAGAAGTACATTCTGCTTTAGCGGCCTTATCCTGAGGCAAAAATTTACCAAATTTCTGAGAAAGGTATAATAAAATCGCACCTGATTCGAAGACCTTTATTGGAACATCTTCGCTGTTATCGACAAGGGCAGGGATCTTTGAGTTTGGATTTATGCCCACAAACCCGCTACCAAATTGTTCGCCTTTGAATATATCAATTAGGTAAGCATCATACTCTGCTTCTTTTACCCCAATCTCCAATAATTCCTCGAGCAGTATAGTAACTTTAGCTCCGTTCGGCGTGCCCATTGAGTAGAGCTGGATAGGATGTTTTCCAATGGGGAGTTTTGACTCAAATCTAGCTCCAGCAGTAGGTCTGTTGATGTTTGCAAATTTACCACCATTCTCCGAATCCCATTTCCAGATTTTTGGCGGATTGTATTCTTTCTCTTTCAAATAATTTCTCCCAGGTTATTTTACCAATTGTCTGACTTTCTAGTATTCCACCATGGAATGTCTTTGGCTGAGCGCAAATCCATTTCATGAGTCCAGGTAGATGGGTGTTGTTTATATAGATGCATATATGTATTTGCGATATGTTCTGGGATTAGAAGTCCATTTTTTTCCCCGCCCCGCTCGATTTTGAGTTTTGTAAAGGCTTCGGTTCCCAGCATTTTTCCAAGTGTATCAGGCGCCTCTACTGCCCCATCTACAATTACATGGGCAATATGTATTCCTTTAGGTCCAAACTCTGCGTTTAGAGTCTGACATAACATTCTTCTTCCGCCCATCGCAGCAGCATGGGAGTGTTGTTGTTCATTACCTCTCACTGCAGCCGTAGAGGACGTTACGATAATTGTCCCTTTATTTCTTTCAACCATTTTAGGCAACAGTGTTTGCGCCAGCTTAAAAAGTCCAAAAGTCCCTAATCTCCAACCTCTCTCAAACGTTTTATAAGAAGTTTCCGCTAGACATTTATTCCCAATTTGGGCGCCTAAATTATAAAAAGCTGCCTCGATTGGCCCTATATCAGATTCTATTTGTTCTATAAGATCTTCAATCTTATTTGTTTCAATCGCGTTGAGAAGAAAGCCTGAGCTGGTGTATCCGTCTGCAATGATTGAATCAACCAGATTTTTTAGTTGCTCGCCATCAGACCGTCGGACTAAACATGCGTGGAATCCATGTTCAGCAAATTTTTTTCCGACTGCTCCGCCAATTCCTCTTCCAGCTCCTATCACTAAACATACTTTATTGTTTTGTGTCATTTTAAGTTTTCTGTCCAGATATAATTATAATTCGAATCTCTTTTTAGAGTCACGGTAGCATGCTCACTACAAAACTTCCAAATTTGGTAAGTCCAACTTTCAAAGAGGTAGCAAAATTCTTCAACTTCTTCTTTGGTTTGAAAAGTATGACTCTGATTTAGCGATAGGATTTCCTGTTCTTGTCGCCATCTGTCTTCGATTACTTGGTTAAAATCTTTTTGTTCAATAAATATCAAAAAATTAATTAAATTCCAAATTTCTTCATACTTTTTGGCCTGATTCTTTGTCCATTTTTTCCAAATTCCGTAAGGATCATTTTTTAGCTCCCATTCAGTTTCAGGTGCTGCCGATAAACTTTTACTAAAAGCGCCAATACACCACCCTTCAATAAAAATAATTTTTGGATACTGTGCTACTGATTGCCAAAACTTTGCCGGTTTCCTATCGTCTAACCCCTTCTCAAAACTTGGGAGTTTGATAGGTAAAGGGCAATCTTGTCTCCGTAGAAAACCTAAAACTCTATTTAAGAGATCGATATCATGCGTGCCTGGAACACCTCGTTTGACTGCAAGTGGATGAATTTCTTTTGATAATTTTTCGCGTTCGCTTTTGGTGAGATAAAAATCATCTAGGCTTAGAACGACTGACGGTATTTTATTTATTTTAAGTTTTTCTGACAGAATGTGGCATAAGGTGGATTTACCAGAGCCTTGCCCACCGCTTATCCCGATGACTATTGGGCCGATATGACCCTCAAACCGTATTTTTATTAAGTTTTGTAACCTTTTGCAAACTTGATCTATATTCATTCAATTTAAAAAGCGAAAGAACTAGAAAATATCATCTAACGATTTTAAACTAATTTATATCAAAAGGGTAAATTATGCCAGAAGGACCAGAGGTTAGAATAGAAAGCAATAAATTGAATGCAGTACTCTCTGGGAAGGTGCCCGACTCAATTTGGTTTGAAAAAAAAGCTTTGAAGAGAAAAGCATCGCGATTAAAAGGGAAGAAGATTCTCAAAGTTACAAGTTTAGGAAAAGCAATATTGTGTTGTTTTGAGTCCGGTCATTATATTTACTCCCATAATCAGTTATACGGCAAATGGGCAATTTTACCAGTTGCGGCTGAACTCAATCCGAATCGAATAGCTAGAATCATTTTGACATCACAAAATAAAAAAGCGGTGCTTTACAGCGCTTCAAGCATAGAGATTCTTGACATAAAAGGCCTCGAAAAACATTCTTATATAGGCAAATTGGGCCCTGATGTACTCGACAAGAGCGTGGACCATAAAATGATATTGTCGAGACTATTAGATAGAAAATTTAGAAATCGGGCATTTGCTAGTTTATACCTGGACCAAAATTTTCTAGCTGGAATAGGTAATTATTTAAGGACTGAAATTTTATGGGCTGCAGGTTTATCTCCTTTCGGAACACCTTCAAAAACATCTGAACAAATTTTAAAAAAGCTAGCAAAGCTAAGTTTATCGATCCCAAGAAGATCGCTTGCTACGAATGGCTGGACCCTCACAGAGACGCAGAAAAAAATATCTCGTGCAGAAAAAAATCGATTTGCGGTTTTTGCCAGACAAGGTAAGAAGTGTCTTTCTTGTGATGGCCGAATAAACAAAATTTATATTTCAGGCAGGCGATTATATAAGTGTGATAATTGTCAGCCAATCATTTAAGCCCTAAGTTAGTTCTATGAAAAAGATTGCTATAATCGGCGCCGGTGCCACGGGTCTATTCCTGGCAAATTTTCTCAAGTGTGGGGCGAGGGTCACGGTTTTTGAAAAGTCCGATAGGGTTGGAGGCAGAGCCGCTAGCCGGGCTAATGAAGTAATAAGCTTTGATCATGGAGCGCAGTTTATAAGTGTAAAGAATGAGCATTTTGAGAACTTCTTATTAAAGCTCATTCGGCAAAGAAACATTGCAAAATGGGAAGGAAATTTCGTGTCAATCGATTCTATTAATTTGATAACTCAAAATTTGCGAGATAAAGTTCGGTTTGTTGGTGTCCCTTCAATGGAGTCAATCTTTGAGTTTCTAAGCGAAGGAATTGATTTGCGTCTTCATACTTACGTTGGGTCGGCGTTTCGACAAAATGATAAGTGGGTTCTTGGGAGAGACCCCAACAAGAATGAATTAATGTTTGATTGGTTTATTTTGGCCATACCTCCAGTCCAAGCAAGTAACCTGTTGCCGGCCGAGTTAGAGTGGTCAAATATTTTGAACAAACTGCTAATGTTACCTTGTATTTCATTGATGGCGTCAACCAAGCCGCTAAGGGACTTGCCATGGGTTGGAGCTCGCATCACGAATTCCCCATTAGGCTGGATCGCTTTTAATAATACAAAACCCCGCAGACCGTCTTCATCAGCTGTGGTTGCCCAAAGCAATTATTACTGGGCGAAAAATAACTTTGATAGGGTTGATAGTGAATTAGAGGCCGTTCTTGTACCAGAAATGAGACATATTCTACCTTTAGAAACCGACGTTATTGGCTATGAATTAAAAAAATGGAACTATGCAGTCGTTGAAGAACCATTAGGCGAAAAATTTTTGATTGATAAAAAACGATGTGTAGCGGTTGCAGGGGATTGGTGTATTGGTCAAAATATTGAAGCGGCTTTCGAGAGTGCGAAAAGTTTATCTGATAAAATTCTTAATGAGATGATTTAATATGTGGGAATTTGATGGGACGAAAAGACCAACCTTTGCCGAATCAACCAAAGGTTCTCAGGAATCTGTTTGGGATTATCCTCGTCCGCCTGTTCTGGAAAAAGTTGCAAGACATATTTTAGTAAAAGTGGGCTCTCTTGTAGTTGCTGAAACTAGAGAAGCTATTCGGATTCTGGAAACTGCTTCGCCTCCCTCTTACTATTTGCCCTCAAATGCAATTAAAATTGACCTTATTCATTGTAGGGAAAGTTCTTTCTGCGAGTGGAAGGGCGAGGCTACCTATTTAAGTATGGATAATGTAACCTCAAATCCCGTAGGTTGGGTGTATAAAAATCCCTCTAGTCGCTTTTTTTCTATAAAAGATTACATTGGATTTTACCCTGGAAGAATTGAATGTTATCTAGATACAGAACGTGTCAGACCTCAACCTGGGATTTTTTATGGCGGCTGGGTTACTGATGCACTAGCCGGTCCATTTAAAGGTGAACCAGGCACAGGTTGGTGGTAAAAATCTACTTTATGCCTGACAGGTTTTTAGCTTCTTGGCTTGTAATTGTACCCTTCTTAACTGAAGCTTTTATTGCGACTTCGACTATTGATTCACTGTTTACTTTAAAAAAATCTCTCGAATTTTCACGAGTCTCAGATAGGCCAAAGCCGTCGGTCCCTAATGCAATAAGTGGTTCTTCTATCCATTTTGCTATTTTCAATGGCAGACTCTTTTGATAATCAGTGATAGCGATAAAAATACCATACTGCTCTTTAAATAAAACCTCAATATGCGATGTCATATTTTCATTTTGCTCTGCCTCCAGAGCATTGCGATATAACTCATTAAAACTGGTGATGCTGAATATATTTACTGAAAAGCCCATCTCGATCAGTGTTGATTCAGCATCCAATGCCTCCACCACCATTGGTCCTGATGCTAAAATATTTATTGTATCAATGTATTTATTATTAGCTTTTGTTTTTCGGAGACAATACCCCCCTTTATTAATATCTTTTTTGAGTTCTAACGAAGGTAACTCAGGCATTTCATATTTTTGGTTGTAAACCGTAAGGTAATAAAAGATATTTTGCTTTTGAATAAACATCTTCTCAATCCCATCATAAATTATTGCGACTAACTCATAGTCAAATGCTGGGTCATAACTTTTTAAATTTGGAACAGTTTCGGCGATTACATGTGAATGTCCATCTTGGTGTTGTAGTCCTTCTCCGTTTAGTGTAGTGCGTCCAGCTGTGCCTCCAAGGAGAAATCCTTTGCATAATATGTCACCACAGGCCCAAATGAGGTCCCCAACTCTCTGAAAACCAAACATCGAGTAAAATAAGTAAAAAGGGATCATTGGAATTTTATGGATGGAATGAGCGGTTCCCGCTGCCATAAATGATGACATAGCCCCGGTTTCACAAATTCCTTCTTGCAATACCTGTCCATTTTTTGCTTCTTTGTATGGAGTAAGAGTACCGATATCGACGGGTGTATAATTTTGACCTTCTTGAGAGTATATCCCGAGCCCCCTAAATATTGTTTCTAAACCGAAAGTCCGAGCTTCGTCTGGGACAATAGGGACTATATATTTCCCAATTGAAGAATCCTTTGTAAGTTTAGTTATTATTTTGACGGCAGCCGCGGTAGATGAAGTTGCTCGTGGTCTTGTTTTATTAACGCTTTCAAAATAATCGATCTGATCCGGCATTTTTATTGTCGTCACGTCACTTGTTCTCAGAGGAATGAACCCCCCTAATCTTTTACGCCTTTCCAGTATGTATCTTATTTCTTTGCTATTTGAGCTTGGCCGATAAAAATCGGCATTTGCGATTTGTTCAGGTGTTAAATCAATCTGGCACTTCCTAGCGAAAGCAGCTCTTTGGTCGATATTAATCTTTTTTTGTTGATGAGCTGTATTTTGACCCTGTATCTGTTCGAAACCTTCGCCTTTTACGGTTTTTATCAAAAGAACAGTCGGCTTGCCTTTAGTTTTTGTTGCCAGATTGAAAGCTGTGAATAATTTTTTCCTATCGTGCCCGCCCCGTTTTATATTTTTTAATTCTTCGTCTGTCAAAGAATTCATTATTTTGTTGAGTTCATGGTTTTCTCCGACCCAGTGTTTTCTTTGTTCAGCACCAGGCAAGGTCGAGTACCATTGATATTCCCCGTCAACGACCTGATTCATTCTATTTTTTAAAGAGTTTGTTAAATCTTTTTCTAGAAGATCATCCCATTCGCTACCCCATATGACTTTAATTACCTCCCATCCTGCTCCTCGGAAAGTTCTTTCCAATTCTTGGATGATCTTGCTGTTTCCTCTTACCGGTCCATCTAGTCTTTGAAGATTACAATTGATTATAAGGATCAAATTATCAAGCTTTTCTCGAGCTGCAGCGTTGATAGAACCTAGTACCTCGGGCTCATCTGTCTCACCGTCGCCAATAATTGCCCATACTTTACCCAGTTTTTTTTTCAAAATATCTCTGTTTTGTAAGTATTTAGCAAATTTGGCTTGATAAATTGCGATAGGGGTAGATAATCCCATAGATGCCGAAGGAATTTGCCAGTAGTCTGGCATCATGAATGGGTGGGGGTAAGCTGACAGACCGCCATGGGGATGTAGCTCTCTTCTAAATCCTTTTAGTTGTTCCTCTGAAAGTCTTCCCTCTAAAAAACTCCGCGCATAAATTCCCGGCGATGCATGTGGCTGGGGTATGACGAGATCTCCGGTATAGGTTTCACTTGGGGATCGGAAAAAATGATTGAAGCCTACTTCCAAAATGGTCGAAGCAGATGAAAATGTTGCTATGTGTCCTCCTACATTACTGTTGTTGTCCACTCCTTTGAGGACCATTGCGGCCGCGTTCCAACGGATAATATTTTCAATTCTTTCTTCTAATTCAATGTCTCCTGGATATTTGATCTGGTTTTTGCTGGGTATTGTATTGACGTAGTCGGTGTTTAAGTAATTTTCTGTTTTTTTTAAGTTCGTTTCTTTTTCGAGATATCTGTTCATAAGCTGGGAAATATCTTCGATTCCCTTTTTCCCATAGATTTGGTTAATTTCTTCAAGCGATTCAACCCATTCGCTGATTAATTCATCATCTAAAATATTCATAACTATTAGGTTAACAAAAAATTGATTTTTTATATTGCGTTTTATAGCTAAAATTAAGTATAATTTAATTTTAAATTTTAAAAAATATATAATTTTTAGTATTTAATGCTTAAATTAGATAAGATAGATTACAACATATTGCGTATCATTCAAGCTGAAGGGCGAATATCAAATTTAAACCTCGCTGACAAAATTAGATTGTCACCCTCTCCTTGCTTAAGGAGAGTTAAGGAACTTGAAAAAGAGGGCGTTATAAAAAAATACGTGGGACTGGTCGAGCCAAAAGCTGTGGGTTTCCTTATTAATGCTTTCGTCAATGTTTCTCTACAGAGCCAGAAAGAAAGATTTCTTAATATCTTTGAACAAAAGATTTCACTGTATGAAGAAGTTAGTGAATGCTATCTAATGACAGGCAGTTCAGATTATCTGTTGCGTGTTGTAACTCGAGACCTAGAAGAATACGAACGGTTTGTTATCGATAAGTTGACAAAAATTGAAGGAATCGCGAACATTCAAACAAGTTTTGCCCTGAAGCCACTGGTTCAAAGGACAGAAATTCCTATTTGATTAGTTACTTTTATTTTTCCAGTTTCCAATAATGCGGGGTTTGCCATTTTACATTGCGGTTTCGCTCGAGGCCTAAATCAGACATTGTGTGTCTTATCAAAGAAATGTGCTCTCTGCCAAATAAACCGATTTTCTTTTCATTTAAACTAAAAACTAAATGAGGGCACCCAACGTGGCCTGAGTTGTGTGCCTCTTCGTTGAATTTTTTTAAGTCCTCAATACCGTGTTTTTGCGTATAGTTTGCGAATTTATCCAGGTCAACTTCAGGAACACCGATTTTTTTTAGTATTTTGACGATATTGGAAAGATTGTCCATATCAAATTCCTGCCAACCATTAGGCCAACCAGATGCATATATCTCTGCTAAATAATCCATTCCTAAGCTGTATTTGTTTGCCCAAATAAGTGCCATATTTGCTAACTCAGCACTCAGTAGGATTTTTGGAGCTTTTATTTTTAAACCCATAGCCTCGGAGTAAATACGGCCTACTTTGTAGTACATTTTTGCCCGTCTAGTTTGCGCTTCATTTGGAGGAAGTCTTTCGGGATTTTTTCGGTCATGTGTTGTCGTGAGCCCCATGTCAACGTAACTCAGATTGTATGGTTTGAATCTAACATTACAATGGTAATCTTCTATCATTTGTGATGCTTGTGGCAGAATCAAATAAGATAAAGGGCTCTTTATATCAACAAATATATCGATCTCGTACATTTTAAAATCCCGTTCGTGCTAAAAAAAAGGGCTCCGATAGGAGCCCTTTAAAATCACAAGCAAATTTTAACGACCTTCTGTCAGGTAGTTAACGTCATGACTACGACGAACTTGCTTGATAGTTACGTCTGGGTAACTATTTCCCCGACATGGTACTAATGTTCCTCTTCCGTTTTGCTTATCAACAACGTTGATGCTTTGGAAGTTTTGTACTCTAGTACCCATAGGTGTTTCGTCCCCTTTGAATCCTTTACGATTGGCCTTATCCCTATACTGATCATCTTCTGTCCAGCTTTTTTGGATTTGCCATACTTTCCAAAGTTCACCCGCTTGGTCAAAGGAGTTTGCATAATATGCTTCACCAGATTGACGGTCAGTATAGATGAATTTGTTGCTGTATGGATGGTTTCGACCAGTTCCGACTCCAGGATACATTTTAACCACGTCCATTAGTCTTAACGCATGGTCATCATATGGTGCCCAACCGTTAGGTCCGTAGTAAATGGTTTCTGGGTACCGAGATCTTGCTACAGCAAGAATCTTAGCTGTACCTCTATACTCCCACTTATGCTCTAATGGACGTCCATTGAAGCCGTAAAAATCTTCTAGAGTATGGTCAGTTCCGAGAAGAGAATCAGATTTTACTTCAACAGAAATACGTCTAACACGTCTAAGACTTGGTATATAAGCCCAAGAATCATCAGCTTTTCTTGCATCATCATATCTTAAAATCAGGAAGGCTGTTCCTGCAATATCGAATGGTGATGTAAACCCAGTGTACTCTCTGAAGTGTGTGTTTTTCGCAAATCCTTGTCCGTTATTCATCGCAAAACCTTCCGATTCAGGAATGTCTGCTCTGTGAGCCATTATGACCCTTTGATATGGTCCGGCAAGAACCCGTTCGAAAGTTCCTTGACCTCTATAGAAGTCAGCGTATTTACCGCCACCTTCAGACATAACAGCATGATCATCATGCGAACCGCCTTCTCTTACCCATACCCAATGTACCTCGGCTATTTTAAGGCCAGTATATTGCCATCTGTGGGTCCAATTCCAAACCCATTTCCAACCGTCTTCTTCACTGCCAATTTCAAATGTTTCTGGATCAAATGGCCTGCCGGTTGCATAGTTCATGAGTGCGCCATCAGCATCGATTGAAGCTGTACCAAGATATTTGGTTGTAGCTTCTTGATAAGATGGAGCTGGTGACATATCCCCTGCGTCTTTAATTACCATTTCCATGCCTTCGAACAGAACTTCATCTTGTTGTTCTGCAGGTATGAATGGTCTAACTAAATCTGCTTTGTCGAAGGTAATAACATCACCATCAACGAATTGTGGTTGTGCGCCCTGGTTTGAATCAAGCCATGCTTGATGGTCGTCTGCGCTAAACGCAAAAGCGTTTAACGAGAAACAAGCCAAAGAAGCTACAAGCCACAAGTTGGTTAAAGATTTCTTCATTTAGATATCCCCTAGTTCCTACTTGTTACAATTAAATCAACCTTAAATAAAGGTTCATTCATGAATTCCAAATCATAAATTGACCGAGGTGAAATTTTTGTGAATGTGGTTTAAAAAATCATTCTATAAATGTAGTTTTAGATTTAGGGCTATAATTTAATTTAGTTCTAGTTAGGTAACCTATTGATAAGATGGCAGTTATTAAAATCTAGATCTCGTTAGCGGTTGCTGTCACTATGTCTTTAGAAATTTTTGGAGGGATTGCGAATGTCGTTTGAAGAGAAAGTTGTTCCCTTAGAGGGTATTACAATACTTGATATGAGCGCCGTATTATCGGGCCCTGCATCAACTATGCTGCTAGCGGACCAAGGAGCTCGCGTGATTAAGGTTGAGTCGCCTGAAGGTGATATTACTCGTAAAATGGGTGTTAGAAAAGGTAGCTTATCTACAGCGTTCATAAATATAAACAGAGGAAAACAATCCTTATCAATTGATTTAAAAACTCTAGAAGGGCGTCAAATTATTGAAGGGTTGGTCGAAAATAGTGATGTTTTTGTACAGAATTTCAGACCAGGAGTGATAGAACGTCTTGGTTTAGATGAAAAATCTATTCGTAAGCTAAATCACCAAGTCGTTTATGTATCGATTAGCGGTTTTGGTAACACTGGCCCGCTCATAAACAGCAGAGTATACGATCCCGTTATACAGGCGATTTCTGGGTTAGCCGACATTCAGGCTGGTGGTTCGTCGAGGCCGAAAATGGTCAGGACTGTTATTCCTGATAAAGTGACTGCTTTGAAAGCGGCTCAGGCTATTACCGCGGGCTTACTTTATCGTTCAAGAGTTACAAAAGGCTGTCATATTAAATTGTCCATGCTTGATGCTATGGTTGCTTTTTTGTGGCCGGAGGGAATGATGAACTATACTTTAATAGAGGATAGAGCTTCTGGAAGTCCTGAAGGCCAAATCGCTCAAGATTTAGTGTTTAGAACATTAGATGGTTTTATTACAGTCGGCGCGATGTCAGATCAAGAATGGGCTAGTTTGTGCGAGGTTTTACAAAAACCTGAGTGGGTATCGGATAGGAGGTTTAAGACTACTGCAGCACGACTGAAAAACGCAAAAACCAGATTGCAGATGACATCAGAAATTCTAAAAATGAAAGAGAGTTCTTATTGGATTTCTCGCTTCAGCGAGAAAGAAGTACCTTGTGCGCCAATTTTATCAAGACGTGAGATGTTAAACTATGAACAAGTTCTTCAAAGTAAAATTTACACGGAATTAGACCATCCTAATTTTGGGCGAATAAGACAGACGAGAGCCGCAGCCGTTTTTGATGACGGCTCACCAATGAGACAATGTCACGCTCCGACGCTTGGCCAACATAATGAAAAAATAATTGAGGAACTTGGGTACGAAAAAAACTATATCGATAGTTTGTATGACAAAAATATTTTGTTTAGATCGGTCTGATTCATTACACTTAAGCGACGTTTAAACTATTATTTAATTTTTAAATGGTAGTTTTTAGCTTTTAGGCCAATTAAAGGTAAAAGGAGAATTATGACTAAAACCTTGAATGCGGAATGTTTTTGCGGCGAAGTAAGGTTGAAGATTAATGGGGTACCAGAAGCGATGGGATATTGTCATTGCGATTCTTGCAGACATTGGTCTGCGGGTCCTGTCAATGCTTTTAGCCTATGGGCACCAGCAAATATCGAAATTATACAAGGTCAACACAATCTACAAACTTACACTAAGACTGAAAATAGCTTAAGAAAGTGGTGCGGTACATGCGGCGGACATGTTATGACAGATCATCCAAAGATGAACTTAACCGACGTTTATTCGGCTGTTATCCATCGATTAGAATTTAACCCTAGCGTCCATGTGTTTTATTCGGAAAAGCGAATTAGCATGCCTGATGGGCTTCCTAAGTTCAGTGATATGCCAAAAGAAATGGGTGGATCTGGTAAGCTTTTACCTGAATAGTAATGTTATTAAGATAATATCTTCCATATCAATTAACTGAGGAGATGTAGTTATGGCAATCGGAATTTTAAAGGAAACTAAAGTCAAAGAATACCGTGTGGCTCTAGATGATTCTCAGGTAGCTCGATTAGTTTCTGCTGGTGTACAAGTGTTTGTAGAGAGTGATGCAGGTTTGGGTGTTGGAATTACCGATGACAATTATATTGACGCGGGTGCAACGGTAATCGGAGATCCTGAGGAACTTATCAGTGTCTCTAAGGTTGTCATTAAGGTAAAAGAACCGAATATAAAAGAATGTAAACTTTTACAACCCCACCAGATATTATTTTGTTATTTACATTTGGCGGCATTCCCGGAACAGACTCGCTTGCTTTGTGAATCCGGGGTTACTGCTGTTGGTTTTGAGACTGTGAGCACTTCTGATGGGCAGTTGCCACTCTTAAAGCCTATGAGTCAAATTGCGGGTAGGTTGGCTGTACAGAATGCAGTCCATTTTCTTCAAAAGCATGAAGGTGGAAGGGGTGTACTGATGTCTGGAGTTGGTGGAGTCGAGAGAGGAAGAATTTTAATCATTGGTGGAGGGACAGCGGGAGAAAATGCCGCTTCTATCGGTGTGGGACTGGGAGCTGAAGTAACAATTTTTGATAGGTCGCTGGAAAGGTTAGATTATTTGGCTGATAAATTTGGTTCTAATTTAAATTATGTCTACCCCACAACTAAAGCCTATGATGAGCACCTTTCTAATGCTGACATAGTTATTGGCTCTGTGTTGATTCCAGGAGCAAGTGCCCCAAAATTAGTCTCAAGAAATATGGTAGGCAATATGAAAGTAGGCGCTGTTGTTGCGGATATCGCGATAGACCAGGGTGGTTGTATAGAAACTTCTCGACCTACTTCCCATGATGAACCGACCTATATTGTTGATAACGTAATCCACTATTGTGTGGCTAATATTCCTAGTGCGGTACCTCTTACCTCAACTAAAGCATTAAGTAACTCGATCTCACCTTACGTTCAGATTTTGGCTGAAATAGCTAACCCAATTGACTTAGTTACAAAAAACCATCCATTGAAAAGCGGTGTTAATATTTATAATGGTGAGGTCCGTCTAGATAATCTACAGTAAGTTTGCTGTTACAGTTTATCAAAAACTTAGCAAAACTTGTTTTGGACAATATATGAAAAAAAAAGAAGAAGAAATTTTAATAATTGGTGGTTCGATGGCTGGCTTATTAGCTGGGATGAGTCTGAAAAATAGAGGTTATGAGGTAAAAATTTTTGAGCGTAGCACATCTTCACTGGAAAATAGAGGCGCAGGAATAGCCACACATGACGAGCTTTACGAAGCTTTAGAGTTCGCAGGCTTGTCTTCAAAAGCGAGTATGGGAGTGGTTTCAGACCAAAGGTTGTTTTTCTCGAAGAATGGAGATGTGACCCACAGAGTGGCAATGCCTCAGACGATGACGTCGTGGGGTCTAATCTATCGGTTTTTAAAGTTAAAATTAAGTCCCGGAGAATATTATCCAGATCACTGTCTTAACAATATTTTATATTCTCCTGACGGTAAAATTATTGCAAAATTTACCAATGGTAAAACTGTCCAAGGTGACTTCTTGGTAGGAGCTGATGGTAGTTTATCTAGGGTCAGGCAAATCCTGCTTCCACATATTAAACCAGAGCATTCGGGTTATATAGCATGGCGAGGTTTGGTAAACGAATCAGATATTCCGTCCTCTGCGCTTCATAAGTTGGCTAATAAGTTTAGTTTTGCTTTGACTGAGGGCGGGCATTGGCTGGGATATTTGGTTGCGGGTCCGAACGATGATTTAGCGGAAGGAAAAAGATGGTATAACTGGGTTTGGTACCAATGGGAGGACACTCATTCGTTAGAAAAGATTCTCACCGATAAATCAGGTAAATATTATCCTTCTGGAATACCTCCAAATTTAATAACCGAGAAAAGTAAAAATTATATGCGAAAGAAAGCTGCTCAATTACCAAGTATTATTCGAGAGCTTGTTACAAAGACAAAAGTTCCTTTTTTACAGGGTATTCAAGACTTATGCGTGAATAGATTGTCCTTTGACAAGGTCGTTTTGATAGGGGATGCCGCTTGTACTGCGAGGCCTCATGTTGGTCTAGGAGTCTCGAAGGCTGCTTCGGACGCCATGACATTGACAAAAGCGTTGTTATCCCCTGACCGAGAAGAGGCTTTGGAGCGTTGGCAGCAATCTAGGTTGGAGTTCGCAAAAGCTGTATTTCAGTGGTCGCGAGATTTGGGAAGTTACATAGGAAGTCAGAAAAAAGATAAACCCACCGGTTTTAAAGCTGATTATTACGATGATCCGAATACACTCATAATTCAAAATGCCTCAAACCAGCCCAGTCATTATATTAAATACTATCTGGCACGATAAGGGGTTGGCTGAAGGGCAGCTTTGATTTAAGCTTAATGAAAATTAAAAAAATTAGGAATTAGGAAGGGAAAAATATGAAGGAAGAAGAATTGAAATTAGACGCTTTAGTTATTGGGGCTGGAGTAGCAGGTTTGTATCAATTATATCTATTAAGAAAACAAGGCTTGAACGTCAAAGTCATTGATGCGGGCTCAGGGGTAGGCGGCACTTGGTATTGGAATCGTTATCCTGGAGCAAGATTCGATTCTGCCTGTTACATTTATCAATATTTATTTGACGAAGAGTTGTATAAAGGTTGGAGTTGGTCTGAAAAATTTCCTGGACAACCAGAAATTGAGAGATGGATGAACTATGTTGCTGATAAATTAGAATTAAAAAAGGATATTCAATTTAGTACCGTTGTGAAATCAGCTACATGGGATCAACAGCGTTCGTCTTGGCAGGTATCAACGGATTCTGGTCAAAAAATAGAATGTCAGTATCTCATTTCTTGCACTGGAATGTTATCGGCTCCGTTAGAGAATGTATTCCCCGGCCAGGATAAATTCGACGGAGATATTTTTCATACCGCACGTTGGCCAAAAGAATCAATTGATTTTTCTAATCGTAGGGTTGGTATAGTAGGGAATGGAGCTACGGGAATTCAGGTTATTCAAACAATTGCTCCTGACTGTAAAGAGTTGAAAGTTTTCGTTCGCACACCGCAGTACGTCAATGCAATGAATAATCCTAAATATTCAGACAAAGACGTTGAAGAATACAAAGATAAATTTCATTGGTTTCAAGAGAACTTACCAAAAACTTTTTCGGGATTCGAATTTGAATGGCAAGATGGCTCTTGGGCTGATAGCACACCTGAAAAAAGAAGAGAGGTACTCGAAAGAATTTGGGAAAATGGTTCATTAGAACTATGGCTTTCCTCTTATAAAGAGATGTTTTTCGAGCAGGAAGTGAATGATGAAATATCAAATTTCGTGCGAGAAAAGATGGAACAAAGACTCAAAGATCCACAACTATGTGAAATCCTTATTCCGAAAGATTACGGTTTCGGTACCCATAGGGTTCCACTCGAGAATGGTTATCTGGAGAAGTTTCATCTCCCTCACGTAAACCTAATTAGTGTTAAAGATAATCCAATCGCAGAGATAACATCGAGCGGAATTCGCCTAAGTAATGGGCAATCTTTTGAACTCGACACAATTATACTAGCTACTGGTTTTGATGCTGGTTCTGGAGCGCTGACAAGGATTGATATAAAAGGCAAGAGCGATCAGTTGCTTAAAGACGAGTGGAATCGGGAAATTAAAACAATGATGGGTCTTCAAATAAGCGGTTATCCAAACTTGTTCACAACTGGTGCTCCGCTCGCGCCCTCGGCAGCGCTCTGTAATATGACGACTTGTTTACAACAACAAGCAGAATGGATAAGCGATTGCATAAGCTACGTTAATGGGCAGGGGAAAAAAGTTATTGAAGCCAGCGAGTCAGCTCAAGAGGCTTGGGTGTCCCATCATGACGAAGTCGCTGAACAGACACTGGTAACGAAAACAAGCTCTTGGTATATGGGTTCTAATGTAGACGGAAAACCGAGAAGGTTACTATCTTATATTGGCGGGGTGGGCAATTATCGAGAGAAATGTCTTGACGTTGCGAAAGCCGAATATACAGGTTTTAATATTACCTAATCTGATTTAGTTGCGGTTTGATAGGATGTTAAACTTCATTGTTTTGGGGAGAATATAATGACATGCATATTAGGGATAGACGTTGGAGGTACATTTACCGACTTCGTCTATCATGATCCCTCTGAAGACAAGTTGATAGTTTGGAAAACCCTTTCAACACCATCAGATCCGGGAAAAGGAATTCTGGACGGCCTACAAAATCAACAGGTTGGCGGAGTAGATTACCTTCGTTTTGGAACAACTATTGCCACAAACGCGATACTTGAACGAAACGGTGCTACTGTGGCTTTTGTAACGACTTTGGGCTTTAAGGACGTTCCATTTATTCAAAGGGGAAAACGACAGAGTCATTACGATATAAATTGGATTAAGTCCAAGCCCTTAGTAAAAAGAAGACATTGTTTTGAAATCGACGAACGTATTACGCCTCGTGAAGGGGTCTACAAAGCGCTTGATGAAAATCAAGTCAGAAAAGTTGCTAGAGCGATAGGTAATGATCAAGAAATAGAAGCAATAGCAATTTGTTTACTTTGTTCTTATGTCATACCTGATCATGAGATTCGGGTAAAAGAAATTTTTAGAGAAGAAATTCCTGATAAGCCCATTTCTATATCTTATGACTTACTTCCGAAGTGGAAAGAACATGAACGATCTTCAACAACAATAGCTGATGCTTATTTGAAACCTCTGGTTTCAGAAAATTTGAAGAGACTTGGTCACAAATTGTCCGAAGCAAAAGATATAAAAAGAGTGTCTGTAATTAAGTCAAATGGAGGAGAGGTATCTCTAGAAGCAGCTAAAAATTGTCCAATTCATCTAAGTTTGTCTGGCCCTACCGGGGGAGTCATTGGTGCTCGACAACTTTCAAACCTCATTAACATTGATCATATGGTTACGCTTGATATGGGCGGAACATCAACAGATGTTTCGACTGTAGTAGGCAGGACAGAAAGTTTTACAACGAGTTATGAAATAGAGTTTGGCATACCAATTCAAATCCCAATGATTGATATAAGAACTATGGGTGCAGGTGGAGGCTCAATAGCGTGGATAGATAAGGGTGGAATGTTGCAAGTCGGTCCACAAAGTGCCGGCGCGGCTCCCGGCCCAGCCTGTTACGATAGAGGAGGAGAGTTGCCCACAGTGACAGATGCAAATGTGGTTTTAGGTAGAATTAACCCTCAATTCTTTTTGGGTGGAAATATGAAGTTAAGCGTGGAGAAAGCAAAGCAAGCAGTAAAATCAATAGCTGAACAGTTGGGAGAAACTTTAGAAAATACTGCGAATGGTATCGTGAAGATAGCTAATAATAATATGGTTGGTGCAACTCGGTTGGTATTGACTGAAAAAGGACTAGACCCAAGAGATTTTACTATGCTTGCATTTGGTGGAGCCGGCCCCGTGCATATTTCTGACTTGATGCAACTTGCAGGGACACCGAGTGGTATTGTGCCTAATCATCCCGGTCAATTCTCCGCTTTTGGATTCACGATGACAGATGCAAGAGTTGATTTAGAACGGACTGCGCCAATGACGTCCAGGTTTTTTAATTTTGACTATGCTAATAGAGTCTTAAGTGATTTGGTCGCAGAATGCAGCGAGGCATTGGTAGAGCAGGGATACACAGAGAAGATAGAAGTATTGAAAACCCTAGAAATGCGTTATTTTGGTCAAAATCACGAATTAGAGATTTCATTCTACGATAATGAATTCTCAGAAAATGCAATATCTTCTGTTTGGGATTCTTTTCATGAAGCGCATAAGAAGCGTTATAATTTCGACATCCCTAACGAGACGATAGAACTAATAAGTATAAAAGTTACCGCTTTAGCTCTCACTCCAAAGCCCCAAATACCAATCATAGCGTACTCTGATAAACTTCCATCTCCTTACGAAAAACGTCAAGTTTTTTTCGATAGTGGGATAGCAAGTGCCTCGGTTTACAGAAGAGAAGAGCTTCCAGTCGGTAAAATTTTTACAGGACCAGCGCTTATAGAAGAAGATGCATCTGTTACAGTTGTTAGTCCTGACATGCCAGTCCTTATTGACAAATACGGAAATATTGTCTTAGGTAAGTTAGCCGCGGAGTATAAAAACAAATTATGAGATTTTCAGAAAACAAATATTACATAGAGAAATATATAAAATGCGATAACTGTGGAATGCTTATCTATGGCGATGGTCTGAAATCTAAAGAATTTTCTAAATTGTTGTTTTGTAGCGATTGGTGTATAGATTGGTATAAATCTAAGTCAAAAGGTAATGAAGATCCGCGTATACCGTTGCCTAAAAGTGGAATTCACGAAATCAACTAGGAGGCTAGCAAATGGACATGATAAATATGAATATTATCGAGTCAGCTATGATAGCGATCGCTAAAGAAATGGGAATTAATGTACAAAAAACAGCGTACTCCACAATCTTTAGTGAAGCTGAAGATTTCACATGCGCATTGGCAAATCGTGCGGGTGAATTAATTGCCGTGGCCGACTTTTGTCCCTCTCAAATTGGAGGCGTTCCGCTGTTGGTTCGATCCATGTTGAAGGAAATTCCCCTCTCAGAAATTGATGAAGGCGATGTGATTGTGCACAATGATCCATACAGAGGTGGGTTGCACACACCAGAACATACAGTATTCAAACCGATCTTTATCGACGGTGAAATCGCGGCATTTTCTGTATGTGTTGGTCACTTTGTAGAGGTTGGGGGGATGGCTCCAGGGGGGTTTCCGGGTGAAGCCACTGAAATTTTTCATGAAGGTTTGAGGGTCCCACCTGTGAAAATTATAAAAAAAGGAGTAGATGTTCCAGAGGTCTGGAAAATGATGTTGGCTAATGTTAGAACCCCTAGAGGAAACTATGGTGATATGAGGGCTCTGATTAGCGGAGTGGATCTAGGGGAAAAAAGACTTCAAGAATTAGTTAAAAAATACGGTAAAGATAAATTTAATACAATACTTAAAGATCTTCTAGATTATTCTGAAAGGCGGATGAGAGCGGAAATCTCAGAATTTCCCGACGGTGTTTATCGATTTATTGATAGAGTCGAAGACGACGGTATAGAAGACAAAGAATATGAAGTGCACGTTGCCGTGCATGTCCAAGGAGATGAGGTGGTTATCGATTACACTGGCTCGTCAAGACAGGCAAAGGGTCCAATTAATGCCACTTTAGGAGTTGCTTGGTCAGCTGCGTTTAATGCCATGTTACATTTAACAGATCAAAGCATCCCAAAAAATTCTGGTTGTTTCAGACCAATTAGAGTGATCGCACCAGCTGGAACCGTAATGAATGTTAATTATCCGGGTTCTGAGGTTGGAGGAAACACAGAAACTCATCCTTTGATAGTAGCGGCTATATTTGGCGCGATGGTGGAGTGCGTGCCCGATAGGGTTATGGCTTCTGAAGGAACCACTCATGGATGTTTTGTTTTCGGTGGTCATGATGACTACACTGATGAGCCTTTTGGGGGATTTGATTTCAGCTATGTAGGTTATGGAGGCCGTGCATTTGCTGACGGCAATGATGCAACAGATTCGATTAATGGAAACTGCGCAAACACTCCAATGGAAGTATTTGAAACAAGGTTTCCTTGGATAGTCGAGGAATATGCGCTAAGGCCAAACTCAGGAGGGGCTGGAAAATTTAGAGGTGGTTTAAGCAATGTGAAACAAATGTTATGTACAGGAGGGATGTTAGTCAGCCAGATGACCAATAAGCATAAATTAGGCGCATGGGGCCTAGTTGGCGGAGAGGAAGGTAAAACCGGCGCAACGTTATTTAAAAAATCAGGTAGCGATAGCTGGGAGACGGCGGTAGAGGCTTATGGTAAAGTCAGCCCAAGTAAGTATTCGAATATTCCAATGCAACCAGGAGACCGAGTTCGAGTTTCAGCACCTGGTGGAGGCGGATACGGTCAAGCGTCTGAAAGAGAAAAAAGTGATGTTCTTATGGACGTAAAGGAAGGTTATATAAGTAAAGCTGATGCAATAAAATCATACCCAGTCAACGGCAGTGATTTGTAGGTAAAACTTATGAGCAAGCTAACGAAAAGTCTTCATTGGTCAACTGTGATAGGTGAGAAAATATTGCTCGCTATTATAGGTTTCTTAACTATAGTTGCAGCTGGTCTTGATATTCTCGAAATGTACGACGCTAGAAAAATAGAACTGGCCGACCTATTTTTATTATTCATTTATGCCGAAATAATAGGGATGGTTGGTGCATTCTATGCCAGTAGTCGTATTCCAGTTACATTACCAATAATAATTGCCATGACCGCGTTATGTAGATTAATTGTGCTCCATAGTAAAGAAATGGACCCGATGATGTTGTTTGCTGAAGCAGGTGCAATTGCTATACTGGCCGCCGCCGCTTATGTGATGAGCCTTAAAGATAAAATTAGTTTAGAGAAAAGTGAACTAAGAGAACGGGTTTCGAAACAATAAGACCGTTAAAATTTTGCCACGATTCTGGAAAAGTTTCGCCGAGGAAGACCAGAAAATGTTGAGGAAATAATAGAACCTGCCGTGATTACTAAAAAATCCTCAAATAATAAATGGCAATTTTGGATTGATAGGGGAGGTACATTCACAGACGTTATAGGCGTTTCCCCCGATGACGTTATCCACGTAAAAAAAATCCTCACTGCTCATAAAAATGAATCCTTCAAGATAATCCTTGAGCATATTTATTCAATTATTCGGTCGACTGATGCTGATGGGCATGTTGATGAAAGTATAGGTGAGATTAAACTTGGTACAACCCTGGGAACTAATGCTTTATTAGAAAAAAAAGGCGCTAAAACTGTTTTGGTGGTCACAAAAGGTTATAAAGATCTGCTGTCGATAGGACATCAGAACAGAGAATTGCTGTTCTCATTTAACATAAGGAAAGAAAGTACGTTTTGGGAAAGTGCCGTAGAGGTTGGAGGTAGGATAAGTGCTAGTGGCAAAATTCTTGATAGACTAGATGAAAATGATGTAGTAAACGTGCTTAAGACCCGCAAAATAAATTCTTTCGACGCTGTCGCGGTCGCTTTGATTAATAGCCATATAAATCCAGCGCATGAAAATCTTGTTGCTAAGAAATTACAAGATTTGGGTATAGATAATCTCGCTATCTCACATCAAAGCAGCTCAATGTTAGGGTATGTTGATCGTGCAAACACCGCTGTCGTTGACGCTTATTTAAAACCACTACTAGAAAAATATGTAGCGGGCATAAAAAAAGAGATAGGTAAAGTAAATTTTCTAATCATGCAATCTCATGGTGGACTGGCCGAAGCGGAGAATTTTCAGGGCAGGAATTCCATTTTATCAGGACCTGCCGGCGGAGTGATAGGAGCAGTTAAAACCGCAAGAAATAGAGGTTTTGATAAAATTATCTGTTTTGATATGGGGGGCACCTCGACCGATGTGGCTCATTATCATGATAACTACGAGTACAGAAGTCAAAGTAAAATTGAAAGCATCACAATTAACAGTAATTCAATGGACATCCATACGGTGGCCGCAGGAGGAGGTTCTATCGTTGATTTTGACGGCATTAGGTACAAAGTGGGCCCGGAATCAGGGGGCTCATATCCTGGTCCTGCCTGTTACGGGAATGGCGGCCCGGTTACAGTCACAGACTGTAACGTTCTGATTGGTATAATCAGACCAGAATATTTTCCAACTCTGTTCGGTAAAAATAAAAATTCGCCCATAGACAGAGATTTAGTTGTTTCAATATTTGAAAAAATAAAGGATGATTCAAAAAATAAGCTAAAGGAAGATATGACTATTTACCAAATCGCAGAGGGTTTTTTAGAATTAGCTGTAAAAAAAATGGCCAATGCAATAAAAAAAATATCAATTGATAAAGGTCATGATATAAAAAACTATGTTTTAAATTGCTATGGAGGTGCAGCTGCGCAACACTGCTGTGCAGTTGCAGATTCTCTAAGCATTAAAGAAATTTTCATTTCAAATAATGCCAGCGTCTTATCTGCTCTTGGGATCGGTCTCTCAGATAGACAAATAATTATTGAAAAATCAATAAACAAAATTCTTTGCGACTCAATTGTTAAAGAATTGCCAATTTTTGCTGAACGAATAATTAAAGATTCGAAATTAAATTTTAAAAGACAAGAATTAGTAACAAGTGAAATTTTTCTTAAATTAAAGTTTGAGGACACCTCGGATACTTTTTTAATTCCTTTGAGCGATAGTAACAGTATGAGAGATCAATTTATGCAGTCTTTTAAAAAAAGCTATGGTTTTCTAGGGCAAAATAAAAACCTTTTTGTTGAGTCAATTTTGGTTAAGACAATAGAAGCATCAAAAATTAATCTTAATGCCTTAAGTTCCAATTCTTCAGAACATGTAAATACAAATAAAACTGCACTAGAAAAAAAGGTTTTTGAGGATGGTCAATGGAAAGATATACCTTTCTATCAGCTCGAGGAGCTCTCAAGCCAAAAATCAATAATTGGTCCCGCAGTCATAATATCACCAAACAATACGGTATTAATAAAGACAGGTTGGACGTGTGATTGCTACGATAATCATGATTTATTATTGAGAAAATTAAATCCTTCAGAGAAAAACAATCTTTTAATTAAATCACAGAATACAAAAATTGCCATGGAGGTAGCAATCTTTGGAAATCAAATAGTCTCTGTTGCGGAACAGATGGGAAGTGCTCTTAAAAAGACTGCTACTTCTATCAACATAAAAGAGCGTTTGGACTATTCTTGTGCGATCTTCGATAGTGAAGGGTCATTATTGGCAAGTGCGCCACATATTCCTGTACATCTGGGCTCTATGAGCGATTGCGTAAAAACGTTAATTGAGAAGATGTCGGGCTCTTTAAAATCAGGTCAAACATATGTTACAAATGATCCGTTTAGAGGGGGAACACACTTACCAGATATTACATGTATTAGTCCAGTTTTTGCTTCTGAAAACCATAGAGCCCCCGTTTTTTTTGTGGCTTCTCGTGGTCATCACGCTGATATTGGAGGGATAACTCCAGGCTCTATGCCAGCTGAAAGCTTAAATATTCAACAAGAGGGAATACTCTTTAAGCTGATGATGGCAGTAAAAGATAATGTTTTTAGAGAAAAAGAAATTACCCGTATTCTTTTAGATAGTAATTATCCGGCTAGGAATATTGCCCATAATATTGCTGACCTAAAGGCGCAAATTGCGGCAAACCAGACAGGGATAAATGAGCTTCAAACTAAATTAATCGAGTTTGGTGAGGCTTCAGTTACTGACCTGTCGAAACGTCTTTTAAATCAAGGCGAGCAGTTTGTGAGAAAGATTATACCTGACTTAAATTCAGGTACCTTTGAAGCTTGCCTTGATGAGGGGCAGAAGATTTCTGTCGATGTGCGCGTGAATAAAAATCAAAAAGAAATAACATTTGATTTCGAAAATACAAATGGGCAGCTTAAAACTAATTTTAACGCGCCTAAATCGATTACTAAGGCGTGTATTATTTACGTTTTACGTTCGCTTATTTGTGATAAAGAAATACCATTAAATGATGGGTGTTTGATTCCAGTCAAATTAAAGATACCTAAAAAAAGTCTATTAGATCCAAGCTATCCCGCTGCAGTTGTCGCTGGTAATGTTGAAATTAGCCAAAAAATTGTCGATGTTATTTTAGCCGCTCTTGGAATCCAAGCATTTTCCCAGGGAACGATGAATAATTTATCTTTTGGAAACTCCCGTTTTCAATATTACGAAACAATTTCCGGCGGTTCGGGAGCGGGAAAAAATTACGATGGCTCTAGCGCAAGACAAACACATATGACTAATTCACGAATTACAGATCCTGAGGTGATGGAACATCATTTCCCCGTTTTACTGGAGGAATTTTCAATAAGACAAAATAGCGGAGGAAAAGGTCAATATAATGGAGGAGACGGGGTGTGTAGAAAAATTAAATTTTTTGAGTCAGTTTCTTTATCGATATTATCGAGTAGTAGGGTATTTCGACCTACCGGATTAGATGGCGGATTGCAAGGATTAGCGGGTAGGAACTTTCATATTGATGAGGCTGGGTGTCATCATGAGTTGCCAGGATGTGCTCAAATAGAAATTAAGCCCGGTGAATCTATTTTAATTCACACGCCAGGTGGTGGAGGTTTTGGTGAGCCGTCTTTTGATTGAGCTAATATCATCTCCTCGAAATGTTGCATAGTTAAAGTATCAAGCACATTAGAGTGCTCATCAAGAAATTCAACAAACCGATCATTTTTAGACTTATAGTTTACGTAAATCAAACTATTTTTTGTGAACTCTTCGTCGTGAGTATCATTGCTAGCTTGAAAGCAATAATCTCCTTGTTCAAAAGTCTCTTTTATGCTGTGGTTGATTATTTTTCCTGAGATAACATAAATTCTTGTCTCACAAGTGTGACGATGGGGGCCTGATCTATAACCTGCTTTTATTTTAAAAAGTAATTCCACAGTTTTGTCGGACCGGTTCAGTGATAAGACTTTTGCCTTGATTTTTTCTTCGCTGTCTATAGCTAACCAGGGAATCTGGCTCGTTTTCCTGTTATTAAATTGTGTATTCATATAGCGTTTAACTAACAATTAAGTTTATTTATCGTATCATACTCTGGATAATAACTAATTTGATTTTTAAAAAAGGAAGGTTTTTTGGTTTCTCTTTGGCGAATGTGTTTGAAAACGCGACGTCTTTAGGGTGGTTGATTACAACCTATAGATAAAAATTTTAAAAATATTTGGCATTTTCGTGCTCTCTCGGTGAAAATAAAGAATCGTGTAGGGATATTTGCGTGGATTTAATTACAGATCAACAGAATGGAGTGAAAAATGGGAGATTTGAGACACAATAGTTTTAAAACTATGATGAATGATGTTGTCGATTTTGGTAGCTGCTGTGAATGTGGCAGTTGTGTGGCAGCTTGTCCTCATAACGTAATAGAAATGGTCGAGGGAAAGCCAAAACAAACAGCAAAAGCATCGGCTCCATCTGACTTTTGTGGCGTAAGTGAGGGTGCAGGTTGCGATGTTTGCGCGACAGTGTGCCCGAGACTATGGCCTAGGGAGACCCATTTGAGACAAGCAGTTTTTTCAAATGACAGGAAGGAATCATGGGAAGGCGTCTTTGGGGTTTTTCGTAATATCTTTGTAGCTAAATCGAAAGACCCTATAATATCAGAAAATGGACAGGATGGAGGCGTTGTCACAGCGCTGTTGGATTGGGCATATGAGACCGGTAACATAGATGGCGCGATAGTATCGGCGGTTGGTGAAGACGATCAACCATGCTTTCCTACGCCTAAGGTCGCGAAGGATAAAGAGTCAATTCGAAATAGCTCAGGTAGCTGGTATACCTATTGCCCGAATAATCTAGCGTTAGAGCAAGCCGCTGAAGAGGATCTCAAATCGTTGGGGTTCGTGGGAGTACCGTGTCAAATCACTCCTTTAAGGAAAATGGAAAAAATGGACCCTAGTTTTCTCGTCTCTGAAAAAAAGAAACCAAAAATTGTTGGAAGACAACGTGAATTCTTGAGAGGAATGAGTGATAGGGTAAATTTTAGTATAGGACTGTTTTGCACTGAAGTATTCCGGCCCGAACTCATGACGGAAAAAATTGAAAAAGAAATGGGAATCCCCCTTTCCGATGTTAAGCAATTCAACGTAAAAGGTGAGGTTCTCATTTATAAAAAAAACGGAGACGTTGCTACCATACCGCTTGCGGAGGCAATGGAACAATACCAAAGACCTGAATGTGCTCATTGTGGCGACTTTTCCGCAGAACTGGCTGATATAGCATGCGGTGGTGTTGGTACTGAGCGCGCAACGATTGTTGTCATTAGGACCGAAAAAGGCGAGAAGATTTGGAAACAGTTCGAAGCCTCGGGTCGAGTATCCGTTGAACCGATTGAAGAAAATAAAAGAGCTTGGAATATTCTCTACAGGTTGTCGAAACGTCAGAGAGCTAGGGTGCCCGAAGGTCCAGAGAGAGGTGGCGTCCAAAGCCATGAGGAATATGATCCATGGGGTGATAACGATTTGATTGAAAAAAAGCTTGCTGCCGGAAAGAAATCTGATGAGGAAAAAATGGCATGTTTAGATACCGCTTTTGCGGGAGAGCCTCGTCCGAGTCAATCAATTGAATTTATAGCTGGAAGCCCAATTCCAAATGACCAACCCCTTAGCGAAGACGGCAAGAAAAAAAGACCTTTGCCTTTACCAAAAGAATTAGGCGGTCATTCTCCATTATTTGATCAAGGTAAATGAATGAGTTGACACAATTTGACGAAAAACTGATAATTAACTGTTTATAATACTTTAATTAATTTCACTCGTATTACATGTAAATTAATTTAATCATATACATCAGGAGCAAAAAGATGTCATTAAAAGGGAGCAAAACAGAGGAAAACCTCAAAGCCGCATTTGCGGGTGAGTCGCAAGCAAATAGACGTTATCTCTACTTCGCACAAAAGGCAGATGTAGAGGGATACAATGATGTTTCGACTGTATTTAGGTCAACAGCGGAAGGCGAGACCGGTCATGCCCACGGCCACCTAGAATATTTAGAAGCAGTTGGAGATCCTGCTACAGGAGAACCAATAGGTACTACGGAGCAGAACTTAAAAGCTGCAATAGCCGGTGAAACCCACGAATATACCGATATGTATCCTGGTATGGCGAAGGCTGCTAAAGAAGAAGGTTTTGACGAAATCGCTGATTGGTTCGAGACTCTCGCAAAAGCTGAGCGTTCTCACGCCAACAGATTCCAAAAAGCCTTAGATTCTATATCTTAAAATAATCGAGCTTAGGGTAGGTTTTCTTTTAGAAGCCTACCCTTCTCTTCGCTTGTCTTATGTCATACAAATCTTTAAAAGAGGGTAGCCTAGATGCGCCCACAAGACACGCCATCGATTGGAAATCAGATGATTTTTATGATGAGGACAGGATCAATTCTGAGTTAGAGAGAGTATTCGATATTTGCCATACTTGCCGTCGATGTGTGAGTCTCTGTAATTCCTTTCCCTCGCTATTTGACTTAATAGACGAAAGCGAGACCATGGAAGTTGATGGTGTTTCAAAAGCAGACTACAAAAAAGTAGTTGATGAATGTTATCTTTGTGATATTTGTTATTTAACCAAATGCCCTTATGTCCCTCCGCACGAATGGAACGTAGACTTCCCTCATCTTATGTTAAGAGCGAAAGCAGCTAGTTTTAGAAAAGGTGAGACAAGCTTGCGAGACAAGATAATTACGTCTACTAAAGTAGTGGGAAACTTAGCAGGACTGCCGGTAGTCGCGCCAATCGTTAATGTTTTAAATAAAAATTCCGTAACAAGAAACGTTTTGGAGAAAACTTTAGGTATTCATAAAGAAGCTCCACTACCCAAATATCATTCAAATAAATTTTTAAAACAAAAAGGTTTAACGAAAAACCCAAATCTCGATAGAACTTCTCAAGATGAAAAAATAGCAGTTTTTGTAACGTGTTATGGGAACGTAAATTCTCCGCGTTTAGTTGAGGATATGGTGTCAGTTTTTGAACTCAGTGGCCTTAGCGTTTCAATAATTAATAGTAATGAATGTTGTGGAATGCCGAAATATGAGTTGGGGGATTTACCTTCGGTAGCAGAATTTGCCGAACGCAACCTAAAGAAAATGAAACCTTTCATTGAAGCCGATTATAAGATAACCGCGCCAATACCCAGTTGTGTATTGATGTACAGGAAAGAATTGCCCTTAATGTTCCCCGACGACGAGAATATTAAAAACCTATCAGAAGCAATGGTTGATCCTTTTGAGTTGCTAATGAACCTACATAAACAAGGAAAATTTAATACAAACTTTATTAACCAATTGGGAAACGTCGCTTACCATGCGCCTTGCCATCAGAGGGTGCAGAATATTGGCCCAAAAACCAAAGAAGTTTTGGAGTTGATCCCTGGTACGAAAGTTTCACTTATCGAACGATGTTCAGGGCATGATGGCACTTACGCTGTGAAAAAGGAAAGCTATCCTAGCGCTAAAAAAATATGTCGGCCAGTGGTTTCCGCAATCGATAAAAGTGAAACCGACCATTTTGTAAGTGATTGTCCTATGGCCTTTGATCTAATAGAACAAGGAACTCGTAAAAAGTCTGAATTCTCGTCAGCATTTGGCGTTTTAAGATATGCTTATGGAGTGCAAAATGAAAAATAATAAACTTGAAATTCAGGACCTGCAAAGTTTAGAAGATTATGCGAGTTGCCGGACTGAGTTTCGTAAAAACGTACTAGAACACAAAAAAGCAAGGCGGGTCGATCTAGGGGATCATATCTCATTGTATTTTGAAAGTGCTCTTACTATTCAATACCAAATACAGGAGATGTTGAGGATAGAAAAAATTTTTGAAAAAGATGCTATTCGAGAAGAATTCGATGCTTACATTCCGTTGATCCCTGATCAGTTTAATCTGAAAGCCACGATGATGATTGAGTATGTCGATGAAGAAATCCGGAAAACAGAGCTTGTAAAATTAAATGGGATCGAGTCAAGGATTTGGATGCAGTGCGGTCCTAACCACCCTATTTATGCTATCGCAGATGAGGATTTGGAACGTAGTGATGGTACAAAAACGTCAGCTGTTCACTTTCTAAGATTTAATGTTTCTAAAGAAGCTAGACGATCTATATTAGGGAGGGAACAAGTTTTGTTTGGTATTGACCATCCAAATTATCAAGTGCAACAAGTCACCGTGTCTAGTAGTACTATTACTTCACTTGGGGACGATCTCAGATAGTTTGTTTACTTAACTTTCTTAGATTGGTACTTCTTCAAACTATCTAAAGTTTGTGAGAGCATGGTAGGAAAATCCCTCAACTTGACTCCGAGACTGTCCCGCCTTGCGAAATCAAATGCCGTAGGCTTAGCTGATTTAGTGTCTAGGTATTTAGGCGTGATCATATCGGGTATTTGTCTTTCACACTCTTTGTAAATGTCCTCCCAATGCAAGCTTTCATAGACCCCAAAAAATCTTCCTTCGCAAGAATCGCATTCAAAAGCGTTTAAGAATAATTCCGCGAGGTCTTCGGTATGTATCATTGATATCGAGTCATCCGGACATATTGCATGTCTTGGTTCACCGCCGTTCAATAGTCTATCTAACCAAGCATAAGGATTATGTCTTAGATGACCGGGTATTAAGAGTTCCCCGTAGAGCCCCGTGGGTAGTAAGATACATAATCTGATATTATTTTCTTCGCAAAATTTTATTGCCCGTTTTTCCATTACGGTCTTAGCAGCGGATGTAAATTTCTTATTTTTTATTTGTGTTGACTCGTCAGACCAATGATCAATTTCATTCTTTTCTTCTATATGGATATTAGGGTTGGTACTCGCAGTTGATGAACAAATCAAAACGTTCCTGATTTTGTTTCGTTTTGCAGAATGTAAAATATTTAAGCATCCTTCGACTGTCGGAGCCAGTATTTTACTTCTTCCCTCTTCCTCGGAAAGTTGATTTGCTGGTATACCTTCAGTAGATTTATAAATGGGAATTAGACAGCAAATAAATAGCGCGTCAACGTCAGCTAGTGCCTCGTCAAATGTCTCGCTATTATTCATATTTGCACTGAAGAGAGTCAAATTTTGACTGTTAGGAAAATTTTTAATGTATTTTATCTTGTCTTCATCAGAGGCGTTCCTTGCAGTACCATTAACTAAATATCCTTTAGAAAGCGCTTTTTTCGCCAAGTTCGCTCCAACTAGTCCTGTCACTCCTACTATGCAAATTTTTTTCGTCATGTTTGCTTTTTTGATACTATAAAATCTATAGCTTACATAAATTAAATAATATCAACAATATAAAATTTTTTGCTTAAAATGTAGCCATAATTTTATTTAAATAAATCTTCACGCTGTTTATAGGGGCAAGCATATGAAAAGAGTACTATACATCGAATCTTCTCCACGAAAAGCTAGGTCTCATTCTATAGAGGTAGCCAGAGAGTTTTTAAAAGAGTATGAAAGGCTCAATCCAGAAGACGTAATAGACACATTGGATTTATGGTCTATGACTTTACCTCCTTTTAGTGGCGAGGTAATCGATACTAAATACCGTATAATGCATGGAGAAAAAGTTAGCCAGGGGAAGAAATCAGAGTGGAACAAAATTGTAGAACTATTTGATCAATTTAATTCTGCGGATAAATATGTATTTTCAGTTCCAATGTGGAACTTTGGTATACCATATAGATTAAAGCATTATATTGATTTGATAACTCAGCCAAGCCTTGCCTGGTCTTTTACACCAGATGAGGGATATAGAGGTTTGGTAGTTGGCAAAGTAGTAATTTTGTATTCTTCTGGCGGTGATTATACTGAGGCTAATGGATTGGGTGAATTAGATCATCAGAAAAAGCCCTTTGAGAATTGGTTGGGTTTTATCGGATTAGGAGATTTTAAAATAATTAATGTTTCGCCAACCTTAGGTGCGCCCGAGGCAGTCAAACAGATAGTCGAATGTGCTAAGACAAATGCAATAGATACAGCGCAACACTTTTGATAACGTTGAAAAGAATTACACTTGTTATTTTGGTCGTTTATGTAGCTATTTTAACTTTGTCTACGATTTTTAATTTCGAAATATTTTTCCCGCCGTCCGATGTGTTTTTTGAATATCGTAAAATCTTTGATTCAGAAATATCAAAAGAACCAATAAAGTACGGAATTGCCGCATTTATTTTATATTTAATTTCGTGCGTATTGTGTCTACCTATTTTGACTTTTTTAGTGATAGGTAATGGATTTTTCTTTGGTATGAGTTGGGGAGCTTTGATTTCATCTTTTGGAGCAACGCTAGGAGCTTTGATAACGTTTGTAATTTCTAGGCATTTGTTTCAAGATCATTTAGCTAGAAAGCTTGAAAACACATTTGACCGGGTTAATAAAGAATTTTGTAAATATGGCGTTTTATATATTTTATCACTTAGGCTAATACCTGTAATACCTTATCAGCTTATAAATATTCTTTTTGGTTTAACAAAGGTTAGTCCGGTGACCTTTTGTTGGAGCAGTCAACTAGGTATGTTGCCCATACAACTGATTTTAGTTAATGCAGGTGTGCAAATGTCCGAATTGAATAAACTCGATGAAATTTTTTCACCTAAGGCGGTTATCTCATTAATACTCCTAGCGTCTATTCCAATCTGCATAAGAGTTTTGAATAAAATAGAAACAAAAAGGGCCATGGTAAAAGATGAAGAAAAGTATTGATTATTAATAAAAAAAGGGAGGCTTAGCCTCCCTTTCTCTAACGATCGCGATATTATCGCATCTGACCGTCTTTCTCGGTACCCCCAAACCATTTCGCACCTCTGTAAACTCCAGATGTCTGTTGTTGGTCAGACTGCTGCTGAGCTTGGTGTTTTACTCCCCTGTAAACGTAACCGTTTACGGGTTTGTCTGCACTCTGGTTTTGCTGAGCATTCTGGTTTACTTTAGCGCCTCTATAATAGTTATCCGTCATATCATTCCTCCAGTTTTCGTTTTGAGTTAGTACGGTTAATACTCAACGCGTAAAAATAGATCGGAATTTGACACTAGGTTTATGAATGATTTTATAGACAGTCTACCTAGAAATCGCCTTGACCGACATTTTTTACGTGTCGTTCTAAACGCGTTCCTTCGGTAGATATCTCAATTGATCCCGTTAGGGATACTGACTTCCCTTACCACAAGGGAACCTTGATTATCCTCCTACTTCCGTTTTGCGAATCACCACAAAATGAACGTTTTTATATTTAATCAAAAAAAAAAGGGAAAAACAAGTGTTTTTTTTAAGAATGGCGGTATCTTCGATGCCATTCAAAACCTTGCCAAGTTGTAAGCTCTCGGGGCTTTATTTTGAACGTAGTACATGGCTCGGAATTAACGGATTTTCTATATTCATTGGCTTTTTCGCCAAGATAACGTGGTCCTGTATGATTTTCACCTATTTGATTCCACACTGATTTCTGCCCATTTTCTAGAAAAGGTCCAACCCCTTTTTCGATGATTTCAGCTTCACCGTCGCAAATTACTTTTCTGATTGGCGGTACCGGCTCGTCAATCACTAAAGACACTCTTGGATCATCTTCTAGGAATTCAGCCCATCGAGATTTTTTCCTTCCGACTATCCAAAAATCAGAACCATCCCAGTGGTACCAAACTGGAACAACAAAAGGCGAACCATCGGACTTTATACAGGCTAGTCTAGCGATCCAAGGTTCTGATAAAAATTCATCTATCTCTTGTTTAGACATTCTTCCAATTTTATCGCCTCGCCAGGAAGTGTTATTATTTTTTGTCATTTAAAATACCTCAAAATATTCCCGGTGTTCCCAGTCGGTCACGTAGGATTCAAATCTTTGGATCTCACTAGATTTTAGTTGTATAAAGTAATTTATAAACTGTTTAGTAAATTTTTGTTTAAATAATTCATTCTTTTCCAAAGCTTCAAGCGATTCATTTAGATTGCGGGGTAGCAATGTGTTTTCGGATTGATAAGGCTTACTATCAGGTTTCCCCGGGTTAGTTTCGTTTTTGATTCCGTCTAATCCAGCAGCTAGTTGAGATGCCATATATAAATATGGATTTGCACATGGCTCGCCCGCTCTATTTTCAATATGTGTTCCTGGATCATTAGGCCCTCCTAAAACCCTAATAAGTGCTCCTCTATGTTCAGAAGCCCAATTTATATAATTAGGCGCGAATGAATTAGGAGCATATCGCTTATACCCATTGATAGTGGGTGTCGAAAAAGCTGTTGCCGCACTCGTATGCTCTAAGATGCCTCCCATAAAATTCATTCCGATATCAGAAAGAGGGGCTTTAGATTTTGAATAATTAACGAAAAGATTATTTTTTCTAGATTCGTCAAAAATGGATTGATGGAGGTGCCATCCGGATGAAAAAAAGTTCGGAAGTCCCGGTCTAGTCATAAAACTTGCATGCAACTCGTTTCGTCTACAAATCTGTTTTACAGCCGTGCGAAATAATAGAAGATTGTCAGCTGCCTGAAGGCCATCCCGCGGGTCAAATGTAAACTCACATTGACCTGGACCCCATTCATCTTCAATAGTTCTTAAAGGTAGTCCGAGTTCCTCGATATTTTGCTGTAGTATGTCTAAGATAGGAGCGATTTCATCTTGTCTATCTTCCGTTAAATATTGAAATCCGTGGGCTATCATATTGACTTTCGGTGGCTCGGGAGGCCAGCCGGATTGCTCGGGCTGCAACATTTTGTCTATCAGTTTCGTTATGTAAAATTCGATCTCGATCCCAACAACGTACGTCCATTGTTTAGTTTTAAGTTCTTTCAATATTCGCTTAAGTATATTTCGTGTATCAAATGGACATGGCTTGCCTGATTGGAAATGCATGTCTGATAATATCCAACCTGTTTTATGAGCCCACGGTAGGATTCTAAAGGTTGTAGGGTCAGGTACTAAAATGGCATCAGGTCCCCCAGAAAGTTCGGGCATTCCGATACCTGCATCTGGCTCAAACATCGGCGCAAACATATTATTTGTAGTATCAAAGAACAAAGTGGCGGTCTGAAAATCGATGCCGTTATCCAAAGACTGTATAAAGTCTTTTGCCATAACATTCTTTCCTCTGACTATACCGTGCTGGTCTCCCCAAGCGATTCTAATCGTTTGAAGATTATCTTTTTTTACTTGCTCAATTATTTCAAGACTTAAACGCTTCATGTCTTGACTCCAAAGCCCGTGCTCCTCGATAAAATTGGTTTTTCCAACACTACCCTTGTCTAGTGACATTGTGCTCCTCCTAATTAAAAAGGCTCTGAGTCAACACTCTATCACTAAATTCTAAGATAAAGATATATTAATCCTGATATGTTTTTTTCAAATGTTCTCTTAGAAAGCAATTTTTCCAAGCAGGTTTAGTGAGATATTTCTTTTATTATATGGCCATTCATTCTTTGATAAATGGACAAGCTGATTTCAAGAATTGTTGGCTTGTAGTCAGTTTTTTTGTTGATTCCAAATAACAGGAAAGAAGCTATCTTCCAGTTCATTGGAATCGTTTAATTTGTATTTGCGATACAGTTTACCAGTACCGCCGCAATTGGTTTCATGGAACTTAGCTGCCTCGGGCACACAGTGGGATACCAAAGCCCTTCTTTCATTTTTGGTGTTGTTGGATTCAGAACCATGCCAAAGAAATCCATGATGGAAGGACGCGCCCCCAGCTGGTACTAAGACTTTAGCGAGTTTAATCGTTCTTCCTAGTTGTTTCGCATGATTCTGCAGATAAATTTTATGATTATTTTCATTGATAAAGCTATTCGGTGGTTTTGCTAGCCCCCAATTATGCGAGCCAACAGCAAATTCCAAAGTCCCAGAGTCAATAAAAGTATCGTCTAAAGCAATCCAACAAGTAGCCATTGTCTGAGGGATGATCCAGTCATCATAAGAAGCATCTTGATGGAATGTTACAGCTCCAGCACCAGGTGGTTTCCACAAGACATTGTCTTGAATTAATCTCGTTCCCTTCCATCCCATTAATTGAGAAATAATTCGTCCAATCGATTTATTGCAAACTGTTTCTCTAATCAAATTATCAGATTTCCATGCGTTGCATATTTGTCTAGTGTGTCTTGGATTATCTCTTCCGTATCTCCAATTCCATTCGTCGGGTTCGATACCTGTTTCGAAATTTCCACGAAAAAGCGGCTCGATTTTAGTTTTTAAAGCTTGGAGAATTTCATCTGGTAGGAATTTCTCTAGTATCAAAAAACCACTTTCTTGAAACTTGGCGATCTGCTCTTTATTTAGCTGATTTATAATCAAAATTCCACCTTTATAGTATTATCTACCATCTGTATAATATCAGTTTTAAAAAAAAGTCTTAATAGTAGATGGCTAAAATTAAGATATCACTGACTGGCAGTTTATTTTGTTTGAAATAAGATTCCTTAAGCTTAAAGGGTAGCATCTATGCGAGTTTCAAAAAGAGTTATGAGCCTCGGTACAGAATCTGCCTTTGAGGTGCTGGCACAGGTGGAACAATTGGAGAAACAAGGCAGGAATGTTATCAATCTTAGCATTGGACAACCTGATTTTAAGACTTCTGAAAATATTGTTGAGGCTGCCGTGAAGGCTCTGAGAGATGGCATGCATGGATATACCCCAGCTCCAGGTATCGAAGCGTTGAGAGAAGCGGTTTCTCAAAAATATTCATCAGATCATGAAATATCACTAGATCCAAACAATGTACTAATAACACCTGGAGGTAAGCCGGTTATATTTTTTGCCGTTCTAATGTTTGGAGATGATGATGGCGAAATTTTGTATCCTGATCCTGGATTCCCAATTTACGAGTCGGTTATTAATTTTTCAGGAGCACGAGCAGTTCCTTATGCTCTCTCGGAGAAAAAAGACTTTTCGATTACAGCCGACGCAATTTTAAATAGGATAACACCGAAAACAAAGCTTTTGATTCTAAATTCTCCACATAATCCGACTGGTTCTGTGTCAAGCAAAAAAGAAATTGAAAAATTGATAGCTGGGTTGCTCCATTATCCAAATATAGGAATTTTAAGTGATGAGATTTATTCTAAAATATATTTTGATAATTTAATGCCTAATTCTATGATTCAATTTCCAGAAATCAGAGAAAGAACCATTATATTAGACGGTTGGAGTAAGAGTTATGCAATGACAGGCTGGCGCCTAGGCTATTCTATTTGGCCTAAAAACTTAATAGAGAAGGCAATAAGATTTGCTATCAATAATCACTCTTGTGTAAACGGATTTGTTCAAATGGCAGGAGTAGAGGCCTTAAACGGCTCGCAAGACGATCTGAAAAACATGATTACGATTTTTCGAAAACGAAGGGACGTGATAGTAAGCGGATTGAACTCCATCAGAAATATCTCATGTGTTAATCCAAAAGGCGCCTTTTACGTCTTTCCAAATATTAAAGAGACTGGCAAAAATTCTTTGACTTTGCAAAATGATTTGCTCAATCAAGAAGGTGTTGCTTTGCTTGCTGGCTCGAGTTTCGGTTCCAATGGGGAAGGTTATCTTAGACTTTCCTATGCAAATTCAATGGAAAACATAGAAATCGCGTTAGACCGAATGAAAAATTATTTCGAGAACCCCCCTAAAAAATAAGCTGCTTAGTAAACCTTAACTTTTCACGTTTAGCTGAAGTTATCATTTTTGATTGGGCAAAAATCCCCACGTCATAGCGAATAGAATAATTGCAAAGAAACCAGAAATAAAAAAAGGTGTTATGACATCAAAAAACTCAAGAATTAAGCCCGACCATATAAATGATAGAACTGAACCTAGCCCCATAATCATTCCGAGCAACGTCTGAGCTGTTGAACGTAGATTTTTTGACAACTCGTTTTCAACGTACATTTGCATACCTATAAATAAACCTACAACTACTATCCCATGAAACAGTTGAAAAAAGAAAATCCAGAATAAATCTGAAATAATTATAGTGGCTAGCCATCTTAAGCCGTCGCATAAAATTCCAATTAGAATAAAGTTTTTCGCCCCGAATTTTCTCAGAAATATGCTTGCATAAAATATTAATGGGATTTCTAAAACAAGCATTGGAATCCAAAGGAAACCGATTTGCTGAATATTCCCACCCATTTCGATGACCAGTAAGGGAAAAAGTGATATTGGGCTTGATAACAACATAAAAGTAAAAAAAGAAACGATTAATAGCCTTTTATAGGAACTGCTTTTCATTAAAATACTAATGTCTTTAGGGTTTGATTTTATCGTGCTTTCACCATCTTGGTCTTTCACTCTAAATAAGGGGAGGCAGGCAATTAGGCACATGATGGAAGCTAGTGGAAATATTGATCTTAGGCTACCCGAAATTTCATTGAGGTTTGAACCCTCTATAAATGTCAATCCAAGAGGAATCAGGATCACAGAGCTTAAGTAGCCAATAGTACCCCATACCCTTATTTTTCCAAAGTTGATTGAATTCATTTTGCCTAGAATTCCGAAGGTGAGAGACGTAGCCATTGGCATTACTGGTGACGTGAAAACTGACAAGAACGCCAAAGCTAAGATTAGGACTATAAGTTGATCAATGTTTTGAACAAACATGTAGCCCATGGAACTACCTATAGTCATAATTATTAAAATTTCTTTCCGATAGCCTGTCGTGTCGGCAACAAAACCCCAAAAAGGTGAGGCTAGTATTCCGAAAAGAGGACCGATGGCCAGTATAATTCCAAGTGTGAGTCCATCAAGGCCCAGAAAGGTTTTAAAGTAAAGGCTAAAAAAAGGAAAAATTGCGCCTAACGCGGCCATATAGAAAAACCAAAAAATGCTTATCGTCAATTTTTTGTTTCTAATTGTAATGTACCTTATTGCAGATTAAATTTGAAAAAGTTTAGTCTTTGTTGGACCTCATAAAAATTTCTTAATCTAATTTTTAATATTAAAATTTAGATGCCGCAGCTAACATTAGTATAAAATAAAATCGAAAATAAATTAAAAAAATTATTTAGACAGGTTATCATACCAAGACGGAGAGGTTTTATAAAAATAACGTGGTTCCCTAGTAAGCGCAAAAGTAAATAAAAATTTAATTTTAGGTAGTCGATTATGGTCAACACCGTGCAGCCTGTAATTCTTTGTGGTGGTGCCGGTTCTAGATTATGGCCATTATCTAGAACCGGTTATCCAAAACAATTCCTATGCTTGAATCAGAAGTCCAGTCTATTCCAATTAACTGTTCAGCGATTAACAAATCTCGGTCCTTACAACCAGCCATCAAATAATCCTCTCATAGTAACCAACGAAGAACATAGATTTTTGGTTTCAGAACAACTAAGAGAGATTGATGTTCAACCAGGGAAAATAATACTAGAGCCTGAAGGAAAAAATACGGCCCCAGCTCTAACTTTAGCTGCCCTTAGTTCTCGTGCAGAAGATGATCCAATTTTGATTGTATCTTCCGCAGATCAAACGATTCAATTGCTAGATAATTTTGAAAAATCAATCACCCAAGCCGTTGAGTTAGCAACGGAAGACAGTATTGTTATTTTAGGAGTGCCTCCAGAATCGCCTGAGACTGGATATGGTTACATTAATGTCGGGGAAAGGCCAAAGAGAAATCAACCTTATTTTAACGTAGAAAGCTTTATGGAGAAACCAAATAGTGAAGTTGCTAAAAACTACATTGAAGCGGGCACCTACTTTTGGAATGCCGGGATGTTTATATTAAAAAGTTCCGTATGGTTAAAGGCAATTAAAAGATTTTCACCAACCATTGCAGAGACTTGCATAAAAGCTTGGGTAAAAAAAGAAGATGATGATAATTTTGTGCGGCCAAACATAGAACAATTCAAGTCCATTCCTAGCGATTCAATTGATTACGCAGTAGTAGAACATTGCCCAGGCAAATTACCGATCAAAATGGTGCCCTTAAAAGCCGGTTGGAACGATTTAGGGTCTTGGGATGCTGTTTGGCAGGTAGGAGATAAAGACCTATGCGGTAATGTTAGTACTGGTGATGTTGTAATTTCGGAGGCTAACAATAATTTAATTTTCGCTGATAACAGACTTGTAACTTTGGTTGATGTCGACAATCTGGTAGTAATAGAGACCTCTGATGCCGTCTTAGTTGCAAATAAATCTGAAAGTCAAAATGTTAAAAACATTGTTGATAAACTCGCTTTGGGTGGCAGAGAGGAGCATAGCGTTCACAGAAAAGTGTATCGTCCTTGGGGCTGGTTCGATAGCGTCGATGAAGGTGACAGATTTATTGTAAAGCGTATTCAGGTTAAACCAGGCGCAAGCCTTAGTTTGCAAAAACATCAGCATAGAGCAGAGCACTGGATTGTGGTGAAGGGTACTGCCGAGATAATTTGTGGTGAAAAAAAATTGACGCTTTCCGAGAATCAATCTACCTACATACCGCTTGGGGAGAAACACAGGCTCTCGAATCCTTATGATACCCCCCTTGAAATTGTAGAAGTCCAGTCTGGAAGTTATTTAGGAGAAGATGATATTGTCAGATTCGAAGACCACTACGGTAGAGAAAAAAGTAATGGTGAAAGTTAGGGTTTATATAGCGGAGCAGCAAAGATTGGTTGGATCAGTAAATTTCGTCTAAATAAATTATAAGATCTTGTAGAAATAATAGGATAGATATAAATTTATTTAAGATTTTATCTCGATATTCTGTTAAATGATTCGATTATCTTTATCATTGTTAGTAAATCACAGTCCGACCAGCATTTATACTCCATGAAAGATCCCTTTTAATTTTATTTTTTGAGGCCCGTGACATAAACTTACTATTCTAGCCACGAATTTAATAACTAGGTTTAAAAGGTTTATAAATGTTAAAAAGCACACTAATAGTTGCCACAGTTTTCTTGATTCTCCCATCGGTCAGTTTTGCAGCGTATGGCGCAAAAAATTTAGATTTAAAATTATTTTGTGTCCCGCTAAATACTGAAACTGAATCTGATAGGAAGCAAACCGGTCCTTTCCCTATAAGTTTGGTTTTCAAGGGAAAAAGAGCCTATGAAAATAAGATAGAATTAAATAATAAAAATACGTTGACCTCGAAATCAGGTAAATCTTACAGCTATACAGTTTACGTAGATAAAATAGCTCTAAAGCAAAAAGGAGGCAATCAGCGACTATCGCTAGACAAGAATACTTTGACCTTAAAAGGTACTGAGAATTTTAATGAAATGAAATGCGAATCGAAATCAGATAGTGAATTGAAAGAGGAGTTTAATAAGATTTTATCTCAATCTAATTAGACTAATTTTATTGCCAAGTTCTACAACTTCTGCTTCCAAAAAAGTTGTTCAAATCTACTCGGATTCGACTCAAGCGGTGTTCCACATAACTGCCGCTGTTACATTTGTCTTGCTATGAATTAAAAGATTGAAAGAACACTGAAATGCACGTAATAAAAATAGTGGGTTTAAGACATAAAGTCCAGTAGGAAAAATTAAAAATTCCATGCCTAATTTTTGATTGATAAAAAAAGAAAATTACTAAGAATATTAGCGTAACAGAATTAAAAGCCATTAGTGTTGTTTTAAGTAATCCTGATTGAGACGCAAAATGTGTTATTTATTCAAATGGACTCATTTTCTTAAATTTTCACAGGTTATTTATGAGCACCCAGATGATCAATAAAGAGATCACTGAGAGTGGAAAAAGTGCACCGAGAATTTTGTCCTTGATGACTATTTTTAGAAGAAAACACCACAAAGACAATAGGATTATTAAGAAGAGCATATAAAATTAATTTTTCTAATTGATTATTTCTTACATAGATCTGGAAATGACTCAATTATCTCTAAAAAGTCTTTCGAAAATGTTGCGGACCTAGTATTGTAGATTGACCTCATTGAACATTGATCATACAACCCTTTCAGTCCGGCGAGCTTTGAATTCCAAGTCGCCTGATCCATCAAACCTTCCCTGAATTGATAAAAATCATTCTCATAAACAAAATAGCCCAAATGAACGGCATTCCGGTGACTTATCTCGATAGGACTAAATTCATAATTATAATTTTTTTCGAAGTAAACGGATTGAACATCGAAGCCTTTTTCGTCTACCGCTCTTACTACTTGTGCCGTTAATGCCGAACGCGCTTGATGTTGCCCTGCTATCGCTATCTTTTGGGTTTGGCGCATTTCCAAGCCAACAAATAACAGCGAACCAATAATTCCTAGCATGCCGAATAACTGAATTATTGATCCGAAATCGGGTTTGCTCTTTACCATTGCTATTGAGTATTACCTTGTTTTCCTAAATTACACTTATCTGGAAAACTCTTGACGATCTCACTGAAAGCAGCGGAAAACATGTTTGCTCTTACGTCAAATAGTGGCCGTAATTCGCAGTTGTTATAGATCCATTGCATTCCAATTATTTTAGCTAGCCACGTAGCTTCATCCATAAGACCTTGCTGATATTGATATAAATCGTTTTCAAATAAAAACCAAACTGCATGCACTGAATTCCTGTGCGCTATTTCTTGTTTAGAGAGATTTTTATTTTTATCCAATTCAAAAAATATAGATTGAAAATCGACATTGTTTATGCTGTAACCCTCAATGATTTTCATACCTAAGGCGGCTCTGCCTTGTTGCTGTCCGGCAATGGCAATTTTTTGGGTTTGTACAATTTCTAGAGCGACAAAAATTAATGAGCCAATTATCCCAGCCATCCCCAGAAGCTGAATCAAAATATTAAAATCTACTTTAACTTTTATCATTTCCCGTATCTGTGTTCTTTCAGCAACTGTTGTTGGTTATAAATAACTATAACATCTAGTATTCTATTTTAAAGGTTTATATGGCAAAAAATGAGCGTGGATAGACTATTCACCTGTATTCTTGGTAAAGGAAATACAAGCTTGCTTTAATAAATTTTTAGGGGATGATAAAATTCTATGACCCATATTCATAAGTTTTATTCTAAAAAGGGTTAGCTGTGACTAAAAAAATTGGGATTATTAAAGACATAATTCGTTATCCCGTGAAATCTATGGCAGGTGAGTCCGTTGATAAATGTCAACTGTCAGAACTAGGGATCCCTGGGGATAGAGGATGGGCTATTATCGATGAGGCTAGTAAGGAGATACGAGGGGCGAAGAAACTTCCTAAACTAATGCAATGCAAGGCTGCTTTTATTGAAGAACCTTTAGGTAAAGACATTCCCCATGTAAAAATAATTTTTCCTGATGGCACTCAGGTAGACAGCGATGCACCTAAAATTGATGAGAAGCTATCAGATTTTTTAGGTGTCAAGGTAAACCTGATGCCACGAAAAGATCCTACTGATGAAGAGCATTATCGGAGAAAACAACCTCTAGACGAAAAAGCTATTCGAGAAATGATGGGTCGCGATGAGTCAGAAGAGCTACCAGACTTTGACATTTTTCCGAAAGAAATATTAGACGAGATAACTACATACTCTACTCCGAGGGGTACATATTTTGACGCATACCCGCTTCATATTTTAACCATGAGTTGGCTGGAAGCATTGCAAAAAGCATCACCGGATTCTAAATTTCACGCGGAGAGATTTCGTCCTAATTTCGTTATCGATACCGATGAAGAGGGCTTAGCTGAATTGGCCTGGTGTGGAAAAAAAATTCAGATTGGACATTCTGCTGTAATTTTATGTGATATTCCGACTGTGAGGTGTAGCATGACAGCACATGCTACGGATAATCTCCCCAAAGACCCTTTAGTGCTTCGTACGATAGTGAAAGCTACCGATCAAAATGCGGGTGCTTACGCTAACATCATCAATGATGGAGAAATAACCATCGGGGATGATATAAAACTATTCTAATCAATAGATTATATTTCTTATCTAAAGGCAGCCTTAATCTCTGCTCCTGCCTAGGCCTAAATCTTTGTCCAATCTAAATTTCTGAAAATTTTCTTTGTAACAGTTTTGTAACACTTACTTGTTACTTTGCCTTGGTGCTACACAGCACATAACTGCCAGACATGGTAAAATGGGGTCTTACTCAAGCATAAAAGGAGTGCAAAAGTGAAAGCAAAATTGAAATTATTTGTTGTAGCTGCTGTGATGATGTTCACTGCAACTACGACTTATGGTGCAAACGAGTCTATGATGGACTTATTAAAAATCTTAAGGGATAAAGGAACGCTTACTTCGAGCGAGTACGAGCTTCTTGTCAATGCTTCCAAAGCTGACAAAGAGCGAGTTGAAATAATCAAGAACGAAACAATTGGTACAGTGTCCAAGCAGCTCAAGAAAGCTAAGAAAGCAGAAGGCTGGGCGACCAAAGTCAAAGTCAAAGGTGATATAAGGTTACGTTACCAATATCAAGACACTGACGGTGGTAACGCACGTTCGCGTGGACGTTATAGAGCACGAATCGGTATCATTGGCAAACCTGTAGACAATTTCGAAGCAGGAGTCGGGATAGCTTCAGGCGGTACTGACCCACGTTCTACAAATGAAACCTTTGATGACACTTTCGAGACCAAGGGAGCTCAGATGGACTACGGTTACCTTCAATATAAGAACGGTGGTCTACAAGCGATAGGTGGTAAGTTCAAACGTAAGAAGTATCTTTATCAATCCACCGATTTAATGTGGGATGGAGATGTGAATCCAGAAGGATTTGCCACGAAGTACACAGCGAAGAATGCTTACGGGAAAGCTTATGCTGCTGCCGGAATTTTAGTACTCGATGAACAAGGTGGATCTTCAGATGATCCTTTTATGTACTATGGGCAGATTGGTCAAAAATTTAAGTCTGGTAATATCTATGGTCAGATAGCTGGAATGTACTACGCGTTATCCGATTATAACACTGGAACCTCTGATAACGGAGGTGAACATTCTGCTGGCACTAACACTGATGATAACTTTGGTGGATTCGCGATTAGTTCAGAGCTCGGGACAAAAATGGGTGGCGCTAAAGTAAGTGTGATTTCAGACTATATAAACAATCTATCAACAAATACTAATGAAGACTCAGCCTATGCTGTGGGATTCAAATGGAAATATGGTAAATGGAAGGCTAAATATATTTACGCTGATCTGGAACATAATGCGGTGCCTGACTTTTTACCTGACTCCGATAGATTTAATGGTGATACAGGAATCAAGGGCCATGAGTTTGCGATAGGATACAAGCTTAACAAGCGAGTATCACTTGGACTAGACTTTTATGCCACGGAAGACGACGTTACTAACGTTAACCAAGAAATACTTCAGCTTGACTTGAAGATGAAGTTCTAAAACAAATATAAAACAAGCAAATTTTCACCTCGGTGGTCCCCTTACCGACGTGTCTAACGGAGACGGCTCTCGCCGTCTCCACCTCTTTAAAAATAACCACAGTCTTATAGCCTTGCTACCCCAGTTAGGGTTTTTAATGTTTGTCAATCGCAACGGTTAGATATGATATGATTTCGCTTTACTTGGTAAAATAAAGGAAAGTCTATGGGGTTAGGGAGCAAAATTTTGACTATGGCTATCTGCTTGATTTTGATAGCGAGTCCAATTCATGCCGCAAACCAGTCCATGATGGAATTGTTAAGAATCTTAAAGGGATAAAGGGACGCTTACTCAGAATGAGTATGGGCTTTTGGTGAAGGCGTCTAAAGCTGATCAGGAAATACTTCAGCTTGATGTAGAAATGGGGTTTTAGACAAAATTATAGGTAGTATTCTATCTTTTTGCTTTATTGATGTTCTACCATTTGTAAGAAGGTAGATTTTTGATTATGGTTATGTCAGCGCTTTTAGAAATCGCCAGCTTTTTATGATATGTTATAACGTCTCGTAGCTATAAAGTTTACTTATGCCTAGGAGCCAAAACAGTTATGTGCAAAAAAATTGATTTTTTATTCCTATTTCTGACTATTGCACTCGGTAATTTGTTAGTTCTAAATAGTGCTTTTGGCGAAGAAAATCATCACAGTTCCCATGCGCATATTCATGGTGAGGCAGATGTTAATATTGCAATGATAGGTTCTTCGCTGGAAATAGAATTTATTTCGCCTGCACATAACCTTATCGGGTTTGAGTACGAGGCACGTACTTCAGCCGAAATTGCTAAAGTAAAGCAAACTGAGAGTGTGCTCGGCGACCCAGCAAAAATTCTTCAATTGACAGGGGGCGAATGTGATTTCGTAGATATAGCGATTGAAAGTGGTTTTTCTTTAAAAGATGAAGACAATCATGATGATCATAACCACAGTCATGCCCATCATGGTTTAGAAGAAAATAAAACTGATACTCATTCTAATTTCAAAGTTAAATATCATACTTCTTGTGATTCTGGCTTATTCCCCAATTCAATAGAATTCTTGTTATTTAAACATTTTAAAAATTTAAGTAGGGTAAATGTAAAATGGATTTCAGAAAATAAACAGGGTTCTAAACGACTAACAGCTAATAATTCAGTCGTAGGTTTTTAGTGCATGGGCAAACAAACAACTATTAAAAGTGTTGAAAAGTTTTGTAACGAACAAAACATTAAACTTACTACGAGAAGGAAAGAAATCTTATCAAGCCTACTAAATTCTGACAAAGCGTTATCAGCTTATGATTTAATAAAAATTTTAGACACTCAAATTGGTTCATCAATTCCGGCGATGTCGGTTTACCGTATCTTAGATTTTTTAGAAAATAATAGTCTTGTGCACAAACTAAAACTGACAAATAAATATGTTGCTTGTTCGCATATTACATGTGATCATGGACATGCCTCGTCGCAATTTTTAATATGTAACGATTGTGATTCAGTAAAAGAAATTTCAGTTGATCAGCAGGTAATGGCCGCACTAAAAAGTAAAGTGAAGAGTGCAGGATTTTCGTTGCGATCCCCACAGATTGAAATGGATTGTGTTTGTTCTAAATGTGACCAATTAATGGAAAAAACCAATTGATAGGAGCCTTTTTATGACGGTTTTTCGTTCCTTTACCGATTTCTTTTCGATCGGATTATCAGCTGCTTGTGCAGTACATTGCTTAATTTGGCCTATCTTGGCGATTATTTTTCCGTTGATTCCTGCATTTCAACAAGATGGAGAAAATTTTCATTTCTCGATTTTATTGTTTGCGATACCAAGTAGTGTTGTGGCCATGACGATGGGTTGCAGACTGCATAAAACCTATTCATTTTTCCTTATCGCGTTTATTGGCCTTCTTTTTCTGTCGGCAGGGCCATTATTAGGAATAGAACAGATACTTTTTTTTAACGAAAAAATGATTACAGTTTTTGGTGCTTGTCTTTTGGTATTTGCTCACTATAGAAATTTCAAAGCTTGCAATACTTCAAAGCAATGCTCATCCTAAATATAGCAAGTTAGCTTAATCTTCTCGGTAGACTTCATATAAATCCATCGTCATG
>MDTB01120419.1_pt1 | contig 62682 bp, 66 predicted proteins | sample 811161 | NCBI WGS metagenome assembly MDTB01 (sample SAMN05326650, study PRJNA326480) | marine metagenome | isolation source: seawater | place: Mediterranean Sea | collected 2009
CTACCTGATCAAGGCGGCGCTGCTTGGCGTGATGGCGCAGCGTCTGGTAAGGACTTTATGGCCGCATTGTGCAAGCAAGCGCCCTTCTGACAAGGATGGATGGAAGATGCTGACGACGCGCTGGAAACGCTGCATGGCACAGCCGCCTGCAGAGATGTCTTTCCCGGCAGTTTGTCTTGAGTACCGGGAAACTGGCTACATGGGTCGAGAGGAGATCTATGAGGTGCTGCCGGTCACGGATGCGATCAAGAATTGGATCACTCCCAACGCGGAAATCGGCAAGCTCCGGCTTGCGGCCATGAAGGAAGGGATGAAAACCCAGCGGTTCTCGGGTGCGCTGAAGGTTGCGGAAGGTCGTACCACGATTGAGGAAGTCGTTCGGGTTGCGCCGATCACGAATCATGAATAGTGCGCCTCTGCGCAATTGCGCAACGCTCGATCTGCAACTTATGTAGAATAGGCGGTTTGGTAATTTCGGTGGTTGGCTATGTCACTGGCTGATAGAGACGGGGTAATATGGCTCGATGGTGAGTTGGTGCCATGGCGTGAAGCACGTGTCCATGTGTTGACCCATACGTTTCACTATGGGCTTGGCGTGTTTGAAGGCGTGCGCGCATACGCGACCGATCGCGGCCCTCTTATTTTTCGTTTGTACGAACATACGGACCGACTGTTTCGTTCCGCGCATATTCTTGGTTTCCCGATGCCTTTTGAAAAAGAGGACCTGAACGAGGCTCAGCGTACGGTCGTCCGGGAGAATAATCTGAGTGAAGCCTATATCCGGCCGATGTGTTTTTATGGTTCGGAAGAGATGGGGCTGAGAGCCGAGAATCTGAAGCCGCACAGCATGATTGCTGCCTGGGAATGGCCAAACTATCTGACGCCGGAAGCGCGAGTACAGGGTATCAAGGTGCGGACATCTTCCTATACACGACATCATGTTAATATCACCATGTGCAAAGCTAAAGCCAACGGTAACTACATCAATTCGATTCTCGCGTTGCGCGAGGCCCAAGAGGCGGGTGCCGATGAGGCCATGTTGCTGGACAACGAGGGATACGTGGCTGAGGGTTCTGGTGAGAATATTTTTCTGGTGGAAAACGGAGAGATCGTCACACCGGAGCTGACATCGTGCCTGGAGGGGATTACGCGCGACTCTGTAATTACGTTGGCGAAGGATCTTGGGTACAAGGTCACTGAACGCCGCATTACAAGAGACGAGGTCTACGTGGCGGACGAAGCTTTTTTCACAGGAACTGCCGCAGAAGTCTTGCCAATTTCGGAAGTGGATAGCCGGGTCATTGGAGAAGGTGGCCGGGGACCTGTCACGGAACAACTACAAACGATCTATTTCGACCAGGTCATGGGTAAGCGAAGTACCTACCCTGAGTGGAATACCCAGGTCAGCTGACACATTGAGGTGATGGTTTCACCGCAATCAATGCATGATAACGCGCCAGCCGGCATTCTTGTCGTCGGGCCTGCGTGGGTTGGCGATATGGTCATGTCCCAGGTGCTCTACAAGCGTCTGCGCCATCGTTTTCCAGACAGACCGATCGACGTCCTGTTGCCAAAATCCACTTTGCCCCTGGTCAGTCGCATGTCCGAGGTCTCTCGTGGTGTATTGCTGGACGTTGAGCATGGAGAGTTGAGGCTGTCCTATCGGTATGGCCTGGGACGTCGCCTGGCTGAAAACGGTTACCGGGACGCGATTGTACTGCCTGGTTCCCTAAAATCGGCATTGCTGCCTGCGTTTGCAGGGATTCCTCGTCGTACGGGTTTTCTCGGAGAGTACCGGTACTTTCTGCTCAATGATGTCCGGTTTCTGAATAAGAAGCAGTTGCCTCGGATGATTGACCGGTTTGCTGCCCTGGCGGACCCACCCGACGCGCCTTTGAAGGAGAGTAGCGCCGATGACTATTTTCCTGAACTGATGACGGATGCAGATAATCAGGCGGAGCTCTTGTCCCGATGGTCTATTCCCACCGACAGGCCCCTGCTCTCTCTTTGTCCTGGTGCTGAATTCGGGGAAGCCAAGCGTTGGCCTTCTTCGCATTTTGCGGAAATCGCACGGCGAGCTTGCGAAGAAGGTGCTGGCGTTCTTATTCTGGGTGGACCGGGTGATGTCGGAATAGCTGAGACGGTAGTGGCGGAATTTGGTCATCATCCGTCGCTGATCAATCTGGCGGGAGAAACCAGCCTGCTTGATGTCATCGATATTCTCGCGTTCTGTACGGGGGCTGTGTGCAATGATTCGGGTCTGATGCACATTGCAGCGGCGGTGGGTACCCCACTGGTCGCAGTCTATGGGTCTACAACGCCAGAATTTACGCCACCACTGTCGGTCAGTTGGAAATCCGAGATCATTGCCCGTGACATGCCGTGTCGCCCCTGTTTCAAGAGAACCTGCCCATTGGAGCATCTAAAGTGCTTGAGGGACCTGACGCCGGACCAGGTTTGGCCGTTTGTCTTCGAACATCTGCAAGCGGGCGATCGTTGAAGGTCCTGGTCGTCAAGATGTCGTCATTAGGGGATGTCATCCATACGTTACCTGCGTTATCGGATGCAGTGAGCATGAAGGACGACGTGCGTTTTGACTGGGTGGTTGAGGAAGCCTTTGCAGCTATTCCTGAGCAACATCCGTCAGTCGAAGAGGTTATTCCTGTTGGAATTCGTCGATGGACTCGAAAACCAACGGGTTGGGAGGGGATTCGTGACGCTTTCCGATTCGTCCGCCAACTGCGTCGAAGGGACTATGATCTGATTATTGATGCTCAGGGTCTCATCAAGAGCGCGGTGGTTTCCGGATTCGCTCGTGGGAAGGTCGCAGGACTCGACGGGGAATCGGCCCGGGAACCGATGAGTCAACGTTTCTACCATGAGACGGTCAGTGTCGCCCGGTCAGAGCATGCGGTGACGCGAGTGCGACAGTTGTTTGCAGGCACCCTAGGATATGAAGTGCCACCGGGAAATCCTGACTACGGTCTGGGTGGGGCCCAATGTTCGTTGGGCGAAGCCACCGGCCGTATCATGTTGCTACACGGCACCACATGGGAATCCAAACACTGGCCTCGAGCGTGTTGGCGGGATCTGGCGCGTCAACTGACCGAGACGGGCTACGAGGTGGTTTTGACCTCTGGGAATGCCCGGGAGAGAGAGCGAGCAGAGTTCATTGTGCGTGACCTGCCGGAGGCACGTCTGTTACCCCAGATGCCACTGGCTGATGTGATGAGGGAGATGTCACTCTGTGACGGCGTTGTTTCTGTTGATAGTGGTCTGGGGCACCTGGCGGTGGCTATGGACATACCCGTGATCGGGATCTACGGTGCAAGCAATGCGACCTTGACGGGTATGTATGGGGGGCGTGTGATTACGCTCGCAACACGCCATCTACCCTGCGCACCCTGTCTCAGGAAGGAGTGTCAGTTCCTGTCGTTACCCAACCGAACGACCATTTTCCCGCCTTGTTACGAACAGATTACGCCCCAGCGTGTTGCCTCAACGCTGATCGGTGTGCTCACGCGTTAGTGTTCGATGATTACGTATTACCACACAGACGATCAAGAGTTCACGGAGGCCTATCCCGCTGGATCATTGTATTCGCTTCTGCAACACACTGAGGGCGACGTCCATCGAGAGCTGCCGTCTCGACGAACGTTCAGGTTTACGCATCAAGGCACCAACTATTTTGCCAAGGTGCATTCTGGCGTCGGTTGGCTGGAGATGGCGAAAAACTGGGTCAGGCTGCGTCCGCCGGTACTGGGTGCAGGCGATGAGTGGAATGCGCTGAGGCGTCTGCAGGACGCGGGCCTCTCAGTACCTGCGCCGATAGCGTTGGAAGTCCACGGTTGGAACCCGGCTCGGCAGCGTTCTGTGATTGTGATGGAGGCGCTCGAAAACACGGTGACCCTGGAAGATCTTGCGAAGGAGCCGATATCGCCAAGAGATCGGCGCAGACTCGTGATCAGGCTGGCCGACTACATTCGCAAAATGCATGCCTTGGGAGTGAACCACCGGGATCTCTACATCTGCCACTTCCATCTTGAGCACGGTGATGTGACGCGCTCGCTCCATTTGATCGACTTCCATCGCGCGCAGTGCAGAGCACATTTACCCTATCGCTGGCGCGTGAAGGACCTCGGTTCACTGTTGTTTTCTGCGCTGGACGCACGCTATACGAGGCCGGATCTGCTTTGCTTTATCCGACGATATTCGGGGTTGTCTCTAAGGGAAGCTCTGCTGCGGGATCGGTCGATGTGGCGAGGCGTTTTGAGGAGAGCCCGATGGCTGGGGGAGCGTGAGGGCGCACCGCTGCCGCTGTGGCTGACTGATGTTTGATGCAGTGATGCAAAGGGGACGTTGTTGGCTGGTGCCAGATGTTACCGAGGGTGAGTCCCGCCTGTTCAGTTCGTTTGATCAGATTGCCAGTCTTCACGGCGAAACCGTCAATGCCAGCAGCATGTCGTATCTTGTTCGAGTAACACTCGAGGGGAAATATTATTACGTCAAGGTTTACCACGTGGCAGGACGATATCTTCGTGGTTTCTACGGCAGTTCCAGAGTGGCTGCAGAATGGCAGAACCAGCGCTACTTTGAATAACTGGACGTTCCAACGGCGAGGGTTGTGACATATGCCGAAACGAATGATCGCAGAGGCGCGATTGTCACTGCGGAGGTGGTTGGGAGCGTCGATCTTTGGACCCTTTCGCAACGATCTCCGCAGAAATTCCAAGACCGAACGTGGTGTAACGCGGTCATCGTTGAGCTCGCGAACCACACCCGATCTCTCCATGAAGCCGGGTTCGTTCACTATGATCTGAAATGGCGCAACATCCTGGTGACAGAGGTTGAACCAGAAGTTCGTATCATTGACTGCCCGTTGGGGCGTGCATTTGATAAATCGTTGCCATTTCACCGCCGTGGGGTTCTGAAGGATCTTGCGTGCTTGGATCGTGTCACACGTTTTTACCTCAGTCGCAGTCAGCGCCTTAGATTTTTCCTGCGGTATCGGGGCCACGATCATCTGACGAGGGAAGACAAACGCATTCTCCGGAGGGTACTCCGCTTCTTCGGAGGACGACACTAGTCGTTTGTTGAAGAATTGTTCTGGGCCACTTTTGAGGGTGTTTCAGCGCCACCCTGACGCCACTCGTACATAACTCGTTTGGGGCCCGTTATGGGCACATGCTATTCTGAGCTGCCAGGACCGTGCCCATCGGCACACAGAAGGATAATGATTGAGTTAACGACACAAGATATCCGCTTGGCAGGTCGTTTATTGCCCGTACCTTTCTGCCTGGCGGGTCGTTCAGGGAAAGGTCGCTGTCGGATAACCATCGAAAAGGTGCTGCGCATTCTTCCTGGCAAGCGGCTCGTGGCGCGGGCTACTACCGAGGATGGTGTCAATATCCTCATCAAGCTGTATCTTGGCCGATCTGCCAAACGTTATGCACTTCGCGAGGTACGCGGTACCACGTTGATTCACAACGCCTCAATTCCAACACCACGCCTGCTCTGGCAGGGTGAGACAGATACCAACACAGGTAATCTGTTGGCGTTTGAGTTTCTGGAGGATGCTGTCAGTCTGCAGACCGACTGGCAGCACACGATGTCTCGTTCGGATCATCTTGAAATCCTTCGTGAAGCGATGAGCATGTTGGCGCAAATGCATGCGAGGGGCGTCGTTCAGCGAGATATCCATCTTGGAAACTTTCTGCGTGCTGGTAACCAGTTGTACATGATCGATGGTGGACATGTTGAGCGTCATAGATATGGGCCGCTTTCGAGTGGAGATAGCATTGCTAACCTGGCTGAGTTTTTTGCACAGTTTTTCCCACGCTACGATTCGTTGATTCCCCTGGTGTTCCCCGAGTACCTCAAAGCAAGATCCCGGCAGGCCCGAGAGTCTGAACTGGCGCGACTGGATAGCGCGCTGTCGAGGTGCCGTGAAGTACGCAAGCGAGGTTACCTGCGAAAAACGCTGCGAGACTGTACCCAGTTTGAGTGTGAGACAACTTTCCGACGATTTTTGGTTTGCGTAAGAGACTCTCTGAATCGCGACATGATGGAATTGTTAGATCACCCGGATTACTGGATGGATCGTGGAGAGGCTTTGAAGCGCGGCGGGTCGGCCACGATTGTCCGCGTACAGTTAGGTCATCATGACCTTGTCGTGAAACGCTACAACCTGAAGGGTCCCCTACACCGGCTGAAACGAGCACTCGGGCCGAGTCGTGCACGCAGGTCGTGGGTGAATGCATGGCGAATGGAGTTTCTGGGTATACCCTCGGTGAAACCGATTGCGATGATCGAAGAGAAACTCGGCCCCTTTCGTGGCCGGGCGTATTTCGTTTCAGAATATGTGGCGGGACGGAATGCGCTTGCGACGATCAAGACCAGTCATCAACCTGATGATCAAATGGCCGCGATCTCTTCTCTGCTCCAGGATCTGTCCGATAGCCGAATCAGCCATGGTGACATGAAGGCGACGAACTTCATGATGTCAGCGACAGGGCCGGTGATCATGGACCTGGACGCAATGCGGGAACATCGAGACGCGATCAGTTTCAGGCGGGCATTCAGACGCGACCTCAAACGGTTCATGGAGAACTGGCGAGATCGGCCGGAACTTGCGAATCAGTTTCGGGGGTTGCTGGCTGACCTGGACGCATGATCCGGTGAGCTGTCTGGCTGACAGCGACGTCAAGACGAACCTGCCATGAATGTGCTCCAGATCTGCCACGATGCCAAGGGTCCGTTTGTCGATATTTGCAAGCAGTACGCCGGGGCATTTCCTTCTGATTCCGTCACGACAGTTTATCTCTGCGGTCCTGCTGACGACGGGGTAGCTCATGGGACTGGCGGTGATCGGGTACTCTTTTTCGAATTCGACACGGCGGCGATGCGAGGCGTCAAGTGGCGAGTGCTCACCCGTCTGGCAGCGGTCATGCGTGAAACCGATTTTGATGTTGTCATTGCGCATCGATACAAGTGCATCTACCTGGCGGGAGTTTTGAGCTATGCGTATCGACCGCGGGCGCTCCTGGGTGTTGTCCACGAACATAATGTTCTGAAGCGTCCGACACGGTCGATGTTTGTTCGATGGTGGTGCCGCCACCTGGTGTTGTTAGCCGTTTCTGACTCGGTGGCACGAAACATTCAACAATATTGTGGTGAGCTTTCAGGTCGATTATTCACCGTCTATCACGCTGTCCGCGAGGATTTGCAGGTCCGTCTGTTGAACCGGACAGACGCGCGGTCAGCGCTTGATCTGACGATGGCCGGCGAGGCGTTTGTGTGCGTAGGCCGCCTCGTTCGAAAAAAGAACCACGCATTGTTGATAGACGCGTTGCATCGGTCCAAGCTCGATATTCACCTCTCGATTATTGGCGATGGACCACTCCGGTCTTCACTCAAACAGCAGGTTGACCGTTTGGGGATGACGAAGCGTGTCGTGTTTCATGGTCACGTGAAAGAGGCATTCCGCTATCTCAAAGCGTTTGACGGCCTGGTTCTGGCCTCAGGTGGTGAGGAAGCATTTGGAATGGCATTGCTGGAAGCCTGTGTAGCGGAGCTTCCGATTGTTTGCAGCGACGCCGGCGGACCGGGAGAGTTGGGTATTGCTGACCTCGTTTTCGAAGCAGGTAACGCAGACGTTCTGGCCGACAGATTGGTGGAATTGACGCAGTTACAATCCCGGTCCTCGCAAGAGCGATTACAGCACTTTACGATGGACACTTTCAGCCGCAGAATGACCACCGTATTGAGCGCAGTGTCCAAAAAAGAGACCCGCGAGTGAGCGTGCGAGTAACCATGAATCGACCCACTGTACCATCGAAAATTCTCCCCACCTTTGATCGCGCGAGTGTGCTCACGATTGGTGATGTCATTCTCGATCAATACTGGATCGGCGATGCTAATCGTATTTCCGCGGAAGCGCCTGTCCCGATCGTAAAAATCGAGGAACGCGAGGATCGTATGGGTGGTGCGGCGAACGTTGCGTTGAATGTGGCCACACTCGGTGGACGCTCCGGCCTGATCGGAATCTGTGGTGATGATGTCAACGCAGCGATCCTGGAGGACAAGTGCAGGACGGCGGGTATCACCCCTTCGCTGGAGCGGTTGCGCGATTTTCCGACCATTACAAAGTTACGCATCATGAGCCGGCAGCAACAGTTGATTCGTGCCGACGCTGAGGAGGTTTTCCCTTCGGCCCTGCAGGCGTTGGTTGCGCGCTACCGTCAGATGGCATCGTCGTACGATGCGGTGGTGCTTTCGGACTATGACAAGGGAACGCTGGCTGATCCGCAGGCCCTGGTACGTTCGGCCAGGGAAGATGGAAAGTTTGTTCTTGTCGATCCGAAGTACAAGGATTTCGAGTGTTATCGAGGAGCCTCGGTGGTCAAGCCGAATCTCCGAGAGTTCGAGGCCGCGGTGGGTGATTGTCACAATGAGGCGGACATGCGTCGCAAGGCGCTCGGACTGATTGAGCAGCTGGAAATCGGGGCTTTGCTGGTGACGCGCCATAGTGACGGCATGACGTTGTACTGTGATGGTGAGAGCCATCATTTGCCGGCGCGAAAGCGTGAGGTCTATGACGTCACGGGTGCTGGAGATACCGTCATTGCGATCATGGCGTCTGCTATGAGTGTCGGGGCTACGATGCTCGAAGCTATCGATTGGGCCACCTATGCGGCTGGGATCGTGGTGACCCAGTCGGGGACCACCAGTGTCAGCGAAACCGAGTTGCGCCTTGAGATGGCAAACGAACTGGGTGTAGGAAAAGGAATGATGTCCGGCCCTCAATTGAAGGACGTTGTTGCTGAAGCGCGTCGTCAGGGAGAGACAATCGTCTTTACGAATGGTTGCTTCGATATCCTGCACGCCGGTCACGTGTCCTACCTGGAAGAAGCCAGGCAACATGGTGATCGACTGATCGTTGCAATCAATGACGATGATGGTGTGAGCCGTTTGAAGGGGCCCGGGCGACCTATCAATCCGGTCGATCGACGTATGACGATGCTTGCCGGGCTCGCATCTGTCGACTGGGTGATGTCCTTTGCAGAAGATACGCCGGAAACGTTGTTGGCAGAAATACAGCCGGATGTCCTCGTCAAGGGGGGCGACTACGAGGTCCAGGAAGTGGTGGGCGCTGACATCGTGCGTGGCTACGGTGGGGAGGTAAAGGTGCTTCAGCTTGTCGAAGGCACCTCAACGACTCTCATTGCTGAGAAGATTCGTTCTCTCTAGTCGGGTTCACGGCGGTCACGTTCTCGGTGAGATGGACTGGATTGATGGTCCCTACAACGACACTCGACATCGTTGAGTTCATGAGAAAATCGAGGTTCTCTGTGGGTGACCGGCTATGACCGCTGGCAAGTCCTTTTTTGATGAGCACGCCACGATCGGTGTTATGAGCAGCATCCAGCACGACCTGCTGTGATGTGTCTTCCTGGTGATAGGCCACCATAACCACATCACTCTCTTCCAGCGCGCGAAGTCCTGCTGATGCAGATTTGGTGGAGGCGCCGATGGCGCGGACCATTCCCTTGTCCTTCATCTTGCGGAGGCTTGCCATGGCATCGGATGCCAGAACGGCGCTGTCATCATCCGGCAAATGCAGGACGACGACGTCCAGATAGTCGGTGCGTAGACGTAGCAGGCTGGTTTCAACGCTCGACGTCAGCCCTTGTGGCGAAAAGTCAAAGGATGAACGTTGCCCCTCGTAGCGCTCCCCGGCTTTTGTGCAGATGACCCAGTGATGCCTCTCGGTCAGCAGCGCGCCCAGCCGGGACTCACTGTTGCCATAGGCGGGTGCGGTATCCACGAGATTGATTCCAAGGTCTCGCGCAAGCGCCAGCAGATTGACAACTTCCTGGTCTCCTGGAATCGCAAACGAGGCGGGATATTTGACGGCTGTATTCCGGCCCATTTTGACCGTCCCGAGTCCAATCGGGGAAACGCGGCAGCTATCAAACAGGCGACGGTAGGATGACTCCGGTAGGTGGGGGAGAGGTGATGGCTGGCGATCATCCAAAGGGAATTTGTCCAACTGTTGCGTTGTCGAGGAGCGGTGGCGTGTTGTCAGCCCTGTTGCTGGTGACGAGTGATTTGATTTTGGGTAGTGCGAGATTCGCCATCAGAGGGGTCAATGTGAGTTTGGTGGGCCAACATACGATTGCGTTGCCAACCTGTTCCACGAAAGGACTGTCAGGAAGCCCACCCGACGCCTGATCAGGCTCAGCACGGTCGACATCCAGCGTGCTGAACCGGCAATCATCAAATGACAGCCATGGGAACACGTCTTCGAGTTCGGTGCGTGCAAATGTGACCTGTTCAGCGTCGGTACGTACAGTACCCGTCTCGGCGAGGGCGCCTCCTAGGTACCACGTGGTACCGGTGGTGGTCTCATGGGTAGTGATCGTTACCCGTGGTTTCGCGCCGGAGGTAGGGCTGGCGATATGTGCGTAGAGCGGAGGCAGCTGGCCCGTGACCGCCACCTGTTTGAGAGGCCTGCGTTGCATTTGAATGTGGGAGAGTGGCGAGTTCGCAAGCAGTGTCTCGTTGCCTGCACCCGCGCAAAATACGTAGCAGTCCGCGGAAATGGCCTCGCCTTCACATGAAAGACCTGGGATTCTATCGCCCTCGATACTGTCCAACGTTACCGTGCCGGAAAAACATCGCTCGGCACAGTTTGATGTCAGTGCCCGAAGTAGTGACGGTACATTCATGACCACGTCCTGAAGCTGATAGACACTACCCTTAAAGGACGCATGCCTGAGGGCATCGGGATAATCGGCGGGCGCACATTTATCTGCACGACCGACGATCAATCGGCTTCCGAGAAACGTGGTCAGACGATTGGCTATACCTCCGGTGCTCAGCAGGTAATAACGATCCGAGCTTGGAGATGTCGCACTCAGGTCCACAGGACCGTCACCACGAAGACAGGACCGCCAGAAGTCAGGCATGTGCGCCAGCGACTCTCCAAGTTGGTGACGTCCTGCATTTAGTTGGTATTTGAGACCGCCGTGAATCATGCCCTGTGATGCGAGTGTTTGCCCGGCACCAAGGTGTTTGGCTTCGAACAACCACGCATCAATTCCAGCATCGGTGAGCACACGTAATAACCAGGCACCGGCGATACCGCCTCCAATAATTGCCACCGGCACATGTTTGCTGACTCCAGACATTCGTGAAGTATAGACGGTTCGCCTGTGGAAACAGATGTGCGCATCAATGGGGTACGTTAAGCTGCAAGTGATGGCCCGTCTTCTCTATAGCCTCCTGTTTTATCTGCTGATGCCGCTCATACTGCTGCGGCTGTTCTGGATGGCGCGAAAGGAACCACTCTACCGGTACCGGATTCGGGAACGTTTTGGTTGGGTCAAACCGAAAGTGAGACCGGCGTCTGACAAGGCACCACTCGTATGGGTCCATGCAGTCTCCGCTGGTGAAACCAATGCAGCCGCACCGTTGATCATACAGTTGTCTGACAAAGGGCACTGTATCTGGATGACCAGCACGACGGCGACAGGTCGGCAACGGGTGCAAGCCTTGTTTGGTGATGATTGCTTGCATTCCTTTGTACCTTACGATGTGCCAGACGCCCTGACCCGGTTCATGGATCGCGTACATCCGGACCTACTGATTCTCATTGATACTGAACTGTGGCCAAACATGATTCACGTGGCTACACAGCGTGGTGTGCCGGTGGCACTGGTCAACGGGCGGATGTCGCAGGGGTCTCATCGACGTTATCGAAGGATACACGCGCTGGTGTCGCCAATGTTGCGATCGCTGTCACTGCTTGCAGTACAGTCAGATGCGCACCGTGAACGGATGGTCTCCCTGGGAGCCAGACGCGATCGGGTCCGCGTGACTGGTAGCATCAAGTTCGACGTGCAATTCCCCGCGGACCTGGATGACGGTATCGCGTTGTTTCGGCGTTTCTCGGGAGATCGTCCAGTGCTACTCGGCGCGAGTACCCATGATGGTGAGGAAAGTGTCCTGCTGACCGCGTTCACAACCGCCAGGCGCGCGTGTCCGAATCTTCTGCTGGTCCTGGCTCCCCGTCACCCTGCGCGCGCTGGTGACGTTCAAGAGGAGATCACCAGGCACGGTTTTTCCTGCGTTCGTCGAACCCAGCTTGTGGACGATGCGCCGGATCTGGCAGCGATAGCTCGGGATGTTGATGTGCTGCTTGTCGATACAATGGGCGAGCTGTTGTTCTGTTACGGGATTGCCAGTGTTGCCTTTGTTGGAGGTAGTCTCGCGGAAGTCGGTGGGCACAATCCCATTGAAGCGCTGTCGCTCAACGTGCCGGTGATGATGGGTCCGAACCTGTGGGATATCGAGGATATTGCGCAGCAATTGCTCTCGGCGGGAGCAATGGTGAAGGTTGTCGACGATCGTGAGTGTGCAGAGTTTGCGAGTCGCATGCTAACGGATAGCCCCAGCCGCAATGAAGTTCTGGTTCGCTCAGGGCAGGTATTGGATATCAACCGTGGGTCGCTCACGACCACGGTGAAACTGCTGGATGACCTGGTTGGTTCAGGCATCTGACGGTCTTCTTTTTGTCATTTCAGCGGCGGGTTTGTGGTACGCTATCAGGCATGTAAACATAAGATGGTAACCCAGTTGGAGGCAACTGCCGGAACTTTGAGTCTTTGACAAAACTTTGTCAGAGCCTTTGAACGTACCCTTGAAACATCCTTTGAAAAGACGTCGTTACATACCAAATCTGGCCACTGATATGGCTGAATGTGATGCCAATTATGTGCGGCTGACCCGTCTTTTTCCTGACATGCGTGTTCAGGACAGCCGTCACTTTGCAATCGAGGTGGTGGCCGAGGATGGCGCTGAGGTCCGCATCGATATTCGTGAGCGCTGTCCGTTCACCACGATGCTCTCTGTCCATGTCAGCAACGGTGACAACAAACCCTGGGTCCGTTGGCCCGAGCTTGAAGTCCGTGTCTATCACGATGTCGCGTCCGCTGAAGTCATCAGTTTCCAACGTCAGCGCAACTTCAGGTACCGATATGAGCTTCCCAATGATCACATGTACCAACCCGATGAAAAGTCTCAGATCAATCGATTCCTGGGTGAGTTGTTGAGTTTTTGTCTGGCAAACGGTCGCGCAGTTGAGTCTATTTCGTTCAATTCATGAACCTGCGATCGAATGTGAAATCCACGTCTGCGACCTCGCTGACGTTACCCTTTGAGAAACCGGTCGACGATCAGGGCCGCGATCTGGAGATCGTTGCTGACTGATATGAACCTGGTTTCGTCCTTGAGAGCCGTCATCTGCAAACCCAGCGTGCGTATCGTGTTGCAGCCCGTATCCATCCTCGTCTCCGCACCCGCTGCTTTGGCTAGCCTAGAGTCCTGTCATGCCGAGTAAATCCTATCAGGCTGATGCCATTGAGGTGTTGAAGGGGCTTGATCCGGTACGAAAACGACCGGGCATGTATACCGATACATCGAGACCTAACCATCTGGCCCAGGAAGTGATCGACAACAGCGTCGACGAGGCACTTGAAGGAGCGGCTACTGAGATTCGGGTCACGTTACGGAAAGATGGCGCGATGAGTGTCAGTGATGATGGTCGGGGAATGCCTGTTGACGTCCACAAGGGAGAGAAGCTGCCGGGTGTCGAGGTAATTCTCACGCAGCTGCACTCCGGCGCGAAGTTCAACTCCGATAACTACAAGTTTTCCGGGGGATTGCACGGCGTCGGTGTTTCGGTAGTGAATGCACTGTCGTCAACCTTTGAGGTGTTCATAAGACGTGATGGCAAGCTGCACCACATGTCATTCAAGAACGGAAAGAAGACACAAAAGCTGAAGGTGGTGGACAAGGTAGGTAAACGAACAACAGGCACACTGATCACATTCAAACCTGACCCCGCCTACTTCGATTCTCCCAAGTTCTCGGTTCGTGACCTGACGCATCTCCTTCGTGCAAAAGCAGTGTTGTGCCCGGGTCTCAAGGTCGTGTTTGTTGATGAGACGGCAAAGAAGGGTGAGAACAAGCACGAATGGTGTTACGAAGCCGGCTTGACCGATTACCTGGCGACTGAATTGCAGGGGTTTACGCTACTGCCTGAGCTACCGTTTGATGGATCGCTGGCTGCCACGGAAGAAGCCGTGGACTGGGCGGTTCAATGGTTACCGGAAGGTGGGGACCTGATTACCGAAAGCTATGTCAATCTCATCCCCACAGTCCAGGGTGGTACACACGTCAACGGGCTTCGAAATGGTCTCCTTGAAGCGCTTCGGGAGTTCTGTGAGTTTCACAATCTCTTGCCCCGTGGTGTCAAGATCAGCGCGGACGATGTTTGGGATCGGTGCAGTTATGTGCTCTCCGCCAAGCTACTCGATCCACAGTTTTCTTCCCAGACGAAAGTCAGGCTGACATCACGCCAGGCGGTCTCCTTCATCTCCGGTGTGGTAAAGGATCGTTTCAGCTTGTGGCTCAGCGAACACGTGGCGGATGGCGAAGCCATCGCAGATATGGCCATCGAAGCGGCTCAGGCCAGGTTGCGTGCCGGTAAGAAAGTTGAACGAAAAAAGATCACTTCGGGGCCTGCATTGCCAGGAAAGCTCGCTGACTGCACGTGTGCTGATGCGATGGAAGGTGAGCTTTTTCTTGTGGAAGGCGATTCAGCGGGTGGCTCTGCGAAGCAGGCACGAGATCGTGTAAATCAAGCGATTCTGCCCCTGCGCGGAAAGATCCTGAATACCTGGGATGATGAATCAACACAGATTCTGAGCTCTCAGGAGGTGCACGATATAGCGGTGGCGGTGGGCGTTGATCCTGGTAGCGACAACCTGAAGGGGCTGCGTTACGGCAAAATTTGCATCCTCGCGGATGCCGACTCTGATGGTCTGCACATTGCGTCACTGCTGATCGGGTTGTTTGTTCGGCACTTCCCCGCGCTGGTCAAGGCGGGTCACGTGTTTGTTGCGATGCCGCCGTTGTTCCGGATCGATGTGGGCAAGGAAGTGTTCTATGCGCTTGATGAGGATGAACGACAGGGCGTCCTGAACCGCATCGAAGCAGAAGGTAAGAAAGGGCGTGTTGTCGTCAGTCGATTCAAGGGTTTGGGGGAGATGGATCCGTCACAGCTACGAGAATCGACGATGGCATCGGACACCCGGCGCCTGGTGCAGCTGACCATGGAGTCCGAGCCCCAGGCAATGAAGATCCTGGACATGCTGTTGTCTAGAAAGCGAGCGGGCGACAGGAAGATCTGGCTGGAAAAGAAAGGTGACCAGGCAGAACTGGTCTAAGTCCGGCCCTGTATCGTCTCGAAGACTGGACGGTTGGTCCTCAGCGTCTATCGGAATAAATGATTATGAGTGAGTTTGAACACGAAACGCAGTCGCTGGGTGACTTTACCGAGAAAGCGTTTCTGAACTACGCGATGTACGTCATCAACGACCGGGCACTGCCACATATCGGCGATGGACTGAAGCCGGTACAGCGTCGCATCGTTTATGCCATGTGGGCGCAGGGGTTGAATGACAGTTCGAAACATGCGAAATCCGCACGTACTGTAGGTGAGGTGATCGGCAAGTATCACCCGCATGGTGAACAGGCGAGCTATGGGGCGATGGTATTGATGGCTCAACCCTTCAGCTATCGTTATCCGCTGGTTAATGGCCAGGGCAACTTCGGCTCGCCGGATGATCCAAAATCATACGCGGCACAACGGTATACGGAAGCTAAACTGACGAAGTTCGCGCAGGTCCAGTTGTCGGAACTCCGCCAGGGTACAACAGACTGGGCTCCGAATTTTGACGGTACGCTGGAGGAACCCGTCACATTGCCTTCGCGTTTGCCGAATGTCCTGTTGAATGGTGGAACAGGTATCGCGGTAGGTATGGCGACGGACATACCGCCCCATAACCTGAACGAGGTCGCGACGGCATGCATACGTTTGCTGGACAAACCACGTTCAACCGTAGCGGATCTGATGGAGCACATACAGGCGCCAGATTTCCCCACCGGCGCTGAGATCATATCGGAACAGTCCGATCTGCTGACTATGTATGAAACGGGTCGAGGGATGGTGCGTGCAAGGGCCACGTATGAAATTGAGGATGGTGAGATCGTAATTACCGCGTTACCCTATCAGGTGTCCGGAAGCCGCGTACTAGAGCAGATTGCTGCGCAGATGCAGGCGAAGAAACTTCCTATGGTTGTGGACCTTCGAGATGAATCGGATCATGAAAATCCAACGCGGATGGTGATCGTGCCGAGATCCAACCGGGTCGATGTCGAGCCTCTCATGGGCCACCTGTTTGCGAGTACCGACCTGGAAAAAAGCTTCCGGCTCAATTTCAACGTGATTGGTCTCAACGGCCGGCCGGAGGTTAAATCGCTCAAGGACATGCTGTCCGAGTGGTTGACCTTTAGGACAAATGTTGTGCTGAAACGACTGCAGTTCAGGCTGGACGCGATCAATGAACGGTTGCACATTCTTGAAGGTTTATTGATTGCCTACCTGAACCTGGATGAAGTGATTGAGATCATCCGAAATGAAGACGCGCCGAAAGAAAAACTGATGGAAAAGTTCAAGCTGAGCGAAATCCAGGCTAACGCGATTCTGGACCTCAGGTTGAGGCAGCTTGCCCGCCTTGAGGAAGAGAGGATCACGACGGAACAGCAGGAACTGAGAGCCGAACGCAGCGACCTTGAGAAGACCATTGGCTCCAAGGCGAGGCTCAAAACACTGATCAAGAACGAGATCCTGGCAGATGCAGAGGCCTTTGGGGATGAGCGTCGCTCACAGCTGGTGTGTCGCGAGGAAGCGAAAGCGTTCAGCGAGAAAGACCTGATTTCAACGGAACCGGTCACGGTTGTGTTATCTGAGAAAGGGTGGGTCCGGGCGGCACGTGGCCACGAAATAGACCCGACTGAGCTCAGCTACCGCAGTGGCGATAGCTTTCTGTCCGCGGGCCGAGGGCGAAGCAGTGAGGACGCTGTTTTTCTCGACACTTCAGGGCGTGCCTATACCCAACCCGCCCACGGTCTGCCCTCTGCGCGAGGGCAGGGTGAACCGCTGACCGGGAGGCTCAATCCGCCGCAGGGCGCTTCCTTTGTTGGTTTTTCGATTGGCGAGACAACACAGAAGCTGCTGGTCGCGAGCGATGCGGGATATGGATTCATTGGTACGCTGGGAGATATGACAACCAAGAACAAGGCGGGCAAGACGCTGCTATCGGTGCCCAAAGGCGCTCTGGCATTGCCTCCTGTCCCGATCAACAACATAGAAGAAACCCTGGTTGCGGCCTTCAGTAGTGAGGGCCGGCTATTGGTTTTCCCGCTGGCAGATCTGCCAACTCTGGGACGAGGCAAGGGTATTAAGGTCATTAATATTCCGTCTGCGAGGGTCATTGATCGGTCAGAGATCATGCAATACCTGGTGGTCCTGGGCCCTGAAGAGTCCATCGTGGTGCTGAGCGGTAAACGGACTCTGAATCTGAAACCATCCGATTTGGCGCACTATCGTGGTGAACGCGCTCGTCGCGGATTGAAGTTGCCGCGTGGATTCCAGAAGGTCGACGGGGTCAGCGTTGCTTGACGTTTTTCAGCTGGGTTCGGTGACCTACTGCTCTATCATCAGGGCCAGACGCTCGCGAATTTCTGACCTGAACGAGCGTGATGACCCATCCATCACCATCGCCTGTCCGTTGGGAAGTGCGGTGTGAGAGAACGATGAAAACTCGACGCCCAGAGCGTCTGGTATACGCAACGCCAGCACCTGGCTGATCAGGATCTTTCCACCGGCGATCGCGGTCAGGTAGTTGGTGAACTTTCGCGCCTCAGTAAACCGGCTATCAGATAGGTCGCAATTGGCGCAGTAATGCAGCGCGAAGTGGGCTGAGTAGGGTCTCGGAATCGCTGCGACCAGCTCCATCATCAGCGCTGCACAGCACACCGCGTCCTGTTCGTGCCGATCATGTCGAAAGAGGAGTTCCAGATCACCTGAATCAGTGAGCGTTATCTCGCCATTGCATAGTGATACGGCGGTAGTAAAGAGTTCGATGATCTCTGATTCCAGGTTCACTGGAATAGGTCGCACCACCACCAGCGTACCATCTTCCCGATACGTCGATTGATCGGTATCGGGTTCAGGGTTCATGATCTCAACAGTTTCGCTGGACGTTGCCAGTTTGTGCCTGGGGAGATCAGGGTACAGCCAGAACATGATGACGCCCCTGAGTCCTCCCGTGGCAATAAGGATCAGAATACCCAGCACGAACTGGGTTGCGATCAACAGAATGAGCGGTTGATAAGCCGAGCGACCGTGTTGATCACCGAGGCCGATCTCTACCCGACCAATGACCGACTGTTGATGGGAAATCCGGTTTGTATACAGTGCGATTCCCTGAGTCATTGATCCCGCTTGTGCAATGAGAGTATTGCGGTGGTTGTAAACCGCAGCATAGGCGACCAGGTCCTGTCCGCCGGAGAGAAGATCGTTCAACATCACATTTATCGTAAGGTGTTCACCACGAACCATGGGTTCCTGAAGCGACAATGCTAGCTGGGCGCTGATGGTCTTTCCCATGAGCTCGATGCGGGCAGTGTGCGCGCTGGACAGTTGGTGCCAGAGCACCACGTTTCCAACGATGATGATCAACATCAAAGGGCACAGAACGAGCGTCCATAGGCGATTGCGGGCTTGTGATTGCGATATGGCCATTAGTGGGTATTGGGGCAGAGACAAAAAGGCAGAGTGTCCGCTTTTGCCACGGAGATCAGTTAGAGGTACTCGGCCGCGAAATCGTAATCCAGGGCTTCCAGTGTTGGTGAAACATAGAACCCCTGGATGAAGTTGACGCCGGACATCCACAGTGTTTGTAGAATGGTAGGTGACTCCACACCTGAAATCGCTGTGAGCACGCTATGGCCCTGGAGCGATTTCACCATTTCCACCAACTCGTCCTGTTTTTCCTCGCTATCCTCAATCTGTTGAGCAAAAGAGCCGTCAAGCTTGACGTAATCCGTAGTCAGATGTTTGAGCAGGTTAAATGGATTCAGCGAGCAACCAAAATGATTGATCGACACCTTGCTGTGCATTTCAGATAGACCCGAGGTGAATTTGTCAGCGTGTTGGATGTAGGAAGTCGAATCGTTTTCATGGATCTGAAAGCTGACAGCATCGCAGGGCAACTTGGCGGCCTTTTTGTTCATATGTCGGTTACCACCGGCGCAGTTTAGCACGCCAGTTGTTGGCAGCTCCCATAAACCGGATTAGTTGGTCGTCAGGGAAATGGACTCCTTGGCGCCGGCGCCAGGTTTTTCACGGACGAGTTTGGGCACAAGATATCCAGGCAGTCTCTGGCTCATCTCTTGCACAAGATCACGGCCGTCAGATTCGGGGACATCAAAGTGATGTGCTCCCTCGACCGGGTCGAGTAGATGCAGGTAGTACGGGAGGACGCCGGCATGAAACAATCGCCATGAGAGATCAGTTAGAAGATCGGCACGATCATTAATGTTCTTTAGCAGCACAGATTGATTCAGCAAGGTAGCGCCTGTCTGGTGCAAGTGATGCATGGCATCAGCCACGTCGTCGGTAATCTCATTGCCGTGATTCGCGTGGATGACAACGACGATCTTTAGTCTGCTTTCACCGATCCAATCAAGCAATTCCAGACAGACACGTTGCGGAATAACCACTGGCAGGCGAGTGTGCAACCGGAGTGTGTCTACATGCGGAATTGAGGCGAATTGTTGGGCGACCCACGAGAGGAGCTGGTCATTGGCCACGAGTGGATCACCTCCACTCAGTATGACTTCGCGAATATCGGGTTGTGAACGTACATAACCCGCGATGTTCTGCCAGTCGGTTCTGCTGACCCTGAAATCGTCATAGGGAAAGTGTCGACGAAAACAGTAGCGACAGTGGACCGCACATACGCCGGTGGCAATGACAAGAATACGACCATGGTATTTATGGAGGACCCCTTTGACCGGGGTCTTGTCGTGTTCGTCAAGGGGGTCTGGTCCATAGCCATTCACCACAACCTGTTCCTCGTCCACTGGCAGGACCTGTCGCAACAGCGGGTCGTTTGGATCTCCGGGTGTCATGGCGGCGAGATAGGGCCATGGGACCAGGACCGGAAAGTCAGACTTGGTAGATGATGCTGGCAGGTCAAGCGCGGTCAGCAGTGTTTCACTGTCACGCACAGCGTGGGATAACTGCCATTGCCAGGGTTGGCTCTGCCAACCCTGCTCTTGAAGCGGTATCATGGCGTTTTTTCCTGACTAGGTACAACGATGGCGACCTATTCTACCAATGAATTCAGATCAGGACTGAAGGTGATTCTGGAAGGTGATCCCTGTTCGATTCTGGAAAACGAGTTTGTCAAACCCGGAAAGGGACAGGCGTTCAATCGCGTCCGGTTACGCAACCTGCTGTCTGGTCGGGTCTGGGAGAGGACGTTCAAGTCGGGGGAGTCCATCGAGGGTGCCGATGTCATTGATCTGGACATGGAATATCTGTACACCGACGGCGAGTACTGGCACTTCATGAAGATGGATGACAGTTACGAACAGTTGCCGGCGGGAAAGAACGCAGTGGCAGATGCGCTACAGTGGCTCAAGGAACAGGATGTCTACACCGTGACACTATGGAACGGAGATCCCATCAGCGTGACGCCACCCAATTTTGTGGAGTTGGAAGTGGTCGAAACCGACCCGGGCCTGAAGGGCGATACAGCCCAGGGTGGTACCAAACCGGCAACGCTGTCGACAGGTGCAGTTGTCAAGGTCCCGCTATTCATCAACCAGGGTGAGGTGATTCGTGTGGACACACGAACCGGCGAATACCAGAACCGGGTCAAGTAGTACCAATGCGTATCTGACAATCGGGACGACCGTCAGGCAAATGGGAACAAGGCGGAACAAGTTGTGACCTCCGGCTCACCGGATCAAACCCTGAAGTCCTGCATCCGTGAACGGGCCTGCCTGCTGGGCGCATTGCGGGGCTACCTGAGCAGCCACCAATGTACCGAAGTGACAACGCCGGTGCTGAGGCCCTTTGGTGTTACTGATCCCTTTATTGCCAGTATCTCCGCCTACAACGAACAAAACCGGCTCGGATTTCTGCAGACGTCTCCTGAATATGCAATGAAACAGTTGCTGTGTCTGGGAAGCGGAGACATCTGGCAACTAGGCCCCGTTTTCCGTAGTGGTGAGACCGGTCGACGCCATCGTTCTGAATTCACCATGCTGGAGTGGTACCGGTGCGGCTGGACCCTGTCCCAACTGATGGACGAAATGATCGAGTTGACGACCGTCGCAGCCACCGCAATGGGCCCAGTGGCTGATGATGCCCTAGGGCAGCTGACTAGTTCGTCCAGCAGTTCGCCCACTAAAAGGACCTATCGTTCCCTGTTTGAGGATCGCTTCGGGATCAATCCTCACGCTATAGAAACCGCGAGACTCGCCAGCCTCTGCACAAAAAAGCTGGGATCATTGGGCCAGCACATTGACCCGTCAACGGCGCGATCGGAATATCACGATGCCCTCTTTTCCCAATTGATTGAGCCAACGCTTGAGTCCCCCACGTTCGTGACCGAATTTCCTCGCGAACAGGCTGCGCTCGCGCGCGTTGCGGAGCGGCGCGGTGACACGGTCGCTTTGCGTTTCGAGTTGTATTGGCGAGGTGTCGAGCTGGCCAATGGCTATAGCGAGCTGGGTGACCAGGCCGAGCTCAATGCGCGATTTGTGGCCAACAATGCGACGCGAAAGGCGATGGGTCTGCCGGAGATGCCGTTGGATGATGAATTCCTGGCACTGATCGACGTTTTGCCTGACTGCGTCGGTGTTGCCCTGGGCGTTGATCGTTTACATATGGTGCTGACAGGTCGTCGTAGTCTCGCCGGTACTGAACCCGGTAAGTAAGTGCTTGCTAACTGGATTAGCTATCACTCGATAGGAGTATCAGGTTCGTTTCCCCACTCTGACCAGGATCCATCGTAGGCCTGGATATCGTAGCCAAGCTGTCGTCCGAGGGCGTATGTGAGACCGCTGCGATGGTGCGTCTGGCAATGGGTAATCACGCGTTTGTCGCGCGTGATGCCGAGGGCGTCGAGGATGTCCTGAAGGTCCTTGCGGGTTCGGTGACCGTTCGCGGGGTCCATGGTGGCAAGCCAGTCCAGGTTGATGGCGCCTGGGATGCGACCGGCCCGTCTGGACCCTGACCTCAATCCGCGATGTTCTTCGGCTGATCGAGCGTCCCAGACAATGACATCTGGGCGATCAAGGCTGGCACGGACATCCGCGAGACTTGCGGTAAACGAGGCATCTATTTCGATATTCACCCGAGTTTGATCGAACGTGGGCATATCCGTGGTCACGCCCCGGCCATCCGCCAGCCACGCGATGAGTCCGCCGTTGACCAGTCCCTTACGCTCGTGCCCGATGACGTCCAGAATCCAAAGCAAACGACCCGCCCAGCCGCCACCTTCGTCATCGTAGACAACGATGTATTTGTCCGGTCTGTATCCAACGGACCCAAGCACATCCGAGAGAGCATTGGGGTGTGGCAGTTTGCCCGGTGCGGGTGGTTGTCCAAGTGTCAGGGACGCCGGTGTGATGTGTCGAGCGCCGGGAACATGTCCTCTGGCGTAGTTGTCGTCTGAACAAACGTCCAGCAGAATCACGTCCGGCGCGGAGAGCAAAGGAACAAGCTCTCCGGTTTCAATAACGTCTGGTGGTGGAAGATCAGCTAACACGTGAACCCCTTTTTATTGCGCTCCTTGGCGGGAGCGCCTGGTCAATTGGCCGTGGAGATCGGGCCAACCGGGTGATCCCCAGCGGCGATCCGCGATGACCGGTGGATAATAGCGATAACTGGTACCGATCGAAACCAGACTGGCAGACGCGCATGGCGCGACAGCAGCGCTTTCAGTAACATAGCTCCCTCATGGATGTTGGGCTGGAAGGTTCGGTTGGAAGGGCTGACGTATTCGGAAAACCTCGTATGGATGGATCTGGAGATGACCGGCCTCGACCCGGAGGTTGAACGCATCATCGAGATCGCCGTGATCGTGACCAATTCCTCCCTAAGGGTGCTGGCGGAGGGACCTGTTGTCGTGGTCAATCAGCCTGATTCGCTGCTGGCCGCGATGGACGAATGGAATACCACACATCACACGGACTCGGGCCTCTTTGACCGTGTCCGGAGTGAAGGTGTCACTGAGTCAGAGGCGGAGCGGATCGTGCTTGATTTTATCGCCGACCATGTTGAGCCGGGTCGCTCGCCATTATGCGGAAATTCCATTGCTCAGGATCGACGATTCCTCGTGAAATACATGCCCACACTTGAATCTCACCTGCACTACAGAAACCTGGACGTGAGCACCATCAAGGAACTGGCGATTCGTTGGCGCCCGGACATTTTTCATCAAATCAAAAAGCAGAATCATCATCGCGCATTGGATGACGTTCGTGAGTCCATTGAGGAACTCCGTTTTTACCGGGACCACTTTCTCAAGCTCAAGACTGAAAATTGACACTCGGGCGGGAGCATACCGCGCCAAAGGTCCTACTCTGCTGCTTTCCGTTTTTGTTCCGCCAAAGCCCAGGAGATGTGCTCGCCAACGAGATCATCGACGGTGCCCTGTTTCGAGTTCAGCGCGGCCACAACCGCACGGTCGTGGCGTGCGTTACCGAGCGCAACCGCGATATTTCTGAGCCACCCCTGATAACCGGTCCGACGGATTGCGCTGCCTTCTGTCCGCGTCAAAAAATCGCTTTCTGACCAGTTGAACAGTTCAAGCAGGGACGAGCGATCCAACCCATGTCTCGGTGTAAAGTCCGGTTCATGACTTGTACGTGCATAACGATTCCACGGACAAACCAGCTGGCAATCATCACAACCAAAAATCCGATTCCCGATCATCGGTCTCAAGGATTCGTCAATGCTGCCTCTTAGCTCGATTGTTAGATACGAAATACAGCGTCGAGCATCCAGTTGTTGGGGTCCTACAATCGCGTGAGTTGGGCAGATGTCAATGCATGCGCTACAGGATCCACAGAGATTCTGGATCTTCGGCGCGCTGAGCGGGAGTTGGAGATTGGTATAGATTTCGCCCAGGAAAAACCAGGACCCGGCTTTTCTGTTGATCAGGAGCGTATTTTTTCCGATCCATCCCAGTCCCGCTTTCTCGGCCAGCGCTTTCTCAAGGACCGGGGCACTGTCGGTAAAAGCTCTTGCTTCAGCGCCCGAGACTCCGTGGACCGACAGGAATGTCTGGGCGTACTGCCAGAGTCTGGCCAGACGTTTTCTGATGACCTTGTGGTAGTCACGTCCCAGGGAGTAACGCGCTACGTATGCGTCCTTGTCGGATGCCAGAACGGCATCAGCTGGTCTTGCGTCGGGTTTGTGATCCATGCGGACGACAATCACGCTTTGTGTGCCTGGGATCAGTTCGGTCGGGCGACTGCGTCTGGCGCCGTGCCGTTCCATATAGTCCATCTCGCCGTGGTGATTCTTCTGCAGCCAGTTGGTGAGATGATGTTCATGGTCATCGAGGTCGGTGTCACAGATCCCCAGATCATCAAATCCCAGTTCGAGCGACCGTTGTCGCAAATGAAGCACCAATGCTTCTGACAGGTCATCGGCAATCACCGGGGATAGGGAATTGTTGTCGTCTTCATACATAGCGAGACGGGTTCTGGGGGTTTGGGTTCACAATTGCCTATAATCGCGCAAGCAATGGCTCAATCACAAATAATGGCTCACGAGATATCAGATACAGCGGCCGTGTGGCTCTACACGGGTGCAGCGGTGCGTGCCCTGGATGCATGGGCGATCGCCAACCTGGATATCTCTGGGCTTCGGTTGATGCGGCGTGCGGCACAGTCCTGTGTTCGGGTCATTACATCGCGATGGCCAGAGGCACGTCGCATCGCGGTCGTCTGCGGCAAGGGAAACAATGCCGGTGATGGTTATCTGATCGCGGGCATACTCTCGGAAATGGGGCACGATGTGCACGTTTTTGAGGTGTCCCCACCTGAGAAGCTAACGCGTGATGCGCGATCGGCTTACGAGTTTTGTAGCCAGACGAATTGTCAGCGAACATCAGTACACGGCAGAGAGAACGCTTCGGAGCCGTTTGAGGTCGTTGTGGATGCGTTACTGGGGACCGGGCTGTCTGGTCCGCTTCGCGAGGACTATCAGGCAGTCGTCGACGAGATGAATACGCTTTCAGTACCGATCCTGGCAGTAGACCTGCCCACAGGACTGTGTGCCGATAGCGGGGCCCAGCTGGGGCGCGCTGTGAACGCCTCAGTGACGGTTACATTCATTGGTCGCAAGCGAGGTCTGTACACGGCCGATGGTCCTGATTGCGCCGGTGAGATCGTGTTCGAAGGCCTGGGTGTACCGGACGATTTGGATCGCCATCTGCCGGAAGAGGTCACCGCGGATCCGGGATACAGAATTCCCTGCCTGTCGTTGCCCAAATTGTTGTCGGGATTCCCGGCGAGAGCACGAAATACTCACAAGTACACATTCGGTCACGTTCTCCTGATCGGCGGAAATGAAGGGATGCCGGGAGCCATCCTGATGTCTGCAGAGGCCGCGCTTCGTACCGGGGCGGGTCTCGTGAGTGTCGCTACCCACCCCTCGCATGCCTCATACCTGGTGACCCGTCGTCCTGAACTGATGTGTCGGGGTGTAGAAAAAGAGGCTGACCTTGCATCGATGCTGGATGCTGCGTCCGTGGTGGCGATCGGACCGGGTCTGGGGCGTGACCCGTGGGCTGAGCGCTGTCACAGTGTTGCGCTTGACCATTGTCGGGCGAGCGGCAAACCGATGGTGATCGACGCTGATGGTTTGAATCTGCTGGATCGTCAGGCGCGCATTGAAGAGAATTGGATTCTGACGCCCCATCCCGGTGAGGCCGAGCGTATGCTGACGGGCAGCAGCCGTGGTGATCGGTTTGATGCAGTGCGCCGACTTCAGAGTCACTTTGGCGGACACGTGTTGTTGAAGGGCGCCGGTACCACAATCTACGACGGTAAGGGACATGCGCTGTGTCCCTATGGGAATCCCGGAATGTCGGTCGCCGGTATGGGGGATGTCCTGACCGGCGTGATTGCCTCCCTGTGTGCCCAGCGAGTTGCGCCGGAAGATGCAATACGCCTGGGGGTCTGCCTGCATTCGTTTGCAGGCGATATTGTTGCAGGCAGCGAAGGACCCCGGGGGATGTTCGCTACGGATCTGCTGCCTGTGCTGAAACGCTTGGTCAATGGCCTCGATGTCGGTTGAGTCAGCGGAAGCCAATAGCGTGTTCTTGTCGGATGATGCCACCACCGAACGACTTGGCCGCCTCGTCCAGGACGCGGTTACACCTTCATCAAGCCGTTGGGTCGTGTTTCTGCGAGGTGATCTCGGGGCGGGAAAGACGACGTTGGTGCGTGGACTCATGAGAGGTTTTGGGTACGACGGCGCCGTGAAATCGCCAACATTCACGCTGGTAGAACCCTATGAGTCGGACGAGTATCACGTCTATCACTTCGACCTCTACCGTTTGGTGGATCCGGAAGAGCTGGAATTTGTCGGATTGGAGGACTACCTGGACGCTGAACTGCCTTCGACGCTGATCCTGATCGAGTGGCCAGAACGCGGTGGATCAGCGCTGCCAGGTGCCGACATCGAAATTGATCTGGAAGTGACTGGCACAGCTCGCAGAGCAAGGTTGACGGGCCGATCGGTGAAGGGAGTCGAGGCCGTTGCGTCGATCCTGAGTCAAAGGACTGTATTGGGGGATTGACCGTACGATGGGGTTTGGCCTTTTGAACAAATGGCGAACTGCCAGGGGTTTTATGCAGTTCGACTCCTTGCTAGGGTCAGGACTTGAAATGGAACGACGCATCGGTGACTAGAAGGTTGCAGGTTGGGCATAACAGATTCATTACCCGGTGGACGCTCGGCGGGGTCCTGGCGATGTTCTTTATTGCGGACGTCATGGCGGCAGCCGTTATCGATAACATCAGAGTACGAACTTCTCCGGAGCGGACTCGGATCGTGCTTGATACCAGTGAGCCACTGGACCACAAGATCTTTGCTTTGGTTGAGCCTGACCGCCTGGTCATCGACGTTCCTCACGCAAACCTGCAGGTCGATGCGTCACAGGTCCCGCTAGGAGATGGCCCTATCCAAGGGCTGCGAACGTCCCAACAAGGCGACAAGGTTCGCCTTGTGCTTGATCTCGATGCTCCTGTGCGACCACGTTCGTTTCTCCTGAAGCCAATTCTGAACTATAGCGATCGTCTGGTCGTCGACCTTTATACAAAGGAACAGCAATCACCCGCACAACGGGTCGAACGGTTGACGAATCAGATGCGGGACGTGATTGTCGCGATCGATGCGGGTCATGGTGGTGATGATCCGGGTGCAATTGGGCCCGGCAAGCTTTATGAAAAGGTCGTCGTTTTCGAGATTGCCCGGAAAATGGCGGACATGTTCAACGAGGCACCTGGGTTCAGGGCGCTGATGATACGCCAGGGTGACTACTACTTGGGGCTGCGTGAACGTACCGATATTGCGCGTAAGGGACGTGCAGATGTTTTCCTGTCGATTCATGCTGACGCTTTCAAGACCGCCAAAGCACATGGTGCATCGGTGTATGCGATCTCTGAAAAAGGCGCGACCAGTGAGACCGCCCGATGGCTGGCAGAGAAGGAAAATCGGGCGGACCTGATCGGCGGGGCAGGCGAGGTCACCCTCGACGACAAAGATGACCTGCTTGCAGGCGTACTCCTGGACTTATCGATTACCGCGAGCCTGTCGTCCAGTCTGGAGATGGGAGGTAGAGTTCTGTCCGCGATCGGACCCATTAATCGATTGCATAAGAAACAGGTAGAACAGGCGAGTTTTGCCGTTCTAAAGTCTCCGGACGTCCCTTCACTGCTCATTGAGACGGGTTACATCTCGAACCCTGCGGAGGCTAGGCGTCTGGCTACAGAACAACATCAGCGAAAGATGGCTCGGGCAATCTTCTCAGGCGTTCATGACTATCTCACCAATAATCCGCCTGCGGGGACCTGGCTTGCCTGGAAAAAGAGTGATTCGCCCACAGAGGCGTTGAGCTATCGGATCGTCAGTGGAGATACGCTCTCGGGCATCGCAGACCGCCACCGAATTTCAGCCACGAGGCTCAAGGAGGTCAATGGTCTGTCAGGGGATCTGATTCGAATTGGCCAGGTGCTTAAGATTCCGGCAAGCTGACGGTATGGCGTTGATACGACAACTAGACGAACGGCTGATCAATCAGATTGCGGCAGGTGAGGTCGTTGAACGACCGGCGGCGGTTGTCAAGGAGCTCCTGGAGAATGCCCTCGATGCGGGTGCTGACCGCATTGAGGTTGTGCTTGAAGAAGGAGGCACCCGCCTGATCCGGATTCGGGATAATGGCGAGGGAATCGCCCACGCCGATCTGCCTTTGGCCCTGTCACGCCATGCCACCAGTAAAATTCAGACGCTCGATGATCTTGAAGGTGTTGCGACACTGGGATTCCGGGGGGAGGCACTGGCGAGTATCGCCGCTGTGTCTCGCATGACGCTCACGAGTTGTGTGACCGATGACGTGTCCGACGGTGCAACGGTAACCGTTTCGGGCCCGGCTCAGGTTCCTGACGTTTCACCTGCTCCCCACCCGAGGGGAACCACTGTCGAGGTCAATGACCTGTTCTTCAACACACCAGCCCGGCGCAAGTTTCTGCGAACAGCCCGGACAGAATGGGGTCGGGTCGATGAGGTCGTCCGTAAGATCAGCCTGAGCCATCCCTTCACGGATCTGCGGGTCGTCCATAATGGAAAGTCGATACGTCACTATCTGCCGACCCATGATGATGCCGACGCACTGAAGCGCGTGGCAACGGCCTTTGGCGATGAATTTGCTTCACAATCCACGACCATCGAGGTCAGTGCGGCGGATCCGTCGCTGTCGGACCCGATGAGTCTGCAGGGCTGGATCGCCTGGCCCACCTACTCCCGTAGTCAGCCCGATCAGCAGTACTTTTTTATTAATGGCCGGATGGTCAAAGACAAGCTGATCACCCACGCGGTGCGTACTGCCTACCACGATGTGTTGTTTCACGGCCGTCATCCCGCCTATGTGTTGTTTTTGTCACTGCCACCAAAACTGGTCGATGTGAATGTGCACCCGGCCAAACATGAGGTTCGCTTTCGTGAGTCGCGCATGGTGCATGACTTTCTGTTCCGGTCGATTCATGGTCAGCTGGCATCGTTGTCTCCTGGCGAACAGGCCTTTGTCTCCGATCCCGTGACGTTGATGTCCGGGGGAGCCGGATCAATGGGGGCGGGTGCGTCATCCTATCGTGGGATTCAGGATCAGTCGGGTCTGCCGCTGGGCGCCGCAGGCGTCTTATCGAGTGCATCTGCGGCCGAAACCGTGTCTCGATACGGTGCGCTGTTGGCTGAAGTGCCGGATAACGATGAGGTCCCACCTCTCGGTTACGCCATGGCGCAGCTGCATGGTGTCTATATCCTGGCTCAAAATCGCGATGGGCTTGTGATTGTAGACATGCATGCAGCCCACGAGCGCATCGTCTATGAGCGCATGAAACAGACGCTTGACGATGAATCAGTGCAGGTGCAGCCGCTTCTGGTTCCGGTGACCCTGCATCTGAGTGAGAATGAATGCGATCTTATCGAGAGCTACGCGATGCAGCTGGTCGAATTCGGGCTGCATGTGGCGCGTCAGGGCGTCGAATCTGCGCGAATTGACGCCATTCCCGCACTGCTGCTTCGATCTGAGGCCGAACAGTTGGTTCGCGACGTGATGGCGGATATCAGCTCATTAGGCACGAGTCAGCGTCTGATACAGCATCGAGATCAGATTCTGTCCACCATGGCGTGCCATGGCTCGGTCAGGGCGAATCGCCGGCTCAGTATTGAAGAGATGAACGCGTTGCTACGGGACATAGAACAGACAGAACGCAGCGGCCAGTGCAATCACGGCCGACCGACATGGATTGAGCAGCCGTTATCTGCACTCGATCGATTGTTTCTGCGAGGTCAGTGACGGCTTGTCTCGCCTGCAATGTATCTGCCTCATGGGGCCGACAGCGTCCGGTAAGTCTGATCTGGCGATCAGGCTGGCACAAAAGCTGGCCCAGACCCATCCGGTGGAGATTGTCAGCGTGGATTCCGCGATGGTCTATCGAGGTCTTGATATTGGTACTGCGAAGCCAAATACGACTGAAAGGGCGGGTATTCCCCATCACCTGATTGATATCCGCGACCCGTCGCAACCCTATTCTGCGGCGGATTTCCTGAACGATGCGCGTGGTCTGGTCAGTGACATTGTCAGGAAACAGCGAATTCCGCTGCTGGTAGGTGGCACAATGTTGTATTTCAAGTCACTAAAGGAGGGAATCGCTGAGTTACCCCCGGCAGATGTCAGTGTGCGCCAGTCAATATCGGACTACGCCAGTCGGAACGGGTGGTCTGCTATTCATGAACGGCTACGAGTGATCGACCCGGAGGCAGCTGAACGTATACACCCTAATGACCCCCAGCGGCTTCAACGAGCACTGGAGGTCTACGAATTGACGGGCCAGTCGCTGACGGCGCTGCAACAAGCGGGCAGACAGCGGGATGGACTGAAAGGTTCGATGTGTCAGATCGCCATTGTGCCGTCGGATAGAGCAGAACTACATTCGCGGATTGCGTTGCGGTTTGAACAGATGGTAACCGATGGTCTGATTGAAGAGGTTTCCGGCCTATTTGATCGTGGAGATTTGACGTCATCGTTACCGGCTATTCGGTCTGTTGGCTATCGCCAGGTATGGCAACACCTGTCGGGCGAACTCAGTCATTCAGAAATGGTGGAACGCGCAGTGATTGCCACACGGCAACTTGCCAAAAGGCAGTACACGTGGCTTCGCAGCTGGCGGGATCTCAATGTCATCTCGGCTCCTCGTGAGGAGGACGCCTTGAAAATATTGAGGTCGCACCGCATGTTAGACTAGGGCATTCCCTGCTGGGCGTGTCTGTTATCAGGAGAACCTCATGTCAAAGGGACAATCATTACAAGATCCTTTCCTTAATGCGCTTCGGAGAGAAAAAGTCCCGGTTTCGATTTATCTGGTGAGCGGTATCAAACTGCAAGGACAGATTGAATCGTTCGATCAGTTTGTGATTTTACTGCGAAATTCAGTCAGTCAGATGATTTACAAATCCGCGATCTCGACAGTGGTACCGTCGCGCAATGTGAATATCAGCACCGACGCGGAGGAATAAACCGTACCCGGCCAGTCTGGGTGAGAGGCGCAAGTTAATGGCAGTGTTTTTTGACCGCCCGGAAACGGGAACGCACGCGTTGCTGGTGAATGTCGTACAAGACGATGAGTCGGCACAGGAGCTGACTGAGCTGGCCACATCGGCGGGACTCGTTCCAGTAGCACACCTGCGAGCACCTCGGAGGGTCCCGAATCCCAGAACTTTTGTCGGCGGGGGCAAGCTTGAGGAAATACGATGCGAGAGTCGCGAGTACTGCGCTGGCATTGTGCTTTTTGATGTAGAGCTGACGCCGACACAGGAGCGTAGTCTTGAAGCTTCCCTTGAGATCCGGGTGCTTAGCCGGACCGGGTTGATACTGGAGATTTTCGCTCGTCGAGCCCGTACCCACGAAGGTCAGTTGCAGGTTGAGCTCGCACAGATGCAGCATTTGTATTCTCGACTCGTTCGCGGCTGGACCCACTTGGACCGACAACGAGGCGGTTCGGGCAGAACCGGTGGTGCGGGTATGGGTGTTGCAGGTGCCGGTGAGACCCAGCTAGAAGCAGACCAGAGGATGGTTCGGATGCGTATCAGTAAGATCAACAGTCGACTCGATCGGGTACAGACCCAGCGAAAACAGAGCCGTCGGTCCCGGAGCCGCGCAAATGTGAGCACGATCTCGCTGGTAGGGTACACCAACGCTGGCAAGTCAACGCTGTTCAATCGAGTTTGTGAGTCTGATGTGCATGCTGCGGATCAGTTGTTTGCGACGCTGGATCCGACGTTCCGCAAGCTTTCACTGCCCGTCATTGGCGAGGCTGTGCTTGCCGATACAGTCGGATTCATTCGTCGGTTGCCACACGATCTGGTGGATGCGTTTCGAGCGACACTGGAGGAAGTCTGTCAGGCAGATCTGCTGATACATGTGGTGGATGCGTCGTACCCCGATTACCAGCAGCGAATTGGCGAGGTCAATGAGGTGCTGCGAAGTATTGGCGCAGACCAGGTGCCGCAACTACTTGTCTTCAACAAGATTGATGCCACGCCGCACAGTCCCCGGGTCGATCGCGAGTCAAACGGGTTACCGTGTCGAGTCTGGTTGTCGGCCCAGACTGGGGAGGGCGTTGATAGGCTTCTCGGTGCACTGACGGACCGGTTGGCGAAGGGTGTCGTGCAAGGCGCCGTGTGCCTGCGTCCTGACGAGGGTCATCTCAGGGCCGCATTATATGACGGTGGCGATGTCCTTAGGGAGCAGACGAGCGACGACGGCTCTATCAATCTACAGGTGCGCATCGAACAACACCGGCTCGACAGTCTTGGGTTGTCGGTATCGCATTCCTGATCCTTTCAGATTCCTGGCACCAGGCATCATTGAACAAACGGGCATCAGCCCCATTATCACCTCATATGACCGAAGCATGATGACAGGCACATACGGTGTGTATGGACGCGACCGGTAAAGAGATTTGTGTACGGACACTGTCAGGAGGTATGACTTTGGTATTTGTTAATGTGACAATACACATTGCATGCCCCGCCGCAGTACCTTTGGCGGGACACAAAATTCTGTGACCAGTCAGGTGGAGAGAGAAATGGCGTGGAATGAACCCGGTGGCGGGAAGCAGGGAGGCGATCGAGACCCTTGGGGGAATCGTGATGACCAGGGGCCCCCGGATCTGGATGAGGCATTTCGCAAGCTTCAGAATAATCTGTCGCAAATGTTTGGTGGCAGCCGCGGGGGAGGATCGGGATCGGGTGGTGGCTCGAGCGTGCCGTCTCTGAACATGAACCTGTTGTGGCTCGTGCTGGTGGTGCTGTTGCTCGTCTGGTTCCTGGCCGGCGTCTACACCATCGATGAGCAGGAGCGTGGCGTTGTTCTGCGTTTCGGAGAGGTTCGCGACGAAATCATATTGCCAGGCTTACATTGGAACCCGCCGCTGATTGATGAAGTGAAATTTGATAATGCCACCCAGGTGCGATCGATTCAGCATGACGCGGAAATGCTGACGGAAGACGAAAACATAGTCAAAGTGAAGATGTCTGTCCAGTACGTCATCTTCGATATCAGGGCATTCCTGTTACGTGTCAAGAATCCGGAGAAGAGCCTGAGAGAGGCGATGGAGAGCGCCCTCAGACATGAGGTTGGTAGTGCATCCATGAATGATGTGCTGACGGAAGGTCGTGCGGTTCTGGGGCTCGAGGTCAAGGATCGCATCCAGACTTACATGAACCGATACAACACGGGCATTGAGATTACCCAGGTGAACATCGACGATACGGCCCCACCTGATGCGGTCAAGGCAGCATTTGATGATGTGATCAAGGCACGTGAGGACGAGGTAAGATTCAGGAACGAGGCGAATGCCTATGCCAACCAGATCGTCCCGGAAGCCCGTGGTCAGGCGCAGCGTATGCTTGAAGAAGCCCAGGGCTATCAACAGAGCAAGATTGCGGAATCACGGGGTCAGGCCGAACGCTTCAACAAGCTTCTGGCAGAATACAAACTCGCACCAGAGGTCACCCGGGAAAGAATCTACCTGGACACACTTGAGTCTGTGATGAGTAATTCCACCAAGGTGATGGTCGATGTCGATGGTGGCAATAACCTGCTCTACTTGCCGCTCGATAAGATCATGGAATCATCGGCGAACACGAACAATGAGCGTCGAACACCGACGTATACGTCATCCTCCTCGACGACGGAACGTCGAGAAGTTGGGCGTCCGGCCAGTCGTCGCGGCGATCGCTAGGGAGATTAGACATGAATTTCAGAACCATTCTTGTATTGATTGTCGTCGGCGCGCTAGCGGTCGTTGGTTATAATAGCGTCTACGTGGTGACTGAATTGCAGCGAGCAGTCTTGCTTCAGTTTGGGGAGCTGGTTGAGAGCAACATTCAGCCGGGATTGCACTTCAAAAAGCCGTTTATTAACGATGTGGTTCGGTTTGATGCGAGGGTGTTGACCCTGGATGCGCGTCCCGAACGCTTCCTGACGCTGGAAAAAAAGGCGGTCATCGTCGATTCCTTTGCAAAGTTCAGGGTGGACGATTCGGCAAAGTTCTATACGTCAACCTCGGGTGACGAGACCAGGGCGGAGTCACTGCTGAAACAGCGTATCAATACCGGACTGCGTAATGAAATCAGTACACGTTCGCTGTACGAGGTGGTCTCGGGCGAGCGCGATCAGCTGATGAATATCCTGACTGAGGCGCTCGATAAAGTGGCGCGGGAAGAACTGGGTGTCGAGATTGTCGATGTGCGTGTCAAGCGTATCGACCTGCCCAACGAAGTCAGTGATTCGGTCTACGATCGGATGAACACAGAGCGGGATATCGAAGCAAAAGAACATCGGGCTCAGGGTCAGGAACTGGCTGCAGGTATTCGCGCTGACGCGGACAAACAGCAGCAGGTCATTCTGGCAGAAGCCTATGCTGAGGCTGAAGAAATTCGTGGTGAAGGAGATGCGCAGGCAGCGGCGATCTATGCCTCCGCGTACAACAAGGATCCCGAATTCTACAAGTTCAATCGCAGCATGCAGGCATACGCCGCCACGTTTTCAGACAAGGGTGACATCATTCTTGTGCAGCCAGACAGCGATTTCTTCAAGTACCTGAAGAGTTCCACGCAGTAGACCGCGTATCAGGAGTGCCACGATGTGGCAGGACTTCGGCACGGCGTTATGTCTCGTGCTGATTATCGAAGGAGTCGTGCCATTCCTCTATCCCAACAGATGGAAAGAGATGGCGATCCGTATGGGCGACATCGATGCGAGCACGATGCGCTGGGTGGGGCTGGCCAGTATGTTGCTGGGTACGCTGATGCTGTATCTGATCCGGGGTTAGGATATACATCCACGATTTTGAACATCACCCCAAACAAAACTGTTAGACAGTGTGATCAATCGACATGAGTGACTCGAATCGCTGGTTGTTGCCGGATGGTGTAGAGGATTTGCTGCCACCGATAGCAGGTGAAGTCGAACGACTCAGACAGCGTCTCCTTGGCTTGTTTGAACGGTGTGGGTACGAAATTGTCATTCCTCCGCTTGTCGAGTTTGTCGATTCTCTTCTAACCGGTACGGGTCAGGATCTTGACCTGAAGACATTCAAGTTCACAGATCAGGTATCCGGACGACTGATTGGCGTTCGCGCGGACATGACGCCTCAGGTGGCGCGGATCGATGCTCACAGCCTGAACCGAAAGGAAACCACGCGACTGTGTTACACGGGCACGCTTTTGCATGCCAGAGTAGATCATATGCTTGCGTCTCGAACCCCGATTCGGGTGGGTGCGGAGTTGTTCGGTGATACAGGTGTCGATGGCGATCTTGAGATCATCAGCCTGATGCTCCAGGCGGGCATAGAAGCAGGTTTGAAAGGACTTCGGGTCGAGATTGGAGATGTAGGGATATTCCTAGCGTTGCTTGCCGGCAGTGGGCTGACAGAGGGCGAGGTGTCAGTCCTGTTTGACCTTATACAGAAAAAAGCACCCCGTGACCTTGAGGCGGTGATCGATGAGATGACGGTTCCGAAGGAGATCAGGGCCGCGTTGGTTGAACTGCCATCCTTGTTCGGTGGTGACGAGGTCCTCGGGCGTGCGGCGGCCAGTTTTAGTAACTTCCCGTTGATCGTCGATCGGTTGAATGCACTGACACAGGTATTGAGCGGACTTCGCCAACGATTCGACGATATTGAGTTATATGTTGACCTGAGTGAGTTACGGGGATTCGGTTATCACACGGGTACGGTGTTTGCGGCCTATGCTGGAGACCGTGGTGATGTGATTGCCCGAGGTGGACGGTACGATGATGTTGGTGGTGTTTTTGGACGAGCCCGTGGAGCCACAGGCTTTGATATGGATCTCCGGGGTCTTATCGAGCAGCAGACGGCATTGCCAGAACCCATGACGCGTGTGCTCGCCCCTGTGGGTGCCGTGGCTGATCCGGTGGGTTTGTGGCAGATGATCGAGCGATTGCGAGACGAGGGTTATGTGGTTGTGGAGGCGGCAGGGACGCCACCGCAAACTGACTGCAAGCTGGTCCATGATGGTCAGCAGTGGTCTTTGGCAGAAGACTAAAGGTATCGGTCGTGGAGGGAAGAACCGCTCTAGAAGGCGCTTGCAGACCGGACGGTAAAGGACTCAGAGGTGAGTTCAATATACGCGGGCCGGGAGATGCTCACCTGAGCACTTGACGGAAAGGTGCCGCATGAGATGACGCCGACCTGGCCTGTCGCATCGACTGCCGCTCCTACGACGAACGCCGCGCCGCCACCGGGTGCCGAGACACCACTGCTGTTGTAGATCTGTATCCAATCTGAAGAACTGGTGGGTACGGTCACCGTTTGTTGTACAGACTGTTGAACATATCCCTTGACGTACGTGGTTTCTGTAAGTCTTTTGGCTTCCTCGAACTGGGCTGTCACCTTGCGCATGTTGGCAGTGCGGATGTAGTCCTGGTGGGCGGGGAGAGCGACGGTCGCAAGAATTCCGATAATCGCCACAACAATCATCAGTTCGATCAGGGTAAAGCCGGATGGTGAGGTTGTATGTCCCGACGGATTGCTGATGGTGCAGGTCGGGTTCATGGCAGTGTGTTACTTCATGAGAGGGTGGCCCGATAGGTAATGAGCCATTGTCGTCCTCGGTCTCGGTGCCACCACAGCGAACACGTGGTGTGTGGCGATCAACGTAGATTAGTTGTAGGTTGCTGTAAAGTCACGGGACGGACCAGCACGAGTGATTGTTGTTACAAGGAGCGAACGAAGATGATCATGGGCGTTCGGCAGGTGCCTAACGAAGTGTGATCAGACAGGTTATTGGTGCCGAGGAGAGGACTTGAACCTCCACGGGGTTACCCCCACTAGCACCTGAAGCTAGCGTGTCTACCAATTTCACCACCTCGGCATGAGGCGCCGAAGATTACTAGGGGGTATTGACCCTGTCAATCAGATGCCCAGCAGTCGCCCATCAACGCGAGGATTCGGCATGGGCCAGTGTTGATACGTGAGTCGGCCTGTAGCAGTTCGCGCGTGTTGATTGACGTTCCTCAGGTATGATGTATCTATGACAAAACAAAGCGGCGGCAGACAATTTACCTATCAGATTCCTGACCGTTCCGAGATAACCCGGTACCTGCGCGAACACGGTGAACCGGTCGCCTTCAAACGCATGGCTAAGGAACTGGGGATGGAACTGCCCGGAGAGAGGGACGCCATACGCTATCGCCTGCGCGCAATGGTACGTGATGGTCAGATTGTCTCGGATCTTCGGAATCGATACGCGATAGCAGATCGAAGAACGGAAACGCTCACCGGGCGTGTGGAGGCGACGGTCGAAGGATATGGGTTTGTTGTCGTCGAGGGCGTAGAGGACGATGTCTATCTGAATAAGCGTCAGATGTCAGCGGTAACGCACGGCGACGAAGTTCGAATCAGGCTGCTGGGTGAAGATCGTCGTGGTCGACCGCAGGGTGAGGTCGTCGAGGTCGTGGTGCACGGGACGAAGCAGATCATAGGGAGGTTGTACTACGAAGGTCGTCTTGGATTTGTCGAACCGATGAACCCCAGGATTTCTCATCGCTATCTCGCGTCCGATTTGCCGAAAGGGAAACACGACGGCCAGGTCGTGATTCTGTCGGTCACTGAACATCCAACTCAGCACAACATGCCAGCTGGCGACATTACTGATGTGTTGGGGGATCACCTGACGCCCGCTCTGGAGGTTGAAGTTGCGATTCGCAATCATGATCTGTCCGCGGAATGGCCAGAACAGGTCCTTGTGGATGCGGATCGCTTTCCAGTCAAGATTCCTTCGGGTCAGATCGGTCAACGCGTTGACCTCCGCTCGCTACCTTTTGTCACCATTGATGGTGAAGACGCCCGTGATTTTGATGATGCGGTCTACTGTGAGTCTCGTCCCCGAGGGGGCTATCGTCTCTATGTTGCGATAGCCGACGTCGCTCATTACGTCCACCCGGAAAGCGCGCTTGATCAGGAAGCCGCGCGGCGTGGAACGAGCGTGTACTTTCCTAGACACGTCATCCCCATGTTACCGGAGGTGTTGTCCAACGGACTGTGCTCATTGCGTCCCGATGAGGATCGTCTGGCACTGGTTTGTGATATGACAATCTCTGATTCCGGCAAGCTATCGGGGTACCACTTTTCGGAGGCGGTCATCCGTTCCCGGGCACGTTTGACCTATACGCAAGTCGCAGGATTGTTGGCGGGCAAGACACCCGAGGGAACGCCGGAATTCGAAGGCAGGGATGCGGACCTCATCCGGCTCAATGCGCTCTACAAGGTGCTGCTTACTGCCCGGGGTCGTCGAGGAGCCCTCGAATTCGACAGTACGGATATCGATTTTCAGTACGACGAACAGGGCCATATTGAATCGATCGTGCCCACCGTTCGAAATGATGCCCATCGGATTATCGAGGAATGCATGCTGTGTGCGAACGTCGCGGCCGCGCGGCTGTTGTCACGCCAGGGCAAGCCGGGGCTGTATCGTGTGCATGAGCCACCGGGCGTTGAGCGATGTGATCAGTTGCGTATTTTCCTGGCACGGTTTGGCATTCAACTGACCATCGGAGAGGAGCCCGCACCCACCGACTTTCAGGCAGCCATTGACGCCGTAGCAAAAGTAAAAAATGGACAGATCCTTCAGACTGTCATTCTCCGGACCATGAACCAGGCGGTGTATCAACCCAACAATCGTGGTCACTTTGGATTGAATTACACCCGCTATGCTCACTTTACGTCTCCGATCAGGAGATACCCGGATCTCCTGCTGCATCGACTGATCAAATCGCTCTTCGCATCGTACGAGGATGTTCCGGTTCGCCGGGTTGCGGAGAGGAAGACGCATCGGTTGAGGGATGGCTACCCGTATGACGATGAGGCGATCGTGGTGCTCGGAGAACACTGCTCGTTTACTGAGCGTCGCGCGGAGTCAGCTGTGTATGAGGTTCTTGACTGGCTGAAGTGTGAATTTCTCAGCGAACAAGTGGGCGATGAATTTGATGGTGTCATCGCGGGGGTCACCCGTTTCGGGTTGTTTGTCATGCTTGTTGGAAAGCACATCGAGGGGCTGATACATATCAGCACGCTTCAGGGAGACTACTTTCGTTACGATGCCGATAACCAGTCGCTGATCGGCGACCGGACAGGACGGGAATATGGCATTGGCGATCCGGTGGTTGTGCAACTGGCGCGTGTCGACAGTGACGAGAGACGCATCGACCTCGAACTCATCAGCCACTCACCACTCAAGGGTCGTCGTCGAGTGGCAAATGCCGGGCGGGACAAAGGATCGCGGTCAGCGGATTCTCAAAAAAAAGCCCACAAACGCGGTAAAGGGTCGTCGCGCCAGGAACGGGGCGAGCGTGGGAAAGGCCGAAGGCGATCTTCCAGGAGCAGAGAACGTCGGTGAACACGCTTTTTGGGATCAATGTTGTACAGGCCAGGCTGAAAGCGGGTCGTCAGGGCATTCTGGAGATGTTGGTGCGCCGGGGTTTCCGGTCTGCCAGGTTGCAGAAGATCATCTTACAGGCGGAACGTCTATCGGTGCCGGTACGCATGGTATACGCGGATGCGCTGGACGCGATGACCACAACCAATCATCAAGGTGTTGGTCTGTCGGTCGAAACGATGCCGAATGTGACTGAGGATGAATTGGACAGACTCACTGCAGAAGGCGACACGATGTTGCTTGTCCTCGATGGGGTGACAGACCCTCGAAATCTTGGAGCGTGTCTCCGAAGTGCTGCAACGCTGGGTGTTGCAGCAGTCATTGTCCCCAAGGATCGCTCGGCGTCGGTGACGGATGCGACCAGTAAGGCCGCCAGTGGCGCTGATCAACAGGTCCCTCTGGTGATTGTGACCAACCTGTCGCGCTGTTTGCGCAGACTTGCAGAGTCTGGCGTGTGGATTGTAGGGACCGTACTGGATGGGGAAACGCCCATCAATAATGTCGACCTGACCGGTCGGGTGGCGCTGGTGATGGGCTCAGAAGAGCGCGGCCTGCGTCAACAGACCCGACTTCACTGTGATCATCTTGCGGCGATTCCCATGGAGACTGATACTTTTGGATTTAATGTGTCTGTGGCGACCGGCATCTGCCTCTATGAGGCCTATCGGCAAAGACATGTCTGATGCGGTCGGTTGGCCGGTGCGTTTGTATTGATACCTTGTTTTCTCTACAATGCGCGTCCCCTGTGGTGCTACCCAACATTTGGGTCATCCGGGTAAGCCGATAGCCAGGCGGCGCTGACGCCTGGTGACCGTACAGTTACTCCTTGCTTCACCTACATCAATTCGGGGAAGCAACTGCCGAGAGGAGCCGCAAATGCGACACTATGAAATAGTGTTCCTGGTGCACCCTGATCAAAGTGAACAGGTCGCCGGAATGATCCAACGATATTCCAATGTCATCACAAATGGTGCTGGGTTTGTGCACCGGGTTGAAGACTGGGGGCGGCGTCAACTCGCGTTTCCCATCCAGAAGGTTCACAAGGCGCACTACATCCTGATGAATGTCGAGTGCAACAAGGAAGGCCTGGAAGAGATCAATACAGCTTTTCGTTTCAACGACGCTATCCTCAGGAACCTGGTGATGTCCCGAAAAGGTCCAGAGACCGCGGAGTCACCGATCATGAAAGAAGAGCGCGAGAGCAAAGAGAAAAAAGAGCAGGACGATGGTCCACGTTCCCGGAATCAGGCCGAAGGCCGTGAACGAGACAACCGTGATCAGGATAGCCGTGATCAGGGTAATAAAGAACGGGATGACCAAGCCACCGCCTAGGGGACACAGATTATGGCATCATCATTTTACCGACGTCGAAAATACTGCCGGTTCACGGCTGAAGGTATCAAGGAGATCGATTACAAAGACATCGATCTCCTGAAGCAGTACGTTACTGAAACCGGAAAAATCGTGCCGAGTCGCATCACCGGAACCAAGGCAAAGTATCAGCGGCAGTTGGCCCGTGCTGTTAAGCGGGCGCGATTCCTGGCGCTCTTGCCCTATTCCGACGCGCACGATTGAACCATGGCCGGAATGACGGCTTGAACAATGCGAGCGCTTGCAGAACGGGTCATGATGGGCCCGCGTCACGCGATCTTTTTAACGGTCGTGTTGAGCGCGATTCCTATTCCGCCGGTTCAATTTCTGGGGATCGCGCTGGTCGGATTGGTGTTGTTGCGTCATGGCGCGCAAAGGGGCCTCCTAGTTGCCGGGTGGAATCTGCTGCCATTGGGATTTTGGACTGTGTTCCTGGGCGGTCCTCCGATCACGATGCAATTGTTGCTTGTGATGATCGTCGGCGCATTGGTGTTGAGGGAAACGAGTTCCTGGCGCGCGGTGACCGTGGTAGCAGTCATTCATGGCGCAATACTGACGCTCGTCGTCGAACCGTTTGCCATGGAGTGGTTTCGTCAGGTGATGGAGCCGGTCGTATCGTACCAGGAGCAGCATGCGCCAGAAGGCATGACAGAGAGACAACTGTACAAAGAAATGCTGGCCTTGATGGGCGCGATTCATTCGTTATTCTTCGTCGGTCTGATGATGCTGGCGCGCTGGTGGCAGAGCACGCTCTTCAATCCACAGGCGTTCGGGCGAGAGATGCGCGGACTTCGTTTGACACCGATGTTCACGATAGGGCTGATTGTCGCGGCCGTGTTGTGCTTCGTAGCAGGCACGCCGCAGACGATCTTTTTGGTGTTCGTGCCGGCGATTGTGGCGGGTCTGGCGTTGATTCACTGGCTGGTCGCGGATCGCAACCTTGGGGTCGGACCTTTGGTCGCGTTGTACGTGATCGTTTTCGTGTTGAATCAGCTGGCGATTCTGCTGATTGTTTTGCTGAGCCTTATTGATAGTAGTTTTGATTTGAGAAAGAAGTTGGCATCGCAACGCGTTGACGATGAATAGACAACATCGTAAATCGAATAATGTAGAGCAAGAAAAGGGGCATTGAACATGCAGGTTATTCTACTTGAGAAGATTGCAAACCTTGGTGACCTGGGCGATCGGGTTGCTGTGAAATCAGGCTATGGTCGAAATTATCTCGTGCCTAAGAACAAGGCGGTGCCTGCGACGGCACAGAACATCGCGGAGTTTGAGGAACGTCGGGCTGAGCTGGAACGAATCTCCAATGAACGACTTGGTGAGGCTCAGGGTCGTGCAGACAAGATCAACGGTACTCAGGTGACCATCACCTCCAAGGCTGGGGAAGAAGGAAAGTTGTTTGGCTCCATTACCGTGCGAGATATTGCCGAGGCAGCAGGTCGCCGAGACATCCGTCTGGACAAGAGCGAAATTCTGCTACCTGATGGACCGTTGCGGATGCTCGGTGAATATGATGTTGATGCGAAACTGCATCCCGAGGTGATCGCTACACTGAAAGTGACGGTGATTGCAGAACAGCAATAACGCATCAGCGTTGCTCCAATTTATGGCCTGAACTCTGTACACAGATACCTGTGGGTATCTTGTGGAATGTCCTCGCTTGCTGGTTTGTTGCCAATAATTGTCAACGTATTGCTGCGTCTCCCTACGAATTGATTTATCTTTAGTCTCCCCTGACGCACGTGTTTCTTTTCTTGCTCGGTTGCGGCAGGCCTGACTATTTCGGATGGCTTCTCTTTGGCGACTGCTTCTGACGACAATGCGACGACCTTGCTGAAGGTACCACCCCACTCCATTGAGGCGGAGTGTTCCGTGCTGGGTGGGCTGATGCTCGATGATTCTGCCTGGGACAATGTCGCCGCGTTGTTGATCGATGGTGATTTCTATCGCGCAGAACACAAAGAGATCTACCGCTGCATGACCAGCCTCGCGGAAGTGAACAGCCCCCTTGATATTGTGACTCTTGCAGAAGCGCTGGATAAGGTTGGTGAACTCGAACGTATTGGGGGGATCGCTTACCTCTCTGACCTTGCAAGTAGTACACCCTCAGCCAGCAACGTGACCGCGTACGCACAGATTGTCTCCGAAAGGGCGACGATGCGACATTTGATTGGGGTGGCGAACGAAATTGCAGACAGCGCCTTCACGCCTCAGGGGCGCTCATCAGCAGATCTGATTGATCTGGCGGAGTCCCGGGTATTCGCTATTTCGGATGAACGCCCGAGCACGGGGGGACCACAGAGCATTCGACCTCTGCTCGCAAAGGCCGTGGAACGGATTGATGAACTGTTTGAGAATAAGGGCTCGCTCACCGGTCTGAGTACGGGATTTCGGGATATTGATGATCTGACCCAGGGTCTTCAGCGAGGTGATCTGGTGGTTGTTGCTGGTCGACCGTCGATGGGAAAAACGAGCTTCGCGATGAACATCGCGGAGAGCATTGCGATCGCCGAGGAACTACCCGTTCTCGCATTTAGCATGGAGATGCCAGCGGATTCCCTGATCCTTCGTATGCTGTCGTCGCTCGGGAAAATTGACCAGAGCAAGATACGCAGCGGACAGCTCGCTGACGATGACTGGCCGCGTCTGACGTCTGCGGTCACGCTCTTGACCGACAGGCAACTCTATATCGACGACACTGCAGCGCTGACTCCCAATGAAGTTCGTTCACGTGCCAGGCGTGTGGCGCGAGAGCATGGTGAACTGGGCTTGATTGTCGTGGACTACATTCAACTTATGCGGGTTGCGGGTACTGCAGAGAATCGTACCGGGGAAATCTCGGAGATTTCCCGATCACTGAAGGGGATTGCAAAAGAGTTCAATTGTCCATTGATTGCGTTATCACAACTGAATCGAAGTCTTGAGCAGCGCCCGGACAAGCGACCCATCATGTCCGACCTGCGAGAGTCGGGTGCTATTGAGCAGGATGCGGATGTCATTTTCGCGATTTATCGTGATGAGGTTTACCATGAGGATGGTGAGAAGGGGGTGGCGGAAGTGATCACGCTGAAACAGCGTAACGGTCCGATTGGGAAACGTCGTGTCGCGTTCCAGGGTCAGTTCACCCGGTTCGAAGATCTGGCTCACGACTATCAGAACGACTATCTAGTCTGACGATCTGTGAACACATGTTGAAAGCTTCCGTTGAACGACGCTGAAGTCCTACCTCAGAACAGGCCGGTCGCTCGCATCGATCTGACTGCGATCGTCAACAATTGTCAGGTTGTGCGAGGCTTGGCAACAGGCAGTCGGATTATGGCGGTGGTCAAGGCGGATGCCTACGGTCATGGTCTACCGCAGGTTGCACGCGCAATTGCGCCATGGGTGGATGCGCTGGCAGTGGCACGGGTCGCCGAAGCCGTAGAACTGCGTAAGAGCGACATCGGCTGCGATATCGTTGTTCTTCAGGGCTTCACATCGAGGTCCGAGTTGGCTGACTGCGCGGTCAACCATTTCTTGCCGGTCGTGCATACGGAGACCCAGATCCGGTTGATGAAGGAGGAACCCGAACTTCCGGTCTGGATTAAGGTTGATACCGGAATGCACCGCCTTGGGCTGACGTCCTCGCGATTACAGGATGTCAGCCCGGTTCTGAATGTAGTCGGTGTGATGAGTCACCTGGCCAACTCTGATCAGCACGATCATCCGATGAACAAGGCACAACTGAGTGAACTTCTGTCCTGTGCCCGCGGACTGGGCTGTCCCCTGAGTATTGCCAACTCGGGTGCTGTGTTGTCTCTGCCCGAATGTCACCTGGACTGGGTTCGACCGGGGATCATGTTGTTTGGCGCGTCAGCGGATGGTCGGGAGGAGTCCCGGATTCGGGAAGCAATGTCCCTGACGGCACCGGTTCTCTCACTACAGTCACTGAGGGTCGGCGATTCGGTGGGCTATGGCAGCACTTGGAAGGCAAGCGAGGCGTGCCGGATTGCGGTGGTGGGAGTTGGGTATGCAGACGGCTACCCTCGCGAGATCGACGGTGGCGAAGTACAGACCGCTGCAGGTCGAAGACCGATCGTCGGACGAGTATCGATGGATATGCTAACGATTCTTCTGAGGGAGGAAGACCATCTTGATGTGGGTGACCAGGTGACATTGTGGGGTGATGGTCTCAGTATCCGTGAGGTTGTTGCGTGGGCTGGGACTGTTCCGTACACACTGATGACCGGTCTCACGGGACGGGTTCACCGGGAATACATCGAGCCGTGAGATCGCTGTGGCCAAAGTAAAAACAGTCTATGTCTGCACTGAGTGTGGCTCTGAACATGCCAAGTGGCAGGGGCAGTGCAATGACTGCGGTGAATGGAACACGCTGAAGTCTTTCAACACGGGACCTGTCTCGCGCCCGCGTGCCGGCACAGGAAGTGGCTATACGGGCCAACACGAGCCGCCCAAACCATTGGCGGAAGTGGACGCACGTTCTGTGCCACGAATCGACACGGGTTCGACAGAATTGGATCGTGTCCTGGGCGGTGGCCTGGTTCCCGGCTCCGCGGTCTTGATTGGTGGTGAGCCGGGCGCCGGCAAAAGCACACTGTTGATTCAGGTCCTCTGTCGGTTGGCAGAGGATCACCGCGCCCTGTATATCACTGGTGAAGAGAGTCTGGCGCAACTGGCGATGCGTGCGTCGCGGTTGCAGTTGCCTCAAGATAAACTGCATGTCATGGCGCAGACGAGCGTTGAGACGATTACGACCTATTGGCGCGACTACGATCCAAAACTGGTGGTGGTCGACTCGATTCAGGTCATGCAGTCTGAACATGTGGATTCCGCACCCGGTGGTGTTGCTCAGGTGAGGGAATCTGCTGCATCCTTGATACGCCATGCCAAGCAGACCGACACAGTGCTCATTCTGGTCGGACACGTAACGAAAGATGGCAACCTTGCTGGGCCCAGGGTACTCGAGCACATGATCGATTGTTTTGTGATGCTGGAGGGAGACCCCGATTCCCGATATCGCACGCTGAGGGTCAACAAAAACCGGTTTGGTGCCGTCAACGAGCTAGGCATCTTCGCGATGATGGACAAAGGACTGCTTGAGGTCAGCAATCCATCCGCGATCTTTCTGAATCGTTCAGAGGAAGACACAACCGGCAGCGTGGTCATGGTGGTCTGGGAGGGTACGAGGCCGCTTCTCGTGGAGGCGCAGGCGCTCGTTGATCAGGGGTCAGCTGGTCATCCACGTCGTGTGGCCGTCGGCTTTGAGACGAATCGTCTGGCGATGCTGCTCGCTGTTTTACACAGGCATGGTGGGCTGCAGCTGTCAGATCAGGATGTGTTTGTGAACGCGGTCGGTGGTATTCGTGTCGATGAGACCAGCAGCGATCTAGCGCTATTGCTGGCGATCATTTCAAGTTTTCGAAATCGACCTTTACCTCAGGATCTGGTGTGTTTCGGTGAGGTCGGTCTTTCGGGAGAAATCAGACCGGTTCCTAACGGTGTTGAACGGCTTCGCGAGGCGGCGAAACATGGGTTCAAGCGGTGTATCGTGCCGAAGGCGAACGTACCAAAAACCCCATTGCCAGGGATGCGCATTACGGGCGTGAGCAAACTGAATGAGGCATTGGATGTCCTGGACGATGGTCGCTAGTCTTGCAGGCATGAACCTGGTTGCTCCGGCCTCGATTGGGACGCCTGAGATTAATGGAAGGCATCGCCGGTCATTGTTCTAGATTGTCAAAAACAGGAGACTCACGATGCGACTTCCAGAATCCTTCATCAGGCTGATGAACCCGATTATCTATCTGGTTCTGGCAACGCCACTGCGCTTCTTCTTCGTACGCACGCTCCTCGCTCTGCGTGTACTAGGGCGCTCTACAGGCAGAAGTATCACGACGCCACTTCGATTCGAAAAAAGCGGTGACGCGGTGCGATGTTTCACCTCTGTGGATACGTTCTGGTGGCGGAACGTCAAAGCGGCCAAAGAGGTACAGCTACTGATTAGGGGCCAGTGGTATCGGGCGAGTGCGCAGGTGACTTCGGATGATCCTGACGTGTTGCGGCCTGCACTCGAGCATATGTTGCGGATCTACCCCCAGGATGCGGCCTACCAAAACATTAGAATGATTGCGGGTAAACCTCACCCTGATGATCTTCAGGCCGCCGCACGGCGGGCGGTTCTCGTTGACTTCACGCTTCTGTCCGCGTAACTGGCTGCTGTTATCCAGGTGAAACCAGCATCGGGCTGACTTATGATCTGGATCAAACTGTTAGTGACCTAAGTGAGAAAAAACATGTCCGAGACGCAGGACAAGAGCTCTTCGGCTTCAGGGGAGCTTCCGATGCCGGCGGATACCGAGGCAACCATTGCCCGTCTGCAGGCTGAGAACGCGACCTTGCGAGCTGAGCTGGAGCAGTTACGAGGCTTTCCTGCGGTTGCTTTTGAAGACGATGATGACAGGACCTGGGAAACAGAAATGGCAGCCGGTATCACTTATGCCGATGGGGTTTCCCACGCCAGCGCCAGATCTTCAGGCCGTGTGCTGAAACACCTGGCAGGCCTGTCGGGAGCGCGCGGCGACGCGGGTCAGATCCGCGATAGCAGCGAATTTGAGTATCTGCCGAAACCGAGCAGCGAAAAGGCACAACTGGAAGCAGATTTTGTGCGCTGGGGCTACTGCCTGGTCGAAGATGCCATGTCTCCGGAGCAGGTGAAGGCGCAGCTCGATCGGTTGATTGAGCAGGCTGAAGCGGAACGGTCTGATGACAAGGCCATTGTTACCAGCGGGCACAATACCGGTCAGCTAGTGAACAACCTCGTCCTTAAAGGTCAGGTGTTCAGAGATGCCGTGGAGTTCGCGGAGTCGGCTGCGCAGAAAGGTCCGCTGGTGGACGAACTATTGACCAAGATCATGGGTAAGGGATTTGGGCTTGGGTGTGCGCACGGTGCCATCGTTCATCAGGGTGGTGGATTGCAGGAGCTGCACATTGACCAGGGCAGCGTGCCAATGCCGTATCCACCGTTCCCTTTCGGTTCCTTGATTATCTGGTGTTATTCCGATTTCAGCCTTGCCAATGGAGGCACCTATATTGTGCCGGGTTCACATCGCAGCGCAGGTGGTGCGACATCTTTCCACTCGGGATCTGACCTTGTCGCGATGCTCGACGCAGAGCCCGGGCTCGTAGCTATTTGCGCACCTCCCGGAACCTGTATCGTGACGGATACACGGGTCTTGCATTGTGGCGGTAAGCGTACCGCGCCGGGAACACGGTATGCGATGCGTTGTCACTACAACAGACACTACATACGTGCGCTGCACGAACACTCTCAGGCGAACCTGCATGTGCCTGACGGTATCTATGAGGTGCTTTCAGATCGACTAAAGCACATGATGGGGATCACGTTGAACAATCCGGACCCCGTCAGGGAAATGAAGCGCTAGCCAAGCCCGCGATACTTTACGCGCGTGGGTGTATTTGCACTCTCGCCAAGTCGGCGCTTGCGATCCTCTTCGTATTCGGTGAAGTTACCCGCGAACCACTCGACGCGACTGTCACCTTCAAAGGCGAGCATATGAGTCGCGACACGATCCAAAAACCAGCGATCATGTGAGATCACAAGCGCTGTACCGGGAAAAGCTTCGATCGCCACTTCCAGTGCCTGCAAGGTCTCAACATCCAGGTCGTTTGTAGGCTCATCCAGAAGAAGAACGTTTGCTCCCTTTTTCAGCAGCTTGGCAAGATGAACGCGATTACGCTCGCCACCCGATAGATCGCCCACTCTCTTCTGTTGGTCAGCGCCTTTAAAATTGAAACGACTGACATAGCCACGTGAGGATGTCTCGTATTTGCCGATCTGGAGAATATCGAGACCATCGGAAATCTCCTCCCACACGTTTTTATCCGCGTCAAGGTCGTCGCGGGATTGGTCCACGTAGCCCACCTCAACGGTTTCACCGATCTTAATCGATCCATCGTCGGGCGTCTCCTGGCCGCAGATCATGCGAAACAATGTTGTCTTGCCAGCACCGTTGCCGCCAATGATGCCGACGATTGCACCTTTTGGGATACTGAAGGTGAGGTTGTCGATGAGCAGCTTGTCGTCGAATTTTTTACAGACCCCTTTGGCTTCAAAAACCTGGTCGCCCAGGCGTGGTCCAGGTGGGATATAGAGTTCGAGGGTTTCATTTCGCTGCTGGAATTCTTCCGAATTCAGCTCCTCGAAGCGCTGTAATCTCGCGCGGTTTTTGGCTTGTCTTGCTTTGGGCTGAGTACGAACCCATTCCAGCTCCTGTTTGATTGTGCGCAGGCGTGTTGCTTCACGTTTTTCTTCCACTTCCAGACGCTTTTCCTTGGCGGTCAGCCATGTGGAGTAGTTGCCTTCAAATGGAATACCGCGACCCCGATCCAGTTCCAGGATCCAGCCGGCAACGTTGTCGAGAAAATATCGATCGTGGGTAACGGCGACGACAGTGCCAGGGAAGTCGTGAAGAAATCGCTCGAGCCACGCTACGCTTTCGGCGTCCAGGTGGTTGGTAGGCTCGTCCAACAGCAACATGTCCGGGTTGGACAGCAACAGGCGACAAAGTGCAACCCGTCGTTTCTCGCCGCCGGACAACATGGTGATGTCCGCGTCATAGGGTGGCAACCGGAGCGCATCGGCGGCCATTTCGATGCGTCGTGAAAGATCCCAGCCGTCGACGTTGTCGATCGCAATCTGTAGCTCCCCCTGTCTCTCGAGCAGGGCGTTCATCTCATCATCCGACATTGGTTCGGCAAACTTATCGCTGATGGCGTTGAACTCATCGATGAGATCCTTGATCTCTCTCACGCCATCCTCAACGTTACCCAGCACGTCTTTTCCCGGATCAAGGCCGGGCTCCTGAGCCAGGTAACCGATCCGTATGTCCGGCTGAGGCCTGGCTTCGCCGATGATATCCGTGTCCACTCCGGCCATGATCTTGAGGAGCGTAGACTTTCCGGCACCGTTCAGACCGAGAACCCCGATTTTGGCACCCGGAAAAAAGGACAGGGAAATGTCTTCCAGTATCTTCCGGTTGGGGGGGACGATTTTCCCAACGCGTGACATTGTGTAGACGTATTGTGCCATCTTGGTCAGCCTTCGGTGATGTGATCTGGGATACCTGTTCGGCGTGTGCAGTGTACCAAAGCGTTGCCGTTCATCCGACGTGTCCATCGGAAAAGGTCCGATATAGATTCTGCTGATGTATCAACCACCGCTCATGAACATGGGGTTCTTCTGATTGGCGGAGTAGAATCGTGTCCTTTATGTCCTGAGGAAGTTCGTTGTTCTGTCCCTTCTGTCGTCACGCTGAAACCAAGGTGATTGATTCCCGACTTGTTGCTGAGGGCAATCAAGTCCGCCGCCGTCGTGAATGTGCCAGTTGTGGTGAACGCTATACCACGTTTGAAGCTGCTGAGTTAACGATGCCAAGGGTCATCAAATCGAATGGTTCCCGACAACCTTTTGATGAGGATAAGCTCCGAAGCGGATTGGTTCGCGCACTTGAGAAACGGCCGGTCGACGCGGAGGAGACAGACGCGCTGGTCGCACGCATCGTGCATCGTCTGCGCGCGACCGGTGAACGGGAACTCGCGACCGGGGTGGTTGGTGAGACCGTCATGGAGGAATTGAGGCAACTGGACGACGTCGCTTACGTCCGATTCGCGTCCGTGTACCGCAGTTTTCAGGATATCAGTGAGTTCAGTCTGGAGATCGACCGGCTCAATCGCGGCAAACGCCGTGACAAATCACTCTCCAAGTCGAAAGGTAAGCGGGACTCAAAATAAATCCATGCACGAACATGAACACTTTATGGCGCGCGCCCTGCGTTGTGCAGAGCAGGGAATGTTTACGGCGCATCCGAACCCACGGGTCGGCGCAGTCGTCGTCCGGGATGGGCGGATCATCGGTGAGGGCTACCACTTGCGTACCGGGGGCCCACACGCGGAAGTCGAGGCGCTGACATCGGTGAGCGGCGATGTCAGCGGTACGTCCGTGTATTGCACGATGGAGCCCTGCAGCTTCGAGGGTCGCACACCTTCGTGTGCGCAGATGTTGATCGATCGTGGAATCAAACAGTTGATCTATGGGATGGAAGATCCACATCCGAAAAACCGGGGACTCGGTTTCTCAATGTTGAGAACGGCGGGTGTTGAAGTGATGGGGCCTGTTCTTGAAGCATCTGCCCGACAGTTAAACCCGGGTCATATCAAGCGTTACGAAACAGGCATGCCTTATGTCAGGTTGAAACTGGCCGCCAGTCTGGATGGCCGGACAGCGCTCGCCAGCGGGGAGAGTCAGTGGATTACGGGTGACGAAGCCCGTCGTGATGTTCAGGCGCTTCGAGCGCGCAGCGGTGCCATCCTTACCGGCGTTGGTACTGTGAATGCAGACAACCCATCTCTGACGGTCCGTGCAGAGCAACTGGATTCGCCACACGGGGTCATCAGTGCTGATGTATCACGGAGCATTGCGGTGGTCGATTCCGCGGGAAGCCTGAATCGTACTTCGGCCCTATGCCAGAACCCGTCACTGATTCACTATTGTGGTGTACCCGCACGTATTGCCAGTCATGGACAGTCAGTTGTTGCGCCTCTGTCGGGTCGTCGGATTGATCTTTCGTGGGTATTGTCCGATCTTGCCAGCCGGGACTGTCACGAGGTGCTGGCTGAGTGTGGGCCGACGCTTGCAGGTGCGCTTATCGATGGCAACCTGGTGGATGAGCTGGTGTTGTACGTGGCGCCAAAATTGATAGGTCAGGATGGCAGGCCGTTACTGCATCTCGGAAAAATTGATAGTATGCAGACCGTTGCGCAGTGGACAACGGCTGATGTCCGCCAGGTTGGGCAGGACCTGAGAGTGACGCTAAGACCGCCGAATGGGCATTGAACAGATAATGGACGCTCACAATGTGTTTTTTTGGAGCCTATCAGGCCTATGATGCTGCAAAGCCTGTGAATGCGGTATTGCCTATGAATGCGAGAGCGAGGGTGTCATGAAAACAATCGAAGGAGATCTGACGGCGACGACCGCGCGATTCGCGATCGTAGCGGGACGCTTTAATGGATTTGTTGTGGAGAGCATGGTGTCGGCGGCTGCCGATACGCTGCGTCGTCATGGTGTCGATGATAACAACATTACATTGGTGCGAGTGCCAGGGGCGTTTGAACTCCCACTGGCCGTCAAAAAGGTCATCGATCAGGGAAATGTCGACGCGGTTATCACTTTGGGTGCTGTGATCCGTGGTTCGACACCGCACTTTGACTATGTGGCAGGAGAGTGTGCATCCGGAATTGCGTCGATTTCTGTTGAATCAGGCGTGCCGGTGGCTTTTGGCGTCCTGACCACCGAGACCATCGAACAGGCGATTGAGCGAGCGGGTACCAAAATGGGCAACAAGGGGGTTGATGCGGCGATGACAGCCCTCGAAATGGTCTCGCTGCTTCGACACCTCGAATGACTGTGCTTATTGGATCTGGCCATTGACTGCCGGTAGTCAGTCAATGGCCGCGAGGAGCAAGGCACGTCGCTTCGCTCTCCAGGCGTTGTACCAGATGCACATGACGGGGTGTTCTCATCATGACGTGCTGGCCGAATTCCTTGCAGATCATGATATGAAAAAGGTCGATACTGATTTGTTGTCAAAACTGCTTGGTGGTATCGAAGAGAACAAGGCTCAGTTGCTCGAAGATCTGACACCCCTGATGGAGCGTGAAGCCAATCGCCTTGACCCGATAGAGCGCGCGGTGTTGATGATTGGCGCATTTGAACTGTCGTACTGCCTGGAAGTCCCATATCGGGTGGCGATTGATGAGAGTATTGATCTGACAAAGCGGTTTGGTGCGATCGAGAGCCATCGCTTTGTCAATTCGGTTTTGGATCGACTTGCCAGGAAAACACGTTCCCACGAGGTCACCTGAGCCTGTGACCCCTTGTTGATACAAGTCTGCCAGCGATGGGTTGTGAAGTAAGGTTACGGCCATTTCCTGGCGCGACTTTCGGAAAAGATCATGCAGGATGAATTCGACGTCATTGATCGTTATTTTGCCGGGTTTTCCCAGTCTGATCTGGTTCGACTGGGGCCCGGTGACGACTGCGCAATACTCGCGCCACCGTCTGGTGATGATGTTGTTGTTTCAACGGATACGCTGGCCGCGGGGGTGCACTTTCCTCAGGACGCATCGGGGAATATTGTCGTGCAGCGTGCATTGGGGGCAAACCTCAGTGACCTGGCGGCCATGGGTGCGAACCCGATGGCGGTGCTGTCTGCCCTGACATTACCCGAAGCTGAAGATGGCTTTCTACAGGACCTGTCTGACACGTTTCGTCGCGAATGCGATCGCTGGCAGGTCCCGCTGGTAGGTGGAAATCTCTGCCAGGGACCGCTCAGTATTACACTCACTGTTATAGGCACGGTGCCGTCCGGTTCTGCGTTGTGCCGGAATGGTGCGAGAGTTGGCGACGATCTCTATGTCAGCGGGACGTTGGGAGATGCGGCCGCGGGACTGCAATATCTGGCTAACCCCGTGAACGCCCGCGACGTCCCGGATAACGTTGCCAAGGCACTCATCGATCGTTACGAGCGCCCCGTTCCCCGGCTCGCGGTGGGTCAGAAACTACGACCATTGGCCTCGGCCGCGATTGATATCTCCGATGGCTTTTCGTCCGATCTGGTTCACCTGTGTCAGGCGAGTGGTGTGGATGCGACAGTAGAATTGGCAGATCTACCGGTTTCCGAGGCATTGTCGCGGTTGTTTCCGGACGAGCGGGATCAACTGGCTCTGCACGGTGGTGATGACTATGAGCTTTGTTTTACCGCTGACCCTGAACATCGGGATGTCATCGATGGGCTTAGCAGTTCCCTTGGCTTGACACTGACCCGCGTTGGCAGCATGGGTGTGGCGGGTGGTGGTGCACCGTTGACGTTTCTGCGAAATGGCCAGATCACAAAAGCCGGTTCCGGTGGATATCGCCATTTCTCCAGGGCTGATGACACAGGCGGGACCCGGTGAAGACCAGGCGGGTCCCGGTGGGAACCTTGAGCAACCCATGGGTTCTGATGGCGACCGGATTCGGAGCGGGTCTGACGCCGAAGGCACCCGGTACCTTCGGCACGTTACTGGCCCTGCCATTCTTTGTTGTGGCCGCGTACGCAGGTTGGGTGACGTTTGCGATTGTGCTGATCGTGATGTTGGGTACCGGTATTGTGATTTGTGACCAGGCGGCAAAGGTGATGGGTGTGAAGGACCCCGGGAGCATCGTCTGGGATGAGTTTGTGGGTATGGGAATCACCGTGTTTGGGTTGGCGCCTATCGTGAGCCTGGGTGATGCGCTGTGGTGGCTGATCGCGTTTGTGCTGTTTCGCATTTTTGATATTGCCAAACCCTGGCCGGTTCGATACTTCGATGAGTGGTCAGGTGGTCTGGGCATCATGTTGGATGACGTTGCCGCGGGGCTCTACGCGCTTTGTTGTTTGCAATTGATGATCCTCGTCCACGGGTTGCTCTCATGAATGCACTTTCTAGGTTATTGGTTGTCTGGCTGTTGCTGATGATGAGTGCGTCGACCTCTGGCGCGGTCGTTCGTGATGTTAAAGTGGTGGGCCTCTTTACCAATGCTGCGGTCCTCGAAATTGAAGGTGAGCAGGAGCTGCTGAACGCCGGAGACGCGCACGAGGGTGTACAGCTGGTGACGGCAAGCAGACGGTGCGTATCGGGGAGGAGAGCTGGACATTGTCCCTGTCCGAAGAAATCAGTGGTCGCTTCAGAACACCTTCAAAGTAGGAGGTTCGCGTTGGAAAGGATGCTCGTGGTCAGTATCGGGTTGGTGGGCTGATCAATGGGACACCGGTGAGTTTCCTGGTTGATACCGGCGCAACGGTTGTGGCGATGAACCTGCCGACGGCGCGCAGGCTGGGTCTTGACGTGACCGATGCGCAACGAGAAAAGGTTGCGACTGCTGGTGGGATCGTTGAATCCTGGGAAGTGCTTGTTGATCGCATCCAGGTGGGCAGTGTCTCCGTCGTCAATGCCAAAACCGCGGTTATGGACGGCAACTATCCCGAGGATATTCTGCTGGGTATGTCGTTCCTCGACCAGCTTTAGATGTCAGAAGAGCGCGGCGTGCTTGTACTCAGCACGTTGTGAGGAGAGATGACGTTCTAGCGCTTCTGTACGGACCCGGTTTGGCGGTGGAAAGAGGGTGGGTGTCGGGTCTTGGCCTTCCTGTTAGAATGCGCCCCCCACAACCTGGCGAGATGCTGGCGTGACCGTTGTCTATATTGAATCTGCTGCGCTGCCGACCCACCTGGGCGAGTTCGTGCTGCATGGGTTCGAAGATCCGGACACAGGTAAGGAACACGTGGCCTTAACCATGGGTGAAGTGACTGACAATCAGCCTGTCTTGTGCCGACTACACTCAGAGTGTCTGACAGGGGATGCGTTGTTTAGTCTGCGGTGTGACTGTGGTCCCCAGCTGGAAGCTGCATTGACTCAAATCGCGGAAGAAGGTCGCGGAATGCTTCTCTATCTGCGTCAGGAAGGGCGTGGTATAGGTCTGATCAACAAGATTCGTGCGTACAAGTTGCAGGACGGAGGCGCGGACACTGTTGAGGCCAATGAACGGCTTGGATTCGATGCGGATCTGCGAGACTACAGCATGTGCAAATTCATGTTTGCTCATTTTCAGATCCAGCGGGTGCGTCTGATGACGAACAACCCACTGAAAACAAATGCACTGACGAAACTGGGGATCGAGGTCGTGGACCGAATACCGTTACTCTCGGGTCACAACGATCACAACGCACGATATCTGGCGACCAAGGCTGGAAAGCTGGGGCATCTGCTCAATCACCAAGACTGATGGTCAACGATCATCAGCGTCGAAGGGCACCAGGCTGACCTCCCCCTGTTTCTTGACCAGTTCGTTCACCTTTAACTCGGCTTCTTGCAGAGCCTGTTGGCATTCACGCGTGAGCTTGACCCCTTCCTCGAACGTGTGCATGGATTCCTCCAGACTCAGGTCGCCGGATTCCATGCGCACAACGAGTGCCTCCAGGCGTTCAAGTGCATTTTCAAATGGGTAGGGCGTCTTTTCTTTCGCCATAGGTGGTGTACCTGGTTAGACTAGCTTTCAGCCCTGAAATCATCGTGGCACCCCTTGCAGGATCCGCCGAGGCCACGAAGCGCCTGTCCCACAGCACGCTGGTCTCCTGAACCTGCCGCTTCAGCAAACGCCTCAGATGCATCGATGAACCGCTGCGTTGCCTTTTGGAACGCTTTTGCTTGTTCCCAGATTGCAGGGAGCGCTTCAGACCGACTCACGTCGCTGCCTTCCGGATAGATGTTTTTGGATTGCTTGGCAAGTGATGCCATCGCGTCTGCGTGGAATTTCAGGGCATCGGTATGAATGCCTTGTCGCATAATCATGCCGATGGCCGTCATATGGCCACCCACGGACTTCATGACACCCTGTCGGTAGCGCGCCTCACCTTCCGGGTTGGCAGTGGCTGTTGTCGTGGCGCTGCTGAGCAACAGGAATGTTAGTACGCGAATCACTTTCGTCATCTGTCCCTCCGGACATCGTTCTATCGATTGATGCTTGATACCTGGGTCCCGGTTCAGTCATCAAACCGCAATCACTACCGCAACGCAATGCAGCCGACTGTCAGGGTTGTGTGATGTCGTGGCGCCACTTTTTGGGTTCACCACCATAGTGCGTCCACCAAAACATAAACCGCCAGTACGACCAGGGCGAAAAGCACCAGTGCAAGAAGCGGTTTCTGGTTGACGTCCCGTGCGTCTGAGATCGAGTGTTCCTCCAGGCGTTTACGGCCGGTGACCATTGGTATGAGGATTCGGTCCTTCAGAAAGATCTCGTGACACACAACCGCAAACACATGCAGACCGATGATGACCATAATGACCTTGCTGAACAGTTTATGAAACCCGGTGAGAGTCTGACTCTGGTCGTCACTGACCAGATGCATCAACGGTCCTTCAATAAAGATGTCGTCGCTTGCGAAAAGGCCTGTGGTTGCCTGAGCCAGCAATAGCAGCAACATCATGATGACCGAATATCCACCCATCGGGTTGTGTCCGAGAGAGGGCGCTATCTCGCGACTTCGCGGGTTCCGTCTCAAGCGAGCGTAGATACCTTGCGCATGCCGCAAGGTGCGAGCTGGTGAAACCACAAAGGATGAAAATCGAGCATGTGTGCTGCCCGCGAAACCCCAGATTATGCGGAACAGAATCAGCGCGAGAACGCCGTATCCGCACACCATGTGCAAGTCCATTTCATCGAGACCACCAGAAAGACCGGTATAGAGGCAGACCGACACAAGCGCCAGGAGGAACACGTGGAACAGTCGCGTCGCAACGTCCCAGACCAACGTGGTGCGTGAGTCTTTCATCGTTCGGAAATCGCTGTCAGAGCGTCGGCGGCAAGCTGAGTATTGAACAGTTCCTGAGAACGACGGAGATCGGCCTCCGCCGAACCAAATCTCTCCAGGTTACCGTATGCCAAACCTCGACCCAGGAAATACTCGTAGTAGCCACTGTCCAGCGCTATGGCTTCCGAATAGGCACCTATCGCAGCTCTGTACTCTTGTTGGTTGTACAACAGCATACCCAGCGTACCGTGAAAGCGAGGTTCTTTTGGCACTATACGCAGGGCCTCCTGAATCGTAGAGACGGATTTCTGATGTTCATCAACCGCGGCATATTGGATGGCGCGTTGCATCAGGCTGTAGGCGGGTGCCGTGGACCGGACGTAGGCGGTTGCCTCAAGAAACGCCTGCTCGCCTATTCTGCCGCCGGGAGCGTAGTCCTGGACGGTGCGCTGGTTGCGTTCGTAACGTTCAAGGGAGGGTGGATGGCTGGCAAACAGGGCCTCAAACGAAGGTTCGGATTGCCGAACCATGTCGACAAAGGTGGATTGAAGACTCACTGCCGCTCGTGGATCGTACCCCGCGCGTACCATGTAGCGGATCCCATATTCGTCTGACTGAATTTCGGCCTCGCGACTATACTTTTGGTTGAAGGCGAAAAGAGCGGTTCGTTTTCCCTGTTGCAGAAGGTCCGTATCCTGCCATTCCTCGTAGATAGCAAGATCAATCAGAATATTGGCGCCGAGTTCGAGCGCTGAAGCCCTCGACATCGCGCGAGCGTAATGGCGGGCTGCGGCGTGGACAATTTCGTGACCGAGAACCGCAGCCAGTTCAGCCTCATTGCGAAGTTGCAGCAGCAGGCCACGATTGATGGCGATTTTACCGCCAGGTAGTGCCCAGGCATTGGGTGTGTCATTGTTGAGCACTACGAATTCGTAGGGGAGAAGGCTGTCAGAGACGGCAGCAAGTCGCTGCCCCACTGCGTTGACGTACTCTCCGAGAGCCGGATCTGCTCGATAAAGCCCACCCTGGGATTGCTGATTCGGCAGAAACTCCTGCTCACCGATCTGTAGTTCGTGTTGCGGAGACACGATGAACAACTCGCGTTTACCGGTCACTGGATTCGTGCTGCAGGCCGTCATTACCAGCACAAGAACAATGGGTATCAGAAGGAATCGTGATGGGTGTGGGAACAAAGGACGAAACCGCTGGATCATGCTGCATTCGCTGATGATTTCAGCCGCATCGTACGATTCGGAAGCATCAAACGCTACCCAAAGATAGTCGATCATGGGGTGCCGTGGTGGTCGCTGAACCGGTAGTATGCGTCGCGATAGCACTGTCTGGAACACCATGTCTCCTACCAGCATTGGAATGATAGAGGATCGACTGCAAACCCGTGTTGTCGTTCCGGAAGAGATGAAACCGAACGCTCGCCAGGCGGCGGTCGCTGCGGTACTGCGCGCCGACGGAGAGGATACCGAGGTACTCTTTATCCAACGGTCCAAGAAACAGGGTGATCCCTGGTCAGGACATATGGCATTTCCTGGTGGTCATCGGGAAGCCATAGATACTTCGCTGCAGGAAACCGCGGTTCGTGAAACGCTGGAAGAAGTGGGCCTGGATCTCACGACCAGTGGTCGATACATGGGACAGCTCGAGATGGTCAGAGCCAATCCGCGCGGTCGCAACATTGATATGACGGTGTCGCCCTTCGTCTTTGAGCTGACCAACGCCCATCCGACGCTCTCGCTGAACCATGAGGTTGCGGAGGTGCACTGGGGTAGGCTCGGTGAGATGATGCGGGGAGACGTCTATGCAGATGACGCATGGAAGGGCCCTCCTGGAGCGAAGGCATTCCCTGGCCACCACGTAGGTGGGCAGGTTGTGTGGGGTTTGACGTTCAGGATGCTTGAGGATCTTTTCGCTTTGCTGACACCGGGTTTTGAGAGGAGAGGTTAGCTTTTATGGTCTGACCGATCAGTGGGTGAGAGGAACGGGGTACCAGATGCACTGGATTCGGCGGACTTCGTGGAACTTATTCAAACGCCCCACATTGGAGACCACCATAAGGTCCACCATTAGGAGAGAACTGGTGGTAGTGTGGCTACCCCGTTCAGGGAGCATGCTGTGAACAAGCGAAACGCGTACATCATTCTAACGGTCACCGTGATTGCACTGGTGGCTGCCCTTATTGCCCTGCAGCCTGAATTGGGCCGGGGCACAATGGTGACCTCCATGCTGGTGCTTTATGGCATGTCATTGTTGCTGGTGAACTTCATGTTCAATCATATGAAGCTACAAGCAGACACCATGGCAAGGCAGGTGAGTGATCTTGAGCATGCTTTGTCTTCCGCTCAACAGCAGTAGGTAGAAATCGCAACCGTTGATGAGGCCACAGGTTGTGCCAACCAGAAGCACTTTACTGAGATGCTGGAGAGACATCGTGCGATGGCTATCAGAAGCCAATACCACTTTTCGATTGCGATCTGTCAGATTGATCAGTTTGACAATATCGTCCTAGAAAACAGCCTTTCGCGTGGCAATGAGGTGCTGCAGTTGTTTTCGCGGATCGCGGCAGCGGCCTACGAGAAGTTGACCTTGTCGCTCGACTCGAAGGAGATCAGTTTGAATTGCTCCTGGCGGAAGCGGCGCAGGAAGATGCACTGGCGTTGGTGGACAGGATCGGTGAACTTGTGGGTCAGGTCGAGGTGCGAGAAGCCGCGGATTTGAAGCTCATGGCATCCGGCGGTATCGCTACGTGGGAGGAGGATGACACCGTTAACGACCTGATGGCATATGCCAGAGAAGCACTCGATCTTGCAATCGCGAAAGGCGGTGACTGTGTTGCGGGATATCTGGTTCCTCAGGAAACCCTTACTTCTGCATCGGTATCAGGACGTGACCAATGTTGCTCGGCGATGGAAGCCAACATGGCGACATGGCTTTCATCGGCATTGAGCGCAGGCACGTAGGTAAACTGTGTTCCTCCAGCTGCCAGAAAATAGCCCCTGTTCTCAACATTGATTTCTTCCAGGGTTTCCAGGCAATCCACTGCAAATCCAGGGCACGCAACAATGAGGTGCCGAACTCCCTCACCGCCCAGAGCCCTGATTCTTTCGTCGGTATAGGGAGACAGCCAGCGCATCGGACCAAACCGTGACTGAAAGGTCATTTCCCAGCTGTTCGGATCCAATTCGAGCGTTCGCGCGATCAGTTCACTGGTGGTCCCGCATTGTTCGAGATATGGATCTTGCCTGGCCTGTGACACCGGGATGCCATGATAGGACAACAGTAATTTGCACCCTGGATTCTGGAGCGCTTCGCAGTAGGGCTCAAGCTGTTGACACAGTGCCTCTACATAATCGGGATGGTCGTGGTAGCCATCCACCATCGAGAGTTCAAAGGGTTGTGTCCCTGCATCTAGGCTCGCATCAATGGTGAGCATCGAGAGGGAGCGATCAATTGCCGTCTTGACAGCTCCCGTTGTCGCGTCCGTGTATTGCGGAAATAAGGGAATTGCGAGCACGTCCCGGACTCCTCCAGAGATCAATGACCCTATTACGTCGCTGATTGTTGGTTTGCCATAGGTCATGGCGGATGCCACCTGCACGCTCAAAGGCTCCAGAGCGCTCTCGACTTTAGTCGCCAGCTGTTCACCAAAATACCGAATGGGTGAGTCACCGCCTTCGATCGCTGGCGCCGTCCAGATGTCCCGGTATCGCTCGACCAGGCGTGAGGGCCGGGTCCTCAGGATGATACCATTCAATATCGGCAGCCATAGCCAGCGGGGAAGGGTGACGACCTTGGGGTCTGACAGGAATTCTTTCAGATAGCGTCGTATCGCGTCTTCTGTGGGAGCGTCCGGCGTCCCGAGGTTCACCAGAAGGAGGCCCCGTTTGGGTGTGTCTTGTGACATTTCTGGATTATCCGACAATTGGAACGAATTTGTGGCGTTAAATGAACAGGTGGGGTGAATCTAATCCCCCTGGGGGAAATATAGAAAGGACCCACAAGGGGTCCTTTCTATATTTGGCGGAGATATTGGGATAGACGCCGAGGTCGAGCGTTTTCTCTTTGCGGTCGGCTTCCCACTTGAACGTGGTACTTCAGGCGCCAGTAACGGCCATCGTGCGGCATGGCCTGCAGATACAGGCCACGGGTATCGTAACAGCGTTTCATACGCGGCTGCGGTTTGATGTGGCGGAGCTTGGCATCAGTGAGCATTGGTATTGCGCCTGTGGAAGTTACGAAATACCCCAACGCTTACTGCGAATCTGTGGGATCTCCTGAGAAGCCAAAAGAAAATAACAAGCGCTAACTGATTGTTGTAGACGGAAAACAGGAAGGTGTGAGACACGGTGAGACAATTAAATGGCGGAGAGGGAGGGATTCGAACCCTCGGAACACGCGAGTGTTCACCTGATTTCGAATCAGGCCCGTTCGGCCAGCTCCGGCACCTCTCCAGGGGCATATCCTAACGCCTTGCATCGCGTTCTGCGAAGTACGTGGGTGAAGACATCCCCTGACCCTCTCGATATGATGGCTCCGAGCGCGAATCGGGCTTAAAAGAGCAAAGGATAATGACCTTGAGCGAGAGAAATCCGTCGTTTGTTATAGCTGTGACAGCTTCTGTCCGCTTGCAGCCAAGGTGAAGGACGACCGGGTGGTCAAGGTCACAACACGCGACCATCCGTTCTTTAAGGACGTCATCTGGAGGATCCGTACCCGGCACGCGCCTTTTTCGCCCTGGGTAACAACACACTGATGTCCTTCGCCAACACCAAGCGCATTTATGAAGGCCTGATGAAGCAGGATCTTATAGTCGCCTACGAGCACATGATTACGCCGACCGAACAACTCGGCGACTACGTGTTACCGGGCGACTCCTGGTTGGAGCGCCCCAGCATGATGGTTGGTATCTCTGATCAGGCGATGCAGCCACCTGGTGAGTGCAGGAGCATCGTTCATTTCTGGCACGAGCTTGCGCGCCGCATGGGTCTCGAAAACGAGTTCCCCTGGCAGACCCCCGAAGAGTTGCTCGACTACCGCCTGGAGCCGGGTAACACGACCTGGGCCGAAGTGGTCGCCAGCGGCTCGATGCCCAAGATGGAGAACCCCGAGAAGAAATACGAGAAGACGGGTTTCGCGACC
>MDTB01123542.1_pt1 | contig 62644 bp, 47 predicted proteins | sample 811161 | NCBI WGS metagenome assembly MDTB01 (sample SAMN05326650, study PRJNA326480) | marine metagenome | isolation source: seawater | place: Mediterranean Sea | collected 2009
TTCGTCACCAAATTCCTCCAGTCTTGCGTGCGTCGCGCTCACGTCCTCTTGTGAATTTTCATAGACAATCTCCGTGGGGACAAATTGAGCAATCGCAACATGTGGCGTAATGGCAAATGCAATTACAAACAGCAAAATCAATAAACTTGGCATAACTTGTGTGGGTGTTTTCAAAATGTTTATCCATCCTTATCTCGCTTTAACACGAACGAAAACCAATTCACGGCCTTACTTCCCGGACAGATACTCCGATGCTCTCATACGAAGCTCAGTTACCGGCAAAGTATAATTTGGTTCCGATCGATTGGTTTGTCAAATAACAAGCACAAGTAGTGCCAAAATCATTTTTAAGAATTTTCAGGCAAGTCTTTTATAATTGTTCTGGGTGCGTCATCAATTCATTAATACGCGTCAGCAAGCGCCCTGCGGCGCCTCCATCCAAAACTCGGTGATCAAAACTAAGTGTCAATTGGGATTCGATTACAGGCACAAAATCACCTTTTTCCTCATCCCAGAGCGGGGCTTTCCTTCCCGCCCCCAGTCCCAGCACAAGAGTTTGTTCGGGGAGAGGAATAGGCGTGGCCCATGTGAGCCCGAATGTGCCAAAATTAGTCACTGTCGCAATTGACCCACCTGTCGCATTTGACGGCAGCTTTCGTTGGCGCGCGGAGATGACCAGTTGGTTGTAAGTTTCTACCAAGGAAGTAACTGGGGTTTTGTCGACGTTGCGTATGACAGGAACCAGTACACCGTCCTCCGCTTCCACGGCAAACCCAATGTCAATGGAGGCTGGATGAGCAATCTTGTTACCAATCAAACGTCCAGCCACAGCGCTGTTCTCCGAAAGGGCAATGGCCAGAGCTCGACTTGCGAATAACGCAGGACCTGGTTTCGGGTCGAGTTGCGCGCGATGCTCGAGCAGGGCATCTAATTGGACTGGGCGTCCGACTGTCGCCAGAGGTCGGGTCCAGCTGCGTCGCATTGCATCGGCTACTGCCACCCGCATGGATGAGGCCTTGGTCAACCGTGCATGCTCAAGTTGGGTTAGAAATTTTTCAAAATCCTGAATCGTCAATCGCCCGCCAGCACCACTGCCTGCAATGCCTGCAAGATCCGCTTCCCGTAATCCCAGTTCATACATCCGAGCCTTCATTCGCGGAGACATATACTGTGCCCCCACGAATTGTGCAGGAACCGGAAGCCCTTTGATCGTCGGTTTGACAACTGAAAAACTACCTCCACTTCCAACTTCAGCGGGTTTGTTAGTCGAGCTTGAATGTGAAAAGTCACCAGCCTTTGAAGGGGGGGCAGCAGGAACTGGTGAGTTGGGCTTCAAAGCTGGGCGTGCAGTCTCTTTTTCACCTTCTGCTTGAACTTGCCCGAGGACGTCCCCCACAGCGTAGCTTTCGCCGATTTCTACGGTGTATTTACCGATGACACCATCACAGGGCGCGGTGACGTTCATTGTTGCTTTCTGGGTCTCCACTTCAATGATGTCCTGACCTTCTGTGACCGAATCTCCTTCGGCAACAAGCAGGTCAATGATAGTGGCCTCAGCGATGGATTCTCCGAGCTGGGGCATGATGATAGGCGTTGCAGGCATGTAATGAAATTCAGCTTTAAAAGGTTTGATTTTGCTAGTTTCTCAATAATTGACGAGCCGTCGCCACAATACTTTGTGCAGTTGGCCGGTGAACAGACCAAAGGTCAGGGTGGTAAGGGATAGGGGTGTCTTTGGCATTGATCCGCTGTGGCGGTGCATCCAGCAGGTTGAAACCCTCCGCTACCACCCGGCTGATTACTTCGGCATTGACGCCCCCCCACGGCCATTCCTCAGCCACACACAAAAGCCGTCCTGTTCTTGCGACGGATGCGATAATGGTATCTGTGTCGATGGGTTTGACTGTTCTCAGATCCACTACTTCAATTTCAGCCCCATCCTGAGCCATTTCTGCAGCGGCTTCAAGGCACTCATGCAGCATGGCGCTGTAAGTAACGATTGTCATATCACGCCCCTCGCGCGCAATACGGGCTTTGCCGATGGGTAACGCTTCCTGTGGGAGCGAATCCGCTTTCAAATGAAAATAAAGGTATTTATGTTCACAAAAGATGACAGGGTCATTGAGCATGACAGATTCAATTAACATGCTGTATGCATCTTCAACGGTAGCAGGGGTGCAAACTATCAAGCCTGGAAAGCGAGCATAGATCGACTCCAGACATTGGCTGTGAAAAGGGCCTCCCCCCGACGTCCCTCCACTGGGTAAGCGCAGAGTGAGTGGGCAAGGTACTTCAGTTCGCCAGAAAAGCGTTGCAGCTTGATTGACTACTTGATTGAAGCCAACCGTCGAAAAATCCGCAAACTGCATTTCGATGATGGGGCGCAAGCCTTCTATGGCAGCACCTACCGCCGAGCCAACCATGGCATCCTCGCTTATTGGTGCATCGATGACTCTGCCTGGAAACTCTTTGGCTAGATTCTTGGTGGCTTTGAATGCGCCTCCAAAAGCACCGACATCTTGACCATATATATAGACACTTGGATCATTCCGAAGAAGATATGCCTGTGCCTCCCTAATTGCCTCCAGATAAGTAATACTCATTGCTCGGTGATTGGTAGTCTTATAACTGCGAGAATTTAGAGCGTCGAGCTACCCAGAGGCTCGCAAAGTTCGCGTGTTGCCAGTGCTTTCCAGTTATGAGTGAAAGGGTCAGGTCCACCTTCTTGCTGCACCTGACGTATGGCTTGGTTGATTTCGTCAGTGGTTTCGGTAGTCCACTGATCCAGATCTTTTTCAGGGTATTGATATTCTTTCAATAAAGTATTCCTGGCTTCATTCATGCAATCACGCCCTACTTTGGAAGCTTTTATTTTTGGACTTATATATTGGGCATCATCATGTTCTCCATGGCCGCACAATCGCAGGAGTTCCGCGACGATGAGTTGAGGGCCTTCTCCAGCTCGCGCCAATGCAGCTGCTTTCTCAAGGGTTGTCATGCAGGCTTTCAGGTCAGTTCCATCCACATCATGAGTGCCCACACCATATCCTTGCGCCTTTAAGCTTAGCTCCTTGCATGCAAATTGCGCACTTGTCGGGGTCGAATAGGCATATTGATTGTTTGCGATGACCAGCAAGAGTGGGAGTTTTTCGATGGCGGCCTGGTTCAGGGCTTCATGGAACGCACCTGTTGAAGTGGCTCCATCTCCGATGCAGGCTGCGCCTATCTGCTTCGTTTCTCCCTTCATGCGTTTGGCCATCAGAGCACCATTGACGACAGAGATGTTGGCCCCGAGATGACTGATCATGGGGATATAGCCCTCGCGTGGTTTACCCCGGTGAACATTGCCATCGCGAGCCCTCATAGGGCCCAATGGAGACCCCAGGCAATTTCTGAGGGCATCAAGGATGGTTTCCCCAAAAGCCAGGCGTCCGGCACCATCCCGAATCAAAGGGGCAAATACATCGCCTTTGTCCAGTGATATCCCGACTGAGACACTCAATGCTTCCTGACCTTTCCCGAGAAAGACTCCGCCATAAACGTTGCCGCCACGATATAGTTGAGCCAGTCTTTCGTCCAGAATACGGGCGGTCAGCATGTAGCGATAGGCTCGTTCAAACCTTTTCCTGTCAATTTGGTGATTCATTATTCAAGATGGCCTTCCTCAGTGCCATCGTAATTGCATATTGATCTTAAGAGCTTACCCTTTAAAGAGGCAATTGTTTATATTCCGCAGGAAATATCCTTCAGTTATGTAAAATCTGAAACAGATCTCCATTTAAGCCACTCTATTATTCCGTATTGGTGCTATCTACAAAAAAGATTGAACTCTTCACCAAATTGAAGCGTCCATTCTCCTAACTGGGGGGTATTTTTGGTGAAGATTTGTCGCTTGCCTCGACGCCCGTAACTCATAAACTGGACCTATGTTGAAAAAAATTGCTCTGTATTTATCCCTTCTTTGTTGCATTGCTCAAGGTGTGCAAGGCCAGGTGGATGTATCCCTTGAATTTAAAAAGGAATTTTACCTGGCCCATGAATCCATTATGGCTGAAGTTAAAATTGTCAATTTTTCTGGCAAAACTCTCAATTTCGGCGCGGACAAAAACTGGCTTCAATTTACGATCGAATCACGCGGTGAATTTCCAGTAGAAAAGGTTGGGGATTTGAATGTAGTCGAGCAATTCAAGGTGCCCAACGCGAGCCGGGCCATCCGTCGTGTTCATTTGATTCCTGCATACAAGATTGATAATCCCGGTCGATACCGGGTGGCTGCCTATATCAGCATTCCTGAACTTAATACGCAGCTTGTGACGACTCCTGTTGAGATTGGTATTCTTTCTGCATCTGTTTTGTGGGAACGTGAAATAGGCCTTGTAAAAGATAAAAATGACCCTTCTGCTCCTATCGAAATCAGGAAATACAGTTTAATGCGGGCGGTCAATAAGAAGCAGATTGACCTGTATGTGAAAGTAACAGACAAGTATCAGAGGTATATATACGGCGTTTATTCTCTGGGGAATATCGTTTCCTTCGGGGAACCTGAAAGGCAAGTGGACCGTTTCAGTAACCTGCATGTGTTGATGCAAAATGGTGCACGCTCCTTCAGGTATACAATTGTGAAACCCGATGGTAAGATACTTCTAAGACAGCGCCATAACTACACCGCCAGCAGGCCCAAGCTGATCATGGATAAAACCGGTTTAATTCAAGTCTTTGGAGGTAAGCGAAAGGCAAGTTTTGATGATATTCCCAGTCCTGAAAAAATGAATGAAGTGAAGGGGGGAAATCAAAAGACCACGGTTTTACCTGAAAATAACTCAGGTGAGCTTCAGAGTGGTTCAACGGAGTGAATTGTGGGAGTAACTCCATTCATTCTGGCGAACGAAACACGAGGAAACTGTTCCGATAAGCAAAAACCACCAGCTAGCCAACCATCATGACATTCTGGTTGCGGTGCAGGAAGGTGATTTTATCCTCTATTTCCTTGAACGAATGCATTAAGTAGTCACGGTGACCGTTCCCAACCCAAGGTGAATCGAGCATCACCGAGACACAGCCCAACACCTGCGCTGCGGCAGCGTCCTGCCATTTATCGCTGATGATAAAGGAATGGTCCATATCGATCCTGTATTGGTGCTCGAGTTCCTTGAACAATCCTGTTTCTGGTTTCGCGCACGGGCACGGATCTGATGTTTCGTGGGGGCAAATCAATACATCATCAATATTCAATTTTGACCGCATAATGAGATGCATACGCTTAAGTTCCCTCCGATCCAGCTCCCCTGTAGCCACTAGGGGCTGATGCGTCGTTACAAATATCATCAAACCGATTGATCGCATTTTTTCAATTAAGGCCCCGACTTCAGGGTGAATCTGAAATTCTTCCACTGAATGGGGCGGCAATGGCTTGCTTTGTCCCCGTTGATATTGGTTGATAATACCGTCCCGTTCAAAGAATACCGCAGATTTCATATAATTGTATAATCTAGCAGGAAATTTGCCGTTTTTCAAAAACAAGAAAGATAAAACTAGAATAATATTTATTGTAATAGTCTATATACAAATAGTCTAAATGGTATTTCAGTTGGGTTTTTTTATCAAAAAAGAGCCGTTTATTACGCTTTTGGCGCGGATACCCGGTAAACATGCGCGCGACACGGAATCTCGTCCAAGCGGGCTTATAACTTTAATACGTTTTAAAAGTGTCCGAATCCAGCATGATCAATGTACAATCCTCGACCACCTGAATGCCACTTTCGTGGAGTGCTGAGTAGCATTCAGGAGATTCAGTTCCGGGATTGAAGATGATCCGGCTTGGTTTCAGTTCAATAATCGACTTCAAATGGCCCTTGAAGCGTTCTGAATTGACATAAACAGTGATGGTTTCTGCCCGCAAAGGTGCCTCCAAAAGACTAGTGTAGCATGGTTTTCCCAATATATTCTTTTTGTAAGGGTTAATCAGTAAGACTTGAAAACCTTTGCACATCAGGGACTCTGCTGCCAAAAAAGCATATCTATCTGGATTGTCACTTGCGCCAATAATTCCAACTACCTGATTCATGGCGAACATCATAATCATACTTTTGCTATCGTCAGTCCTTTTATGGAATCGCTTCCCGGATGATTTTGTTAAGTTCGAAGCCAAATACAGGTTGGCATGGTTCGAATCTTTTGTGTTAGTTTTCAGTCTACATGATTTACCTATCTCAATTTTTGACCCTGCCCAGGCTTGCGTTGATCGCTGGTCTTTTAACTCAACTCAATGGTCATGTTCTCGGAGCTGAAGCCAGTCGTGTGGACGTCTGGATTGGAACAGGCAGTGCTTGGCCTAGCAGAGGGATTTATCATACTCATTTGAATGTAGAGACAGGTAAATTGTCGCGGCCTTCACTTGTAGCCGAGGTCCAGGGGCCAGGCTTTTTAGCAATGCACCCAAAGGAAACCCACCTGTATGCCGTTGGGACGATTGATGGCAAAGGTTCGGTTATTTGTTACGCAATTCAGCGTGAAGGCGATAAGGCGGAGCTTTCTTTGCTGAATTCAGTTGAAATTGGAGATGGTGGAGGCACTCATGTATCGGTGCATTCCAGTGGACAGTTTTTACTGACTGCTCAATATGGGGGAGGATCGGTTGGCGTTTTCGCATTGAATTCCAACGGCAGCATTAAGGGTAGAAATCAATTGATAGAGCATTCCGGAGCTTCGCGAGTTACTGGTAAAAGACAGGATGCACCACACCCACATTGGACGGGTTTTTCACCTGATGGACGGTTTGCCTTTGTTCCTGACTTAGGCTTGGACAAGGTCGTCATTTATAAAGTCGACGCAGCGAATGCACGCATCGACATGCAAGGTTATGCGGCCACACCTCCGGGAGGAGGACCGCGACACATGAAGTTTCATCCCAATGGAAAGTGGGCTTACGTCCTCAATGAGCTATCTCTGAGCGTGACTGTCTATGATTATGATGATCGCAACGGAAGTATGACAGCGAAACAAACCATTCCCTCGGTTCCCCGGGAACAATTGTCTCTGGAACACTTTGCAAGTGCCTCTGAAATTCGAGTCCATCCAAGCGGTGACTTTGTGTATTCAGCCAACCGTGGACATGACACGATAACTGCTTATCGAGTGGCTGACGAAACAGGCGAACTTACCGTTATCGAACGTGAGCATGTCCGTGGAGCTACCCCCAGAAATTTCAATATTGAACCCGCAGGCAAGTGGCTGCTTGCTGCCGGGCAGGATTCGCATACGCTGGCCTCTTTTGGGATTGATCAGCATACGGGAGCGTTGACCTACAATCGCAATGTTGTTCATGCGCCATCGGCTATCTGTGTTCTTTTCTCCCATGAATAATTTGGTTTTTCCTCAACCACTTAAATGCGTTTAATATGAAATATCTGTTCACTGTCGCTTTCATCCTCTGTTCGTTTCTGGTTCCAGCGAAAGCCCAGCAACCCAACATAGTTTTCTTCTTCACTGACGATCAGACAACTTCGACACTCGGTTGCTATGGCAATAATGTAGTGAAAACTCCTAATATCGATGGATTAGCCTCTCGTGGAACGCGCTTTTCTAACGCCTTTGTCAGCCATTCAATTTGTTGGGTCAGCCGAACGACTATTCTGACGGGTTTGACTGGGCGGGGGTATGGGACATCGGGCGCGCCAGATCTGGCAAGGCCAGATGCGGTTGAAACCTTGTATTCGGATCTACTTCGAGAGCAGGGATACCGGACTGGCTACTTTGGTAAGTGGCATGCGAAAATGCCCAAGGGCTACGCCCCCAAAGAACACTTTGATGTCTTCGAGGCAATTGGTCGCAACCCCTTTTACAAAAAGCTTCCGGATGGAACCTTGCGGCATGAAACCGAATTGATAGTCGACCGAGGAATCGACTTCATTCGTCAACAGCCCAAGGACAAGCCCTTTGCTCTGAATCTGTGGTTCAACGCGTGTCATGCGGAGGACAGCGACCGCCGGCCTGGTATAGGCCATTTCCCCTGGCCTCGTGCCGTTGATGGAATGTACGAAGAAATTGAAATGGATCCTCCTCGATTAAATGATCCTGCCATTTTCAATGATCAGCCTGAGTTTTTGAAAACGACGATCAATCGAGAACGCTTTTTCTGGCGGTGGAATACAGATGCTAAATACCAGGCAAACATGCGTGCCTATTATCGTATGGTCAGTGGCATTGATGGAGCTATTGGTCGTTTCATGGAAGCGCTGGATGAGGCGGGGATGGCTGAGAACACCATTATCATCTACACCGCAGATAATGGTTATCACATGGGAAACAGGGGGTTTGCTGGTAAATGGTCTCATTATGAAGAATCCCTGAGGGTGCCACTGATTGTGATGGACCCTCGTGTGAGTCAGGACCAGCGTGGAAAAGTCACAGATGCACTTGCCCTGAACCTAGACCTGCCCTCCACTTTTCTTGACTGGGCGAATATTGAAATTCCTGAGCGATATCAGGGGAAAAGTTTGAGACCGGTGATTCAGTCAGGCAAGCCATCCGATTGGCGAAAAGACACATTTCATGAACATTTTGCCGTGCGTCACCGAATACCCGCATTTGAGGGTATTCGTAATCAGCAGTTTAAATATGTTCGATATGTGGATCATGATAGTCTTGAGTTTCTACATGACCTGAAGAATGATCCGGACGAATTGGTTAATTTGGCAACAGATCCTAGCTATGCCGATACTTTAGTGACAATGCGTACAAGGACTGATATTCGAGTTGAAGAGTTAGGAGGCCCTCTGAAACCTTTGAAAACAAGATTTGCAGCCTCTACTGAGCCTTATCCTCAGGCCTCTGCTGCTGTTTCGCATCAAGCTGACAAGGATGGGTTCATCCAACTGTTAGGTAAGCGTGGACTTGGGCGATGGTCCGGTGACGCCAAATTTTGGTCTGTCAAAGATGGGGTGTTGACCGGGATTGCAGATGGCTCGCTGAAGATGAACCGTTTCATCACATGGAAAGGATCCACTATTCGGAATTTTGATTTGCGAGTTAAAGTCAAGATCAGTGCGGCAGGTAATAGTGGTATCCAGTATCGGGGTTCATCGCGTCCTGATATTGGACTTGATATTGTGGCCGGCTATCAGTGCGACGTGGTGGCCAGAAATCCCAACTACAACGGAATGCTATATGAAGAAAAAGGGCGACGCATCTTATCGCACACGGGCGAAAAAGTGATTATTGATGCGAAAGGGCAGCCATGGGTCATTGGGGGATTTCCATTAAAAGAATTTGCTTCTGATGAGTGGCATGACTACCGGGTGCTTGTTCGCGGCAATCATCACCAGCATTGGATTGATGGTCACCCAACCGCTGACTTGATTGATTTTGACGCCAAAGGGAGGGCGCTGGAAGGTGTTTTGGCCGTTCAGGTGCATGTCGGGCCGCCCATGCGAGTTCAATACAAGGATTTTAAAATAAAGCATCTGCCTGATGATTTGCCCTTGGAAATGGCAAGGAATCATTCCATTCCCAGTTCAGCCTATGGAGTTCGACCTCAAGGAAGATTGCCTGAGGGGTGGGAGCCTCCCATCTATGGTGATCGATGATAATAATGGTGGAAACTGCTGACTCAATATGCGCTACAACCTTATGCTGATGACGCAAGCCAGATTTTTTGAGGTGGTTTCTAAAAGAAGATCCGGCAGCTGAGTGGATCCAAAGATGCAGCTGCCGGACGATGATAAAATCCCTCATCTCAAGCAGGACACCGTATATCCCGGTGCGTAGTAAGCCTAAGTGGTTGGGTTTCTTTCGCATTGAGTGCGAAAGAGGTAAGGTCACGGGACAACAGTTTTATCTGCTCTCACGTGTGATCCACACATTAGAATAGCATGTTTTGTACCATGTGCAAATTTTAATAATTTTGTTTCACTAGCCCGGTTTTTAACATCTTTTTGCTCAAATACGTTTTTTTTGATGCAAACTGGAGCATCATTGTGGTTTTTTATGACCCTTCAAGTGATAAATATGAGCCAGAATGCGTCATTTTGTCAGCGGAGATAAAGAAAAATGCCAGTCTTGAAAAGACTGGCATCCCTAGTGAATTCAGATAACTATTAAAAGATGAATACTCGCTCAGCGAACCGCATTTATTAGTCGAGTGCTTCTCTCCTGCATCCACAGCACGTCTTCGTTGTTTGGTGAAGGAACATTCAGCGGAATATTGCTTTTCGACAGGCTTGGAATCGTGCGAGGATTTGTCCATCGGTGAATTTCCGAATGCCCGTCGGCAAACGCAAAGGTAGCTGCACCGTTGTGGTAACTGGCAGGATAATCCACTATTTTCCAGCTTGCTCCCCTGTCCGGATAGCCTTGCATGTCGACAACAAAATAGCCATCGTTGATGCTGTCTTCCCTCTCATCAATCAGCACAAACGTTTGACTGGGACCAGGCGCTGTCATATCGGAATCTTTAGTGTAAACCTTCCACCCATTGCCCGATGAGGACCATGAGGGTCCGCCCACCCAATTGTTCATCGACATGCTTCGTATGCGCGGTACCCGCTGGCCGGCCGAAGTGATCCCGTAGGCCCTGTCCGAAGGACATTTCCATATTTTTTCGCTTCCACCGGTATAATTCCAAAGAGGGCTGCGGTGTGTGTATTGGGAGTGATCCCAATTGTTTGGGTCTCGAGGGTTACTTAATGTGAGCCAGCTTCCTCCTGTCCAGTTGGGAACCTCTCGCCCGCCATTGCTCCAACTAGCCGCCCCTACGAGTTTGTCTTCGTTGTCGTCGCTGTAAAACTTCCAAGCCAGCATCATTTGTTTGTTGTTATTCATGCACAGGATGCCCTGAGCCTTCGTTTTTGCCTTGCTCAGGGCTGGTAGCAACATGCCGGCCAAAATGGCAATGATAGCGATGACGACCAGAAGTTCGATCAATGTGAAACCTTTCTGATTCAGTTGATCTCTTCTTTTGTAGGGCTGGTTTTTGATAGTTATATTCATGGCAGAATGCGTTCTGGCTTATCAATTGATTCCTTTTTTACACGAATGATTATTGAATGACAAGACATGCGACATATTTAGTCAGTGCATTTGTGCTTACAAAAAAATATCGGTTTATTGAAAGAATTCAGCCTTAAGGTGTTTTGTCTTAGCTTGCTCTCAGAATTTTCTTGTGTAGGTGAGGCTGAATAAGTGCACTGCAAAGTCAAAAGTGCCATCGTAGATTCCTCCTTGATTGATGGTGCGCTCATCGTAAATCACCAGTCCATAACCAAGATCGATGGAAAATTCATCATTGCCATAGCCTATACCAGCTGTCAGGACATTTTGATTTGAATCAGGAATCGTAGGGGAGAGGGTTGCATTCGGGACAGGACTTTCAAAAAATTGATAACTTGCCCGCATGATCCAGTTTTCAGCAAATTTCCAATCACCTCCCATACCGATGGTATAAGTATCATGCCAATCCTGATTGAGTGAGGTGGGTAACCCGGGCAACGGAACTCCCGTTTCGGTAGGCAGGGTGTCAAAATTTGAAAACTCAAGAAATTCAACGTCTGCCTCCAATCGAATGGTGTCGGTCAATTCAATGCCGTATCCGAGATGTAACTGAGTAGGGAATTCAATTTCAGAAGAAAAACTGGTATTCACATTCAGGCCGGCGGCGGGAACATTCATATTAAAATCACCATCATAATCAACAGTGATGGGGGAACGCGCCGTGAAGGCAAGCCGATGGCGATCTGTTATTTTCCACGTAATCCCCAGGTTGGCCCCCGCACCGATTCCATCCGATTCCGCAACGAAGCGACCATTCGGAAACACGTGTTGTTTGAAAGTCAATTGAGACCACTGGATATCAAGGCCAAGTCCCATCGAGACCTTTTCACTTACATCGAATGCCAATGTTGGATTGACAAGGATTGTTTGCAACTCGCTGAAATGAGGAGTGGTGTACCTCAAAGATCCTTGGTTCGCTGTATCCGCAAACCCACCTGTATTCTTCCATTCGTTTGATAAGCCATAAGGGCTGGTGATACCTAGACCGATTACGTATTTATCATCTAGAATTGGCATGGATGCATACGCCGCGGGCAGAAACTTCCATGCATTTTCAGTCTCGGCCGTTGCACCGGAAGCGTTCTGGTGTTCGACACTGATATAGACAGGGTTGAAACTCACTGTGACTTCAGGCTGCTTTAGGTCCATCAAGTTGGCAGGGTTTTGAGTGATTGCACTTGCATTATCAACATGGGCGATCCTTCCACCTGACCTGCCAAGATTGATGGCACCCGAGGTTGGATTGCGAAATCCTTCGGCAAGGGAATTCGGGGAATTCACGATGGCAATCATTGCCACGACAAGAGTCAGTTCAAGCGGTTTATTGTTCATGTATTCTTGGTTCAGATTTTTTAATGATCAAGTCTAACAAGTATGGATTCCATTGATGATGCAATGATCCTCCAAGCTTGATCATCGTAAGATCGTTTTGATTTGCCCACATTGCTGCATTCTTGGCAATATTCTTCTCAACAAGGTTCACCATGGACGATTGGCGCTTTAAACGTTGTTATTGGGCTTGTTTAGGCCAAACTCGTTGTTGAACTCTGGACATAACCACATGAAACCTGTTTTTGTTATCTCAATACTCATCGTAGGCATCATCTCTTTTATGGGAGGGCGCATGCTCATTGCACCCAAACTCAAAATTGCTCAGAAAATGGTTACCCAGCTGGAAGCTGAAAAACGTCAAATGGCAGAAGAACTCGAAACGCTCCGCACCAAACAACTTTCTGACTCCGAAAGAAAACGCATTGAACGGGAACGTATGGAACTCGCCAGTTTGCGAGGAGAGGTGTCCAAACTACGCACTAAAATAGAAGATTTGCAACGCCCCAAGCCCGATCTTGAGGACCAGAAGCGTTCAGCAATAGAAGAAGGTAAGGAGGAGGAGCAATTTGAGAAAGCTGATTATTATGCTGCTACTGTTAATGTGGAAGTAGAGAAAGGAATGACATTGATTACCGGTGGATGGCTGACTGCTCCTGGAAGGCGGACTTTCGTCTTCCTGACACCCTCAAGCAATACAGCGCCGGATGGGGAGGTTTACATTCAAATCAACAGCAAGATTGCTGATCTGACTGACGAAAGTCTGTCTCAACTTCAGCTTCAAAACATGCGCGCAAACAGTAATGAAACTGACAATGCGGGTGGTTTCGAGGCGGAGGAATCTCGCATGTTATTTAAAAACATACAAAAGATTGAGGGAGCAGTGATGCTTGCTTCGCCAAGTATCGTTGCGAAGGACGGGCGTGAAGCGGTGGTTCGTACTTCGGTGACGTTCCCCCGAAATGGAGCAGCGGCTCCAGGTCAGTTCGAAATCGGGGTCATACCCGTTTTGACCGAAAGTGGGGCCATTCAAATGACGGTGGCATCTACGATCACTATCGATATTCCCGAAGAGGAGTAGTCGTTCCCTTTTTGACTCCTTAGAAATAAGGCAGCGGCTCTCAATCCATTGACAGCATAGGGTCATACTATCATCAAGCCCGTAAAAAGTGCTCGATGAAAAAAACTGTTCATTGAAAGTCAGGGGATTTGCCCCACGCATCTTACATTCACTTCGGAGGCCCGTTCATCGTTGACAGGATCAGTATTTTTTGAGGACGATCTTTTGAATGACGGGCTTCTATTTGTCATTAAGTGATCTCAAATTGGAATCAAGAAGGATGCAGTTTTCAACACATTTGTAGTGTTTATATTGATCAATCAGCTTCCAATTGATCCTTGGGATGATGTCGGTTTTTGGAGGGTGCTGGATACGGTTGAATTCCGGAGCAAGACCATAGCTTACAATCGCAAAGGTTTCTCGATGCCTGCATCAAATTGTCATGCGCGCTATTCGTCAGACTTTTATTTGAGAGTAGGTCATAGGACGAAATCGGCAAATTCAGATTCCTTATGAAATTCAGTAAATTGACCGGGGTTTAGCTTATAATCTCCCGAACGATTTCCCCAAAGACATCTGTCAGCCTGAAATCCCTGCCTGCGTAGCGATACGTCAGTTTTTCGTGATCAAAACCCATGAGGTGAAGCATGGTGGCATGCAGGTCATGAATGGAAACCGGGTTTTCGACGGCTTTGAAGCCGAATTCATCCGTGGCGCCATAAGTGGTGCCGCCTTTGATCCCTCCACCCGCCATCCATAAGCTAAAGCCCCAATGATTGTGATCACGGCCTTGTGCGGCTCCACCGCCGCCTTGATCCATTTCAACGGAGGGTGTTCGCCCGAATTCACCAGTACATAAAACCAGTGTTTCATCCAACAAGCCACGCTGTTTCAAATCGATGATTAAAGCAGCGAGCCCCTGATCGCATTGGTTGGCGACGGTTCGATGTGTCTCTTTGATATTGCTGTGGCTATCCCATGGTTGCATGTTTCCATGCCACGTTTGCACGAATCGAACTCCGCGTTCAACAAGCCTTCGAGCCATCAACAGTTGTCTGTTCTGAGGCCCTTCGCCATATAGTTTAAGGATGTGATCTGGTTCCTTCGAAACATCAAACGCATCTGTTGCTTCAAACTGCATGCGGTAAGAGAGTTCGAAAGATTGTATGCGTGCCTCCAAAGATTGCTCGTTCGGCCGCAGTTCAGCGTGTCTGCGATTCATGGCCTGCAGTAAATCAAAATGCTTCCGCTGCTCCTGATGCGTCAACCGTGTGTTGGTGGCGTTTGAGATCAGTTCGTGTGGATTTGTTTTGGAAGTGTCTATGTGAGTTCCCTGATAAACTCCCGGAAGAAAGGCGCTGCGCCAATTCCCAGCTCCACCGACAGGCATACCTCCTGGACAAAGTGCAATGAAACCAGGCAGGTTTTCGTTGCCCGAACCCATACCCCAGGTCAACCAGGAGCCCATGCTTGGCCACACCAGACGCTGGGTACCCGTGTTCATCAGCATCAGCGAAAGTTCATGGCTTGGCAGCTCGGCGTACATCGAGCGGATCACGGCCATGTCGTCGACACATTTTGAAAGATGCGGGAAAAGATCGCTGACAGGTATGCCGCTGACGCCATGCTGCTTGAACTCAAAGGGCGAAGGCAGTGCGACACCTGTTCGACGTTCTGTCTGAAGGTTGTCGAATGGCAGCATTTGACCACCGCGTTTGGTCAGTTCAGGTTTGGGGTCAAAGGTGTCCACCTGTGACATGCCTCCGTTAAGGAAGACATGGATCACATGTCTGGCTTTGCCCGGGAAATGAGTTTCTGCCTGACGAGCGGCCAATGAATCTTTGGAAAGCAGGCTGTTGAGGGCTATACTTCCAAAGCCCATTCCCGAGCGTTTCAGGAAAGACCGACGTGTATTGGGTGTCTGAAATTGCATCGTCATTAGTCCACGAAAATAAATTCATTGGAGGCAAGCAAAGCATGGGCCAGTTGATGCCATGGATCACTCTTTGATTCGGACCTGACATCTCGAACATGCTGGAGCGCCATGGTGATTTCTTGGGGTTCAGGGAGTCGAGAAAGCGTTTGTTGATAAAGAAGACGAACTTTGAGTTCTTCTGTTTTTGCCTCCTTGATACCGGGTAATTGAATCAAAGCCTTGGCTCGATCCTGGATGAAGATTGAGTTAAGTGCGAACAGAGTTTGCTGGGGAACGGTTGTTTCTGGTCGCTTTGCCGTGCACGCGCTGGGGTTGGCCCCGTCAAATGTCGTCAACAGGGTGGAGGGAACGTCCCGGTTGATAAACCCATAGACGCTGCGTCGAGGTACTACAGGTTTCTTCATCATGTCGAATGGACGTCCATTCATGGTTGTACTTAGTTCGCCCGATACCTTCAACATGGCATCTCGCATGGCCTCCATGGCCAAACGGTGGCGAGGCATGCGCCAGATCGTTTGATTATCAGGATCCTTTTCTCTAGCTTTCGGATCTTCAGCGGATACTTGTCGATATGCTTTGGTAAGCAGAATGCGCTTATGCATTTTTTTGATCGACCAATCATCTTCCACAAAAGTGGACGCCAGATAATTCAGGAGTTTTAAGTGCGTGGGCCGTGCTCCTCGTGTACCAAAATCATCTGGAGTTCTCACTAGGCCCCGACCGAAATGATGTCTCCAGATCCAATTAACAGTTACTCTTGCTGTGAGAGGGTTGCTTTCTGATGTGATGGACTGTGCCAAAGATAATCGTTGCTTTCTGGGGGGGTAATTTTTGGCAGTGCCATTACCAACCACTGATAAGAAACGAGCTTGAACCCGCTTGCCACGATTCAATGGATTCCCTCGGCGAAATACATGAAACCCCTTTTTTTCAGCATCAGGATTCTCTGCCAGCACCATGGATCTGGGGGGGGAACCTTTCTCGTTCAAGTGTAGATTGTGAATGGCGTTTCTCCTTCCGTTCAACTGATCGCTGACGGTACGGTTGAGCAGCCGTGATGCCAGATTCTCCGGTAATGCCGTTGGACTTTCATCTGCATACAAGTGACTTCGCAACTGTCTAAGTATAGCGCTGTTGATCTTGCGATGACGTTGATCCTGATCGGGAATGGTGGTTCCATCGGGTAAGGCTTCTTCTGCGGATTGAACCTGAGCCAGGGTCCAGTCACGATGTGTTTCTGCAAAAAGAGTTCCATATGCTTGAGCAAGTGCTTCCATTGAACTGGGTGCGGACATTTTAATAGCATTCAATATCAGAGGGTTCCAGGGAGGTGCCTTGGCACTCAAGTTTTCCATCGGCGTCAGTTTGGAAATATCTCCATTTTCTTTTTCCCATTGTTCCATCAATGCTGCGCGTTGCGTTGGGAAAGTTGCATTTGAAAAGCGGGCCAATTGTTTCCATGGACCAAACACCGGGTCGTTTGGAGGTATTTGCTTCAAATAATCCCGCCACCTTTCCAATACATGAGGACGGATGTCCTCTGTTCTGAAGGAAAGAAAAGAAACGGACAGATCTTGCTCAGGAGTGCCACGCGCCAATTCTTTCAGATAGATTCCTACCTGCATCCGGAGTCGCCCTTTAAGAATCTCCGATTGTTCTCGTGCCATGTCGCCATACTCTATTTTCAACTTTTGTAATTTTTTTTCATAGGCAAGAAAGGATTCCGTTTCGGTTGGCTCCCCAATCACCGGTAACAGTTCCGGTTCAGAGCTACTGGCGAGGGTTGCGTACAAAGAGTAGTAATCTGTCGTGGGAATGGGGTCGAATTTATGATCGTGACAACGTGCGCACGTGACTGTCAGGCCCATTATGCCACGAGTGATGACATCGATTCGATCGTCTATAATATCGTGCGGTGAGCGAAACCGTTGGCCAATGGTGAGGAAGCCTAATGCCGCCAATGAAGGATCATTTTCAGGTAATTCCAGTTGATCGGCCGCCAATTGTTCAGTAATAAAACGGTCAAAAGGCACATCCTCATTCAATGCTCCTATCACATAATCACGGTAAGTGTATGAAAAGGGGAATTTCGTGAACCCAATGGCACTGCCTCCATGCGTGTCGGCATAACGTGCAATATCCAGCCAATGCCGTCCCCAACGTTCTCCATAGCGCGGCGACTCCAGCAATCGATCAATCACTTTTTCGTCGGCCTCAGGCGATGGATCAAAGACATAAGCTTCTACCTCCTTCCAGGTTGGAGGAAGTCCTGTCAGGTCAAACGAGACACGACGAATCCACTTCGATCGAGAAACGGGTGGAGACATGCTCAGATTTGACGCTTCCAGTTCGGCCATGACAAACTTATCGATGCTCGACAGTTTGTCATGGCCTGCATCCGGAGTGGCTGGTTTTTGGATAGGTTCAAATGCCCAGTGTTTTTCGTAAAATGCTCCTTCATCGATCCAACGATTCAGTGTTTGTATCTCAAGTTCAGACAATCCAGAGCTTTCTTCGGGTGGGGGCATGCGCTCCTCAGGATCTGCTGTAAGGACGCGTTTGATCAGTGGGCTTTTTTTAGAGTCACCTTCTACAATCGCATGTTGCTTGGCGTCGGATTCAAGATCCAGTCTCAGTTTGCCTTTACGTGAATCTGAGTCAGGCCCATGACAGTGAAGGCAATGCTCGGCAAGGATCGGGCGGATGTCTCTATTGAAACGCGTTGTTTCTGCCTTCAGCGAAATTAAAGTGGCGCCAAAGAACAGGAGCAGGTAACCGCAGGCTAACCAATAAAATGGATCATACCGGGAGCTTGTCATGGTTCTAAACTTTGGCAGTTTTTTCATGGATTGATCATGACGATATTATTGTCATCACTCAGCTTGTCCAGATTGTTTGGTGCTATTCTTGATTGCTGAATGATTTTAACCGCTCTCATATTTGCATTGCGCATTTTTGTATGTTTGAGCGATGATTCCCAACATCATGAGATACTTTTCCAAGTCCTTTTCTGTGGTGTTGATTTTTATGTCCATTGGGCTCAATCAGCGTTTGCAAGGAGCCGCTTCGCAACCAGAGCTAAGCGCTTGGATCAAGACCATTCGCGCCGTATCCATCGAAGGGCTTGGAAATCGTGATGCTTCAGTAGCATCACATTCGCTTGGTAAACAGCCCCCTGACACTCTTGTCACGATATTGACAGGTATGAAAGGAGCCTCTCCTTTGGCTCAGAATTGGCTTCGATCTTGCATTGAAAGCATTGTTCACCTTGCATTCAAGACGGATTCGCCTCTTCCTTTGATGGATTTGACCGAATTTCTGCTGAATGATGAGAATGCGCCCAGAGCGAGATCCTTGTGTTTCGAACTCATTCAAAAGAGTGATACCAAAGCAGGAGAAATATTGCTTCGTGGGATGTTGAATGATCCGTCAAATGACCTGAGAGAAAAGGCGGTTGATCAGTGGATTGCTTCAGGTAACGAGGCCTTGTCTGACAATCAAGCTTCCACAGCAAAAGTGATCTTTCGGCAGGCGCTCCAATATGCTCGTGATGTCATGCAGATCAGAGCTTTGGCTGATGAACTTGAAAAAATGGAATACACTGTTGATATCCCTGATTTGCTGGGGTTCATCACCGATTGGAAAGTTGTCGGTCCTTTCCATAATCTGGATCGAGGTGGCTTTGAAACTGTCTTCCCTCCTGAAAAAGAGTTGCGGCTGGATGGTGCATTTGAAGGTAAAAGTGGTGAGGTGTCTTGGGAATCGTTGAATAGCGATGATCGCTTTGGGATGGTTGATATCAATGATGCCTATGCAGGATATCAGAAAGAAGTCACCGCCTATGCGCATCATGCCTTTATTTCTGATCAGGAGCGGTCTGTGCAGTTAAGGTTGGGTTGTAAAAATGCCTGGAAGGTATGGCTCAACGGCGAGCTTCTTTTTGGGCGCGATGAATATCATCGCGGAATGAAGATCGATCAATACATCATGGATGCCGGCCTCCGTGCGGGACGGAATGACATTGTGGTTAAAATCTGTCAAAACGAGCAGGTAGAAGATTGGACTATTGAATGGGAATTCCAGCTTCGCGTATGTGATGAAACGGGTAAAGCCATTCACTCCCTTGCTCGTCAGTAAGTCACGAGCAGAGTTTCCCGCTCATTCCATGGAGAGACTGGTTGTTCCCAGCCCCTTGATGACCTTGCCAATCGTCTGAAAACTCAAAGGCCGGCTCTGGGATCGCCGTTGAAATGGAAGGGTTTGTCTCCCAGTAGCTGATCAGACGTGACAGTTGGGCAGACGTACTTTTCGATGTGCTCCACTATCAACTCAGTGCCTTGAAAATGATTCACGTAGGGCCACATTTTTGGGTTGTACATCGTATCTGTCATGTCGCGCATGAGGACGACATTTTTACCATTCTTTGCCATTTGCCTTAAACCGAATGGACGCCCCAGAACACACATGTTGGTATGCACTCCCAGAAGGATGACATTTTTGATCTTGTGCTGTTCCAATAAATTCCACACTTCCTTGCCATCGTCAGTGATGGCATCGCTTGAGTCGATTTGCAATGTGTCCACCTGCCGGATCCACGGGGCTCTGGGATTCCTACCGATGCTCTCCAGGTATTTCGCCCATGCTTCGTGCTCAACGGGGTCGTCATCCTCACCGCCATCTGATTGATCAATGGGGTAAACTCCTTGCTCTTCTTCGGGGATGACGTAGCACCAAGCTCCAATGTCTTCCGGGAGGTTGGGTGCAGTAGGAGCATTTTTTGCTTTCAGCCTGCCGGGATGCCCTTCGTAAAAATCCATGCAACTGCTGGGAGAGTGAATGATAAGTACTCCTGCTTTCCTTGCTTTGATCAGTACTTCATTCATTCGCGGTGACATCTCGCCCACGCGGGTCACTGCATTTTTACAATGATGCAAATCCCACATGTCACATACAATAACCGCGGTCTCTCTTGATTGCCATGTTTGTTGGATATTGTTGATCTGGTAACCAGAATTTGAGTCTGAAGATTTAACCCGCTCACGCAGGGTCATATCAAATGCGGAACTGGCAGCTTGAGCGTGTGTCATGAGAATCAACAATGATGTCCCAGCCAAAAGAGCCAGACGGTATGACTTCCTGCGGAGTTTTGAAATGATGGGATACATAATTATTCTTTATTAAACCAGAGCGTAAAATTGTTCAATCTGAAACTAAGCTTGTGTTTGTTTACAGTGTAATCCAGACCAGGTGAGAAATTAAATTTGCATGGACCTGCTTCCGCAGGCCCATGAGCATCCTTATCATTCACTTACCCTGTTGCATATGGGTTTGTTTTGGGCGCGTAGCATCGCTGCCCCACTGAATGACAGAAAATAGAGAAGATCTTCTCATCCATCATGAACCATACTCATTACTCAAGTTTGTTTGAAAGACTCTAAGGCATGACAGTTATTTGGGTTCAAGGGAATGAATAGGCAGATTTGGCAGATTTGGCAGACCTTCGATGCGTAGCTGAATGTGTGATCGTGCCATCAAATAGATTACCAATATTGGGCTTTCAGGGAAGTTGAGGGAGTGTGTTTTTCTGCCGTTACTTAACTGTCTTGAATATAGATTTCCTCGCAATTGCTTTCTCCTCCAAACCCACAAGAAAACTTAAATTCCACTGTAAGCGTAAAAAAAGGTAAGTCTTGCATCATTCCGTTGACTCAAATCTGCAAGCAGGCTTTGATGTTAATGTGAACCCTATCATGAAAATCAAATCTGTCTTAACGGTTTTGTGCTCGCTCTTAATTTGTGATGCCTTGCATGCTCAGAGCTCTGAGCGCCCGAACATCCTCTTCATTTTTCTTGATGATTTTGGTTGGAAAGATACCGGCTATATGGGGTCTGATTTTTACGAAACACCCCATCTCGATCGATTGGCGCGCGAGGGCATGATATTCACACAAGCCTACTCCGCAGCCGCCAATTGTGCCCCGGCAAGAGCAAGTTTGTTAAGTGGTCAGTACACCCCTCGACATCAAGTTTTCAATGTGGGTACCCGCCCCAGAGGGAAGACGAAGCACCGGCGACTGAATCACATTCCGGGAACTGACACACTACGCACCGATATTCAGACTTGGGCTCATCGCATTCAAAAAGCAGGTTATCGCACGGCTACCATGGGGAAATGGCACTTGTCTGATGATCCGATACCTTATGGGTTCGATGTGAACGTAGGCGGCACACACTCTGGAGGGCCGCCACGTGGTTACTATCCACCGCATGGTAAAGTACCGGGATTGCAGGACGTGCCCGATGATGAGTTTGTGACTACTACACTATCCAGGAGAGCCGTTTCTTTTATTGAGTCCAGCAAGGACCAGCCCTGGTTTTTATATCTCACGATGTTTGCGGTTCACACACCGATTCAGGCAAAAAAAGATCTTCTGGATAAATACGAAGCCAAGACCCCGGGCAGACTTCATCATAATGCTAAAATGGCAACCATGATACAGGCTGTGGACGATGGAGTAGGGCGCATCGCAGCGAAATTGGAGGAACTGGGTTTGACCCATCAAACAGCGATTGTTTTCTTTTCCGATAACGGTGGATACGGGCCGGCAACGGATATGGCTCCATTGAAAGGATACAAAGGTGCCTATTACGAAGGCGGTATCCGTGAGCCATTTTTCGTCAAATGGCCGGGAGTCGTAGAGGCTGGCACGATCAATGAGACTCACATTATTGGAGTGGATTTGTATCCCACATTCCTTGAGATGACCGGTGCGACAGCCAAGGACGGTCAGGTTCAGGATGGACTCAATCTTGTTCCCTTGTTCAAGGGAGGGACACTTTCTGAGCGTTCCTTGTTCTGGCATTTTCCTGCTTATTTACAGAGTTATGGTGGCAAAGGCCCGTTCGAACAAAGAGATCCTTTGTTTCGATCGCGACCCGTCGGGGTCGTTCGGCATGGTGACTGGAAATTGATGGAGTTTTTTGAATCAGGTGACCTGGAATTGTACAACCTCAAGCAAGACATTGGCGAGTCCAGGAACCTTGCGAATTCGCACCCTGAAACACTGCGGAAACTGCATGGAATCATGAAAGAATGGCGCCAAAAAACAGGAGCTCCCATTCCCTCAGACCGTAATCCCTCATTTGATCCCGTTGCAGAAAAACAGGCCATTGAAAAAGCACTGGCCTTAAGAAAGTCATTTCCGTGATTCCAAACGTGTCTTATCGATTCTTTGAGTCCTTATTTGGAAGGGTGGCTCTTTTAGCTTTGATTCTGATTGCAATGCCAGACATCAGGGCCACCCCCCCGAATGTACTGTTCATTGCGGTGGACGATTTAAATGATTGGATTGGGTGTATGAATGGACACCCTCAGGCTCAAACACCGAATATGGATAGGCTTGCCGAGCGAGGGGTGTTGTTTACGAATGCCCATTGCGTCGCTCCTGCCTGTCGCCCATCACGTTCAGCTGTGTTCACCGGAAAAAGACCGCAACAGACGGGCGCGTGGTCCAATCAAAGTCGGGACATCATCAATGATTATCCGCGAAGCGATCTCTTACCACAATATATTGCCGATCAAGGCTACAAAACGTTTGGAACGGGGAAGCTTTTGCATGGAGGCGGCACGGAATATTTCCAGCACGCATTTGAAATACACCAACGATGGAGTCCATTCTCATCCAGGCAGGCTAGCTATACCGCGTTGGAATTACCAAGCAAAGGAAGTGAGCGTCCAAAGCACGTCATTCAAAACGGTCCAGGAGGGCATGATTATGTGTTGCCTTTGAACGGGCTTCCAAGTGAACGCAATCCCTCCAAAGCATCAGGGGAATCATTTGATTGGGGGCCTTTTGATGTGGAGGATCGGGAAATGGGGGACACGCAGATCACCGATTGGGCGATGTCACAATTGAAATCAGAACATGCTCAACCCTTTTTCATGGGAGTCGGCTATTACCGTCCTCATATACCGCTCTTTGCACCTCAGCAGGATTTTGATGTCTACCCTTCTGCTGATCAGATACAGCTACCGCCCGTGTTGGCAAGAGATTTGAGGGACATAGGAGCTGCAGGCAAACAATGGGCACTGGAACCGATCACCGCAGGTTCTCACGAGATTGTAGAAAAATCGGACCAATGGCGTGAGGCCGTGCGAGCTTATCTTGCCTGCATGACCTACGTGGACCGTCAGCTAGGCAGACTCCTGGATCAACTTGAACAATCCAAACATGCTGAGAATACCTGGGTCATTTTGTGGAGCGACCACGGTTGGCATTTGGGTGAAAAACGTCATTGGGGTAAATGGACCGGTTGGCGTGAATCGACGCGCGTCCCTTTGATCATTGTCCCCCCAAAAAATGAAAAACAAGCGATTCGAGGAGAGCCATGTGATGAGCCCGTGAGTTTGCTTGACCTTTACCCCACGTTGATAGAAATCTGCCAGCTTCCAGAGAAGAAGGAACTCGTTGGTCAATCCCTCATGCCACTCATACGTGCACCCAGAGCCGTAATTAACCGTCATGTGTTTACCATGTTCAATCCCGGTAACGTAGCCATCACTGGGCATCAGTGGAAATACATCCGTTACGCCAGCGGAGAAGAAGAACTCTACAACATCAAAAACGATCCAAATGAATGGCTCAATCTCGCGAGCCATAAGGATCAAGAAAAAAGACTCCGTCAATTTCGAGCGAGACTTGCAGGAAATTAAACCAATTCCATTACTTGCCAGATTGAGGTTTCTGGTTTCGTTAATCGTCCCTCTGTAATTATTTGGTTTTTCCGAAGAAGCGGTCGATGAGAGATGCATCGAGGGGTTTCGTTGTTTTTGAGACAAGGAGCGCAAAGAAGGTGGACCCGATGATGTCCCAGAGAAAGGGTTGGATGTTGAGGAAGGAGTAGACTTTGAACTCCTGATGGATAACGTAGCCAGCTATGTAGAGCACCAGGTGGGTGATGCATCCTCCAAGCATGCCGGCAATGATTCCAGCTCTCGTGATTCCCGGCCAATAAAGTGCCAGTGCCATGGGCATGAGGAAACAACCTGCGAGTCCTCCGGTAGCAAACACGATCAAGTTCTGTAAATATTGTGGCGGATTCAAAACCGCCACGACGGCTGCCACGCCGATGACTGCTGTGACAATATAAGTCAACCACTTGACTCTCTTCTCAGAGGCGTTGGGGTTGAGATGATGATGGTAAACGTCGCGGACAACGCCCGAGGATACCATCAATAAGAAACTATCCACACTGCTCATGACGGCTGCAAAAGGTGCGGCAACGATAAGCCCAGTCAGCCAGGGCATGCCTGCATTTTCGGACAATGTGCGTGCCAGTGCTGGCATGATACGATCGGGCTCGATTTCCATGCCAGGCAGAATAACCCGAGCACAGCAGAAAATAATGATCAAGGGGAAATAAATGGCGGTGTAGTAAACGGAGACAAGTACGATAGAACGTTTCAAAACGCGACTGTCAGTGAAGGCCATTTGACGCACCATGTTACTTGGTTGGCCGGCCCCTCCGAAAGCCCAGAAAACAAAAAAGCTAAAAGCCATGCCCAATGACAAAAAGCCCATATCCTCGTTTTTGCTTGGCCCCGGGGGCGTGACATAGACCCCTTTTTGTCCGTCACCACGCGCATAAGGAAGGGTAGAAGTGATGTTCACTCGACCCCACTCGGAAAGGTTCAGCGCTTTGTTTTTCACTTTCTGGCCTGGGTCAGGTTGTATGAGCACTTCAAGCTCAGGAGTTGTTGGTGTGTCAGGCTCTATCACGACATGGTTGGCAATTCGGACGATACGTTCATCGTCGGTATGCATCCAGGTGCCTTTTTGAATGGAGAGTTTTTCCTTCAACGAAGACTTCCACTGAATGGTGATTGTTCCCATTTGGGGAGGCTTCATTTCGGCAAGTTGCTCAGTTGCCTTGCTCAGCCCCCCGACCTGACTCAAGGCCAGCACGAGCATGACCATAACGCCTATCACCATGACCAGTCCTTGCATGACATCAGTCCAAACCACCGCACGGAATCCCCCATAAGTCGTGTAAACAATGACTGTAGTGGCAAAAAGCATCAGGCAAAGGAGATAATCAGGTTCCGTGGATTGAGTTAAAAAGAAATTTCCTTTCCAGCTTGCAACCCAGGTCACCGCGGATTGAAAAAAATCTAAATCTTCAAGTAAGGTTGCGAGAATGACGCTCCCTCCCTTGAACTGCGCCAAGAGGTAAAAGAACATGAAAAAGGTCAGTAAGGATGTCGCTACCAAACCGACAGATGCACTTCCGAATCTGGCTCGCAGAATGTCTGGCACCGTGACCGCATTGGCTTTGCGCGAGACCTGATTGAGACGTTTGGCAAGCAAACCTGTGGTGACCAGAGGGACGATCATATAACCAGCAATCCAAAGGGCGAGGACCCAGCCGTGCGTATAAATCAATGCAGGAAACCCCATGAAGCTACCTCCGGATGTATTGGTGGCTGCGAAGGTGAGGGCAAAAGCCCAAACCCCCAAGCCGCGGCTTCCCAGAAAATACTCACTTACGAATTCTTTTTTGCTGCGGATCCTTCCAGCCAGCCAGGCCAGTGCGAAAACAAAGAGCATGTAAATTGCAAAGCTGATTAAAGCTGCATTCTGGCCCTTACCTTTTGCGCTGGCGTCAGCAATTAAATTTTGGAGGGATTCCATGGATTGTATTATTTCAGTTGAGGGGGCTTACAGCTGCAGGGATGCGAGTTACGCGCGCCTTCTATCGCCTCATTTTATTGGCCATTGCCTTGTTGGGGATCGAGTGCATACTGCAAAAGTGGCCTAGCAATCAACTGGATTGATTCGATGAATCTCTTGCCGCTTCATCACTCAACGGATCATCCTTCATGACTTTACTGGCAAAATAGAAAATGATGATATTTGCTCCTAACCAGGGAACGACGATTCCCCAGAACACCCAAACAGGAATTCCTAATACTGTTTTAATTGGAGTATCAGGGTCATGGCCAAAGCCCAGCCAACCCGAGACGCTTACGACCCATAAAGCAAAGGCGATCCAAATGAGGAGGATCCAGAACGTTTCACGCTTTGAATTTTGGTAAACGGGGTCTGTCCCAAAAGGTTGTTTACTCATGATGAAACCATGCGTTCAGGGTTTCCAGCAAGACTTGCTTGCATCGTAAGCCATATTTGCGAATGCCGGTTGCATGGTCGCAAGATTTTTTAGCTCCATTTCTTGTAATGCTTGGATCACTTTTCCCCAAAGGAGGGTGCGTTTCTCAGAGAATGCATTCTCACCATCAATCACAAAAGAGCTGATCCGGTCCATCATACGACTGAACCGGTGATCATTAGGTTTTGGGGGCAGATAAAATTGAGCTGAAAGAGTATCACCAGCCTTGGTGCGTAACGCAAAATTATCATCGTTCAAGATTCCGTCCACTGTGATGACAGTGGATTTAAGGCCATCGTTATGTTTAAAAATCCAGGCGCGAGTATCTTTAGCTAATTTAGGAACCATGCCCAGTCCAACAATATCCTGTGTTCGGCCGTCGATGGTGGCGTCGCCTTGTTTACTGTTGGTGCGCGAAGCCGCTGCTGAAAAAAGATTCCAGGAAAAATGCCCCTCTCTGGCAGCCTTCCAAACATCATTGCCTCTGTATCTTTCAATATTCGAGATACCGCTTTCGCCTCCCTTGCGATGAGAAGTCAGCGTCAGCAATGCATCCACTGCTTCTTTTTCGGCTGATGGAAAAGCACCGCGAATCAGTATCACAGTCTCCTCCAGTTCTGCTCCTGAGGGCGTGTCCACTTCGGGAAGACGCCAGGTCAGACCGAGTGGGGTGCTTGCTTGAATGCGTGTCTTTTGCTCGAGGATCATTTGTTCCAGTCCATCACTTGCCAAATTCTCTGGAAGCCCCACTACAAAGCCTCGAGTGGATTCGGAACTTTGCTTGATGGCGGCTTTGAGTTGTTGCGAACTGCATGTCCAATCGTCGTTCGCTCCAGCAGCCAGTATCCATGCATCGGCCTCAGCGATGGCTTCCTCGAATGTATCTGCAATCGTCAAGTTGGGATGATCCTGGCGATGCTTCAGCGTTTGATTCATGGGAGCTCCGTAGGCAGCAATTTCTTCAAACGGACTTTCGATGAATCGTCCCTCCGATGGCCATCCCATCAGGCAACGGTCAATAAGATGCTGGGCAGGCGAACCGCCTTCAAATTGGGTAGTGAAAAACGCCAGTTTTTTCATTGGATCGACTTGAATTTTTTCTGCGAAATCATCCTCGCCAGTAAGTTGACAGGGGTTCCACTTGATAGGGTACTGTGAGTTCCGGAGTCAGGAGTTTCGCCGAACCTCGATACAATGATTCGACTCCAAAAAGGGTCATGCCGGATGTCAGTAAAGTGCGTTCGGGCGGGTAAACAGCATGTCCCGATTTGATGGATTCTTCTATCCGATGCGAAAGTGGGTTGAAAAAGTCTGCCGTGGTGGTTTGTCGTGGTGGCATGGGGAGGTGCATCTGGCAACTCGTGATTTCACCACTGTCATGCATGCCGGCGTACGTGAAATCCAGGACCAGTCCATTCAGCATGAAGAGAGTAGTCAAAAATCCATCATTGTGTTCGATGAAGTATGCAACCACTCCGGGGCTTGCCTGCTGAACCCAATCAAGCGTGGGTGGCATGAAAGACCATTGATCTGGTGCCTTGCACTGGTGACTGCGTGCAAGTGCAGCCATCAACAGTTCTCGAGTTGAATCTCTTTTTTTAAGCATGGACCAAACCTCATTTCCACGCACGGCGTGAACCGATTTGACACCTGATTCGCCACCTGCACGGCGTTCGGACATACATTGAGCAGTTTCCAGCCCATGAATGTCATAAGAATCAACACCCCCGTAGCAAACACTGACGCTTTCCCTTAAATTCGCGTTCCAGGGAATATCTACTGCAGGTATGCGCCAGGTGACGGGAAGAGATGAGCCGGCAAGGAATGCAAAATTCAATCGCTTCGCATCATCCACCATTTCCACGCATTCATTCCAGTCTGTCGACAAATGCTTGTCATTGAAGACAGGCACTGATCGCCCGCTGGATTCAAAAACATTCACCATTTCCTTGAAGAAATCATAGCGAGGGTATCGTTTCTGCCCTTTGGCATTCCTGGGGTAATCCCCATGTTCCGCAATGATGATTACGCCATCGACATCCAAGGCCTTGCCACCTCGTGTCAGAGCCTCTGAGATGGTCGGGTAAATGGGGACTCCGTGACGGCGCTCCCGGTCGCGCGCAAGATCTTTTTCAGGGAATTGATCCACATACATTGAAACCAATTTGATCTTTGGAAAATAATGTTGCCCATGCCATCCATAGCCTTCCAATAGGCGGTCAATAAAATGTTGAGCGTGACTGTGGCGTCGCACTTCAGTTGCCAGTAGAGCAACCGTTGGGGGGCGGTCGGTATCAGGGTTCCTGAAATGGAGAGCGGCGGATAACTGGCCACATGCGGTGGCGATGCCGGATATTGAAAGCGATTTAAGGAAATGCCGTCTTGTCCAAACACCCTGGGGATCTGACTTTGAAAATATCAATTCATTCATGCACCACTGGGTTTGAAATTCTACCTAGAATTAATCTACAATGCCTGTATGGACGCGATCCGTCAATCGCAATAGGGTTGCAATGGGAGGAAGAAAAAGGCTTCAGCCTCCCGGCGCTTGCCTTCCCTGAGCCTAAGACTCCAATCTCCATTTAAAGCGTGAGCTACCGCGGAATCGAAGCAAGAAAGCAGGCGGATCAACTCTGTTTTCCTTGACGCCATTTATCTAGTCCCACGGCAAGAATGATCACGATACCGATGATGATTTCCTGCATGTAGGTAGGCCAGTTCATTTGACTGGATCCACTCTTCAATACCCCCATGATCAACGCGCCCAGCATGGTGCCTGTGATACTTCCGGAGCCACCACTCAAGCTGGCCCCACCAATGACAACTGCGGCAATGATTTCAAGTTCGAGTCCAATCGCGACGGTGGGATCTCCTTGCGTAAGTCGGGAATACTGCATGACCCCGGCAAGACCAAAGAAAAGCCCGGCAAGGGTGTAAATCATGATTTTATTTGTTCGGACGCGGATGCCACAAAGCCTTGCGGTGTCTTCATTGGAGCCAATCGCAAATACATAGCGCCCAAAGACCGAATACTTCATGACAAAGATCATCACAATGGCCAGCGCAATCGTGATCCAGACGCCCATGGGAAGTGGCCACAGGTTCTGCGGTGCGATGGGTTCCATGATCCCGTTCAAGGCATTTTCCTCAGGATTGACCGTTTTGTTGCCCGCCAGCCATTTGGCACTGCCACGAGCAATTCCCATCATTCCAAGTGTCACAATGAATGGAACCATCCTGAAACCAGCGATGATGGTTCCATTGATAGCTCCAATGCATCCACCCGCAAGGACGGTCAGGATGAGCGCGGATGCAGGCGACCAGTCCTGAAGTAGCAATGTTGCAGCCACGACACTGCTCAATGCAACAAGTGAGCCGGCGCTCAAGTCAATGCCGCCACTTACGATAATGAGCGTCATCCCCAAAGCCCCTGTTGCTACGATAACTGTCTGAGTCAATATGAGTTTTGCATTCCCACCGGTGAAAAACGTAGGTCGGAGCTCCGCGCTCAAGGAAAAGAGTCCGATCACCAGGAGAAGTCCCAGCAAGGGGCCAAATGAATTCAGGAATTGTTTCCAATTAAACGAGTCTTCGGAATGTGGGTCGGTTGCCATGAGGTGTTGAGTAAAAGATACCAGGTGATTTAAGATTCGGTTGTGTCAATAGCTTGAGATTCCGGCGTGTCGCTCGTCTGCCCGACGGCGACACTGATCAATGCATGCTCGCTCCATTCTGAAGCAGGTCGACTCGCTTTTATTTCTCCCCGGCACATCACTCCAATGGTGTCGCAGATGCCAAGTAACTCGGGTAAATACGAGCTGACAAAAAGGATCGCCTTTCCTTGCTTAGCAAGTTCGCAGATCAGACTGTAAATCTGTGCTTTGCTTCCAATGTCGATGCCGCGCGTAGGTTCATCCAGCAGGAAAATATCTGCTTCATGGTGGAGTAATCGGCCAATGGCTATTTTTTGCTGATTACCACCCGACAACTCACCGATGGTTTGTTTCGCGCTGCGCGTCTTGACCTTAAGTTTATCTATCCAATGTTCGGCTGCTTCCAATTGTTTTTTTCGGGGAATGAAACCAAATTTCGAGAAAGATCCAAACTTTGTCAGGGTTAGATTGTCCGCAAGATCCCTGTTCAGCAGTAATCCTTCTTCTTTTCTGTTTTCGCTCAGCAGGCCCATCCCTTGTGCCAGGCGTTTGTCAGGTGTGGAGTAAGTGCTTTCCTGCTCCATTACCAACACTTTCCCGGAATCAACTCGATCCAGACCAAAACATGCTCTGAGTGTCTCAGTGCGCCCGGCGCCTACAAGACCGGCGACCCCGTAGATCTCGCCTTTGCGCAGTCGAAAGGATGCAGACTTGGGCTTGATACGGCCACGCAGGCCTTTAACTTCAAGTGCCGGTTTTCCAATACTATGCTCTTTTGGAGGGTATATATCCCTCATTTCCCGGCCCACCATTTGATGAATGATATGCTGAATATCAGCCTTTTTCATATCGCCTGTGCCCACGGATTCGCCATCTCTCAGAACCGTATAACGGTCACTGATAGTCTGGCATTCTTCCAGGAAATGGCTGATGTAGACGACACTGACTCCGGATGCCTTCAGCAGATTGATGACACGAAATAGATTTTGAACATCCACCTGAGTCAGGCTGCTGGTCGGCTCATCCATGATCAAAACCTTCGGTTTGCTGATCAGTGCCCGGGCGATTTCGACGACTTGCTGTTCAGCAATGCTTAGGCGGTTGACCGGGATGTCGAGAGGTAATTGCTCGTGCTCAAGTTGCTGAAGCGCTTCCGTGGCGCGTGCTTTCTGTTCGGAAATGCGGCGCCACCCCAAAGCGCTGGGTTCATCCCCAAGTGTGATGTTCTCCATCACAGACAAATCAGGCGCGAGATTCAACTCCTGGTATATCATGGCAATGCCACACATGCGCGCATGATGAGGATTACTGGGATTGAAAGGAAATCCGTCTAGAAGAATCGATCCCTCGTCTGGTTTATGCACGCCACTCAGGATTTTCATGAGTGTACTTTTGCCTGCACCGTTTTCGCCAATCAGCGTATGCACTTCAGACGGCCCCACCTCAAAGCTCACTCCGCGTAATGCGTGTGTGGCTCCAAAGCGTTTTCGAACGCCTTCCATTTTCAGGCGCTTGGTTGGGGTGGTCGTCATGAAAATCCTGAGTCCAAGTTTGCTTCAATGCATCATTGGACACGATTGATCTGTGTCATTGGTTTAGATACTCCTCAAGGGGAGGATTCAGCAATCTTTGTGATTCTTCGTCATTGAGGTTTTCGGGGCTGATCATGACGACGCCGGTATCAATGCGTTTCTCGATCTTTTTGCCATCGAGATGTGCTGCCAAGGTCATGACGCCTTCGTAACCCATCTTTACTGGATCCTGAACCACCAGTCCTTGCACATCTCCGCTCTCCATGTCCTTGATAGATTGTGATCCCGCATCGAAACCGATCATTTTAACCTCTCCATTCCCTCGGCCGATTTCGCGCAGCGCTTTGGTCATTCCGATGGTTGAGTTCTCATTCACACAAAAAATAGCATCCACTTCCTTGCCAAAGCGATTCAGCAAGTTCTGCGAATTCTGATAGGCAGTTTCCCTTGTGGGACCCGCATACAGATCGGAAGAGATGAGTTCAATATCAGGATATTTCGCCAGCGCCTTCAAGAAACCATTTTCGCGGTTCTCGGTGCTGGCTGAGCCAACGGCATACCGCAAGAGGATGACTTTACCTTTGTTTTCCAATTGCTGGGCCATATAGTTTCCAGCCATTTCACCGCCCTTGAAATTGTCAGTTGCGACAAAACTGACGTAATTGGTTGTTTCCAGACCGGAATCGATAATAACCACAGGAATGCCTGAATTTTGAGCGCTTTCAACCGGGCGAACGAGTGCTTTGGCGTCAAGAGGAGCTAACACGATACCGTCCACACCTTTGACAGTAAAACTCTCAACCAGTCCCATTTGTTGATCTCGGTCATCTTCCTTGAGGGGGCCCTTCCAGATGATTTCCACCGATTTGCCTTGTGCGGTAAGTTCCTTTTCGGCTTTTCGAGCCCCGGCATGAATGGATTGCCAGAACTCGTGAGTGGTTCCTTTGGGAATGACCGCAATTCGAATAGTGTCATCCTTGGCAGTGGGGCCGCATCCTACCAGCCAAAGACTGCACAAACCTGCAAAAAAAGATTTCCAGTGGATATTCATGGCGCGAGCTTAGTCACTTCAGTGGGTTTTTCAATGATTTTGGTGATGACTCGCCCCTGTTTTCCTGAGGCTCGGTTTAAAAAATCAATTTCAAACATTCATTCACTGGAATAAGATTGGCACATGGACATCTTAAGAGGCTACCGTTTCAGCTGCTTGGAATTTAAGATCAGAAGCCTGATTTTTGGATTGCTGGCTTTTGTGAATATCATGCATTCCATTGGAGCCGAGGACCGTAGACCCAACATCGTCCTCATCCTTTGTGATGATCATCGCTACGACGCCATGGGGTTCATGGGGCACCCTTTCATTGAGACCCCTCACATGGATCGCTTAGCGGCAGATGGGGTGCATTTTGAAAATGCGTTCGTCACGACATCGCTGTGCAGTCCGAGCCGGGCATCCATCCTGACTGGTATGTATGCTCATCGCCATGGAGTGATTGATAATTACAATCCTGTGAGCGAAGAGTTGACCTTTTTTCCGCAATTACTTCAGGAATCGGGCTATGAAACGGCTTTCATAGGTAAATGGCACATGGGGGGCAACATAGATGATCCCCAGCGCGGATTTGACCATTGGTTGAGTTTCAAAGGACAGGGTGTTTACTGGACCGACCCTTCGAAATCCTCAGTTAAGGGCCGATATGTTCCACAAGCAAGTCGGGATGGGTACAATGTGAATGGAAAGGACCGACTTGGGCAGGAAGGATACATCACCGACGAGTTGTCTCAATTCACTCTGGAATGGTTGAATCAACGCAAATCGGAGAAGCCCTTCTTTCTTTATGTTTCCCACAAGGCAGCACATGCAGATTTCATTCCTGCGGAAAGACATGCTTATCGATATAAAGACCAGAAACTCCCTGTTCATAAGGATTGGAAAGGCAATAAAGTAATCGAACAAGGAAAACCCTTATGGGTTCAAAACCAACGAAACAGTCGGCACGGCATCGAATATGCCTACTACACTCACTTGGATATGGAGCAATATTACCAGCGTTATTGCGAAACATTGCTGGCTGTTGATGACAGTGTAGGTGAGCTAATGCATTGGCTCGATGAATCGGGGGAATCAGAGAATACACTGGTTCTTTACATGGGTGATAATGGGTTTTTATTTGGTGAACATGGGTTGATTGATAAACGTAATGCCTATGAAGAATCCATGCGCATCCCTCTGATGGTAAAGTTTCCCGGTGTGGTTTCAAAGGGGCTCAAAGTGCCATCCATGGTGGCCAATATAGACATTGCTCCCACCTTGTTGGATGTGGCTGGCGTCAGGATTCCCGAGCACATGGACGGAAGATCGTTTTCTCCAATGCTGAAAGGAAAAAACACGCCTTGGCGGCAATATTTACTGTATGAGTATTTCTGGGAAAGGAATTACCCGCAAACCCCGACCACGCATTCTCTGCGAGGGGATCGTTTCAAGTATATCCGCTATCATGGAATATGGGACAAGGATGAACTTTATGATTTGGAATCAGATCCTGATGAATTACAAAACTTAATCAGAGAACCTCAACATCAATCCAGAATCAAAGATATGAACCGAGTGCTTTTTGACATGCTGGAATTGAGTAAGGGGAAAGAGATTCCGTTGCAGCGAGACCGCGGAACACAGTTTTTCCATCGAGCTGCAGGCGGGTCCTCAGCATCTGGCTTTACTTCTGATTTTTACCAATAATCCTCCACTGAAAAGTTGTTTTTTAATAAGCTTTAAAATCCCTTTCTCCAACACCAATCTCATCAGCAAAGGAGAATAAGTTCGGTTGATTGAAACCTCAGGCTCCCTGGGAAGTCACCAGAACTTTCATGCCCAACTGGTTTGGTTTTTCGCGGGCTGAACTCACGTCCCAGGTCTTGATGCAGTGGTTTCACTGGTTTCTTTCAGCCAATGATCATGTCGCCCTTTTTTGCGACAGGGGGCATGGTTATATACATTCCTCTCAGAATCTGTTTTTTCCCAATAAAACAGGTGTAATACCCGCTCGTATTCTTCCAGGAAGTTCCGAAGTGTGACCTTTCCAAATGCATCCTATGAATGGCTTAGACAGCTACAAAGCATGATATTTTTGGTCAATCATCTTTTTCTCACTCCGTAATCTCCTTGCACAATAGGCTGAGCTTTAATTAAAAGGTCTATGTGCTTAAAACACATGTCATCGCTGTTGCGAATCAAAAAGGAGGGGTTGGGAAAACCACAACCACAGTGAACCTGGCCGCTTGTCTGGCGGCTGATGGGTTCCGTGTCCTCCTGATTGATGTGGATTCACAGGCGAATGCAACCAGTGGCTTAGGTCTTGAGAAGGAAGAGGGCGCAAGTGCTTATCGCCCTTTGTTGGGCGAAGGGACCTTGTCGGAGAAAATTAAATCCACCTCATATGAAGGTTTGGACATTATCCCCTCTGAAGTCGACCTCTGTGGGGCCGAGATTGAATTGGCTCAAAGTGAGCGTCACCTCCATCGTTTTCGCGAAGCGCTTCAATCCATTGTTGATTCCAAAAGGTACGATGCTGTACTTATCGACTGTCCGCCTTCACTGGCTGTTATCACGCTGAACGCTTTTTGTGCTGCCGATTACCTCCTGGTCCCGCTTCAATGTGAGTACTTCGCATTAGAGGGAGTTGCGATGCTTACGCGAGTGATGAACCAGCTTAAGGAGTCAGGTGCCAATTCGGAGCTTAAATTACTCGGTGTGTTGATGACCATGTTTGATGCGCGCACTCGTTTGTCGCACCAAGTTGTGGAAGAGGTGCGAGGCTATTTTGGTGAAGATGTTTTTGATACGGTGATCCCCAGAACAACCCGTCTTGCCGAGGCGCCCAGCCATGGTAAAGCCATCATTGATTACGATCCTTACAGTGCCGGGGCTGCAGCTTATGAAGTCTTGACTAGAGAAGTGGTGTCCAAACTCCAGTTGGAACATTCAAGTAAATTCCAAGCACCCGCTTCAGATGTGTCGGACAAGCATTGATTAAGACTAGTGGGACTAGTGCCTTGCACCCTTGAATCAGGGCAAATTTATCCCTGTGGACTCTTTTTCAATTCTTTGAAAGACTTACTATAACTGATTGTGATATTAAAAGCCCTCTCCCGATGATGAAAAATTCTCATCTGCGCACGCTATGTTGCTTGCAAGCAGCTTGCTTGTTTTTTTGTTTCTCAGCGGATGCTGCTGGCCCCGCACAGGGAAGTGCTCTGCTCAAGACAGATATTCTCGGAGTTTTTGCGCATCCAGATGATGAAACAGGCGTGGCCTCAACTCTGGCTCACTATGCGCTGGGTGAGGGGAAAACGATTGTAAACTCCTACTGCACTCGCGGTGAGGGCGGGGGCAACATGGTCGGTAATCAATACGGTCCATCGCTTGGCGTCCTGCGGGAAATTGAGTTGCGCGATTGCCTGACTCAGCTGGGTGTAAGGCATTGGTATTTTCTTGAGCAGGTTGATTTTGCATATACCGAAAGTATCTGGGCTACATTGAAACGTTGGAACAAAGAGAAAGCACTCGAGAGACTGGTGCGCATCATACGCAATCATCGGCCTGAAATTATCGTGACCATGAATCCAGCCCCTCGGCCCGGACAACATGGGCATCATCAGGCTGCCGGTGTGCTGGCAACCGAAGCCTTTCGGCTGTCGGCTGATCCCTCTGCATTTCCAAAACAAATCGAACGCGAAGGCATACATCCCTGGCAAGTGCGCAAATTGTATTACGGAGGTTCCATGGGGGATCATCAAGCTGTGATCAAATCCACCGCGGTCATCCGGGACGGTCTCTCCGCGGGGCAATTGGCAGGTGAGGCTCTTTCGAATCATCGTTCCCAGGGTTTTGGCCGCATGCGGGGAGCGACATGGCTCCAACGGCCCCGGACTTTTTCACTCGTCCATTCGGTCGTTCCGTTCATGATTGAAGAAAGGGATTTGTTCCGGGGCTTGCCGTTCAAGATTGATGACTTGACACCGCCGCTGATTTTATCACCAGCAACCAAGCTTCCGCGCGCTGCCCCTTTGAAACTTCGCTTTGTGACGCGTCCGGGGATTGAGCGTTACAAGGTATGGGCACGGGAACAGTTCATTGAACATCTTTCCCAGCAATTCGACCCGGATGTTCCTATAGTGGCAGGGGAATGGAATGATGTAGTTTTAGAAATAGGTAACCCAGGCAAGGACCTTGTCGAAGGTGAAGTGAGGTTTCACTTGCCGAAGGATTGGCGTGTTGATCCCATCGTTTTACCATACTCGCTCAAGGGGCATCTCGACATTGAAACATCCGTCAGAGTGAAACCTCCAGCAGGCCTTCCAGCGGATGGAAGCATCCGTATGGGGTCAGAAGTAAACGGGATTTCCGTCGCAACAGAGGCCAATCTTCACCCTGTCCCCATAGGGAAAATATCGAGGATGCCGGATGGAGGCCTGGATTGGGATAGTCCTTTCTGGGCCAGAATAAAGCCTCTTCGTATTCTACCCGAACACAATGTTCAAGGAAAAGTAGACGGTCTACAGGACAGCAGCGCTTTGGTGAAGTTGGCTCATGACCGAGCCTTTGTTTACATCGAAGCTGATGTCATGGATGATCGAGTTGTTTCGAATATCGAACCCAATGATATCCGCGGGCACTGGCGGAGTGATTCAGTGGAGGTTTGCCTGGATCCGGTGGGGGGGGCTGAGGATAGTTTTTCAACATTCAAAGTAGGGATCTTTCCCTTTGATACCGTTGGGCAGGTGCGGGCCGCTCGCGACGCTGATGCCAATCAGGGGCCTGTCGAAGAAACCGCACCGGGAACTGAACTCATTTCACTGCGAACAGATCATGGTTATTTGATCAGGGTGAAAATTCCGTTCAATGAGATCGGAGATGACATTGTCTCCGGCAGTCGCCTGGGTTTTAACATCATCATTTACGATGGGGATAAAACGGATGCTGAGCCTGGTGAAAATATCAATGAATCGCGACTGGCCTGGGCTCCTCGGTCTGGCGTGCAGGGGCGGCCTGAAGATTGGGGTCGGATCGACCTCGAGTAACTGCTTTCAATTCAACCATGTTGCGGCTTCACAATACCAATGATACAGAGTGCCCGGAGTTGGCTCCGTATCGTTCCATGCGCAAAATGACCGGTCAGCGGGGGCAGGGGCTGTTTGTGGCTGAGGGGCTAAAAGTCGTCACTCGCCTGCTGGAAACGGATTTTAACATTCGCTCAGTGCTGCTCACTCAATACTGGTTCGACTCACTGAGAGAAAAACTTGAGAAGCGTCAGGAATCCATGGATGTTTTTATCACGGATAAAAAAGGAATCGAAAAACTGACCGGTTTCGGTTGCTTCCAGGCTATCAAAGCCGTTGCAAATGTCCCGGCTTCTCCTGATCTCGGCGCGCTTTTTCAATCTTCCATTTCTCCTCGTTTTTTTGTTGCCATTGATGGGCTTAGCAGTGCTGAAAATGTGGGAGCACTGGTTCGTAGCGCCGTCGGATTTGGTGCTCATGCGATCATTGTCGGGCAAAATTCCTGTAGTCCCTACATTCGGCGAGCGGTGCATGCCAGTATGGGGACGGTCTTTAAAATACCTGTGTTTCATTCCAGTAATTTGACAGACACTCTTGATTTCCTGCGCCAGAAGAGGGTCAGGATGGTTGCAGCTCACCCTCACACGGATAAAGTGGCATTGCATCAGGCAAATTTCATTCAGGACGTCTGCGTCATTCTTGGAAGCGAGGGGGATGGGCTTTCAGAAAAAATCCTGGCCTGCTGCGATGACCAGGTGTTGATTCCGATGGCTCATGATACGGATTCGCTGAACGTGGCGAGTGCCGCTTCTGTTTTCTTTTACGAGGTGATGCGGCAGAGAATCTCATGATCAAATTTGACTGCTGTGACTTCCTGAAGCCAGTCTTGACACCGATTTGAATTTTTGGTGACGGAAGTTGCAAATTGGTAGTTTCCGCGTTATCTCTGATTACGAATCAATTTCATATCATGCCTGGTTTGAGACCAGCAGATAACCTAATTTATTAAATTTTTTCTTATGTTTTGGATTGTTTTCATTGGAACTCTGGTGATTGGATTTTGGGCGCAAATCAAGGTCAAACGCTGCTTTGCACACTACAGCCAAATTCGGGCACACAACGGCTACAGCGGGGGCGAGGTTGCCGCTCAGATCCTTCGGTCTGCTGGGATACATGATGTTGGAATACATGTTCAACGCGGCCAGCTCAATGACCATTACGATCCTATTCGCAAACGTCTGGTTCTCTCTGATCAAAATTACCACGGCACATCCATTTCTGCGATTGCTGTTGCAGCCCATGAATGCGGCCATGCCTTGCAGCACCAACAGTCCTATGGACCTCTCAAGTTTAGGATGGCATCTGTTGGGATCACTTCTATTGCCAATGGCATGCTTACCTGGATCATGATTGGCGGGTTATTCCTTGGGTTAATCCCGTTTCAGATCGCGCTGCCAATTCTGGCACTATGCTGGGGAGTCATCATGGCTTTCAATCTGGTCACGCTTCCCGTTGAATTCGATGCCTCTCGAAGGGCTAAAGTGGTCCTCAACCAGATGGGTTTTACATCCACATCCACTGAAGATGAAGGTGTTTCCAAGGTCCTCAACGCGGCTGCGTTTACTTATGTAGCAGCCTTTGTTTCCAGTTTGGGTTGGTTTCTTTACTACATCCTCCCTTTTGTAACGGGCGGTAGTGACGATTAAGCAGCACTGGAATATTCGTTAGACATCATGTCCTGGTCCTTCAGAATTTTCCAGATTGCAGGCGTAGGCGTTTATTTACATGTAACCTTCATCCTTTTATTGGCGGTTGTTGGTTTTGCAGAAGTGAGTGCCTCTGATTCTGTTCTCAAGGCATTCATCGGTATCTTCTCCTTCCTTGCTTTGTTTGCATGTGTGCTGGCGCATGAATTCGGTCACATCCTGATGGCACGCCATTTTGGAGTTGGGACTCGTGATGTCACGCTGCTGCCCATAGGTGGAGTCGCCCGTCTGGAAAAAATTCCAGAGAAACCCTCCCAGGAATTATGGGTAGCTCTGGCCGGCCCAGCCGTCAACGTCGTGATTGTCTGTCTGCTATTCATCTGGATTCTACTGGTAGAGGGAGTAAGCGCGGATTTTCAAACTATCTTCACTCATGGGGGGGGCGTCAATCTAATGACTGTCAATCTGATCATGATAGGATTCAATCTGCTGCCGGCGTTCCCCATGGATGGGGGGAGGGTCCTGAGGGCTTTTCTGGCATCACGGATGGATTATGTAAAAGCCACACGGATTGCTGCTTCATTGGGGCGTTTGATGGCCCTTCTTTTCGTTTTTGCTGGTTTATTCTGGGTCAAGAATCCATTTCTTATCTTCATTGCCCTTGTGGTTTGGTTTGGTGCCGGGCAAGAAGCACGATGGGCTGTTTCGAAGCATCAACGGCAGGGAAATACAGTCAGACATTGCATGATACGCGACTTTTACACAGCTCACACCGCCTGTACCTTGCTGCAAATAGCTGATCGGATTCTTGCGGGCAAGCAGACTGAGTTTCCAGTGACGAATGATCGTGATGAATTGGTGGGAATGATAGGGATTCACAATGTTCTCGATGGATTAAAAAATCATCCACCATCCACGCATGTCGATACCATCATGGCAACCGAAATCAAAACATTAGAGGCAGATCAGTCTTTGGAGTCAATCATGACCCAATACCAGAGGCATCCGGGCATGCTCTTGCCTGTGCTGGATCAGACTCGGCTTGTCGGCTTGTTGCCGCTGGGAAACATTTCTGACCCGAGCTCAACTCGTCGCGCATTCGTGGAGGGACTTGCCCTGTTAAATCTGCGTTAAATTCCCGTTGATTAATGGTGATTGATATCGTCAAACTTAAACTGTGAACAAGAAGCATTCCAAACCATGTCCGCTTTCTTCTTTCCCCCGATTAAACCCAGGGGGAATCAGTAAAAATATGAAAGCTGCTGATCTTATTGATGAAACATTTCTAGCATACAATGGGGGGCGCTTAAGAGAAGCTGCTCGACTTTTGACGGACAAAATGTTGCCTGAAAATGGTTACATTGGGATGAGTCTTACAGGGGCATTGACACCGGCCGGATTGGGGAAGTCCTGCCTGATTCCATGGATGAAGGCTGGTTTCGTTGACTGGGTAGTATCCACAGGAGCCAATTTATATCATGATCTTCACTACGGTCTGGACCTCTCCCTTCATCAAGGATCACCGTTTTTAGACGATGTGGACTTGCACAAACATGGCGTGATTCGCATCTACGATGTGATTTTTGATTATAATGTTCTTCTCGATACCGATGCCTTTGTGAGAAGTGTCATTCAAGGGCCGGAGTTTCAGCGTTCTCTTGGAACAGACGAATTTCATTATCTACTGGGCAAGTATGTTGATGCCAGAGCCAAGGCATTGAATCTGAAGGATACATCTGTGCTGGCCACAGCTTACAGGTATGGGATTCCGATTTTTACAAGCAGTCCGGGAGATAGTTCGATCGGAATGAACGTGGCGGCCATGTCGTTACGAGACCAGGCTGTTAGTTTCGATACAAACCGCGATGTCAATCAGACCGCGTCCATTGTTTATGCAGCGAAATCGACAGGTCATACATCTTCCGTTTTTATTTTAGGTGGTGGGTCTCCAAAGAATTTCATGTTGCAGACTGAACCTCAGATTCAGGAAATCATGGGGATTGAAGAGAAAGGGCATGATTATTTTCTTCAATGTACAGATGCTCGGCCTGATACAGGCGGCCTGAGTGGGGCGACTCCTGCAGAGGCGGTCAGCTGGGGGAAAGTGGACCCGACGACATTGCCTGACTGTGTCGTGGCCTATGTGGATACAACGGTCTCGCTGCCTCTGCTCACTGCTTATTGCCTTTCGAGAAGTCCAAGGAGAAAACATAAGCGGCTCTATAACCATCGTGATGCCATGTTGAATACGTTGAAATCTGCGTATCTGAAAGTGGGATCTGTATCCAAAACAAGCATCGGAAGGAAAGGGGTCCAAAAAGCCAATGAAATCGGGAAGAAACACAAAGCCAAATAAAAGGTTGGTAGCGTTCTTTCCGGGATTTACTTTCCAACCATCACCCAGTACCACCGATCTTCTCAATATGAACCCACGCATCTTTTCTTTTTTCTTCTTATTCCTGTCTCTATTGGTGGCCGCCGAAGGAAACCTTTCATTGCGGATCATGACCTACAATATTCATCACGCCGAAGGGGTGGACGGTAAAGTGGACTGCGAGCGCATCGCAGCCATTATCCGTAAAGCCGACCCTCACATCGTTGCCTTGCAGGAAGTTGATTGTGAGACCTTACGCGCCCGGCAGGTGAATCAAGCAAAACGACTGGCTGATCTCTTGCAATATCAGGTTGTTTTTGGAAAGGCATTGAATTTTCAAGGAGGCACCTATGGGCTCGCCATCATGGCCCGCGGTAACATCCATTCAAAAAGCACGTTTGCCCTTCCTTATCGCATAGGTCAAGAGCCGCGGATCGTACTGGAAGCAAAGATTGAATTAGGCGACGATTGGCCTTTGATACAGTTATTCAACGCTCATCTCTGTCATTTAAGCGCCGAGACTCGTTTGGAGCAGGTTCAGCGCATGATTCAGATCATCCCTAAATATGCAGACAATCTCACGCTGCTTGCGGGTGACTTTAATGCACGGCCCCAGACCGCACCCATGGATTTACTCTGGAAACAAGGATGGAATGATTGTCTTGAAACCCATGACGGAATCGATTATCTGCTTTCATCACCCGGAGCCAAGGTCCAGCTCAAATCATCTCGCATCATACAGGCTCCCTCAGCCTCGGATCATAATCCAGTTTTTGCCGAGCTGATTTTGAACGAAGATTTCAAGTAGAGGCGGATTTCAGAGGAGAGCGTTCGAGTGCGCCGGGTAATTTGTTCAATATGAAAAGTCGTTGATTTCAATCAATACACCTCTAGCAAGGCCAGCCGCTCAATTGACAAAGAACCTGTCCTTACAATCTGTTTTTGGAAAAATGATGATCCTTCTCAATGAGTCGCTTTGGTCGAATCACCTTCGATTATGAACGCAATAAATCTACACTCAACAAGGGGGGCATTATCATTCAATCACTCTCGTTTCATCAATGTTCTCCCAGAAATAATAGTTGCCTTCAGGAAGAGCTATCAGAATTGCCAGTATTTGACACTCACCTTGCTTCGATATAGGCAACGACCGAATTAGGAAAAAATGAACTTTTACAACTCAGCTGATTTTTTCGCTGGTTGATTTGTGCCTCTCAAACAATGTAATTGCTGGAGCTACATAAGTGATCCCAATCGCTTATTTACATGAAGGATCCCAAGTTTAATCAAACGGTTAGCGAGTGGGTTTGGACCAACTTAGTCAGATTAATCTCTGCATCTTTAATTTCGCGCTGAATGACCTTGATCAAATCCTCCAAATCTTGCTTGTTGAGATCTTTGGCAGAAACTTCAAGCTCAGCAGTCAATTCTGCAAGTTCATGAAGTCCGTTCATACGGCAAATACTTTTCATACTATGCCCAAACCTGGAGATGGTTTCTCGCTCATCAGTTTCAAAAGTTCGTTCCAGTTCCTGGCGTTTACCAGGCAGCATTTCGATCAGTGCTTGAGTCAGAGTCAGCGCAGCTTCTTGGCTTAGCTCACTCCTGAGTTTTTCAAAGGCCGACTCTGCATCCGATGGATATTTTTTGGTTTGATCTGAGTTGAAGTTTGACTTTGATACTCCTGATTTTTCAGTCTTAAGTGCGATCTTCAGAGTCTCGATGACATCCTTTTTATAAACGGGTTTGCTGATGTAGTTGTCCATACCCGCCTCCAAGCACTTTTCACGATCTCCTTTAAGCGCAAAAGCGGTAATTGCGATGATGTAAGGGTTTTTCACCAATGAGCCTTTCGAGTAGAGCTTTCGGATTTCTCGCGTAGCCTCTATTCCGTCCATGACCGGCATCTGGCAGTCCATCAACAAAACATCGTAAACCTTCTTCTTCACTGCTTCCACCGCCTCCAATCCGTTTCTTGCAAAATCAGGAATAATACCCAGACGCTTCAGCAATATGGTCATTTGCTGAATATTAATCGGGTGATCTTCCACAAGCAAAACAGTGATGCTCTTATCAAAGAGTTCTGGTTGTTTGGTAATGCCTCCTGATAGACTTTTCTGACTATCAGGAATTTCTTGAGCGCCCCTTGCTAGATGTATTTCTCCTGAGGCCTCATAAGTTAGAGGACGGTAAAGGGTTTCGTAATAAAAAGGGTAATTCTGATTCTTAGCGGCGTTTGATGTAGCTCGGGCGATGACGATGACTTGAAATGTTTCGTTTTGTTCCTTGGCTTGCTTGAAGATCTCCTCGAGATTGCCCCATTCTGAGTGACCCAGTAAATTCTCGGAGAATATGAAATTCTTGATTCCTTCCTTCAGTTGAATGGCTTCCTGAAGGCAGTCAAACCCTTCTTTGGGGTTTTCAAAAGATCTGCATTTCATCCCTTTTGTTTTTAGATGGTTTTCAATCACTTCCCTTTCGATTGAGTCTGGTATGACCGCAATGGCTTTTTTATCAATGATAGAGGATCTGGGCTTGGGTTGCTTCTTCGGATCAGTCTCGAAAGGCACTTCCACTCTGAAGCTGGTTCCTTGGCCCTGTGTGGACTCAACCTCAATCTTGCCATGCATCATTTTGACCAACTGACTGCAAATGGAAAGCCCCAGACCGGTTCCTTGCTGATTGTGGCTGCCAATTCTTCCCAGCTGAGTGAATGGTTTGAAAATGTCATTCAAACGTTCCGAAGGAATTCCAACACCTGTATCTGAAACTTCAAAATACACGATGGGAGATTCCTCAGATGATTCGTCTGTGATCCCGACTCTAACCTCAACTGAGCCTTCCTCGGTGAATTTGATGGCATTACCCACCAGATTGATAAGGATTTGTCGTAAGCGTGAACCATCTCCAATCCAATTGTTTGGTAATTCCGTTTGCACCAAGATTTCAAAATCCAGTTTTTTCTTGGTCACTGCATAGGACATTAGCAAAACGACTTCATCAGTAAGTTTTCTCAATTCAAATGGCTTTACTTCAAGTTCGAATCGATCTGATTGGATTTTGGAAAGGTCCAAGACATCGTTGATGATTTTAACCAGCGATTCTGAACTGACCCTGATCAACGATATATAATTTCGCTGATCCCTTTCGAGCTTTGTATCCATCAGGATTTCAAGCATCCCAATGATTCCGTTCATCGGTGTGCGAATCTCATGGCTCACAGTGGCCATAAATTCACTCATGGCAGCATTCGCTATTTCTGCTTTTAATTTGGCCGCATGCAACCTTTCCTCAGTAAGTTTTTGTGCGGTAATATCCGTTTCAACAGCAATGAAATTGGTCAACTTCGACTCTGAATTGAATATGGGCTGTACCTCAATTCGAATCCAATATTTTCGCCCTGACTTGGAATAGTTGACAATTTCCACATTGAACCCCTCATGGCTTTTGAGGCGATCTTTCATGTGTTTTATGGTTTTCTGATCTGTTTCAGGTCCCTGAAGTAACTTTCCTGGGGTGATTCCCTTGACCTCGTTCAAATTGAATTCTGTAAGTTTCTCAAAACTCTCATTGACCCATTCAATTTCTCCGCGATCGTTGGTGATGACCACTGCATTGACAGTGCGGCATGCCACGTGTGCCAACTTCCTTGCTTCCGAGGCTTGTCTCTCCAACTCCTGCTGTGTCTTCAGCACAGTTTGGTTTTGTTCCTCTAGAGAATGGTTGACTTCCTTGAGGGATGCCTTCTGCTGTGAAAGTTTGTTGACCAAAGCTTTGATCTCTCCACTTGCCATGCGTTCGAATTGGATGACGTTGAGCAAATCCAAGATTGGGTCGTTTATAGCAAAGTCTGCCAAATCGAGGTCAAGCGCTACTAGCTTGTCCGATGATTGTAACCAAGGAGATGCGGCAAGAAAAAAACTGCTGTCGGGCATCCCGATCAGCTGGCCACGAAGGATCAAATCCTTTTTGGGATATTTTAGAAGATACAGCTTTTTTTCTAAACCCGGTGAACTTAAATCAATGGGCAAAACCTCTCCTCGTTCCTTTTCAAAGAAGTTGTTTAAATTGGTGGCAATCTTTAATCCGGGAAGTAATTTCTTCAGGGATCGACCTACAGAAATGATTTGGTAATTCGAACTAAAACGAATGTAGAAAGGGAAAAGCCGCTCCAGAATACTAAATGGAATGTTTGATTCATTATTCATGAAATCGAATCCCAACTAACAAGGAACAACGTCTGATTGACCCCTTCAACAGGTTGAGTGCTTTTGAATTCACTCTGATCGATCTTTATTTTGATTCCATGGCGCTTGGCTAACCCTTCCAGAAGACCCACAACAAACATTTCAAGACCATTACGTGCTGATTCATAGACCAAGTGCAAGCTGTTCTTTTCTTCCTTCAGGATAGTAAAAGTAGGCGGCTTAAGGTTAGGGAAAATCATAGCGACTCGGCCATGAAAATTAGGCAGGTTTCTCATGAATTCAACAAAGCTATTTCCGCCTGCATCCATCATTGCTCCATAATGTTGGACTGCAATCTCAGTGATCCAGTAATGCCCCAACAACCTCAGTAACTCCGACGCTGGCTGATTCACAATTTCCGAAGCTGCCACCAGCAAGTCGTAGGTCAGGCTATCTTTGTATGATTCATTACTAATGAACATTTCCACGTCGACATTGGCCCGCTCCCTTATTTTGTCCCAAGTTTCTTCTCCGTAGTTTTCTATTACCAGACCCTGAACCGCTTTATTAACCAAACCATACATCTAAATATAATACGTCACAATAGGCAAAGTTCGAAGGAATTTTTATTAAATAATATTTTCGCTAAATACTACCTGGTTTTCTTATTATATAACCAAAAGAATCTGTTTTCCTGAAAGCGCGGTATGCCCAATTACTCATTCTGAAGGGGTTTTTATCAAAATTCAACCTGCAGATCACTTGCCTCTGTCTTGATCAGTTCACTACAGGGGTTTTGGCATTGCCATCGAATGACCAATACTGGTCGCTCTTCGGCTGCTTTTGCTGCCAAGTCTTGAATTAATCTTTTTTTCCTCTAAAATTACTTCACGCTCTAGTTTCATTGCAATTTTCCTCAAAAATCGACCGATCGCACTCAATTCATGGATAAAGTTGATCGGTTTTTGGAGCATTTTTTCAAAAAAAATTGACGCTACTATGGTTGCTTCAATAGATTCTCTCTTGGACTAAGGTAAGTTGAGATTAATTTGAGCAGATTGAGTGATTCAATATGAGTAGTGACGCGACAAAAGGACTTGAAGGAATTGTAGCCGCCAAAACATATCTGAGTGATGTGCGAGGTGATGTGGGGGAATTGATTTACAGGGGGTATGACATCAATGAGCTTGCAGGAAATATAGGTTACGAGGAAACGGTTTATTTATTGCATTATGGCAAGCTTCCGAGCCAGTCTGAGCTGAGTGCTTTGAAAACCAAGCTGATAAGCTATCGCCAACTACCCCAAGGTGTTATAGACTTAATTCAATCCTTGCCCAAGGACACTGTTCCGATGAATGCTCTCAGAACAGGCATATCTGCTCTTGGATGTTTCGACTCCTCATCCGAGGACAAGTCTCCAGAATCACTTCAGGAAAAAGCTCTAAAGATCATTGCTCAAATTCCCATTGTAACAGCTTACTTCCATCTACATCGTCAGGGAAAACCCTTGGTGCAGTCCAGACCTGATTTGAATGAAGCCGCTAACTTTCTGTATCTCATTAACGGCGGCACGGAAGCTGAGAAAGATAGCGTTGACACCTTGGACATGTGCTACGTTCTCCATGCTGATCATGGCATGAACGCTTCCACGTTTGCCTCAAGGGTCACCGTCGCAACTCTTTCTGACATTTACTCCGCTGTAACCAGTGCGATTGGGACGCTCAAGGGGCCTTTGCATGGTGGTGCCAATGAGGCTGTCATTCGTATGCTGCAGGAAATAGGTAGCCTCGAAAATGTGGATGCTTTCATCGCTGATTGTCTAGAAAACAAAAAGAAAGTCATGGGCATCGGTCATAGAGTTTACAAAGTGCTGGATCCCAGAGCTGTGAAATTGCGTAAGATGGTTCTAAAGATGGGGGAGAAGATCTCAGATCCCAAATGGATCCAGATGAGTGACAAAATTGCGGAAATCATGCTCCATGAAAAAGGCCTTCACGCCAATGTGGATTTCTACTCTGCCAGCGTATACTACTCCCTGGACATACCAATTGATTTATTTACACCTATTTTCGCGATCGCACGCACCTCAGGGTGGACGGCACATGTGTTGGAGCAGATGGCCGACAACCGTTTGATCCGACCTCAAAGCGATTACATTGGTCCAGAGGGATTGACTGTGACGCCCATTGACCAGCGATAATCCTCAATGCAGGGCTATTCATAAACTATCTGCCTTACAATTACCATTGAGTTGCCCTCTCCAATATTATTTTATCCTGCTTTTTAAGCGATCGATTTCATGAATATTCACGAATACCAAGCCAAAGAATTATTAGCACGCAACGGCGTCAACGTCCCTTCAGGCAAGGCCTGCAAAAGCATCGAAGAAGCCCAAGCTGCTGCACAATCCCTTTTTGACGACGGGCAGAGCATGCTAGTGATCAAATCGCAGATCCATGCAGGTGGACGAGGCAAGGGGACCTTCAAAAGCGGGTTTCAAGGCGGAGTGCATCTTTGCAAAAGCGTGGCCGAGACGGTCGAGAAGGCGGAAGCCATGTTAGGTGAAGTATTGGTTACCAAGCAAACAGGTCCTGAGGGGCGCGAGGTGAAAACCCTACTGATAGCTAGTGCTGAAAAAATTGTAAAAGAACTGTATCTTGCGGTTTTACTTGATCGTAACTCCTCCAAGCCCATTGTCATGGCCAGCACTGAGGGGGGAATGGATATCGAAGAGGTTGCCGAGAAATCCCCCGAAAAGATTGTCAAGGAAACGATAGACCCAGCGATGGGGATGATGCCTTATCAAGCTCGTAAAATAGCTGCTGCATTGAACCTTCCTTCGTCCCTCATAGGGCAAGCGACCAAGCTGCTCATGGGCGTCTACAAAACTTTTTGGAGTTGTGACGCCTCTATGGTTGAAATCAATCCACTTTGTATTGTTGAAAATGTGGATGAGACTCAGGGGATTGCTGCGGTCGATGCAAAAATCTCTCTCGATGACAACGCGCTGTATCGCCACAAGGACATTTTGGAAATGCGAGACCTTGCTGAGGAGGCGCCTCTTGAAATCGAAGCAGGCAAATTTGATCTCAACTATATTAAACTCGATGGCAATATAGCTTGTCTTGTCAATGGTGCAGGCTTGGCCATGGCGACGATGGACATTATCAAGCATTATGGTGGTGACCCAGCTAATTTCCTGGATGTAGGCGGCGGAGCTTCGCGTGAACAAGTCACTGCCGCTTTCAAAATCATCCTGAGTGATCCGAATGTGAAAGGTATCTTGGTCAATATCTTCGGGGGAATCATGCAGTGCGATGTGATTGCTGAGGGTGTGGTATCTGCCGCCAAGGAAACCAACTTATCGATTCCACTTGTTGTGCGTCTGGAAGGTAACAATGTTGAGATTGGTAAAAAAATTCTCAACGAATCTGGACTGGAGCTAATCAGTGGAGACTCGATGGCTGATGCAGCTAAGAAAATTGTGGCTGTTGTCTGAAACCGCGCTAATACGTATCCTCTTCACAAAAAATTTCAAAACAAGAATCGAATATGGCAATTTTAGTCACTCCCGAAACAAAGGTTTTAGTCCAAGGTATCACAGGTTCGTTTGGTGGACGGCATGCACAACTGAGTCTGGAATACGGCTCGCAAATCGTGGCTGGGGTGACCCCTGGTAAAGGCGGACAAACCTTCGAAGGCAAAGTCCCTGTGTTTGATACGGTTGCTCAAGCGGTAGCTGAAACAGGAACAACTACTTCTGCGGTTTTTGTTCCACCTCCATTCGCCGCTGATGCCATTCTTGAGGGTGTGGACGCGGGACTTGATCTTGTGGTCTGCATTACCGAGGGAATACCTGTTAATGACATGGTGAAGGTGAAGCGTGCCCTGGAGGGAAGTAAAACCCGACTGATAGGCCCCAACTGTCCAGGCATTGTCACTCCTGGTGAAGGTAAACAGTCTTCTGGAGGATGTCGCATTGGTATCGCGCCGGGGTATATCCATAAAAAAGGTAATATCGGCGTTGTTTCTCGCAGTGGAACTTTAACTTACGAAGCCGTCTGGCAGTTGACTTGTCGGGGAGTGGGGCAATCTACTTGCGTGGGTATCGGAGGAGATCCGGTCAATGGTACTTCACATCTTGATGTGATCAAGATGTTCAACGATGACCCTGATACACACGGTATCATTATGATTGGTGAAATTGGTGGTTCAGCTGAGGAAGAAGCGGCTGCTTGGATCCGTGACAATTGCAAAAAGCCAGTAGCAGGATTCATCGCGGGAACTACGGCACCTCCCGGGCGACGCATGGGCCACGCTGGAGCAATTGTCAGTGGTGGGAAAGGGACGGCAGAAGCAAAAATTGAAGCCTTCCGCGAAGCTGGGATTCAAGTAGCTCAAACACCCTCAGAAATGGCTGATGTCCTGCTCAAGGTGATGTAATCGCTATCTCATTTCACATCCTTGTATTTCAGGGCCATCGGATTGATTTCTGGTGGCCCTTTTTGTTCAAATTAACCATTGATCAGTCATTCCCAAATCAAATGGAATCTGTTACACCGTTTATCGGATGCAGATCATTGACTTCATTCTCAATATAGCAGCTTGGATACTATGGGTGAACGGGTGGATGCAACTCCACAACCCGACCGAGATCCAGCGCCCATTGACCCTATTGGGAACGTTGGTGGGGCCCTCGCGTCGCATCGGAAGCGCATGGATATATTTTGGTGGCTTCCTCTTGATTTTGCTGGTCAAAGTCCTGCTGCTGCATTACCTGGGAGCCCCCATTGATCCAACCCTATCAATTAATTTCATGTTGCTGGTTGTGTATTTCAAGACAGCGAGCTTGAGTTCGATGTTTTGGATGGCTGTGGCCAGTTTTCTGAAATTTGCAATGATTGCCTATATCTGGCTCTGGTTTTTATCCCGCATCAGCCCCAGAAGTGGTGCCGAAAATATCGTTAACGGTCTGGGGGCTTCACTGGGATTCCTTCAAAGCAGGCACTGGCTGATACAGCTTTTGCTTCTTCTCACCTTCGGCTTCATAGGGTGGGTTTTTCTTGCTATTGTTTTTGGCTGGCAGGGGATACTGCCAGCGGTCAGCGATATTCCACATTTGTTATGGCAATCCCTTTGTATTTCCATCTGTGCCTGGCTTGGCCTTTACTACCTCATCATCCTCTTGATGTTGCTTTACCTCATCCACAGTTACGTGCACTTGGGCAATTGGGAAGGCTGGGACTGGGTTGATGGGGTAGCAGGGAAATTGTTGTCACCATTGTCCCGTTTGCCTTTCCAATGGGCCAGTATTGATTTTGCACCTCTGGTGATCTTGTTGTTGAACTGGTGTATTTACCTCTCTTGTGATTATCTTATCCTTTTGATCTATCAAGGGTGATCGACACAGGTCTTCATCTCATGAGTCGGCCCTATTGGCCTCGTGGTATTACTTCGTCATGACGACAAATCCTTCAAGGACGCCAAACATGGCTTTCTGGTTTTGATTGATTACTGTTTCCTCCAGATTCAATTGGCCATCTCTCGCTTGGGAGACTTTGCATTGGTGCCTGTGGGATGCTCCTTCTTCGTATTTAAAAGTCTGTCCATCGCCTTCATAGAGGTCACCTATCTCTGGTTCAGTGCCATGGCATCTCACCTCCACCGGGCTGTGATACTCGACGATGGGCTGGAGAACGGTCCGCATCATGTCAGGATACGTACTGCCGAAGAACACCATCCGGATGCGAACGGAACGGCGCTGCGGGTTTTTCATCTCCTGTTGAATTAAACTTTGTATTGACCAGTGTTTTCCTGTTCAGAGTCTTTAGCTTGTTCGCAGAGCACTCTCATTCTAACCTTTCAAACATGTCATTGTTGAAAATTTCAGGCCTCTCCTTGCTCTGGTGCTGTCATTGCCTTTTTGCTCAGGACGAAATCTCCAAAGAGCGGAATGTGGTGATTGGTGACGGTGATGGTTTTGAAGCGCTGGTCAATGATTACTTCGACGAATCGGCCCGGCTTTCGCCCGTCTGGGCAACGGGTATTGGAGATCATCGGTATGACGCATCCATAGATGATGTCAGTGAGCAAGGCCGCGAGCGAAGACGGCACTTGCAATTGGATCTTTTACAGCGAATCGAGATTCTTTCCAGAGGGAGGCTTTCGAGAGCGGAGAAAGTTGATATTGCGATACTGCGGCATCATTTAAAGACGTCTGTATGGCGTCATGACATCTTGCAGGAATGGGCTTGGAATCCGCTGCGTTATTCGGGGCTGGCGGGGGATGCTGTTTACGGCCTGATGGCGCGTGAGTTTGCGCCTTTATCGGATCGGCTTCGTTCCGCCACCTCCAGACTGTTGCAACTGCCTGCGCTCTTTGAGCAGGCCCGGTCTGTACTCATCCCTTCTCGCGTGCCGCGCGCTCATGCTGAAACCGCTGTAGGACAGAATCGTGGTATATTAGCAATCATCAAAAACACCATTCAACCACACCGCTCAGCATTGAAGCCAAAGGACAGGCGAGATCTCACCGGGGCCATTGAGGTGGCTCGTCAGGCGGTTGAGGAACATCAACAATGGCTGGAGAATCACTTGTTACCAAAGGCGGCGGGGAACTATCGGCTGGGGGCGACCTTATATGATCAAAAACTTGAGCAAACGCTGCAGTCTCCTTTGACACGGCAACAGATCAAGGAGAGAGGTAAACAGCAAATACGTGCATTGCATGATCGTATGTTCGAGATTGCCAGAAACGTTTATTTAAAGCGTTTTCCCTATACACAGTTTCCAAGGCGACCATCACGGGCTTATAAAAAATCAATCATTCGAGCCTGCCTTGAGTTAGCCTGTCAGGACAGGCCAAGTGCCGAAGGCGTGGTGACTGCCGCCAATGAATCTGTTCGATTGACCCATCAATTCCTGAGTGAAAACGACATTGTCACGTTGCCTGAGGATCCCATGGAAATTATTGTCATGCCTGAATTCCGTCGTGGAGTTTCACTCGCCTATTGTGATTCCCCTGGCCCTTTGGAAAAAGGGTTGAAGACCTTCTATGCCGTTTCTCCTCCACCGGCTTCCTGGACAGAAGAACAGGTTGCCTCTCATCTGCGCGAGTACAATCGCCGGTCCTTGCATAATCTCACGATCCATGAAGCCATGCCAGGTCATTTCGTTCAACTCGCCCATGCCAATCGAACCCCCCGCAGGATTCGATCGGTTCTGGGGTCGGGTACCTTCATAGAAGGATGGGCAGTTTACAGTGAGTGGATGATGTGTGAGGAAGGTTTCCTCAAGGATGATCCCTTGATGCGTTTGGTCGTTCTGAAATGGTACTTGAGAGATGTTACCAATGCCTTACTTGACCAGGCAATACACGTTGACGGAATTGAAAAGCAAGAAGCGATGCGCTTGATGATGGAAGATGCGTTTCAAGAGGAGCGTGAAGCGGACGGAAAATGGCGGAGAGCTCAATTGACCTCAGCTCAATTATCTACCTATTTCGTCGGTTATCTGGAACATGTGGATCTTCGCTCCGAAGTGGAAGCCGAGTGGGGTGGTCATTTCGTGCTGAAGGAATACCATGATCAGTTATTATCCTTCGGTTCCATTGCTACAAAATACGTCCGCGCCCTTATGCTGGGTTCAAGAATTCCAAAGGGATGATCCAGAGATATGTCCTCTTCCTGAACTGCAACCCTCAAGTGCTGGATGCTTGATGGTCCGTCAACCTGACGACAACAACGTGAATCGGCAGCTTCTCCCCTTCGCTGAGCATGGGTGCATCACCTAAGAACTTGGTTTCATGGTGAATCAATGTTCGACCCGCAAAAGGTGTTCTACTGATTGTCCTTTTTCCACAGCTCGGCGTCGGCCTTTTTTTGCTCAGGCGATTTATAATCGGTATTGTTGATGCCCTTGGGTTGTGTGGGAGGAGGAGGGGCGATGCCGGCGGCAAGCATGACCTCATGAATTGATGCGATGGTTTCGAAAGAAGGTTTGAAGTTGCCAGGACGAAATCCTTCGGCGATGAGCAGGGGTGTCCACCCATGTTGATTAGCTTTATTCCATACTTCAATATCAGCTCCATGACCTGCCATGAATTCAATGACTCTGGGCAGGTTCTTGTAAGCAGCCGCGTGCATGACAGTTTCTCCTTTTGTGCTCACGGCATTGATGTCCATGCCTTTTTCCAGCAGCCAATGGACTGTTTCCATTACTTCCTCTTCAGTGCCTGCAACTTCACCTGCTGCGACCGTGCCTAAACCGGCAGCAGCAATGAGGGGGGTGACTTCGTCCTCGTTTAAGATGGTGGGATCTGCCCCGGATTGGTGGAGCAATTTTAATAAGTTCAGATCAGCTGTTTTCGCCGCCATGAGGAATGGAGTTGCCCCTTGCCTGCTGAATTTGCCTGCGCCGCCATGGCCATTTGGGATGCGAATATTCACATCGGCTCCAAGGGAAAGGATATTTTTCACAAACTCCAAAGAGGTCAAGTTCCCTGAACCATCTGGAGGCGGCAAGCCGTTGACTCCTTCACCGCTATCGGGTTTACGCACCCAGGTGATGGCGTGTAAGGCTGCATAACCAGGCCGTAAGTCGTCAGGATCTGCGCCTGCTTTGACGAGTTCAATGGCCAGCTCAAAATGTCCATTTTCTACCGCCATCAACAAAGGGGTCATGCCTGATTGAGGCCCTCGACTGGCCCGACGTTCTGGATCCATGGCTTCTTGGATATCGATGCCCGCTTCAATCAAGGTTTGCACCACCTCGTGCCGCCCCTCACGAATGGCAAAGAACAGGGGAGTGAACCCGCTTTTGAGTGGAGATCTAAAATCCGCGCCAGCTTCGATCAGCCAGGTGACCACATCCGCATGCCCTTCGGCAGAGGCCCACATGATTGCGGTTTGACCTCGACTCTCTCTGGTATTCAGTTCGGCACCCTGATTGGCCAGGGCCTGAACGGATTCCAGGCTGCCCGCTCGGGCAGCCATCATCAAAGCTGATTGCTTTCCGTGGAACATCTGATCAACAGCAGCGCCAGCCTTCAACAGGGTCCTTACGATAGATGCATTGCCGTTTTGACAGGCAAGCCATAATGGAGTGATTCCATAGTCCGTCATCACGGATGGATTTGCTTTTCCTTCCAGCAGCATCCTCACGCCTTTCAGATCATCCTGCAGAGCAGCCTGATGCAATGCGGTCATTCCGTTTGCATCTGCCGCGTTCAAATCCCTCTGTGCTTCAATCAATGATTGTAGCCGTGAGTGGTCGGATTGTCGGACGGCCTCAAGAGCGGGACTTTGCCCATGCAGGGAAAGTGTCGATACCAGAAAGGCGAGCAGGAGGTGTTTCATCAGACTGATAATGGAAATAATTCTTCCATCTTGCCAGTGCTGTCAGCGAATGAATCCAGATGCACGCCGGCTTTATCGAGCAGCGTCAGGTGAAGATTCGACAAAGGAGTGGGCTTTTTGTAACGCAGGTGGCGGCCTCCTTTCAGGCCGCTTGCACTCCCCCCCGCCACCAGCACTGGCAGGTTGGTGTGATCATGAATATTGGGGTTGCCTATCCCGCTTCCATAAAGCAACAAGGTTTGATCCAGTAATGATCCCTCTCCCTCTGGCGTATCTTGCAGCTTTTGCACATACTCCGCGAAGAGGGAGACGTGGAATTGGTTGATTTTGGACATTCTCGCGATTTTTTCCGGGTCGTTGCCGTGGTGCGACAGTGGATGATGCGGATCAGGTACCCCGATTTCAGGGTAAGTGCGGTTACTTGTTTCCCTTGCCAACTGGAAGGTGGTGACCCGAGTGACATCTCCCTGAAAGGCGAGTAACTGCAAATCAAACATCAATCGTGCATGCTCGGCATAGGATTCCGGGACGCCCACCGGTCGGTCCAGGTCCGGAAGCGGATTATCTTCCGTATTTGCCTCGGCTCGCTGGATGCGTCGTTCCACTTCCCTCACGGTTTCTAGGTAATCATCCATGCGAACGCGATCCTCGGTCCCCAGTTGTCGTTTCAATCGAGCGATGTCGTGATTGAAAGCATCCAGCAAGCTGGCACGCCTGCGAAGCGCTGATTTCCGCTCTGCGGTCGTTCCTCCGTCGCCGAACAATGCCTCGAATACGATTCGAGGGTGGGCCTCCGCGGGTAAAGGGGTGGTAGGAGTGGACCATGAAAGGTTGTTCTGGTATACGCAGGCATAACCATTGTCACACTGGCCGACCGTCTGCATCAAATCCATGGACAATTCAAGGGAGGGCAATGGCGAGGCATGTCCAAAATGCTGGGCGGCTACCTGGTCGACGGTTGTCCCCAGGTAGTAATCGTTTCCTTCCGTATGTCTGGCTTTCGCTGCACTCAGGAAGGACGAGTTTGAAGTAGCATGTGAACCTGGATAGGCGTTGGCCAGTTCCATGTTTTGCAATACGTTGACCTGGTGTTTGACGGGTTCCAGTGAACTCAAAATAGGTGATAACTTTTCGAGCTTGCCTTCCTTCTCCGGAAACCATCGGGACTGGTCGCAGCCCATGGGCATGAAAATAAAACCCAAACGTTTGGTTCTGCCTAGTGATGTTTTTGCGGAAGCTGTTGCCGCGGGTATCATGGCGTCCAGCAAGGGGAGTGCCATGGAAGCTCCCACGCTTCTGAGAAACGTGCGTCGAGGTAATGCTTTCTTTGTAATGATCATGGTAACGTCTTTCTCATTTGGAACGGCTGACTCCGGACCACTCCAAGGATAATCGAACTCATTCGAAAATCATCCTCTTCTGCGTGTCGAATGATGCGGCGAACAGCGGGAGCATCATACGTTTCAATGCCTCGGCCCAGGGCGTAGGTCAGCAATTTTTCGGAAAGTGTTTGTAGGAAAAGTTTGGGGCGCCTGAGTATCGCTTCTTCGAGTGCTTCCACCCCCTCAAACTGGCTGCCATCTGAAAATCCCCCAGATGCATCCACGGGTCGCCCATTTTCCATGTCACGCCAACGACCGACTGCATCAAAATTTTCCAAAACAAACCCTACCGGATCCAGCACGTCATGGCACCTTGCACATGCTGTATTGGCACGATGCTCAGCAAACCGCTCTCTGACGGACAAACTTGCATCGACAGATGTTTCCTCAAGTGCAGGTATGTTCGGTGGAGGTGGTGGAGGTGGTGATCCCAGCAGGTTTCCCAATATCCAGTGCCCCCGGATGACAGGCGAAGTGCGAGTGGCATAGGAAGTCACTGCAAGGATACTTCCGTGTCGAAGAACCCCGCCGCGATGCATCTCCGGTTTCAAGGCAACCTTTCGAAAATGCGATCCATGAATGCCGGGGATGCTGTAGTGTCTGGCCAGGCGTTCATTCAGGAAGGTGTAATTACATTGCAGCAATTCGAGGACACTCCGGTCCTCCTTCAAAATGTGCTCGAAAAGCATTTCAGTTTCTTTTCGTAACGCCTTTCGCAGATTCTCGTCGAAATCCGGGAACAAGCGTGCGTCAGGTGTGAGTGAATCGAGATTTCTCAAGTAAAGCCATTGGTCGGCGAAATTGGTTACCAGGCTCTTTGCTCGTGGGTCCCTGAGCATCCTCTTTGTTTGCCGTGTCAGTTCATCGCCTTTGCTGAGTGCGCCATGTGAGGCCAGATCAAGGAGAGTTTCATCAGGAATGCTGCTCCAAAGGAAAAAGGAAAGTCGCGTGGCTAATTCCAGATCGGACACCTTGTAGGGAGTGTCGGGCAGCACATCATGTGGTTCTTTTTCAATTCGCAACAGAAACTGAGGGCTGATCAGGATCGCACTCAAGGCAGCCTCGATGCCTGCCTCGAATCCTTTCTTGGCACATTCTTGGCGATAGAACCTCAGAGGTTGAATTAAATCCTCCGATGTGATCGGGCGTCGATAGGCGCGGCGCATCAAGTGGGAAAGGATGCGTTTGGCGCATTGATCCTCCTCAGCAGGCGTCTGGGGTTTTTCTATGAATATTTTTGCCCGGCTTGCCGTTTCTCCGGAACCCTGAATCTGAAAAGGGCCGTTGATGCTTACCTGATAGATGGCAGGACTGAGCCTGGGGTGTCGGTGCATGTTAAAAGCCACCCTGTAAGGTTGACGCTTCCGTTCCAGCAGCGCGTCGGAATGATCGGCAAAGGTGACTCCTATCCGACGCAAGCCAGCCTTGACAGGAACGCGAATCGACAACTTCTCATCCACGCTGTCATAATCTCCTTTGGTTTTCGGGGGTTTCACCTTGAAGCGTCGGATACGTTGATCATCCATCAATATATCCAGTTCATACGAACCATTCAGCCCCTCAATGACTTCATTCCTGTCCCGCGCCAGTCTTACTCGAATTTCGTATTCCGCATCGTGGGTGAATTTGTGGGGGATCAACAGCCCTCCACGCGTACCCAGAGGTAGCCCTTCAACATGAGATTCCTGAGTGACATCTGCCGGGATTCGATAAGTCTGGCCGCCCGGTTTGACATGGCTTGCACCGACTGCCAGTCGGCTGATTTTCTGTGCTGCTGAGATGTAGCGATTCAGGAGGGTAGGGGAAAGGTTGCCGACAGTGATATTATCAAAGCCATGACTGGCCTCATCCTTTGGCAACAGTGCCTTGGTGTCGACTCGGACGGCAAGGAGGTCCCTGATGGCATTTTGATATTCCGTGCGGGTCAAGCGTCGAATGGTCTCGGTCCTGCCGGGGTTGGGATGAAGGGCTGCCCATTGATCGAGCGAAACAGCGAGATCGGAGGTAATTTCTTCAAAAAGATCTTCGCTTGGTCGTTCATTTCCAATGGGGGGCATTTGGCGTGCATCCATTTTTCGCAAGACTTTCTCCCAGATGCTTCCATGTTCTGCAATCGAACCCTTTTGAGTGCGTTCCAAATCGAGATTCCCTTCCGTTGAATCACTGTCGTGGCATTCGTAGCAATAAGTCTCAATGAAAGAAGGGGGTATTGGAGATTCGCCTGAAGCGCATACCCATTGAAGGAGGCATGCCAAGCTTAAACTGACGGTTTTTGGACGCATGGTTTGTATTAACATAATCAAATACCACGCGCTTACTGTCAATGTTGATGTATGGATCGGTCTTCCTTGAATCGTTTCCCAATTAAATAGCAATTCATCCATCTGGTGCAAACAGCTGTGAAAAACGAGAACTTCTGAATTTCTTGAAAAAGTATTGGCAATCTCATTGTCTTCGATCATTTTGATTTTGAAGACGTGAGTATTTCATGAGTAAAACTTTTTATCTAACGACTGCCATCGATTATGTGAATGGGCATCCTCATTTGGGGCATGCCTACGAAAAAGTAATCACCGATGCCATTTGTCGAGTCCATCAGAGCTTTGGTGAATCCACTTATTTCCTTACTGGATTGGATGAACATGGACAGAAAGTCCAGAAGGCTGCAATGGAACAAGGCAAGGAAAGCCAAAATTACTGTGACGAACTGGCTGATAGCTGGCAATCCTTTGTTGGCGTCTTAGGGCTTTCCAATAATGATTTTATTCGCACAACGCAGGAGCGGCATAAACACGTGGTGCGCACCATCCTCAATAGACTTTACAAGGAAGATCATTTTTACAAAGCCACCTACGAGGGTTACTATTCAGCCAAACAGGAAACTTTCCTTACTGAAAAGGATCGTCGTGAAGACGGCTCTTTCGATGGGATTTATGGAGAGGTGGTTCGTCTTGTTGAAGATAATTATTATTTCAAGCTTGGAAGGCATCAGCAATGGTTGATCGATTACATCGAATCAAATCCTGATTTCGTTTACCCGGATTATCGCCGCAACGAAGTGCTAGGTTTTCTCAAGAACAACAAGCTTGAGGATCTTTGTATTTCTCGGCCCAAGTCACGGCTCAACTGGGGGATTCCACTGCCTTTTGACGAAGATTATGTGACCTATGTTTGGTTTGATGCCCTGACCAACTACGTGACGGTACCGGCCTCCATGGGGGATCCCTCCCTGCCTGGTTTTGACATCGAAACGGACTCGCAAGCCAGCCTTTGGCCTGCCGATGTGCATGTGATTGGTAAAGACATTCTGAAATTCCATGCCGTCTATTGGCCCATCATGCTGAAGGCCGCAGGGATCCCATTGCCCAGACAAGTCTGTGTTCATGGCTGGTGGCAAAAGGATGGTCAAAAAATGAGCAAGACCACCGGAAATGTGGTTGACCCCATTGCTGTCATCGATGAATGGGGAATCGATGCTTTTCGGTATTACATGCTGCGTGAACTAGACATAGGTCCCGACGGCAACTGGACCAACGGCGGTTTTCAAACGCGTTACGCGGCTGAATTGGCCAATGGGATCGGCAATCTGGTCAATCGTTCACTATCGATGTTGAATCGATACCGTCAGGGGGCTGTCCCCGCGATCTGCAACGAACTCGAAACAGAGGTAAATGAAGCCTCCAAAGAGGTCATCGAATTGTCCCGCAGCCACAAGCTGCAAGGCGCCCTGAGGAGAATCTGGGAATTGATTGCCAGAATAAACCAATACATCGACCAGACGGCTCCTTTCAAATTGGCGAAAGATCCGGAGCAATCTGAGCGACTGGGGGAGATTCTTTACACGCTGGTTGAATCATGCCGTGTGATCGCTGTTTTGTTGAATCCTTATTTACCCGGTACATCTCAGAAAATCTATGATCAACTCTGTCTTGAGGATAAGCCTGATCTCTTCATGAAGTCAGCCTGGGGAGGCATGAAGGCCGATCATGTTGTAGGGAAACCTCAGCCTCTGTTTCCAAGAAAAGATCTTCCTCCTAAAAAGTAGCTTCAATATCGCATGCGAGCGCCATGATAGAAGCACTTTCTGGTTTCAAGCGGCTCCTGGTCCTAAAAGCCATTGATTTCATTTGGCGTATCATTGTCTGATATGGGGAAATCGAAGTAAGCATCGGGATACGGCTCGTTTTTCAAAGTGAAGTGCCACCATTCGACCGGATAATTCCTGAATCCGTGCTTCTCCATCAACATTTTCAACAGCAGGCGATTGGCTCGTTGCTGGGCAGGGATTCCTTTGAACTCTGTTCCTGCTTCTTCCCCGAAGAAATCGAAAGGTGTTCCCATATCAAGTGGCGACAGTTCTCCCTTTTCATTGACCTCGCAAAGGGTCAGATCGATGGTACTTCCTCGGGTATGTCCTGATTTATCAGCAATGTAGCCTTTCGGGAAGAGCTCGGACTTTTTCAGATTTGGAAAATATTGATCTTTTTCCTGTTTTGACGTGCCGGATTCCTTGGCCCATTCCACAAATGAATCCACAGCCCGTTGGGGACGAAAGGCATCAAAGACGAGTAAAGACAAGTTCATCTGTTGAACCTCCTTTTGCACTTTGCTTAGGGCAGTGGCCGCCTCTTTTGTGATCCAACAATTGCCTTTCTCGTATCCGGTGACCACGTTACCTGTGAAATTGGATGCCGTGCTGTAGCGTAACTGGATCTTGATTCCCGGGATATGTTGGTCAATAACCACGAAATTTTCAGGGCGAACCTCGGTTTCTGAATTCGAGTGTTCCGCTTGTGCGGAGACCAAAAGCGCGAGTCCTGCTGTCACAAGCGTAACATCTAGTCTTGGAAGCGAGATGGTGAACTTTAGCAGGAATGATAAATGCATGATCCTGGAAATGTAGTTGAATATTGCCCGAGGTCGCAAGTTGATCTTACGCCCGCATCTTTGAATGTTAGTGTGTGGTGTCTCATCAGCCTTCCCGTATGGTAAATTTTAACGCTTAGTTGGCGTGCAACTTGCTTTTTTTAAGAGGATGCAGATGGTCTCTTGCATCCTGCAACAAAAATGTCATGAAACAACAATCTGAACGTACCTTGATATTGGCGGGAAGCCTGTTTCTGGTAGGTCTCATCATTGCAGATGTCCTTACTCAACATCTCAATCAGCTTGAGTTATTCAAGGAGGAAACGAAATCTGCTTTGCTGGTTTCCAGTTCCAATCATGCAGATGAGCATCCGGTTGCACAAAAAAACAAATACGAAAAGCAGTCGGAAAATAAATTGGATAGGCGCTACAGAGACAAAGTCACGACCGATGCAGCGAATACCTCGGTTTCGGGTTTACGGAATCCCAAGAAGCAAAAGACATTCTTAGCCGAGATTACGCCGCCGCCGCCAGTCCAGTCCAACAATTCCGCCAATGACAATGAACTTCCATTTGATCAGGTAGGATTGGTAGGGAAATATGAATGCGTCACATCCGATATTCCACAAACGCAGTTCCATCTTTTTTACAATGCGTTAAATCCACACGGCCGCTGGTTCAGGCACTCCAAATTTGGAACATGTTGGATTCCTCAGGAGAGTCAGAAGAACCCTCAATGGCGCCCTTTTCTGAATAAAGGTAAATGGACCTACACAAAGCTTGGGTGGCTCTGGCATTCAGATTATCACTGGGGAGGCTATCCATTTCGTTATGGTCGCTGGTTTCATACATCAAAGGGCTGGGCATGGAAGCCGGAGGGAAGCTGGAGCACTGCCTGGGTCGCTTGGCGCAATGCGAGTGAATATTGTGGTTGGGCTCCTTTACCCCCGATTCAAAAGAATCCTCAGCCAGCAAGTCCCAACGAAGAAAA